>Ga0136554_1000004_pt1 | contig 162011 bp, 163 predicted proteins | sample AntRauTorckE5431_FD_104637 | JGI IMG/M metagenome (GOLD analysis project Ga0136554, IMG submission 104637) | Saline lake microbial communities from Rauer Islands, Antarctica - Metagenome Torckler E5 #431 | ecosystem: Environmental > Aquatic > Non-marine Saline and Alkaline > Saline | place...
GTATCGGTGAGCAAGGAACTCAAAACCTGTCACCAGACAAAGGGCCTATTGTGAAAATTCACCAGGACTTTGCCTTTTCCTAAGGCAAAGTATCGGTGAGCAAGGAACTCAAAACCTGTCACCTGTCACCAGACAAAGGGCCTATTGTGAAAATTCACCAGGACTCAACTCTTTCCCAAGACAAGATACCGGTGATTCACAACCGCACCGCACACAAAAAAATCAGCGATCGCTGGTTTTTTTGTAGTCCCATTCCACTGATATTCGCAACGTGGTATACTAGTAGACATATAAATTGGTAATTATCATATGAATTGGATATTAATTGGAGTTGTAGCTGCACTCGTTGCATACGCAGTTTACGCGTACAACAATTTTGTAAAACTCACTCAACGAGCGAAAGAAGCGTGGGCAGATACAGATGTACAACTAAAGCGCCGGTATGACCTAATCCCTAACTTGATTGAAACGGTAAAAGGATACGCCGCTCATGAAAAAGAAGCCCTGCAGGCAGTAACAGAAGCTCGGGCCACCGCGACGCAGACGCACGTCGATCCCTCAAACGTTACGCCGGAGCAAATCACCGCTATGGCCGGGGCCGAAAACGCTCTGGGCGGAGCTATTGGTAACTTGCTAGCTATCGCCGAAGCGTACCCAGACTTAAAAGCTAGTACCAACTTCCTTGAGCTTCAGCGGGAACTTTCAGACACAGAAAACAAAATCCAAGCTGCTCGCCGGTTCTATAACACAAATGTGCGAGATTTGAATATCGCACTAGAATCATTCCCTTCAAATGTGATTGGAAAAACCTTCAAATTCACAGCTGAAGAATACTTCGAACTGGAAGAAAAAAGTGAAGCCCGGGAGCCAGTAAAAGTTCAATTCTAACGCTCCGTATTTATGTCTGAAATTAATCGCATCTATTACAACAAACTGATTCGAGATCACATCCCGGCCAAGATTGAAGCGAAGGGTCAAGAATGTGAAATACGTAAAATTACTGACGCGCAAGAGCTGCGACAAGAGCTCCTCAAGAAAATTCAAGAAGAAGCCGCGGCACTTTCTATGTGCCGTACCAAAGAAGAGCTGCTGGAAGAATACTCAGACTTGATGGTAGTTATTGAGACACTGCTTCTTCAGCTAGAAATACCAGAAGAAGAAATTATAGCAGCCAGAAAAGAAAATATGCTCAAGAAAGGAGGTTACAAACATGGACATTATCTGCACTGGTCGGATGATGTAGACTATCGTTCAAACGAGAGTGTGCAAGGCATCCCGCTGTAGTCCATATAGTATCTAAATTATGAAGTTAGAATACGTAGGACTAGGAATTCACCATAGGACAGGGGTGAATTCAGTGCACAGGATACAGAAAATACATTCCTTTCAGGCGTTATTTTCTAGCAACATAAATTCATAATAAGTCGTTCCGACGTTTATTCATTCAATGGCAACTCTCTACACCCAACAATCAAACAATGTTTTCAAAACGTACCTCTTGATGAGTACGTTTTTGGTGATGGTCATCGCGATATCCTATGGAGTAGCTTGGTACATGGGTAATCCTATTATTCTTTATATCGGAGCAGCCCTGGCCTTGTTCACGAGTGTTGGCAGCTACTGGTTTTCGGACAAGATTGTGCTCAAGATGACCGGGGCCAAACAGATTGAAAAAGCTCACGCACCCGACTTGTATAATTTGGTAGAAAATCTCTCTATTACCGCCGGTTTGCCGATGCCAAGAATATTTATTGTCGAAGACTCAGCTCCCAACGCCTTTGCGACTGGCCGAGACCCTGAGCACGCGGTAATAGCCGTTACCTCTGGTCTACTCTTAATATTAGACAGAAATGAGCTTGAAGGAGTGTTGGCTCACGAGCTCGCTCACGTAGGAAACCGTGATATGTTGGTTATGACAGTGGCGGTAGTGCTGGCTGGGTTTGTGGCGATAGTCGCTGATATACTCACTCGTTCATTGTTGTTTGGCGGAGGTGGTGACCGGAATCGCAGTCCAGTCTTTCTAGTCCTCGGTATTGTCGGTATTATTCTGGCGCCTATCGCAGCTAAGATGATACAATTAGCTGTTTCCAGAAAGCGTGAGTACTTGGCAGACGCTACTGGAGCACTGTTGACCCGTTATCCAGAAGGTCTGGCGTCAGCCTTAGAAAAAATCAGTCAAAATCATCAGCCAATGAAGCGAGCTTCTCACGCCACTGCGCACTTGTTTATCTCAGACCCGTTCAAAGCAGAAGTATCGGGGATTCGAAAAAAACTTGCCGGCTTGTTTCAAACTCACCCACCAGCCCAGGACAGAATAAATAAGTTAAGAAATATGGGAGCAGACGTATGAAAAAGATAAAAGCAGACCTACCAACTTCGGAGACACTAGAATTAAAGCTTCACGCTATCATGAAGAGTGGTTTGCCTGATTTTGTTAAAACTACCAACGCACGCAGGATCGCTGTGCGAGCTAGCATTCGCTTTACTATTGTTTCAGTACTCTTCATCCTGGCTATTGTTGTATTTTTATTCCTGGCCCAAATTGACCTCAACACTTTCCTGGGCAAAGTAATCACCATGACGGCATTGTTGTGGGTGACCGTGTTGTTGATATCAGGAAAGGGCTGGTTTATTGGTTCGACATTGCTCGCCAGAGAAATAAACATGGCTCTGGTGCCCATATTGGCCAATGTTATGAATCGAACGCTATTGTATACATACAATGAGAATGCCGTGGACTCTGTAGCTGAACTAATCAATGACTCTTCTTTATTGCAAGACGACGTGCAAAATTTGAAAGTAAAAAATGTATACACTGTTTTTAGTGACTTTGACATGAGAGTGCATGAGGTTGAGTTTGACCAAACAACCAATGGTCCCGGTAGCAAGGTGGTCAAGGCACACGCAACATTCATAGATGTGAACGTAGCTGGTGAGCACACTGCTGCGACAGTGCTTACCTCGAATGGGAGTCGGTTCGGCTTCTCTCAGCAAGGCCTCGTAGAACGCATTCAAAAAAATGATTCATTCCATTCTATCGAGATGGAAGATAAAAAGTTAAAAGCTTTCAGTACAGACCCCGCTATCGGGAATAGTTTTTTAACACCAGAAGTATTGCAGATAATGGGTGATTGGAAAAGCCATTCTAGAGTGAACATACGAGTCATGCGTAGGGAAGCGAAGTTGTATATACTAGTACCGGCCGGCGAACAAAGTACTGCCTACACATCTACTTCTACCAAGCCTGATGCAATAGAACGTTATGCGAGCGTGATTGCTAAACCAATCTGGCGAGCATTGATGTTAGCCGAAGAGGTGAATACTTAGACCACGGACCTTATTTCAAGGTCATACTGGAGAGATGGCAGAGTGGTCGATCGCGCATCCTTGGAAAGGATGTAAACGGGCAACCGTTTCGGGGGTTCGAATCCCCCTCTCTCCGCCACTGAAAATACCGCCTTGAGGTTGACTCTGGAGGTCTTTCCTCCGTCTTGATGAGTTGTGGTTCCGCAAACGCGCTGGTGGACGGAAGTTTATTAACCTCAAATTACTTGTCCTGGAGGCTTGAAAAACCATAAACCCGCACAATGTACTAGATTGTGCGGGTTTAGGGTTTTTTTTGTGGTGAGGCGGGCTGGTTAGTAGGAAGTCCAAGGCATCTTGCTTTAACCATTTGCTATACTTTCCTTATGAGTATTAAACAACAGTTTCCCGATGAAGTGGCACTGCAGCAGTTTCTGCGGTCCAATATCGATTCATTTGTTCAACAGGTGAAGGTTGAGGTCGGCCCGTTGGAAGCGGAGTACTTAGAAAAGTCCAAGCAGCGAAAACAGGGCATTCTTCTAATTGTCACGGTCGTTGTGGCGGCGTTTTTAGTGTTGCCTGCTAGCGCCAGCTTTTTTGAAGTTGTATCTAGTACCGCGATATTTATCTGGGCATTCATACTTAGTTGTTTGCTTAGTGTAGGAGCACTCAGTTGGTTAGTCTGGAAAAAGCTCAAAGGCGCCACTGCAACGATACAAGCTTTTCATACTGCCGTAAATAACTCTGTGTACCCGTTGGCATTTGAGATGTTTGGTCTCACAGCCACACGTACTGCAGAAACAATGAAAGATTCTGACAGCGTTTTGAAACAAAAAAAAGTATCGTTTTGGTCGAGTGTCATTAAATTGAACCGAACAACACAGCAGGCCCCTATCAGCCCAGGGCGGGACAACGCGATGTCACTGTTAGATCACTCTGAGCTCATCACCGAACCCCGCAACCAGGTAACTATCGACGACATGGTGACTGCTAGCCTTAACGACCAAACGTTATTCCTTTTTGAACTGAAAGTACAGCATGTCACAGGAAGTGGCGAAGACAAAAGAACAAACCACATTTTCCATGGGTATTTTGTGTCGTTAGAATTAGAGCGAGCCTTGACGGGAAAAACGTTTGTCTCAACTGAGGGAGACAAAAGTGGATTTGGCCACCAGTCGTTCTTTACTACTAAGAAGAACAAAGGACTGGAGAAAACCGAACTAGAGTGGAATGATTTTGAAAAGTTATTACACGTAGTGACCAGCGACCCCATCGAAGCACGATACATTTTGACACCGAACTTTATGCTCGATTTACACGACTGGTGGACGAATCAAAAACAAAACATCAGGGTCTCGTTTGTAGACAACAAGATGTACATGTTGTTTCCAGACAAAAACATTAGAATCGGCAAGACCGTCAAACGGATAGACGCTAAGCAAATCCAAAAGTACTTGGAAAGTGTCAGTATCCCTTTACTGCACGTACTCCACCTGGTTGAAGATGTAAAGCAGTAATTCGACTTTCGGTGGTCTTCCTTTCGTTTGGCTGGCTTTTTAATATCGTCCATAGGACATCCGGAGCAACCGTAAAACCCCGGCTTTCACGGCTGAGATATCGATTCTGGCATTGAGTCACTGGCACCACGCCGCCTTCTACAGCTCTGTGGGCGTATCTCGATGGCAATTTTAAGCAGTGGAAGCAATTACAAAAAGAAAATGTGTAGCACTGGTCACGTTGGGAGTGGTCAACAGCAAAAGTATTTTGTTAACAAATAGCGTAAACTGCTCGACTACAGTACCGCTAATATTTGTTTTTCCCACAACAACCATAGTAGACTGTATGGTATGAAAAAGCCGGACATTTTGAGTATTCTTTTGACGTTTTTTCTCGGCGTGGTAGCGGGGGCGTATTTGTATTTGGCTGGGTATGCTCCGACCATGGCAACACTTGAGGTGCCAGGCCGAGAAAAAGCCGAAGCGCTGGTGATTGCGAGTGATGTCTACGGCGGCTGTCGTGACGAGTGTCCATCATTTCAGGTCCTGGGAGACGGTTCGTATCGCTACCTCTACTCCGTGACGTACGACGAGCCACAAGTAATCGAAAGCGGGAGTATTCCCTCTGCGATGAGAAGAGATTTGAAAAAAAACCTTACCCCACAAGCACTCGCAGCCCAGAGTCAGGCGATTACTCCTGTCGTATGTAGTTCATTTTCTGACGGCATTGATGTCCGCTATACGGTCACTCTGGATAGGGAGACTTATGTTTTAGATACCTGTGGTACTCAAGTAGATACTGATAGTCCATTGTGGTTGAGTATCAGAAAAATCTGGGATTATCTGCAAATAGCTAGTACGCAATAGCTTTCACAGGCACTACTCTTGCGTTGCGTTGAAAGCTGTTTTACAACTCCCTCTTTGGGAAATATATTGTTCTGCGTACGGTAATAAAGAGGGTAGCCTGTGGGCTACTCCGGAATTATTATCGAGTTAGGAAACTTACAATCTATATATGCAGTCAAAATCATTGCTCATAGCCATTGCCGCTTTTGCAGTTACTACTTCAGGTGTATTCGCGTATAGCGGTGCCCACGTCCTAGAGCGCGCCAACCTTTCAGCTGAACAGAAGACGGCCATCACGCGAGCTCGGGAACTAAAAGAAAACGGGGACTACAACGCGGCCAGAGATAGTCTGGTAAACGCCGGGATTGATGAGCATGTGCTTAGGCGACTACATGAAGCCAAACATCAGGTCGAGTTGGAGCTGCACGCAGCTTTGGTCGCTAACGATTATGAGGCATTTAAAGCTTCGATTGCCCAAACCCCTTTGGCCGATATTATCACCACTAAAGCTGACTTTTTGCAGTTTCAATCGGCTCAGGAACTTAGGGATGACGGTGATTATCCGGCCGCGAAAGAGATTTATGACGAATTAGGGGTGCAGCCAAAACCTCATCGCCACGGGCACGGCAATAGATATCTCGTTCAAGAACTCTCGGTTGAGCAAAGAGAAGCCTTTGCTATTGCCAAACAAGCCAACGATAAAGCAACGATGCAAGCAGTGCTCGATGAAGCTGGAGTGTACCGACCAAAGCATTACTAGGGGTCCAGCTAAACACCCGGCAGCCTTACGGCTGCCGGGTGTTTTTGGTATAATACAGGTATGAAATATTTGCTCGTTATCAGTGTGCTTTTTTTAGGAGCAGTGCCGACTTTTGCTTTTAGCCCTGAAATCACTGAAGTTGTTCGACCCTACGAAGTAGTGACTATTGATGAACAGGCCGTGCGGACCCAGGATTATCTGGGCGAACTGTCGGGGTTTCCGGTCATGTATGAGGTTACTAGTGACGAATCATTCACTCTCCAGGCCAGAGTGCAACAACGCTACAATTCCGCATTAGAACCAATCGCTTTTTCTTTAATCGCTATCAAACAAGATGAACGCGGGGGAGGAGTGACTGAGGTGGAGAGACTCCGTTCAGGTACATCAGATTGGCAGCGCGTCAAAGACTCACAGTTAGGATTTAGTCTCTGGGAAGGTATTGCTCTAAGCGCTGACGTTGAACCAGGTACGTATCGTATTGAAGTGAGTACTCCAGAAAACGAGGGTAAGTATTTACTTAGCTTCGGCACAGAAGATGCTGATGATGGGTACTTCCAAAGCCTGGCTGGAGTGAGGCGTACGCAACAGTTTTTCGGCTTTTCGTTTTTTAAGCTCTTGTCATCTTCGTACGTGTATTATCCACTAGGGGTTCTGTTTGTACTATTCATTATCCAGCGTGGGTGGAAGTACCGAAAAATCATCACAAGAAATGATACTTAAATTTATCGTCATACTCATTTCAGCGGTGGCTTTTGCGTACTTCGCAAATTTAGCTTTTCTAGGTCAGTTGTAGTTGACCAAAAAGGCGATACAAGGCATACTATGCCAGCTTACGCGCGACATCGCGCCGTTTTCTATTATTGAGACCAAGCACCAATTCAATACCTTAACCTGATTATTATATATGCCACAAGAAATTCGAAACATCGCCATTATTGCCCACGTTGACCACGGAAAGACAACTCTGACCGATAGTTTAATGGAGTTTACTGGAGACCGAATCGGTGACGCTTCTATGGACAACAACGCCATCGAGCAAGAACGAGGAATCACCATCTACGCCAAGAACACTTCAGTCACTTACAAAGACACTAAAATCAACATTGTTGATACTCCGGGTCACGCCGACTTTGGTTCTGAAGTAGAGCGAGTATTGCGTTCCATCGACTCAGTGCTTTTAGTAGTGGACGCTCAAGAAGGTCCCATGCCCCAGACTCGGTTTGTGCTCAAGAAGTCTCTTGAGCTTGGCCTCAAGCCGATTGTAGTCATCAACAAGATTGATAAGCCAGCCGCTGATCCAGACAAGTGTGAAGAACAAGTACTTGAACTCTTCCTTGAATTGGGAGCTGACGATGATCAGTCTGATTTTCAGGTAGTATATGCCATCGGACGCGATGGGGTAGCTAAACGCAAGTTGACCGATGAATTGGTGGACATCTCACCAGTCCTAGACACGATTCTGGAAACCGTACCAGCCGCTAAGGGTTACACCGAGGGTGACGAATTGCGAGCTCAAGTATTCAACCTCGGCTACGACAATTTCTTGGGCCGACTGGCAGTAGCTCGTATCTACGAAGGTAAAATCTCAAAAGGTCAGCAGCTGTTTATTAAATTTGAAGGCTCTGACGTAATAAAGAAGGGAAAGGTGGTGAAGATGTCTGGCTATAAAGGAGTGTCTCCGGTTGAGATGGATGAAGCATTTGCGGGAGACATTGTACTCATCGCGGGACTCGAAGATATCAATATTGGTGAGACGTTGACTGATAAAGAAGACGCTGAGCCGTTTACGGCGATTCACGTGGATGAGCCAACTATCGGAATGGAGTTCATGGTCAACTCCTCTCCATTTGCGGGCCGAGAAGGAAAGTACGTGACGTCACGACAAATCGCTGCTCGACTGGAAAAAGAACTGGAAATTAACGTTGGTCTACAGGTAGACTTCACGAGTGAAAACATTAAAGTGTATGGCCGAGGAGAAATGCACATCGCGGTACTCTTAGAAAACATGCGCCGGGAAGGGTATGAGCTGTCTGTCTCACAGCCACAGGTAATCATCAAAGATATCGAGGGTGTAAAATCAGAACCATTTGAAGAAGTAACGGTGGATATTCCTGGTGAATACCAAGGAGCGGTAATCGAGCGACTTTCCAACCGTGGTTTCATCATGCAAAACATGGTGACCAACGGAGACCAGATGCGTCTGTTGTTTGAAGGACCGACTCGAGGTCTCCTGGGCTACAAAAACCAGTTCGTGGTAGACACTAAGGGAGAAGGAATTCTCGCTTCACAAGTAATCGGTTTCCGACCGTACGCGGGAGAAATCAAGAAGCGAAAAGCTGGTTCAATGATTTCAATGGCAGCTGGAAAGGCCCTTGGCTTCTCACTGGCCAACCTCCAAACTCGCGGTGAAATGTACATCGGCCCAGCAACTGAGGTCTACGAAGGAATGGTGATTGGAAACACTTCAAAGGGTGAAGAAATGATGGTGAACCCAACTAAGGGAAAGCAACTTACCAACATGCGAACCTCTGGAACAGATGAAGCAATTAATCTCATCCATCCTAAGTTAGTCACTATTGAGTTTGGTCTAGAGATTATGGCTATCGATGAGTATCTCGAAGTGTGTCCGGTATCTATCCGACTGCGAAAGAAGTACCTCAAGGAGTCAGACCGAAAGAAACAATAATTGTAGTGAGCGGAAAAGACGAAAAGCTGGCCCTTGAGGGCCGGCTTTTCGTCGGGTGGTATACTATATTTGTAAGATTATTTAGCATCTTGTTTGTGTTGCTGGCGGTGACTATCGGGGTGATGTGGAGCGTCGGGAGTTTTGCTGGAGCCAATACGCGGACGAAAATGGTGATATTCAAAACACGACCTATCAAGGGGCGCTAGATTCTGCGCAAACTGCCACCGATAGCATCTCAGATGCGAGTACGGTGCAAATCGAAATATACCAACGGATAGCGTTTGCCCCTGATACCATTTTAGTAAATCTCTCCGGTCGCAATCTCGCCGGTTCACTTCAAGTAGAAATTCGTAAACTCTCAGAGGTCGAAGTACTGGATATAAGTAGTAATGATTTCACCGGATTACCCGCCGAAATTGGTCAATTATCAAAATTAAAAACCCTCGATGTCTCAAATAATCCCCTGACCGGATTACCGCGATAAATTGGCCAGCTCCAAAATCTCGAGCTGTTTGACCTGTCTGGAATCCAGTACTCAGCCCAAGATTTGGCCGCCATCAAAGCCCAGCTGCCGAGCACAACCGTAGTGATTACCTAATAACCCCTCCCGTTCTCATGCTGTCTTGTATCCGCACTCATCCCAAGCAGACCCTCTGGGGTGCACTGGTCGTTGTTTTTGTTATACTACTGGTTATGACAGACACCTTTCGGTTTATAAAAACGCTTTATCTGATTGCGCGGGCCACTCCGTACGAGCAGGCGGGCACGGGAGCTGGCTCGATTCAATTTCTTGGCGATAGTACCGGCTACGGGACGGGTGCGAGTAGCGGAACGTACAGTATTGCCGGTCGAGTCGGGGCTGATTATCCAGCCTACGCCATTGAGAATCAGAGTGTGAACGGCCGGACCATTGGCGGTCTGCTAGAAGACACCCAAAATTTTTCCGGACAATTTGATTTGATTGTCTTACAAATCGGTGGGAATGACATTCTACAAAAACGTGTTACCGACCAAGTGCTGTCTGATTTAGAGACATTGCTCAAGCGGTTGGCCCCACATACAAAAGAAATAATCATGCTCACATCAGGAAATGTCGGCACCAACCCAACCTTTTTTGGAGCAGAAGCAGCCGAGTACGACGCCTTGTCTCGAGCCTACCGAGCCCAAGTAGTCGCCCTCGCCGACCGCACGCCACGCTACACCTACGTAGATTTGTTCGACGAACCCGAAGATGATACCTTTGCCCAAAACCCTAAACTGTATACCGCAATGGATGATTTGCACCCAAGTAATCAAGGATATGGATTGTGGTACTCAAAGGCGGAGAGTGCCTTTGCAAAAGCCTTAGAATAGAAATGAGTGATAAAGATGTCGGTAGCTGTACCTTGAACTCCGACAAATACAAAACACGCCCCGGACAGGAGCGTGTTTTAGAAGTTAGTGGCTGTAGGATTAGTTAATTCCTCCAGCAGGTTGTCGCTTCATGTCATTGCTCGGTGCCGAGGCTAGACTCGTAATGGTGTAGACGAGGAGTGCTGCACCGGAGACACCTACGATAAGGTAGACGGCGTTGGTGAGTAAGGTATCGACTCCGAAAAGAAACGATACTAGGTTGAAGTTCAGCAGACTAATTAATCCCCAATTCAGGGCACCAACGGCTGCTAGGATACTGGTAGTTGTTCGCATATATTATATATTATATTTGATAACTTGTATATTATAACAAATTGTACAATATTTTAAAGGGGGTGCACTGTTATAAAACAATAATCATATTCTGTGAATAGCAAAGATGATGAAGGTTAGAGTATCTATAAACGGGGAAGATAAGCAGCGGCAAGCTTGGGAAAGCAGACTTTGATTTGGTACACTAGGGCATGCGCACGCTGTGTAGTGTCAGAGTTGAGACAAAGTGTTTCGGCTGAAACTAAACAGCCTAATTGCAGTATTATAAAAGTATGACAAAAATAATTTTTATTGGGTTGAGTGTCCTGACCGTCCTTCTGGTCGGTGGCTTTCTGGTGAGCTCTTCCTCAAAAGACGTAGTCTCTGAGCCGACACCGGCTTTTCTGGTGGCGCCAGTACAACACGCTTCATTTGGCCTGACGTTTGCCGAGCTGAACATCCTGAATGACCCGGTCGGCGAACTACAACTGTATGCCGGTCTGGGTATGCCTGATGTTATTTTTATCTCGGATATACACAGTGACCATTTCGATGTTGATACTCTAGCCGGTGTGGTGTCTGCCAGCACGACGATTATTGCTCCGCGGGTGGTGTTTGATGAGCTGCCGGCCTTCCTAAAAGATAAAACCATCGTAATGGCCAACGGCGACTCCCACACAATTGGCACGCTCATGTTTGAAGCGGTACCGATGTACAATCTACCGATGGAAGGCGAGGATTATCGTCACGTTAAGGGAGCTGGCAATGGATATCTCCTGGAGTCAGCCGGAACCAGAATCTACATAGCCGGAGACACCGAAGATATACCTGAGATGCGAGCCTTAGAAGACATCGATGTGGCCTTTATCCCCATGAATCTGCCGTTTACTATGGATGTGGCTACGGCCGCTGCCGGAGTGCTGGCGTTTAATCCCGACATTGTGTATCCGTATCATTATCGAGGGTCGGATGGTCTGGCTGATGTTCGTGAATTTGAACGGCTGGTGACGCTCGGGAATCCAGACATACAAGTGAGACTGCTTGACTGGTACGCAAAATAGGGAATGAAACGCTGGATTAAAAATCACGGGGGAGCGCTGGCCTTAGCGGGCGTATTTCTCTCGCTCAACCTGGTCTTCTTTTTCCTTTCTCCGGATCAGATAGTTGAGTACGTCGGCGTGGAAAATACTTACCTCACCGTCTTTCTAATCGCGTCAGTCGGAGGACTCAGTGTAATCACGAGCGGTGTCCTGTATGCTTCAATCATCGCGTTTGCGGCTGGCGGCGCGTCGCCCTGGCTTTTAGGCTTAGTGGGTGGGATTGGAATCGCTATTGGAGATAGTTTAGTCTTTTATCTCTTTAGTCACACTTCTAAAAAACTCTCACCTCGCTGGCAAGAGAAAGTAACAAAAGTAAAAGAGAAGGTCGAACATTTACCTTCTACGGTACAGTACGTGCTGATATATCTATACCTAGGTTTTACTCCGCTGCCAAATGATATCTTGATGTTTTTGCTCGCCGTTCTACGCTTTCAGTTCTGGCAGGTGTTTCCGTTTATACTGGCCGGGACAATCACCGTTGCGACTCTCATTGCCTATCTGGGTGAAGCCCTTCCTTTTTTATAGTAATGCTGTATAGTTCTGCACATCAGATAAAATGGATTACTTAATACCCATCGTTCTAGTGCTTCTTTCAGGGCTTTTTTCAGGCTTAACACTAGGACTTCTCTCTCTCGATACTCAAACGTTGAAACGGCGTGCCAAGCACGGCGACCTAGAGGCAAAAGCAATATATCCCGTTCGTAAACGGGGTAATTTATTGCTGACCACCTTGCTACTAGGAAACGTGGCAGTAAACACCACGTTATCTATTTTTCTAAGTTCTATTGCCTCAGGCATTATGGCTGGAATCATGGCCACCACTCTCATTGTGTTGTTTGGTGAAATCATCCCACAAGCGGTTATTTCACGCTATGCGATGTGGTTTGGCGCCAAGACATTGTGGTTTACCAAATTCGTCGTGTTCATTGCCTATCCTATTGCGCGACCGATTGCGATGGTATTGGACTATTTCCTGGGTAATGAGCTCCCTACAACCTACTCAAACAAAGAATTAATGGACATTATTTCTGAACACGAAGACTCGGAACACAGCTCGATTGACGAAGATGAAGAAAGAATCATGCATGGTGCGCTGCAGTTTTCACATATGCGCGTGCGGGAAGTGATGACACCCGAAGCTGAAGTGGTGATGTATGACAAAAACCAACGGTTATCCCCAGCGTTTTTCGCGGAAGTGAATAATTCTGGCTTTTCAAGGATTCCGGTGTACAGCGGAAACAGAAGTAACGTCGTGGGGATTTTGTACGTTAAAGATTTGCTGATTGAGAAAGAAGGGGTTGCTCTGGATGAAACTGCCGAAGCTTTTGATACCGGGTTCATTCAGGTGAAAGGATCTGACCTACTCGATGTGGTTCTTGGCAGAATGCTCAAGCGACGCCAACACCTGGCTATCGTCAAAAACAAAAATAACCAGTTTCTGGGGGTCATCTCCATGGAGGACGTTATCGAAGAAATTATCCAGCAGGAGATTGAAGATGAGGATGATGGGGACTAAATATAAAAAAGACTCTCAGTGAGAGTCTTTTTTATACACCGAGCGTTTTGAGGAATTCGGTCAGCTCGGGACCGGCTATCTTGCGGTACTGGTTGGGCTTGAGTTTTCCCAGTTCTATATTCAAAATTCGGTTTCGCTTCAGCGACTGCACTTGGTAGCCCAGCGCCGCACACATCCGGCGAATCTGGTGTTTTTTTCCTTCGGTGATGATAAGCATGAAGCGCTTGTCATTCTTGGTGCTCGCCTCCACTTTGGCTGGCTTGGTCCGGTAGCCTTCGATATCTACTCCCGCTTCCATGGCTCGTTTGAACATTCCAGAGAGCGGTTTGTCCACCAGTACCTCATACTCTTTTTCATTCTTGTTTTCCGGACTGAGCAACGGTCCAGTAATACGACCATCATTCGAGAGAATCATTAGACCTTCAGAGTCTTTGTCGAGCCGACCGATAGGGGAGACGTGGGTGATGCCGTAGTCTGCCGCTAGCTTCATAGCGATATCCGTTTCGTGTGCTGCTGGAGAGTGGGTAATGACGCCGCGGCCTTTGTAGTACGCGTAATAGCTTTTGGTCTTGGTTTTTCCGACCACCGCTACGGTGTCTGATTCTTCGACACTTTGACCCATAGCGGCCTTTTTTCCATTGACAGTAACCTTGCCAGCCGCAATCAAAACATCAGCTTCACGACGGGACGCGACACCAGTGTGCGCTAGGTATTTGTTTACTCGCATCGGGAATTCCATAAGGCGTTGATTATGACACAAATATCTTTAATTTTCAAGCGTTCAGGCGCAGAACACCGACAAAACCAAATATTCATCCACCAGTCGAGCCCACACAGCCATCCTACAAAGGGCCACCCTTTGACAAAGGGTGGCCCTTTGTATATCGGTAGAGTTGTTCTAATCCGGTAATCGGCTGTTAGATTGGTGGATTCTGGTGCACTCAATGCGCAATCGTTGTTTCATTTTATTGGGTTTCGTGCCAGTATTCAGGTATCCCCAAGATATGAAACTCGCTTCACCACCAGACCTGAATGACGAAGAAATTGTAGCCAAGACACTGGTGGACAAGCAGTTTTTTGGTGAGATTGTGGATCGCTATGAGGCTAAGCTCAAGCGTTACGTGGCTAGACTAGGTGTTCGCAATCCCGAAGATCAACTGGATGTGCTGCAAGACGTGTTTTTGAAGGTCTACAAGAACCTCAATGCCTTTGACAGCTCGCTACAATTTTCTTCGTGGATTTATCGCATTACCCACAATGAAGCGATTTCTTGGTACCGCAAGAAGAATGTGCGGCCCGAAGGTCACCTGATTGCTGATAGCGAAGAGCTGATTGGTTTTTTGTCTGCCAAGGAAGACACTCAGGACCAGGACTTTGATAAGACCGTCAACGCCACCGAGGTAAATGCCGCGCTACTTAAAATTGAAGCTAAGTATCGTGAAGTGATTATTCTGCGGTTTTTTGAACATAAAGAGTACGATGAGATTTCCGATATTTTAAAAATTCCGGTGGGTTCAGTGGGCACACTGCTCCACCGGGGTAAAAAACAGCTCGCGAATGAATTAAATAGTGAGGCTATACGTATGTAAGTTGAGGAATATGAACGAAAATAACCCCCACAATAAAAAGAATCTCAAAGACACACTGCTGAGTATGATAGAGGCAGAAAACGTGCGGCCCCGTTCGCGGATGTTTTTCAGGGGTCGCGAGTGCGCGATTTGGGCTTTATGGTTTGCCTCGGTGGTGGTTGGTGCCTTGGCGGTCGCCATCTCAGTGTTTGTGGTGACTCATCGTCAATATGGGATATATGAAGCCACCCACGAAAATTGGTTTACGTTTATGGTAGAAGTCTTGCCGTTCATCTGGGTGATTGTCTTTGGCTTAATGGCATTTTTGGCTTCGTACAACATAAAACACACGAAAAGAGGTTATCGCTACTCCATCGTTACCGTTTTGGCCAGTAGTATCGTCTTGAGCTTTGCTGGAGGCTCAGCGCTGCAGTTCTTTGGCCTGGGCTACTCAATTGATGCGATTTTGGGGGACCAGATGCCGATGTATATGTCGCAGGAAAAGATTGAGCACCAGCTGTGGCAGCAGCCTGCCGAAGGAAGACTGATTGGCAGGCAGGTCGCCGCGACCGTCGCTACGTCCAGTGTGGTGGTCTTTCAAGATACTACGGGCAGTAGGTGGAGAATTGAGATACAAGAGTTGTTACCCGCCGATATACAACTACTAGCTTCGGGCGAAAACGTGCGGTTGTTGGGTCAGACCATGAACGAGCAAGCCAGAGTATTTCACGCCTGCGGGGTGTTTTCCTGGACGATGAACCGCGAAGTGACCATGCAGCAGATGAGTGAGCAGCGCGAATCGTTCCTCGGCCGGGTGAAAGAAATGGCGCAGCGGACCGAAGGCTCCATTGCTGATTTAGAGAAAGACTTATTTGCCGATGCTACGAGGATTGACGAAAAAACCATGCCCGTGTGCGCCAATATCGCCGCCATGCGGCGGTAAACCAACACCAGTAGATTTTGTACGAAATAGTCGCCACAGATTGATTTTAATGAAATTTATGGTGAAACTTGCAAAGATTGGAATAGGAGAGTAGTATGAATACATCGGAGCGACCATTTTCTGCTTAGGCAAAGCGGAAGTAGAGCAGCTAAACTCTTATACGTATAAAATACTCTATTTATGAACGTACTTACACTTACTCAACGAAGAATTTCAGCAATAACCTTTGCCGGAATAGCAATGGCGTCCCTATTACTCACTGCCCTACCAATGGCTTTTTATGTAGCGGAAGCTAACGGTGATACTCAAGCCTGTACCACACAGGTCGAGGATAATTCAGATATTGGCAATGTGGAGAACACAAACACAAATCAATACTTCACCACTATTCAGAACGCGATTAATGACTGTGACACAGAGGATGGACACACAATCGAAGTTGCTGACGGTGCTACGACAGCTTTGTAGTAGATAAAGAACTAACCATTCAGTCAACAAACGGTTATCCGGCAACTTCTGTCGATGGTCCGAACTCAATTCGTGCAAACAACGTTGTAATAGACGGATTCACACTTAAGAAAACAAATCTTGATAATGGCGTGCGAGCAATCACAATTGACAAAGAAGTAGGTACAGACAATGTGGTTATCAAGAATAACTATTTTACAAATATTAAATCAACCGGTAAAGCTGAAGGCATTTGGGTAGAAGAAGGAGTTGGGGTGATCATCGACAATAACATCTTTGATGGAGTTTCCGGTGTGGGAGCTAAAGCGATTATGGCTATGGATTCTGTTACCTCTGGCTCAGTGTCAAATCTGACCATCACAAACAACGTTATTAAGAATATTGATGGCGGTGGTGAGGGTAGTTATGGAATCTTCATCAATGGAGCTAGTGACGACCTACTCATTTCTGGAAATGAAATAAGTGAAATCGATGGCTTATTTATCTTTGGTATAGGACTTGGAGGTGATACCCCTGGAGCAGAAGTGACTAATAATAACGTCATTATTAGCAACCCTGGTGGCAATGAGTATGGCATCGGTGTAGCTGGTAGTAATCAAAATGATATTGTAGTCGAGTTTAATAATATTATAACTAATTCTGATAGCAATCAGGAAGACGTGGGAATGTACCACGGGGCTGACAGTGATCTCGATGCCGGTAAAAACTGGTGGGGAGATGTTACTGGTCCAAGTGGCGAGGGATCTGGAAGTGGTAGTGCAGTTGGACCGGGCATTGTGTTCGAGCCTTGGCTCTGCGGACCACTCGCGTCTAACCCAGCTGGTTCAGTAAATGGATCTTGTACAAAAACAACTCTTGAAAATGTTTCTCCTACTGCAGGAACAGTATTACTATCTAATGTTGGAACTTTCAAACTAACCGTAGATGCTGATGATGAAGTCAACACCCTATCTGAACTAGAAATAGATCATAGTATGGAAGGTTCACTATCAGAATTCAGTGTGTATGCTGATGAAGGTAATCCTTACGGAACTACAGCTGATAAACAAGAATTCGAATCAAAAGGAGTTAACGTTACTTATGCTGCTGCTTCTCAAAAGTGGGTAATCGACTTTGGAAAAGATATGTCAGATGCATTCGTAGCTAATGAAGGTATTACCTTTTATCTAGTGATTAAAGACGAAGCTGGAAATGAGCTTGGTTCAATGTCACCAACTTCAGCAGATAATACGTTTGCCTATACAGTTACAGCGGACGAGACTCCTGAAGTCGTTGTGATTGACTTGAGTCCCGTTACGGTTAACGCGGGCAGTGTAGCAGGTGCTTCTATTGACTATAGCTCACGCCTTACCGACGGCAACACTGAAACTACAGGCATACTCCCTAAAACGACTATCACTTCCAGTGTAGCGAATGTAACTATTCCCGATAGTACGACCGTAACGGGTCCTGCAGGATGGAATGGCGTCATTGATTTGCCTAGCGCCGGCTCAAGTGGAGGAACGGCACCTTCTGGATTTTCGGTCGGTGGTACGGTAATTGAAGTCGGTTCGCCGAGTGTTACTCTCAACTTCGACAGAGCCGTAAAAATAACACTACTTGGAGTAACAGGTGATGTTTGATACAAGCCCGCAGGTTCGGATACGTGGCAAACGATAGATACGCAGTGCACGAGCGCAACGGATTCTGGCAATATCAGTTCAGGCGAATGTTACTTCACAAGTGGTAACGATACAGTCATTTGGACTTACCACTTCACCTCATTTGGTGGACTGAATCCTGTGCTCACGTCGAGTGGAGGTGGTAGTGGTGGTTCTTCAAGTGGTACTCTAATACGAGACAGAGTTGAACCAACTCCATTAGTCCTTGGAGCTTCAGATTCACCACAAACAGCTACTCAAGAGCTCACAGGTGTGCTCAGCGGTATCAGTGCAATATTGGTTAGTATCCAGTCAGGTAATGAAGCTGGAGACCTTTCAAATGAAGATACCGAAAAGCTTATCATCCAGCTTGGTGAAATTGTCACAGTTTTATCGGGAATGTTTCGGTAAGTAAGTAGATTTAGCAAAGTAAAAAGACTCCTTCTGGGGTCTTTTTTGTTTTACTCAGCGTAATCAGGCTGTATACTAAGAGAATACAAGTGCTATGGATACTCACAAACCAAAATCCTATTCCCTCGACCGGCTGCAAAAGACCGCGCTATCGCTGATGGCGATACTGACGCTAGTGACGTTTGTGGGAGCCAATCTCCAGGCTATTTTGTGGCAGTCTTCAGACTGGTTGGTCTCGACTGTTCTACCGGCTACGGTGATTGATCTGACCAATCAGGAGCGCTCAGAGCTCAATGCTACGCCTTTACAGCGAAACGCTACACTAGATGCGGCAGCGACGCTCAAAGCTAAGGATATGGCCCAAAACGAGTATTTCTCGCACTTTAGTCCCACTGGCGTGTCCCCGTGGTATTGGTTTGACGAGGCAGGCTACGTGTACGCTCACGCCGGGGAAAACTTGGCAATTCACTTCACTGACTCGACTGAAGTGGTCGAAGCCTGGATGAAGTCACCGACGCACAGAGAGAATATTGTCAACGGCACATACACTGAGATTGGCGTCGGGACGGCCAAGGGAACCTATGAAGGATATGATACAGTCTACGTCGTGCAGTTGTTTGGTGCCCCTGGGGTGCCAGCGGTCAGAGTCGCTCCAGCGGTGATTGAGCCACCGATTACTCCGCCGCCAGTAGTTCCAACTACCCCTGAGGTGGCTGCTGCCCAAACTCCAGTAGAAATCATCCCCGAACCAACGACTCCATCTGAGACGACACAACCATCAGTTGAGGCCACCCCAGAAATCCCGGTCGTCCTGGCTCAAAGTGAGTCTAGAGAAGAGGTTCCTCTCTCTACAAAGGGTGGCCCTTTGTATAGTTCGACTGAACCGGAAACGATGAGCAATCAAGAAATAGTGATCATCGAAAGCCCAATTATTGCCACCTCCTCAGGGCTAGCCGTAGCCAATATTACAATTGACAACCCGTCCCACGCCGGAGCGACCACTGTTGCCTCCTTTGCCACCAAACCCAACGCGCTACTTCAGTTCGTGTATCTAGGTCTAGCAGCACTCATTTTCCTATTACTCTCAGCTTCTTTGGTGCTGGAAGCTAGACAGCTGCGCTTTGTGCAGGTGGCCTATAGTGTGATGCTTTTGTTTGGTATGGGGGGATTATGGTTCCTTAATTCACTGTTGACCAGTGGAGCGGTGATTATTTAAAGCCGTCGGAGGCTGACTGAACGGGGAAAATGGTTTCAACTTACCGCCAAATCGTTTACTATGCATGATATGAATAAGAAATCGGTCACGTCCGCAGTTTCCATCGCACCCGCTTTGGCGACCTCAGAGCAGTCGCACCCCCTGTATGCTTCGCAGCCAGCGGCTGGCTTTCCGTCTCCAGGAGACGACATGGTAGAGCAACCACTGGATTTGAATGATTTGCTGGTGGAGAATCCTACCGCAACGTTCTTTGTGCGGGTGACCGGAGACTCGATGGAAGGCGCCCGGATATTTTCTGGCGATGTGTTGGTGATTGATAGATCTATCGAGCCCGAGCCCGGCATGATAGTGGTGGCAGCGGTGTATGGAGAGCTGGTAGTAAAGCGTCTGCAAAAAACCCCTACCGGCCATGTCCTGATGTCTGAAAACGAAGGGTACGAACCGATTTCGATAGATGAAGTGGAAGGGTGCTTTATTTGGGGGGTGGTGACGGGCAGTGCCCGGGTTTTTTAGGTAATGTAAGAAGTCACATCAGTCTGCGTCATAAGGGATATGACAACAACCAAGCACTCTCGGCTTTTCTATTGGCTGTACGCGACCATTATATTGCTCGGCTTCTTACTTGTACCCGCGGTCGCTAGAGCGGCCAGTACAGACGTGGGAGTCTGGATTCCGTACTGGAGCGAAGAGGCGGGGACCGAAAGTGCACTGAAAAACATTGAAAATATAGACATTATCTATCCATTTGTGTTTGAAGTCACGAGCAGCGGTATTCCGGTCAATAAAGTTGATTTTAGTGACAAGCACTGGAAAGAATTGATGAAAGAAGCCAAGGAACGCGACATACCGGTCATTCCCACCATCGCGTGGTTTGATGGAGCGGCTATGGATCAAGTGTTGAGTAATAAAACGTGGCGTTCTGTACACGTGCAACTGATCGCCTTATACGCTCGTTTGTACGAAGTAGATGGAATTAATATTGATTACGAGCAAAAGCTCGCCTCGACCAAAGACGATTTTTCACTGTTTCTCAAAGAGCTCAACCAGGCGCTGGGTGATAGAACGCTCACCTGTACCGTTGAAGCCCGTATGTTGCCAGAGCGGCGGTATCTAAATGTGCCAGCCAACATCCAATACGCCAACGATTACGCAGAGATGAATAAACACTGTGACTGGATTGAGATCATGGCCTACGATCAGCAGCGAGCAGATATTATACTCAATAAAGAGCGACAAGGCGTGCCGTACATGCCGGTGTCTGATGTAGATTGGGTGGAGGATGTGATTGAGCTGGCACTTAAAGATTTTGATGCCGATAAAGTCATGCTCGGAGTGGCTACCTACGGCCGAGCCTGGGACGTGACCGTGACCGCTGATTGGTACAAAGACTATACCAAGGTCGCTACGCTAAATAACCCGCGCATTTTGGAGCTAGCCAAGAAGTATGATTCGCCGATTGGGCGTTCGGCCGGCGGCGAGGCGGTGATTTCTTATTTCCCCGAAGACTCAGTGTGGAAAATCTTTAATCAGCTGCCGACTCCTAAGGGGACGCCAAAGGGCTATGAAGCGGCCGCCAAGGCTTTGCTGGTAGCTACTCTGGCTGACGTGGAGATTCCGGTGCGGTTTATCACTTGGAGTGATGCTCGGTCAATTGAAGATAAGTTGGGCTTGGTGGACAAGTATGGTTTGAAGGGGACGGCGGTGTTTAAGGTTGACGGGGAGGAGGACTCGAAGCTGTGGAAGTTGTTCTAGGTATGCGTTGGGAGTGGTGTTGCTGCCGTAGTTGGTGGGGACGTATCCTTCACACGTTCCGATGTTGTCTGCTGAAAACGGGCACTCTGTCATCGCAGCACGCTCAGTATACGTCCCCACCAACTACTTCCGTGTACTGAGTCGTGGTGTAAAAAAGCTGCCTTAGGCAGTTTTTTGTTGGGTGAAGATGTTGGTGGTGAAGTATTTTTCTAGTGCTTGGTAGACGTGTTTCTTTAGGTCTTCGGTTGTCTCGATGGCTTTGGCAAATGGGACCCAATCAAAATTGGAGGCTTCTACTTCGGTGGCTTTTGTGAGGTCGATTTCCACTCCATCTTTGAGCTTCATGAAGTACCAACGGTGGGCTTGACCGAGTCGGGATTTGGATGAATCTTCTACCGAATTCACATCTTGATATACGGTCCAGATTGGGTACTCGGTTACTAAATCGAAGTCTGATTCTTCCAGGCCGATTTCTTCTTTTAGTTCGCGCCACAGAGTAGTCCTAGTGTCTTCACCGAGATCAATTCCACCTTGTTGAAATTGCCAGACTCCGACTGGATGTTGAGCTCGTTGAAAGAGGGCAACTTCTCCTTTTGAATTATAAATTACGGTGCCGACTCCGGCTCTGAAAAATCTAGTGTCAATTGCTGTTTTCATAGAGGGACAGAATATCATAGATTGGTATACTAGGGATAATGAAAGATTCTTGGATTGGACTACTCGATTGCAATAATTTCTTCGTATCTTGCGAACGGCTGTTTCGGCCGGACTTGACGGGGAAGCCGGTGGTGGTGCTCTCGGGGAATGATGGCTGTGTCGTCGCTCGCTCTCAAGAAGTAAAGGACATGGGTATTCCGATGGGTGTCCCTTACTTTCAAGTAAAGGACATACTCCAGAAAGCTAGTACTACAACGTTTTCTTCTCATTTTGCCCTGTATCGAGATATTTCACGTCGTGTGTTCACAGTGATGCGTGAGGAGATAGATTCAGTACAACAATACTCAGTAGATGAAGCGTTTTTCTTGTGTAATAGTTCAGATAATGACTTAGCTCAACAGATTAAAGCGGCGGTGGAAAAGCGGGTTGGTATCCCGGTATCGGTGGGAATTGCGCCTACCAAGACGCTGGCCAAGTACGCCAATACTCGTGCTAAAAAAGAGAGCGGTGTGCATTTTCTGGATATGCAAAACTGGTCCCATGACTGTGAAAAAGTGCCGCTTTCAAGTATTTGGGGCGTCGGTGGTCAGATGGAAATCCGTTATAAACAGCACCAAATTGTTACCGTGTCTGATTTGCTGTGCGCGGAAAACAGCCGTATTCAGCAGGTGTTTGGCGTCCATGGCGTCCGGTTGAAACAGGAGCTTACGGGCTTACGAGCTTTGCCATTCACTCAAGCGCGAGAGCCGCAAAAGAGCATTATGAGCTCCCGGTCATTTGGCAAAGAGACAACTGACTCAGCCATTATTCAGGATGCCGTGGCTTACCATACGCGGCATGCACTGGAGAATTTGCGGTCGATGCAATCAAAAACCAGTGTCATTCGAGTATCAGTGCGCCCCAGTCGACATGGCGATTATCTGCTGCGTGGAGGCTCAAAAGAAGCAGTGTTTGCTGCTCCGACTGATAATACTATTGAGGTACTCAAAGTGGTGCAAAAGCTCACCCAGAGCCTCATAGAGCCCACTGTGCCCTATAAGAAGGTGGGCGTAGTACTCTCTGGCTTCACGTCCAGTGAGACAGTCCAGCAATCACTGTTTGCGGATGAAGCAGCCCGTAAATCAGATGCGCTCATGCCGGTGATTGATCTGCTCAATAAGCGTCTAGGGAGAGATGCTGTTACGTTTGGAAGTCACCTCAAGACCACGCAGTGGCAGTCACGCAGCGAGCTCAAATCGCCCTCTTACACCACCCAGTGGCCAGACCTGAAAGAGGTGGTGGCTTAGACTCCACAAAGGATAATCGACATTTGTACTTGATATTTTCTGGGGGTCGTGTCTGTGAAAAATGAATTAAAGTGTTTAAAACAAAGACACTCTGAAGGATAAACGGGCAGAGCTAAATAGTTATCAACAGTGGTTCTCGGACAGAAGCGCCAAGGTTCAGTGAACTGTAGATATAACAGATGAGGCAGAGTGAACATTTCCCGGCTGAGATTTCCTCCTACCTAAAACCGTTCGCTTCTCCATAAATCTCAATGGGGAACCTTTCTCTCGTACAACGCAGGAAAGAGATTGGTTATTTAACACTAAAAATAAACAGGTTCGCAAAAACAACAGATGTTGGCTTCGCGCAGCGAGTGGTCAGACTACAACTAGTGCCGTAAGCGGAAACCTAACCACTAGATCTACTGCAGCCACAGAAATTCGGATATTAGGTGCAAATCACTGCACTTTAGAAGCGGCAGACGTGCACAACCCAACACTGACGGCCTTCGCTACCCCTACCTTTTAATCAGTAGAAAGAGTGTTGGTACGTAAAAAACTACTCATCGTTACCAGTGGTTTTTTTGTTTGTGGGCAGTGCGTACAAACCGACTGGTCCGAGTTGGTAATATAAGATATTAATTAATTTTGTTTCTGCCGATATTATTATCTCGCTAGCGAGTCCCTTGTGCTTTTTTATTAAGTTCATTGTATTTTTGTGGGCGTACTCTTCCTGATCGTCTTACTAGCATTGTTTGCTTAGCGCATCTCCGATAGAATGAGAGCATCTATGTACCAGAAACACTCACCGAATTCGCTCTATCACAGCTTGCTCAGAGTCTCGCTGCTGGTCTGTGCTATCGCGCTGGTGTTTGAGAATGGAATCTTGTCTGAGAGCACGGCGGTATTGTCACAAAACACGCACTCGTACCTGGCCAGTGCTGTCGGTATGTCAGCGGGCGTGGCACCCACTGAGCTCAATCAATACACGGCCCAGCTCACGCAAAAAGAACGTGAGCTCACAGCTCGGGAAGCATCGCTGTCAGAGCGGGAGATTGCCGACAGTCTATCGACTGCCCCGGGTTCCAGTTCAAATCAGCGGGCTACCTATATATTGTCGAGTATCCTGTTTGTTTTGCTGGTCTTAATTCTTCTGAACTACACCTTGGACTACTTACGGCAAAAAGAAGCTCGACAAGCACAGACTGTGTAGTGCTCGATAATTTGCCCGTCCGGGCAAGGGACAATTCAACCATAAATATGGTGATTAGACCGCTGGTCGTTTTGCTGCATTTCTCAATTATACTTTTTGTGGAGGTGGTCAAGAAGCAAAACAACCGATTCACGCTGACCTCAGCCGAGATGGCAATGTAAACCTGATTGACTGCTCGATTCTGTTGTTTAACTGGACCGGATAGGTTGAGCTGGGAGTGTGAGTAACGTGCAAAATGTGTTTGTCAGTTGCGTATACTAAATGTGTATGTCTTTTCTCCAAAGACTTAAAGGTAAAGGTGTCAGGAGTGGCGATGGCCTTTTGCCTGACGCTGAGGAAACGGCGGCGAACAAGGTCGCTCAGCTGTTTGTTGATATCTACCAGACGGAAAGAATGATTGTGGTGTACGCACAGTTAGCTGGTGCCGACAGGAACGACGTTCATGTGTCGATAGAAGGTGACGCCAATATAGTTTTGATTGAAGGTCGTCGTGTGCGGCCAGAATACGTCGTATTTCCTGAAAAAGTTGTGCAAGGCTCTTTCGTGGCAGAAGAGTGCGTTTGGGGAGATTTTTATCGGAGAATTATTTTGCCGAAAAGTGTCGATATTGATAAGGCGGAAGCCAAGATAAAGAACGGTGTGCTGATACTCATGCTGCCGCTCTTGAAACCAGGCGAAAAAGAAAAAGGGCAGTTAAAAGTAAATGATGGAAGGAAACCCCCTCGTTCACGCGGAAAAGTTTAGATTTGTTTAGTTCTTATGATGTACCGTCAAACCACTTTTTTAACCAAAAACCTACTCGCACTACTATTTAGTGCACTCTTGGGGATGCTGTTTCTGCTCCCCGCTTCAGCTTGGGCCGCCAACCTAGTTATCTCTCCGGGTATTGGTAGCTATAGCGTCGGACAGACATTTACTGCTACCGTCCGAGTGGTACCAAACGGTGACATCATCAACGCGGTAGAGGCAGGAATGGAGTTCGACGAATCAGTGTTGTCTGTGGTGAGTATCAGTAAAGACGGATCGGCCATTTCCCTCTGGACAACCGAGCCCACCTTTTCTAATACCGCCGGAACGATTTTCTTTGGAGGTGACAGTCCGAGTCCCTTTACAACCACCTCAAACATTTTGCATATTACGTTCCGGACTCTGGCTGAAGGAGCTGGAGCGGTGGTGTTTTCCGAAGCTTCGGTTTTGGCGGCTGATGGACGAGGGACTGACGTGCACGAATCCTCCACTCCAACCACTTTCACGGTAGCCGCTCGCAGTGCACCGACTCCTGCCGGAGACGATGAAAATAATGATGAAGCTATTATCTTTCGTGACTCATCACGGCCACCAGAAATTGGTTCACAGACCTTCCTTGACCCAGACGTTTGGTACGACGCCGTCGATGGAGTATTCACCTGGACCTTGCCGTTTGACGTGAATGCAGTAGCCGTCGAAATTTCGAACAATCCCGTAAACCTGCCACAAGCTAATGAAGCGGCTGTCTACAACCCAGCGATTGAAGAGTTCGTGGTAAACCGGGAGGACGTCTTTGATGGAGTCCAGTACGTTAGTATCAACTTCCAGAACCAAGTTGGTTGGGGAGCAGTGACTAACCGCAAGCTGCAAATAGATACCACCCCGCCGGAACCATTTGCTATCAACGTAAAGACTGGTATGACTCAGAGCTCGTACCCACTACTTACTTTCCAAGCCGATGATAAGACATCAGGCATTGCCTCCTACGAGCTAACGATAGTAGCCAACGAACCTATCATCATCACCCCGGCAGAGGCAAGGCTCGGGTACCTGCTGCGAGACCTGGAGGACGGTACGTACACCGTAAAAGTAGTGGCCGTCGACCAAGCGGGGAATGTGAGAGAAAGTAGCGAAGCAGTTCTCATTACTGCCGGTTGGATAAAGCCAGCAGAAATGCTTGACAAAAGATTGTTCTGGGACTTTTTCACCGCCTTAAATTTGTTCATCTTCTTCCTGGTGGTAATCGTTATTCTGCAAGTTATCCAGTTCTGGTACGAGCACAAAAATCTGAAAGCAAAAGAAGAAAAACTGCGTCGCGAAATCCGAGAAAGACAGGACCAAATAGAGAAGATCTTCTCTGCCCTGCGCGATGAAATCTACAATCAAATCAATACTATTACCAAACAAAAACGCTTGTCTGCCAAGGAAAAAGAAGCCGTCGAAGGGCTGACCCAAGCGCTCGAAGTGTCCGAGACCTTGATAGAGAAAGAAATCAATGACGTAAAGACAATTTTGTAAGAATTCAAACCATCAACTCCGCGAATAAGTTCCAACAGAAACTGCACAACACGAATCAGCAGCAGTACTGAACCAGAAGACACCGAGCCAACGATAGGTGCTGATACTTCATCAACCACAGTGATGAAGTGAGCCCTGTCAATGTTCTAATGGGCTGTGACGGGGGTAACCTCTGTGTTTGATTCAGCTCCCATACTCCTCGGGTAAGGGCGGATTGGGAACTAAGTTCACCCCAAGGGCATTATCACTTTCAGCGTCGCCAGCGCTTGATAGGGCTTGCCCGCGAATCGTTTCAAGTGGTTGAAGTCACTGCTTGAGTCTCCCAAGATACCTTACTAAAACAAAGATAGTTCAAAGTCAGCACTCGTGCTGGCTTTTTTGTATTCTGATAAATACTGTATACTAACTGAATGGAATTGAGCAGAGTGGTAGAGTACGTGTTTTTCTTTGGCTTACTATTTTTAGCGGGCTACATGGTGTGGCTGATCATGGCTCCGTTTGTCAGCGCTCTGGCTCTGGCGGCCATCATAGTGACCATTTGTCACCCGTTGCACAAGCGCATTATTGAAAAAATGCCCTACCAGAATCGCACGTTAGCTGCGTTCTTTAGCACCATGTTTGTCCTGATTGTGGTTGTGATACCGCTGGTGCTCATATCTTCGCTGGTAGTGCGTGAAGTGGTGAGTTTCTATCAAGAGCTTGATTCTGGAGGATTAAGCATCCAATCGAGCATCGACCAACTAGAAACTACCATTCAGCAATACATCCCGGCGTTTCAGGTAGATCTGACTCGACAAATTCAACTCAGTGCCGAATGGTTTACTGGTAACTTGGGCGCCATCTTTGCCGGCACGGTGTCGACTGTCTTTGCCTTCTTGATTGCCTTGATTGGCTCCTTTTATTTCTTTAGAGACGGAAAAGAACTCCTGGAGTTGGTTATAAAAGCCAGCCCACTGCCAGACGATGAAGACCGAGTAATATTCAGGAGACTAGGGAATGCCATTCGTTCAGTTGCGACCGGAACAGTGCTGGTGGCGTTAATACAAGGCTCGCTGGTAGCGATAGGCTTTACCTTCTTTGGCATCGAGCGAGCTATTTTGTTTGGTTCCATTGCCTCAGTCGGGGCATTGATGCCGGGAGTTGGCACAACCATTGTGACGGCACCAGCCATTTTGTATCTCTTTTTCACCGGAGATACTGTTAATGGGATTGGTCTGGCAATCTGGTCGGTTTTAATAGTCGGATTTATAGACAATCTCATCGGGCCATACTTAATGGGTCGAGGAAATAATATGCACCCGTTCATTATTTTGATTTCTGTCTTGGGCGGGTTGTCATTATTTGGGCCAATCGGCTTCGTGATTGGCCCAGTGGTAGTAACTCTGTTTCTGGTACTGCTTGAGCTGTATAATCAATACATAGTAAAGGAAAGTAGTATTAAAGATATTTCTGACTATGATTAAACGTGAAAAAATTGAATCTGTCTTAAAAATTAACGGTGTACAACCAACATCTCCTGACGAGCAAATACGCTCCGTTCTACTCAGTGCCCGGTACACAAAAGATGAAGTAGACACAGCCATAATGGTGTTGCGAGAAAATACCAAAACCAACAAAGTTCGAGTCGATGGACTGCATAAAATTTTTCGGACGAATGAAGGATTGAGACCAGACGAAATATCACAACTCCTTGGTATTGAAGTAGATCTCAGTGAACGCGTCAAACCTTATGATGGTGAGGGCGATAAAGACTCCTTTCAATTCCAGAACATCATTATTGGCGTTCTCTCCTTCACCCTAGCAATTTTGGGACTAGTTTTTTACATGTATATCTACAAAATTGGAATATTCTACCCTAGTGTTGGAGCATTCTAAAATGAAACTTTCTCAGCTGGCTCAATCTTTCTTGTGTGGTGTTCTCGTCTTCCTGCTCATCGAGATCAGTCCTGGTGTATCAATTTTCAGTCATTCTTGGGGAGAGGTGGCCCATCTCGTCCAAAAAGAATCTGCCCACAGTTTTTCTGAATCTCCCCAGTTAGTGAAGTATGTTGCTAAGCAACAACCCTACGACAGCCTTATTCTTGTAGGTGATGTGCTCCTGGCGAGAAACATAGAGTTTTTAATGGATCAAAAAGGTCCAGATTACCCATATCGAGGACTAACTTTTGCTACTATCGCTCGCCGACCCGCAGTGGTGGGGAATTTTGAATCAAGCATCCCTCAAGAACACATACCGACGCCGGTTAAGCATACGCGCTTCTCTGTATCAGCAAGCTATATTCCTCAGTTGGCTTTGTCGGGCTTCACTCATCTTTCACTTGCCAATAACCACACTTTTGATTTTATTCAAGTTGGTTTTGAGAATACCAAGCATGTGCTTGAACAGAATCAACTGACATCATTTGGTCACCCGAATCAGCTCGATATAAATGGGGTGGAATTCATCGAAATACAAGACAAAATAGTTGCGGTGATAGCGGCTCACACTTTGTACCAGCTGCCAACTTACTCAGAGTTAAAGGTAGTGTTTGACTACGCTTCAGCGAGGAGTGATTTTCAGCTGGTGTATGTTCACTGGGGTACCGAGTACGTGTCTGTTCATGACACCAGGCAACGAGAAGCGGCAGAACGGTTCGTTGACGCGGGAGCTGACGTTGTCGTAGGTCACCATCCGCACGTCGTGCAGGATATAGAGCTGATTGCCGGAGTGCCGGTGTTCTACTCACTAGGTAATTATATATTTGACCAATATGATTCACAGAACACCCAAGAAGGGTTGTTGCTACAGCTGGAATTGGTCGGTGCTCAACCGCAAATCTCGCTGTTGCCGGTGACAAGTGAAGGAACGTTGTCACAGCCAAGGTTTATGAAAATAGATAGTCACGCACTTTTCTTAGAAAATTTAGCCGAAAGATCGGACCCTCAATTGAGAGAATCTATTAGAAGTGGACAGATTTTACTCAGTACGCAGGTTGCATCTTCATCAAAAATCGCTATGATAAGCCGATAAAATGCATACATATATGTTTAACAAATTTGAAATAATAGGAGGAGCAATAAGTATTCTGAGTATGGCCTTGGCACTTTACCTTATCCAGGCCAGTGATTTTCTTGGTCAGGTAGGAGAAAACGCACAGTCAGCTCAAGTGATGAGTGCAAACGATGCGATAGTCGTCGTATCGCAAGGAGAAAATGTAAATCAACTGCGCGCCGACGCGTTTGTAGAAGCATCAGATAATAAAGGTAATTTTAAGCGTATGGTCATTGATGATATTAAAATTGGGACGGGAGAAGAGGTGAAAGTGGATGATGTGGTGTCTGTGCATTATGTAGGTCAGCTTCAAAACGGACAAGAATTTGACTCGTCAAAGAAGCGTGGTGAACCGTTTGAATTCACCGTTGGAGCCGGTCGAGTGATTCAAGGATGGGAAGAAGGAGTGGTCGGCATGAAGATGGGAGGAGAGCGAGTACTCGTGATTCCACCAGAAAAGGCGTATGGAGAAGCCGGGATCGGCCCCATCCCCGGAAACGCGACTCTAGTATTCTCAATCGAGTTGCTTGAGATTAAATGATGAATGAACATAGGCTTAAAGGGCCTATTGTGAGTCTATGTCTTAATTCGCAATTTTCAAAGGCCGATTGCTGGAAAAAGGAAGTCCAAAGCTAGTAGATAAGCCATATTCCGCCGCCAATTCCTAGACGAAAGAAGTCCAAAGTTATGTGTATAAGCTTTGCTCAGCATTCCTAAGACTGTAACACTTAGATATATGAAAAAACCAGTCACATTTGAAATCATTAAACGTCAGCCCGGCACACTTGGTCGGGCTGGTGTTATTGAAACCCCTCATGGCGATATTGAGACCCCTGCTTACGTCGCCGTAGGAACCAAAGGTACTGTCAAAAGCCTCAAGCCTGAAGACATGCGCGACTACGTGGGTAATCAAGTAGCGTTAGCTAATACCTATCACTTGTTCTTGCAGCCCGGCGATGATGTCGTCAAAGCTGCTGGCGGACTACATAAGTTTGCCAACTGGGACATGCCAACCATGACTGACAGTGGTGGTTTTCAGGTATTTTCACTCGGTGCCGCGTTTGGAAAAGGGGTGACGAAATTTGCCGCCAACGCAGAGGAAGCTGAAAAAGATGCTCAGAAAAATGGTCTGAACGTCTACAGTCAGGAGTTTGCCTCAGAACACGGCAAGCTGTGTGTGATTGATGAAGAAGGGGTGACCTTCACCTCACATATCGACGGCTCCATGCATCGCTTCACCGCCGAGCGCTCGATTGATATCCAGCACAATATAGGAGCTGACATTATCATTGCCTTTGATGAGTGCACCAGTCCGACCGCTGATAAACAGTATCAAAAAGAAGCCATGGAACGAACGCACCGCTGGGCCAAGCGGTCCATCATGGCGCATAAGCAGAACTTCGAAGCCCTCAAGAAACAGGGGTTATACGGAGTAGTGCAAGGCGGCCGGCACTTAGACTTGCGAGCCGAAAGTGCCACCGCCTTGAGCGACATGGACTTCGATGGCTTTGGTATTGGCGGGAGTTTCTCCAAGGCTGACTTAGGAGATGCTCTGCGCGTAGTCAACGAAATCCTCCCAGAGGACAAGCCCCGTCACTTGCTGGGAATCGGGGAGCCAGAAGACATTCTCGAAGGGGTGTCACTCGGGTGTGACACATTCGACTGTGTAGCTCCTACCCGTATCGCGCGCACTGGAACTATTTACGAAAAAACTAACGACGGACAAAAGCGAATCAATTTGCTAAACGCAAAATACCAGCGAGACTTTTCTAAGCCCGACGAGTCGTGCGATTGTTACGTCTGCCAAAACTACACCAAGGCGTATCTGGCGCACCTATTCCGTTCGCGAGAAATGCTCGGCCCCCATTTAGCCTCACTCCACAACCTCTATCATATTGTAAATTTCACCAAACGACTGCGGGAGGATATTTTATTAAATTGAACATCTGTGGCATAGTATAGATAGTTAGCGAAGACGCAGGTGTTTTCAAAATAAGTTCATCACACAAAAAAGAGGAGAATCTCGATGCGAAAGTATCATCACCGTGACGTGCCCAGCAACCCCAAAAAAGAAGATTTTCTTCTTTTTTTGCAAGAGTTTTTTCCGTTCAATAGTGCAGACTATCTGCGCTGCGTCGCAGCTGAAGCTATAGCTGAAAAAGCGTTTGTAGATGTGCGACGTGAAAATGGTTTTAAGTACGTTGTTCATTTGCGCCGGGTGGCTATGCATGCCCTGGTTGCAATGGTAAAAACAGGAACTGTTGAAGCCAACTCGGTCATAGTGGCACTGCTACATGACAACATTGAGGATTTCCCTGGACAGGGCTGGTTCAGGAGAATTTGGGGCCAATTTGGTCTTGATGTAGCTGTCGGTGTCTGGTGGTGCTCTAAGCCTGCAAAAATCTGGTTCTTTAACAATAAGACAATGAGGGACCGGGTGTTCCATCTGAAGCTCCGACTGGCGCCAAGACGAATTTTGTTGGTCAAAATCTTCGACAGAATTGATAACCTCGGTGATATGTGGCTTGAGTACCACACTATTGAGTATCAACGGCAAAAGATTGCAGAAACTACAGCAGTGTATTTCCAACTGGCCAAGCGAAACAATATGGCTTATATCACGCTTGGGAAAGTCATTGTGATTGCCACCAAAAAGGTTGAGCGGTATTCTCAAAGGAAGACATAGTTGGCGTGAGTATTCACGCCAGCTTTTTTTATACTCGTATAAAAGGTATAGTACTAGTCGTGAAGTTTGAATTATCAACTGAAAAAACTCCCGCTGGAGATCAGCCGCAAGCGATAGAGAAGCTGATGCAGGGATTAAAGAATGGTGAGACACACCAGACGCTTATGGGCGTGACTGGTTCTGGTAAGACGTTTACCGGGGCGAACATTATTCAACAAATCCAAAAGCCGACGCTCGTGATTGCCCACAACAAGACTCTGGCTGCGCAGCTAGCACAAGAGTACCGTGACTTTTTCCCCAACAACGCGGTGCACTATTTCGTGTCTTATTATGATTACTACCAACCTGAGGCGTACATGCCAACCTCAGACACGTATATAGAAAAAGAATCGCAAATCAACGAAGAGATTGATCGTTTGCGACACGCCTCCACTCAAGCGTTGCTAACCCGTAAGGACGTGATTATCGTGGCGTCAGTGTCGTGTATTTACGGTCTGGGTGCACCAGAGCAATACCTTAAGAAACATCTTAAAATAGAGAAGGGGTTTGAGACAACTCGCATGTCTATGCTACGCACGCTGGTAGACATGTATTTTGAGCGTACCAACGCCGACCTTAATCCTGCTCAGTTTCGGGCGGTAGGTAATACGATTGAGGTCATGCCAACCAACGAACGGGTTATATTTCGATTAGGGTTCACTGGGGACAAAATCACCGCCATTACTAAAATTGACCCAGTAACTCGGGCAATATTAGAAGAGCCCGAGGTGTTTTTCCTATTTCCCGCCAAGCACTTTGTGACTCCCGAAGACGAGCGGAAAGTAGCCTACCAAGACATCAAGCTAGAGCTCGAAGAACAGCTCAAGAAATTTAAGAAAGAAGGGAAGCTACTTGAAACCGAACGTATCAAAAGGCGCACCGAGCACGACCTGGCCATGATTCGCGAGGTGGGATATTGCAACGGGATTGAAAACTACTCGCGGCACTTTGATAGACGAGCACCTGGAGCCGCTCCGTACACACTGCTCTCATATTTTCCCCATAAAAAAGACGGCTCGCCAGACTTTCTGACTATTATTGATGAGTCGCACGTCACTATTCCGCAGCTCAACGGCATGTATGCTGGTGACCGCTCGCGAAAAGACACTTTGGTGGAACACGGCTTTCGACTACCCAGTGCCGTGGACAACCGTCCACTCAAGTACGCCGAAATCGACGAACGGCTGGGACAGCGCATTTACACGACTGCTACCCCCGGAAAGTACGAAATGGCCAAAGCCCAAGAGTCAGGCATTCCGATGGTGGAGCAGATCATTCGTCCGACGGGACTGGTTGATCCAGAGATCGACGTGCGACCCATCAACGAAACAAAAGACTACCCCGGACAAATCAAGGATTTTATTACCGAAGCAGAAAAAGTTATAAAGCGAGGGGCACGAGTGCTCGTGACAACACTCACCAAACGAATGGCGGAAGACTTGTCTGAATTCTTGGATGAGAAGAAAATCAACACCAAGTACATTCACAGCGACGTCGATACAATGGAGCGAATTGAGATTTTAACTGACTTCAGACGGGGGAAGTTTGACTGCTTGGTCGGGGTAAACCTCTTACGTGAAGGTCTCGACTTACCTGAAGTGGAGTTAGTGGCCATTCTGGATGCTGATAAAGCCGGATTCCTGCGCAGTGAAACGGCACTGATTCAGACTATTGGCCGAGCCGCTCGAAATGTAAACGGCCGAGTGGTCCTTTATGCAGACGAAATGACTGATGCACTTATCTACGCAATTAGTGAAACGCAAAGACGTCGCGACCGGCAAATTGCTCACAACACTGAGCACGGCATCACGCCAAAGACTATCGCCAAGGAAATTAAGTCCATTGCTGATCAGATGAGAACTAATCATGATGAGACGGTTGAAACACTACTGCAGGTTGATATGGAATTATACAAAAAGAACCCGAAAAAAGTGCTTAAAGACAAGAAGCGTCAGATGGAAGAGGCTGTTTCAGCACTCGACTTTGAAACAGCTGCTATTTTGCGGGACGAAATTCGGTATTTTGAAGAAAGTGATACCAAGAAGAAAAAGAAGAAATAGTGTGAGTTATTAATAATTTCAAAGCATTTAAGTGCTAATATGAAAGTATGTCAGTATTATCGAGCAAAACGGTGTTAGTGGTGGGGCACGAAAACGAACAAATTCACGCCCTAGAAAAATCTCTCAAAGCCCACGGTGTCAAAATTGAGCATATGCAATGTGCTGAAGTGACACCTGAATCAGTTGATGAAAAGAACATCGACATGGTGGTCCTTAACCATCTGCATGATGGTGATTCTTGTTTAGAAATGTTTAAAACATTACACGTTTCAGATATGCGAGGAGTGCTGCCAGTGTTTGCTCTCATAAAAGACGTTGAACGAGAAATACAAGAAGTGCTCGCCCTAGGAGCAGCCGATTACATAACTGAAGAAGAAAGCATCGACTCTATTACCCAGAAAATGAAGGCGATTTTCGGCCAAGGGATGGACTATTCTGGCGCTTCAGTTATAGACATCACCCCAACAGTAGTTCCGGTAGGTAAGCTAGGTACCAAGGTGTACGTCGTGGAGGATGATCCGTTGCTTCGCAACCTCCTTTCAATTCGTTTTGAAAAAGCCCAATTTGAATACAAAGTGAACGGAAATGGTGAAAATGTCGTCGCAGAAGTGGCGGAATTTAAACCAGTAGTGGTAATCTTGGACCTAATGTTACCTGGAAAGGATGGGTTTGAAGTTCTGGAGGAATTAAAGAGTGACGAGTTGACTCGAGACGTCCCAGTTATCGTATTCTCCAACCGTGATGGGATTAACGACCGAAAACGAGCTGAGGAGCTCGGGGCAGCTGGTTTTTATGTGAAAGCAATGACCGACCTGTCTGAACTCGTAACCAAAATTGAAGCTTTCGACTAATAACTGTTGAAATCGGCAATTGACTGGTCGTTAATGATATATAATTACATTATGCGTTCAATTAAAAAACTTTCTCCAAAAAAGACCAAAATTCCTGAGGCTATCGTAGAAAAATCGGTTGTTGCCAATTCCGGGCCAAAAACACCAAGGAAAAAATCTGTTACGGGAGCGCTTGTTTCTACGACCAGTACAAAGAAACACGAGAAAATTGGTAGTTCAGCAGCGACAAAAAGACTAACAAAAAATCCGAAGCACGAATTAGCAGGGTCTGAAAAACAGACTGCAAAAAGAGCCGAAACAGTGCCGGAGGAAGTCACTGTGCCTAGTAATGCCCCCCTGCGTTCGATTGAAAAATCCGATATACATAGAAGTGAATTAAGTTTGTACTGTCAAAAATCTATGTACCGTATTGCTATTGTTAGCGGCCTTTGTTTCCTGTTAATAGGGGCAACCTTCGCCAGTGTAAATGTGTTTGAAGGAACTGCTGGAGTTAAAAACAGCGCATTGGTTGGCAAAGCTTTGGTTGAACCGGTACTCACGAAACTCATTGTACTCAACTCAGTACCAGAAGTTCTCAGTGAACCGACCAAGGTGTCGTTCACCCTAACGAACGTGTATCCAGAATCAGTGGAGTATTACCTGATAAATGAAGCCACTCAAAAAGTCTCTGAAAGTAAAAGAGCTGATAACGTCCAGGAAAATAAGTACTCATTTTTAATCAATCCCGATAATACTCCAGCTGACCAGTATAAGCTCCATATTCGATACACAGAAAAGAGTCTGTTAAAACCGGTAGCTTTGGTTAAGAGAACCGAAGTAGTCGCTCGTTTTTCAATAGTAGATAAAGAAGTCGCAGTTATCGAGCCAAAACCAAACACAAATAACAAGGAGCTCACCAATGATTCTAGTAATATAACAACACAAAAAGACAAGTCAATCAACGATGTGCTGCCCGATGAAATCGACCAAAAAGCAGTCGAGGAGACGGACAAGAAAACAGTTTTGGACAAGTCTTCAGAACCTACAGTCAAGCCCGTCATTGCTGACGCCGTACTTGTAGATAGCCCCGAGACAGAGCTTAAGAGTACACAGCCGGTAGTCGTAGAAGAACTAGAGACAGTCAAGCCTGTGGCTGAGACATTTTCTTTGTCTATCAAAGAAACAACCGTCTCAGGCTTACTAACCATAACTATTAAAACCGCTAGTTTTAGGGATCTTGAGCTTTTTGCCAGACCAGTCACTTCACTCAAATCTCGATTTTTAACTAGGGCCAGTCAACGTTCCGGAGTAAAGGTGTTTATCGTGAACACAGAGACATTTTTACCAAACGGCAGGTATGAATTCTATGCTAAGGGAACAGACGGTGCAGGGAAAGAACAAACAACACCGTCAGTATTAATTACTGTTAAGAACAGCGCCGAATTGCTGTCAGTAATTACTCCTGTAGAGACTCCAAAAGAGTCACCGAGCAGTGAAAAACCAATCGAAATAGCCGAGACTGACGGGTTAGAAGAACCTTTGCAAAAAGAACGAGTCTTTGCTCCTATAAACTTAGCCACACAAGAAAAAGACGTATCAATTATTGGTGACATTCAAGCGGCAAGCGGTCAGCTGTTCAAGCGAGACGCAATAAGAATTACTCAACTGTTGAACAACTACGCATCAGCCAAACAGTCCGGTGATGAGATGTTGGTCAAAACAGCACAAGACGCATTGACAGACATGGAAGTCGAGTTAGCAAACGTGGCCCTTGTGGACAAGAAGTTGGCTGGTATCTCAGATGATGTGATTCTTGATATGTCAGAAAAGTTATCTAATCTGCGAGATAGAGTTGACACTTTCGAACAAATTCGTAAGGAAAAAAGTGGTGGGCAGTCAGCTTTAGATACCGATAAAGATGGGATTCCTGATTACGATGAAGTGAACTTGTATCGAACCAATCCTAACGAACCAGATACCGATGGTGATGGTTTTGCAGATGGTATTGAAATAATCCGCGGCTTCGACCCGCTCGATGATGAAGCAGAGGCGGTGATTGACTTCGAGTCTCCAAAAGAAACACTCGGACTTGTGCAATCAGATGTGCTGAAAGTAGACGAAGTGATTCCGGTCATTAATTCGATAGTCGGCACAAACGATACGAGTGTCCGAACAGAGATTAGGGGGCGAGGTCTACCAAACTCTTTTGTAACACTATATATCTTCAGTTCACCAACTATAGTAACCATCAAAACTGATGCAGACGGTTCTTTTGTTTACACTCTAGATAAAGAACTTGAAGACGGAACGCATGATGTGTTCGTCGCTATGACTGACAACACCGGTTCGATTGTGGCACAGAGTAATCCGTTCTCGTTTGTGAAAGAAGCTCAGGCATTCACACCAGTTGATTCAACAGGTGGTGACGTAATTGGTATCGACACAGCCGCTGGGTCAGTCGGTGCAAATTCATTTAATATTGTGATTGGAATCGGAGTATTAGCCTTTGGTCTGATCCTTATCATGCTCGGCCTCTCACTTCGAATCAGAGAAGATGAGTACGGTTCGGCTGGCGGACGGCACTCAAGTAAAGCGGTGATGGAGGCTGCAATCAAGTCTACGACAGCAAAAAAGACCACATGATTCTACGCGTCCTCAAAACTCTTGAGCAAGGATTCAACGTAATGCGCTTAAATTCTCGATTACTTATGGTCGGGATTTTGGTATTTGTCTTCCCCTTGTTGTTTATTTGGATCACACAGAGCTTCTTTAGTGCTGCCTATAGCAATATCGACAGTTCGCAAAAGCAGAGAGTTAGTATGTTACATGATTCATTGCAAGTCGTCCTCCGAGAAGTTGAAAACACTGATGTTTTGGTAGCAAAACTAATGGAGCAATACATGCAAGAAAATACCGATATCTCTAAAATTCGCATCGCTGAACCAGGACCGGAGGGCACATTAATAACCCATTCTTTTGATCCAGAAGAAGTTAGTACATATATTGTGTCTGACTCACTGTTTCAAAATCTGCCTTTATCCAGCGCCAGCGGAGCTTTTATATACCCAACCACAATTAATGATGTGCGCACGTGGCAAGTGTTTAGTAGCGTTGAAAATGAAAATGTTTCGTATGTTATCTTCTCTGAGCACTCGTTTCAGGTTATTGACTCCGTCATGCTGGCTCGACAACAGTTGTCCTATTTAGGCTTGTCAGCTATTTTCTTGTTCCTGATTGGGCTGTCGTACTGGTTAAACAAGCAAGTACAGTGGGAAAAGCGTCACGAGAAGTTGTCAAAACAAATGGAGGAGCGTGACTTATTTTCAAACATGATAGCGCATGAATTCCGCTCGCCACTAACAGCTATCAAAGGATACGCCAGTTTCTTGGAGGAGTCTGAATCTCTCGTGGCAGAAGATAAGCGCTTCGCTAACAATATTCGAGTCTCTGCGGAACGCTTAGTCTTGCTTGTAAATGACTTCCTGGAAGTGGCCCGGCTCCAATCAGGCAAACTCGAATTCAAATATGAGTTAATCGATGCTCGAGATGTATTGACAAAGGTGACAGAAGACTTGCAAATGACCGCCCAGAAAAAAGATTTACAGTTAATCTACGAGACACCAGCTCAGCCAATTCTTTTGAAGACAGATAGCGCTCGATTAACTCAGGTGGTTACTAACATCGTCAGCAACTCCATTAAGTACACAGAATCAGGTACGATTGAAATTGAGTGCCATAAAGAAGCATCAGAACTCACTATCCATATCAAAGACACAGGCGTAGGTATAAGTGCCGAGAATCAAAAAAAGCTCTTCGCGCCATTTGAGCGATTTGGAGGGGCAGACAAAACAACTGCGGTTGGGAGTGGTCTGGGTATGTGGACCACTAAACAATTCGTTACCCTGTTGGGTGGAAAGATAGGCGTGGAATCAATAAAAGGGATGGGTACGCACGTCATAGTTACACTCCCTGACAATTTGAAAACTTTACTGAAACACGTATAATACCCATTCATATATCTTCGCCCACACGCGGAGGAATTATTTATGTCAAAACCAAAAAAAACATCTAAAGTAGAATGGCAAGCCACTGGCGGCGCCCGCGCAGACAAAATTATTGTTCGTGGCGCCCGTACTCATAATCTCAAGAACATTGATGTCGAGATGCCACGGGGTAAAATGATAGCTATTACGGGGCCATCTGGATCAGGGAAGTCCTCTTTGGCATTTGACACCATTTTTGCCGAAGGGCAGCGACGGTACGTAGAATCTTTGTCTCCCTATGCTCGACAGTTCCTTAACAAGATGCAAAAGCCAGATGTGGACGAAATCTCTGGTCTATCACCAGCTATTTCGATTGACCAGAAATCAGCTTCTCGAAACCCGCGGTCGACCGTTGCGACCATCACTGAAATCTATGATTACTTGCGAATCGTATACGCGCGCATCGGGCAGCCGTACTGTATTGATGTTGATGTGCCTATTCAAAAACTTTCCCAAGACGAAATTCTCGGAATCGTTCTAAAATCGATAGAAGACCGTGAGGTGAAAACCGCTACCAAGAAAGAGTCTGAACGAGTGATGGGGATTGAAGTCTCAAAAGGCAGAGTAAGTGTCTTCTCACCGTTAGTCGTAGGGCGCAAAGGTGAGTATTATCAGCTGCTGTATGACATGCTTGGCAAAGGTTACGAGACTGTCAAAATTGACGGACAAATCAAACAATTGCGAAACAAAATCGAGCTCACGAAAACCAAGCGTCACGACATTGATTTACTGGTAGACGAGATTTACGTCAGTGAGTTTTCTGATGACCCAAAAGGTTCTCGCGAGCGACTCTCTGAAGCAGTTGAGCTCGCGTTGCTCGAGTCAGGTGGTTTAGTCAAAATCGAAAGTCCAGATGGAAGCCAGCGTACGCTCTCTGCTCGCTTTATTTGTCCGGCTGACGGGTCTTCTTTTCCAGAAGTCGAGCCACGCCTGTTCTCGTTCAACTCACCCTATGGTGCGTGTCCAGAGTGTAATGGGTTGGGAGTGGTCGGAATATTCCAAAGCGATGAATGTACGGTGTGTAAAGGCGCTCGACTACGGCCGGAAGCGCTGCGCGTGTATCTCGGTGGTGATGGAAAAAAAGACCTGGGGATGAATATCGTAGGTTTTACGAGACTAACTGTGTCCGAGGCGGCAAAGTTTATCGAGAATCTTAAGCTCACTAAACAACAACAAGAAATCGCGTGGCCAGCTCTGCGCGAGGTAATGGAACGACTCCAGTTTATGAGTGACGTAGGTATTGAGTACCTGACCTTAGAGAGACGAGCCAACACGCTTTCAGGGGGAGAAGCCCAGCGTATCCGACTAGCCTCCCAGCTTGGGTCTGGTCTGGTGGGTGCTTTGTACGTGTTGGACGAGCCAACTATTGGATTGCACCAGCGTGACAACGACAAGCTCATAAAAACCCTTCAAGATCTACGCGACCTAGGTAATACCATTATTGTGGTGGAACACGATCAAGATACTATTTACTCAGCCGACTATTTGATTGATATTGGCCCGGGCGCTGGCGTGCGTGGCGGGAACGTAGTGGTCGCTGATTACATGGAAAAATTGCTCACCGACGAGAAAAACGAGTCGGGCTCAGTCACGCTTGATTACCTGCGCGGAGACACAAAAATCGCTGTCCCCGAACGACGAACCGCAGAAAAGGGCAAAATTCAAATTAAGGGTGGTAAAGCGTTCAACATTAAAAACATGAACGTAGATATTCCGCTGGGCAAGCTTATCTGCGTCACGGGAGTGTCTGGTTCTGGAAAGTCGACGTTTATGTACGAAATCCTCGATCGCAACCTTAAAGCAAGGCTCGACAAACGACACCGAACCGTTAAAACATATAATTGCTCATCCATTACCGGTACAGAGTACCTCGGGCGGTCAGTACTTATCGACCAGTCACCAATCGGAAGAACCCCACGCAGTAACCCAGCGACGTATACTGGAGCATTTACGCATATCCGAGACTTGTTTGCGGCTAGTGGGGAAGCGAGAGCCCGCGGTTGGAAGCCAGGGCGATTTAGTTTCAATGTAAAAGGTGGACGTTGCGAAACCTGCCAGGGGAACGGAATGATTGCGGTAGAGATGCACTTCTTGCCGACGGTATATGTCACTTGCGACGTCTGCGACGGTAAACGCTTCACCAAAGAAACCCTTGAGGTGTACTACAAAGGCAAGAACATCTACGAAGTGCTGCACATGACCGTCGAGGATGCTCACGAATTTTATAAATCAGTACCCGCCATTGAAGAGCGTTTTCGCTCAATGATGGATGTCGGGCTGGGCTACCTAAAAATTGGCCAAAGCGCCACTACGCTCTCCGGAGGAGAGGCACAGCGAGTAAAGATAGCTTCTGAGCTATATCGCCCACATACCCAGAAGACGATCTACCTGCTGGACGAACCAACCATCGGTCTGCATTACGAAGACGTCAAGATGTTGATTAAGATTCTCCAAAAATTAGTAGATAGCGGCAATACCGTAATGGTAATTGAGCACAATCTCGACCTGGTAAAGAGTGCTGACTACGTCATAGATATTGGCCCTGAAGGTGGTGCTGGCGGTGGAAACATCGTGGCTAAGGGAACACCAGAAAACATCGCTGACAATCCACACTCACACACCGGAAGATACCTAAAGAAAATTCTCTAGTAATCTCAACCAAAGCTACAGTAATAATCACCTAAAGAGGTGATTATTTACATTTTTGGTATAGTAGTCCAGATGGAAAAAGCCAACTTACTCAAGAAAAAGCTCCCCGATACACCCGGCGTGTATTTCTTTTTGGGAACCAAAAAACAGATTCTCTATATCGGGAAGGCCACTTCGCTGCGCAACCGCGTGCGCAGTTATTTCTCCAGCGACATTGTTGAAAAACGCTCACAAATCATTGCCAAGATGGTGCAAGAAGCAAAAAATATCGAGTGGACAGAAACCGACAGTGTGCTTGAAGCCCTTATCCTAGAAACAAATCTCATCCGTACTCACAAGCCGCTATACAACACTAAAAGTAAGGACGACAAAAGCTACAACCACTTGGTGATTACCAACGAAGACTTTCCCCGGGTGCTGGTAGTGCGTGGAAAAGACCTCACAGAGAAATTCACGGACCAGGAAATACGGTATCACTTTGGCCCGTTTCCTAGTGGCGGGCTGTTTCGAGAAGCGTTGAAAATCGTCCGCAAGCTCTTTCGCTTCTACGACACCAAGACACCCCTAGGAGAAGAGAAAACACGTATGGCCAAAGGAAAAATTGACTTCAACCGACAAATTGGACTCTATCCCGAAACCACCTCACCCCAAGAGTACGAGAAAACCATCCGTCACTTGAGACTGTTTTTTGAAGGCAAGAAGCGTCAGGTCATAGCGGAGCTAGAAAAAGAAATGATGGCCGAGGCAAAAGTTGAGCGGTTTGAAGAGGCTCATATGATTAAAAAACGCATCTTTGCCCTTAACCACATTCAGGACATTGCGCTGATGAAAGATGATTCACGGGTGTACCGAGATGAAAAACGAGTTCGGATAGAGGCCTATGACGTCGCTCACTTACAAGGCTCTGACATGGTCGGTGTGATGACGGTGATAGAAAGTGGTGAGCCAGCCAAAAATGAATACCGGAAATTTAAAATAAAAGATATCGATAGTGCGAACGACACCGGAGCTCTCAAACAAATGCTCTCGCGCCGGCTGTCGCATCCAGAATGGCCGTTTCCCCAGCTAATAGTGGTGGACGGCAGTACCGCCCAGAAAAACGCCGCAGAGCTCATTTTGCGCCAGCACGCCATGCTGATACCCGTAGTGGGAGTAGTGAAAGATGAACACCACAAACCCGTTCGTATCATCGGCCAGAAAAAACTGCTGGATATACACAAGCATTCTATTTTGCTTGCTAACGCTGAGTCGCACCGCTTTGCCATTGCCTACCACCGCGACAAACGTAGTAAAAAACTTCGGGCGTAACCCTCTTGGGCCGAGTCCAGTTTTCGCAGTTCACCCCAGGGAAAACTCCCGGAGCAACTAATGATATACTAGCTCTATGAAACGAGTAGCTGTACTACGGGGAGGACCCAGTGAAGAATACGCAGTCTCAATGCTGTCAGGTAACGCTGTTTTGAAAGCTCTGCGCGATTCTGAATATCCCCACAAAGATATTGTTATCACCAAGAAAGGGGAGTGGCTTGAGGAAGGGTTCGTGCGGTCACCCGAAAAAGCTCTGGAGGCAGTCGACGTGGTCTTTATCGCCCTGCACGGCTCCTACGGGGAAGACGGTCAGGTGCAACGTATCTTGCAGCGCAAAGGCGTCCCGTTTACTGGTAGCCGTGCCCTGTCTTCCGCTATCGCTTTCAACAAAGAGTTGGCCAAGAACACCATGCGCCCGCATGGATTGCTGATGCCTAAGCACCGGCGAATCCACCGTCACGAACTGGACAGACTCGACGAGGAGATTCCGCACATTTTTAAAGAAGTGGGTCGAGAATTATTCGTAAAGCCACTGTCTAATGGTTCATCACTCGGTGCGCGGCACGCACCAAACGCAGCGGTGCTCAAAGAGTCCTTGCTTGAACTACTAGATACCTACGAACAAGTGCTGGTAGAAGAATTTATCAGAGGTAAAGAAGCGACCGTCGGGGTCATGAACAACTTCCGTGATCAAGCGTTGTACGTACTACCAGTCATCGAAATCGTCCCTCCAAACGGGGAAACAATGTTCTCCCACGAACACAAGTACAACGGTCAGACCCAAGAAATCGTCCCCGGGCGCTTCTCTTATCACGAAAAAGCCAAACTCTCCGCCGCTGCCGCTTTGGCGCATAAGGTCATCGCCTGTGAGCACTACTCACGCAGTGACTTTATCCTCCGGGACGGAGAAGTGTATTTCCTAGAAATAAACACCCTGCCCGGACTCACTACCGAATCGCTATTCCCAAAAGCGGCCGCTGCCGTAGGTCTCAGCTACAACGATCTTATTTCGCACCTGATTGAAATCGCCCATGTGCAAAACCGGTAAAAATAGCCTTGACTTCAGTGACCAGCAACAGTATTATAGTGCGCACTTGCGGGGGTAACCCGTAAAGCCACATATAATATATGGGCTCGTAGCTCACCTGGTAGAGCGCCTCATTTGCACTGAGGAGGTAGCAGGTTCAAGTCCTGTCGAGTCCACCAAACACATCTAATCGCCTCAGGCGATTTTTTTGTTTGGTGGACGCGAAGAAAAGTCTGGGAGACTTTTCGTCAGGGCTTGAAAAGCTTTTGCGGTAGATTCGACTGTAAGGAGAATCTATCCAAAAGGTTACTGTCCATGTAATGGAAAAGTCCTGTCGAGTCCACAACAAAAGCACCGAAAGGTGCTTTTTTGCTTTCTTCTGGACTTGAAAGACGGAAACACGTGGCTCTGCCACAGTTGAGTCGAGGTCGAGAGTACTTAGTAGTATTGGAGCAAAGCAACAATTATACTAAGTAGCTCGTGACCAGGCCCTGTCGAATCCATATTTTCGCAGTGGGTGCTGTATAGTGGAGGCATTGAAACCATGAGAAATCACGCTGCATTAACTACTTCTCTCACCAGATAAACCGTGAAAACTCGTCGGAAAACCCTGCTAAAATTCTCTTTCGTGTTGTTGGTTCTCTTAGGCTACTTCGGCTTTGTCGCACTAGAGTTTGGTCTGACTGATGGACTGCTTGTGACCGCTCTCACGTGGTCGTTCTTTGTCTTGTGTACACCCGTGGCAGACGCGGGGTTTCTGCTGGATTTTCCCCTACGTTTGGTCACCAATATCCGCATGTTTGTGTCGGAAATCTTTGTCTGGGGAATTGCGATAACTCTCAACCTATACACCTATTTCATCCATCCTGAAATCTACCTCAAAACAAAACTCCTGGTCGTGTTCAAACACATCCTTGAACAACCGCTGCCATTTTGGTCAATCATTCTAGTTTCGGCAGTCGGTACCTTCATGTCTATACAGTTTGGTGACGAAATGTATGACAAAGTGAGCCACCAAAAACCCACGCACTTTAATAAACACAAAGGAAAGTATCGCTACGTGGGAATAGTAATACTACTAGTCATCGCGTTTAGTCTGTATACAGCGCTACTCAAACAACTAGGGGTTGATTTCTCTTTCTAAGACACCTCCCACTGGTACCTCCTAAAAGCAGCCCAGCCGCGTGGTATTTTAGTAGTATGACCAACCTCCATATACTCATCGGTATTTTTGCCGGCATCAATCTCTTCGCCTTCTTCATGATGGCCAGAGACAAACGCAAATCAATCCGCGGCAATGGCAAAAGGCGCACCCCCGAAGGAATCATCTTTTTCCTAGCAGCAGCTTTCGGCAGCATCGGCGTATACCTAGGAATGCTCACCTTCCGCCACAAAACCAAAAAATGGTATTTCCAAATCGGCATTCCGCTACTAATTCTGCAGAATCTAGCTACGCTCTACTTGGTGAGTGAAGTGTTTGACGTCAGCTAGGGACCAGTGCCTTGTTTCCGGCAGAGCTGAAAAGAAGAGTTTTTGGGAATCAAACTATTTTGCGCCCAGAGTCTGATCATGACAGCTCTATCAATAACTCAACTAAGGCACGGTTCACTCATTGTTAAATCGTACATAAATGACCCCTTTGTAGTACGATGTATATAACCTAAGATCAATAATCAACTAATCATATACCCATGAACAAAAACATCATCATTTTATTCCTTATTGTTGTAATAGCGGTCGGTGCTTACGTTCTTTTCACCAGTGATGATGGTTCAACTCCGGTGGCATCAGAGACGTCAACTTCAACAATGAATGAACCGGCGGCTCAAACAACAACGCGCACCGAAACAGAAACACCAGTCGAAACTGTTCCGGTAATCAGCGACTATGCTGGTATGACAGTAGCCGAGGCTGAGAGCGTTGCAGCTAAAAACAACACCACGTTTCGAGTAGTTGAAATTGACGGTGAGCCCCAAATGGTCACTGAAGACTACCGAATCGGACGTATCAACGCTGTGGTAGCAGATGGTGTCGTCATTTCTTATAGTATTGAAGGGGAGAATGCGGCAGAGAAGCCAGTAGTAGAAAAAACCGACGGTCATACTAATCCCTATTTCACTGATAACGATATGCACGGTGATATGATGACCGTACAAAACCCGCCAGAGGATACTGATCCTAACAATCATGATGAGATCATTGGCATGACAACTACAGCCGCTAAAGGGTATGCCAGGACTAATGAGGTCGACTTCCGTATCGGTAAAGTTGACGGGGAAGCCATGATGGTTACCAGTGACTTCAAACCAGGAAGAATCACCGCCGAGATTGAAAAAGACATCGTGGTCGGATACAGCGTAGAATAACCACCATCAATTTTCTGCTGTAATTAGCCAGTAGTTACCTCCAAATTAACACCATAAACGCCTAAAATGTACTACATGTTAGGCGTTTATGTACTACAAAAGGTGCATGCACTTCGCTTAGACCCTAGGCGAAGCTCCCAGCGGTACTTCGGCTGCTGGTGTCGGTGCCTCAGGTGCTGGATTGGTGGGGAGGTGGGAGTCGGTACGCAGTTGCTGTACGACCCTGACAATCACCGATATACTTTTAGTATGAACAAAAACCTAACCATAATGCTGGCTTCGGGGGCGATTATTTTGCTTGGCCTTTTTTTCTATTGGTTGCAAGGCGAATCGGCCGTAGATTCAGTAACTGAATTTCCGTCAGAAACTACCTCAGAAACCACCCCAGCAATCCCCGCCCCAACTGACCAACCAGCAATAGAAGAACCAGTGGCCGATCTGCCAGTGACGCCCAGCCCTTTGGAACCTATCGTTGCGTCCAAAGCTTGTTATGTCGGTGGCTGTAGTGGTCAGGTCTGCTCCAGTGAGGAAGGCGTTATTACCAATTGTCTCTACCAAGAAGCCTATGCCTGTTACCAACAAGCCACCTGTGAGCGCCAAACGACCGGAGAGTGTGGATGGACCCTGTCTCCTACGCTGCTAGCCTGCATCGCAGCGTCAGCCGAAGACGGCCCATTTGAAGAAGCTAGGTAAGAGATAGCAGCAAGCGTTTGCGTGGATTAAAATGCCGCTAAACGCGTTTGAGACACGTAGTGCAAAATGCCAAGCGCACATAATCAGTTAAAAAGCTCTAGCGGGGGGGTAGTAGAGGAAAAGTTCCTATCGTAACCAAGCTTTCTCCGAAGGACTGGCCTTCGGAGAAAAGAGCGAGGGCTAGAACTATAACCACTGCAGCTATAATTATCAGGTAGCTGGAACCATAGTGTCTAGTAGGCCCGTCCGTTTTCGTATAGACATCATACGCGCGCGTAAAGTACGTTCAAATACATGGCCTATAGTGTCTTATTTAGCAAGTAACACATGTAGTGATTTAATAATCTTAGGTCGCTAGGTCAATTATTTGATAAGCTATATTTTTTAAACTTCAACACACTGTAAATTTTCACCCCTTTCGTCTGATAGAATAAAAGGAGTGAAAAAAAGAGTTGGAAACAAAATGAGGGTCGTAGATTTCTTCTGCGGAGCTGGCGGTTTTTCGGAAGGGTTTAGGCAGCAAGGTTTTGAAGTTATTCAGGGGATTGATTTTTGGCAACCAGCAGTCGAAACACATAATCTCAATCACAACCTTGATGATTCAGCGAAAAATGTTTTGGATTTTTGGAGTGACAACGCTGCCGATATCTCAGAAATTGACCAAGTAAGGAATACTGAATTCATTATAGGGAGTCCTTCGTGTGTCTCTTTTTCAATGTCAAATAAGTCAGGAAAAGGGGATAAGACTTTAGGAATTAAGTTAATTGAAGCGTATTTACGTTTTATAGCAGTAAAAAAACATCAAACAGATTCAATCCTTCTTGGTTGGTATATGGAAAATGTTCCTCAATCTAAGAATTTTATTAAGTCAGAATACACGTTTGCTGATTTAAGTCTTTCTAAGTGGTCTAAAACTATTGGAAAAAAAACGTCAGACATCGCATTGAAAGTCGATGGTGATGTGCTCAATGCTGGAGACTATGGTGCACCACAAGGAAGAAAGAGATTTATTGCTGGTGAATGGACAAAGACCGGTGAGTTTATTGCACCTAAAGTCACACACTACGTACATGTTTCTTCAGCTGAAGTACGTAATAAGCTACCGAAGCCAAATATTTCCAATAGTTTAAGCTGTATTGACCCTAATTACCCAGCGCTACAGGTAAAAAAGGGAGAGTTAACTGATCATTTTTATGATACGGGACTCTATAGTATAGAGTGGGAGAAAGCAGAACACCTTAAAACAAATCACCCATTCATGGGAAAAATGTCTTTCCCTGAGAATGAAATTAAAACCTGCAGAACAGTCATGGCTACCCGATCTGCTAGTACTCGCGAATCACTTATCTATAAATCAGAATATAACCGAAAGGGAAATGGTGAATATCGGCTACCTACAATTAGAGAAATTTCTTCTTTAATGGGCTTTCCTTGTGTGTATCAGTTTGTCGGGACTGAAGGAGTTAAATGGAAGCAAATAGGAAACTCAGTGTGTCCTCATATGAGTGCTGCTCTAGCAAAAGCCCTTAGAAGTAAAATGAACCTACCAGAAATATCTTTAGATGAGGTCGATTTTTCGACCCTAAAGAAAAATTACGCTAAAATTGTTGACCTTAACACATTTGAGAAAAAAATTTTAAACTTACCTAGAAGGAGGAAGGTAGATGCACGCTTCAGGCGGCATCCTGTTAAAGCTGGGAATATGACAGTTGATTTCTTGAATTATCACCCAGACTCAGCAGACAAAGTTGCTAACGCCTGGTACGTGAGTGCTTTTTTTGGGACGGGAAATGCTCATGGTATGAAAGTATTAGATATCAAAGAGCTTGATGTAATTGAGTCTGAACTTGAAAAATCACTTTCAGATTTTCAATTATTTAAAAAAGAAGTTCAGAAATCCATTTTGACAAAAATAAACTTGCAAAAGGTGTACGAAGAGGATTTAATGCTTACAGAGAAACACAATCCTATTATGCTTGTAAAACAACTGGCACAAACAATAGACCTTTATGATACTCAGAAGCTTAGTGTTGAAAGTAAAGGTGTATTTCCAAAAGAAATTGTTCCAGTATCTCAAATGATGGCAGCGTATGGTCTTCTAAAGCTTATTCAACATAATTAATCCTATATTATGAACAAAGAAACAAGAACTCAAAAAATTGCGGAGCTACTTGATAAAGATGCGTGGGGACATCAAGAAATAATGTGGGAAGATGATTTACAGAGCTTGCCTGTTTACAAAGTTAGGTTAGATTACTTAGTTTATAATAAATATAACGGAAGGATTCTGAGTCGAACTGAATCTATTGAACAGCAGTATGGTAAAGATTACATTAAGGCTGAAACAGAAGACGGAAAGAAGTATATTGCCGATTTACTATGGGAATCAAAGTTAGATAGGAATAAAAAAACAAAGGAAGATATTGAAAAAAATGGCCAAAAAGATGTCGGTATTATAACTCGAGACGGTATCATTATTGATGGTAACAGGAGAGCAATGCTTCTCAATAGGATTAATGATGAAGGTAAGGTTAAAAATCGAGATTATTTCAAGGCAATTATCCTCCCTGTTACCTTAGATGAAAATCGAATTGAGATAGAAAAACTTGAGACTTCGTATCAGATGGGGGCTGACGAGAAACTTGGATACAACCCGATTGAGAAATATCTGAAAGTAAAAAATTTAAAAAACAAAGGGGTATCGGTAGTAGAGATATCAGACTGGATGGGAGAAAGCGAGTCGACCGTTGATGAATACATCGCGGTAATGAAAACTATGGACGATTACCTCGATTATATGTCCTATAATGGAATTTATACACAGTTAGATGGACGAGAAGATCAGTTTATCAACCTCACAAAATGGCTAGATACATTCTATGGTGGTGGAAGCAGCAAGGCATTTGATGGCTATACTGATAGTGATGTAGATGACTTAAAGCTCATATCATTTGACTATATTAGAGTGAAGTATGAGGGTAAAAAATTCAGATTACTAGGATATGGATTAAGTCAGAACCATTTTTTTGGAAATAAACAAACATGGGAAAGTTTTAGGGATGCACACTTTAAAAATATTTCACCACTGTATGATTTGGAGGAGAAAATTAATCTTGATTCTCCAAAACTAACCACTTCTTTAAACTCCCGCGACACTGATTTTACAAACAAAGCTGAAAACTTACTTGATGATAACTTGTCAGATCATCAGCAGAAAATATTTAATCAAAGATATAAGGCTGAGCCAGAAAAACTTATTAGCAAATCAATTGATGCCATTAATGTCGCTAAGGTGAACATTAATGTGGAAAATCCTGAAGTGATGAAAAAGATTGAGGAGTTAAATGAGATTACAACAGCAATCATTCTGGAGAAATCCCCAATGAGTTTATTGAGGAAGGTTTTGAATTTACTTTCCTTAGTTTCAATAGGTGGACATGAAAAAGATAAAGCTGAACTTTTGATTTCGGTAAAGGATGTTGAAAGTGAGGCCTATCAACTGGAAAAGAAAATCAAACAACTAAAATAGTCGTTTTACGTATGTCAAAAATAATATCAATTGATATCCAGGAAGGAAACTATGTCTTGAGTGGTGATATTAAATCGATTTTATGTAACAGACGATTCTTATTCTCTTTAAAAAGATTGAATCATGAGCAAGGAGAGGGGTTTCTCCGTATTCCTTATAATGAGAAAACTAAAATCAATACTCTCCAGGATATCCAAGAGTTAATATCAAAATTTGGATTTGAAGGAAGTCCTCAACAGTCAGTTAAAACTGAACTCATGGCCTATTCCAATGAACAAATAAATTTTAGTCATTTTTCTGAAAAGGCGAAGAAAATTAGAGATAATAAATTTGCAACCAACCCTGAACTTGTTCAAGAATTTAGCGACTTTAAAGATGTCCTAAAAAAAGATGTGGTTAGAACTCTTTATCCACTTCAGATGCTTTCTGCCTACCATATGGCGTTTTCGCAGAATTCATGTAATTTTGCTGTGCCAGGTGCCGGTAAAACATCAGTTGTTTATGGAGCATATGCATATTTAAAAAGTTTACCTAAGGATCATCCAAAATTTATAGATAAACTATTGGTTATTGGACCGCTTTCTTCGTTCGCACCATGGGAAATGGAATTTGAGGAATGTTTTGGCAAAAAAGTAATCAGTCAAAGATTATCGGGAAGTTCAATTATTTCAAGAAGGGATAAAGAGCAACATTTATATTCAAGTACCCCAAAAGAACTTACCCTTATTTCGCATGCGGGAGTGGTAAGTTTTGAAAAAGAAATTATTGATTTTTTGAAACAAAATAAAGTAATGGTCGTGGTTGATGAGGCTCATCGCATTAAAAATGCTGATGGTATTTGGGGAAGGAGCGCAGTTGAGATTGCAAAAGAAGCATCAGCGAGGATTATCTTAACAGGAACCCCGGCGCCAAATGGCTATGAAGATTTGTATAATCTTATTCAATTTCTTTACCCATTCAAATTTCAGGAAATTTTAGGGATTCATTATGAGCAATTAAAGGAATTGACCAAAAACTCAAGCTCTTCAGAAGATGAAAGAGTTCTGACATTCACTAATAATATTAAGCCTTTCTTCATAAGAATTAAAAAGAAAGATTTGAAATTGCCTGTTATTACTGAAAATAAAGTCTCTATTCAAATGGATCCCCAGCAGAGGAAGATCTATGATTTCATTGAACAAAAATATATTAAGTCATTCAAAATCAATAATTCAGAATCTGCTAAAGAGATGTTGAATAAAGCTAAGTTAATTCGTTTAAGACAAGCTGCAACTAACCCGTCACTGCTCTTGAGGGCTCTTGAGGATTCACTTGAAGCTTCAGAATACGGTGATGACCCTAATTTGAATTTTGCCATCAACAATAATGAAACTATTGACGATTCCGAGATATTTAGGGAAATTAAAAATTACAAAAAATGCACAACCCCTCAAAAATTTATAACTATTCTTGATTTAGTCAATACTAAAATTTTGCCAAGCTCAGAAAAGGTAATTGTCTGGTCAATATTTATTCAGAATGCTGAACAATTACTAAATTATCTTGAAAAAAATGGAATTAAATCAAAACTTTTGATTGGAAAAGTGCCTCAGGAAGAACGTGAAATAATTATTTCAAAATTTAATAACCCTACCAATTTTGATTTTCAGGTTGTAATTGCTAATCCGTTTTCGGTGTCCGAATCGATTTCTCTGCATAAAGGTTGTCATAATGCTATTTATATGGAAAGAGACTACAATGCTGCCAACTTTATCCAGTCTAAGGACCGTATACATAGAGTAGGGCTGGATGGTGATGTTGTAACAAATTACTATTATTTGTTATCAAAAAATTCTATTGATACGATAATTGATGACAAATTGGATTTAAAGGTAAAGAGAATGGAGGCAATTATTGATAAAGACATTCCATTGTTTAACAGGATTAATGATGCTGACGAAACAGATGTTATTGATGCACTACTAGAAGATTATGCTAGAAGAACTTAGAAAATTTAATAACCTAGGTACACCATTATATTTCTGGGAGCTTTTAGAGCAGCTCAGAAACGGAGGGAGCTGGTCCCAGGAAGACCTTGAAAAATATTTCTTTAATAGGGTCATTGACGACCGGGGTGTTTTTGATGGATGCATCCCATTGCTGAAACTTTCTAAAATAATTAATGTTAACGAAAGTGGTGATATCGAAATAAAATTTGAATATAAATATATATTCCACAATAAAGAATTATGCCAAGGCGAGTTGCTTAAGGGGGTATTATCTGAACTGCTTAAAGACAGTGAACTTTTTAATATATTTTCTCCTGAATATATTTCGTATGACGTGGTTTATAAGCGGATACACATAGACTTTTCAGCGTTCGGACTTAAATACGCAAATTTGAGAACCCTATTGATTGATTTTGGCTTTTGTGAACCACACCCATATTTTCCAACTAAAAAACTAATAATCTGCCACGAATGGAAGAAATTTTTTGACAAGAATTTTGTTCCAGAAATAAGAAAACGAAAGATGAGCCTTGAGGAGCTCAGAAAAATACTGGAACATCAACAAACCAACGGTGCCGAAGCTGAAGAATTTGTTCTGGAATTTGAGAAAAGACGACTAAATAACAAGGAGGGTGTTCAGCAGGTATCGTTTGATGACGCAGGACTTGGGTACGACATACTTTCATTTAACACTACCGATTCTGTAACTGAAGATCGTTTTATAGAGGTTAAAAGTTATTCGGGGCTGAAACCATATTTTTTCTGGTCCAAAAATGAAGTTTCTGTCGCAGGACGGAATAGGGATAAGTATTATATTTACCTAGTAGACAGAAGTGAATTCAACAATAAGGATTACGAGCCAGAAATAATCTCTAATCCCGTAAAAAATATACTTGATAATGATGAGTGGTCTGTTGAGATTGATAAGTACCATATTACTAAAAAGTAAAAGCAAGTACTATTTTAGTTACACTATTTTTGTTGGGGGTGCTTGTTTGATTTAATTATTTCAGTTTAAGACCCTAGATAGTTTTTGGGTATAATTTTCTGACGCTTAGGTTTTAATAGCTATGTCGTATCTGCGCATATATGATGCTATATTAAAAAAGTATCGTCGGGAGCAAGACCCTATCGTCTTGTCACCGCACTCTATTAATGCAGAGCATAAAGAGCTGAGATTCTATGCAGGTGATGATGTGAAGGTGCAAGGTGTAATGATTCAAGTTTTAAAGTAAACCCATATAAATAAAATCGTCTGTCCTTGTTGTAATAAAAACCCTGAGGTCGGTCTTTCGGAGATATGCCACAGCTCATATCCAAAGTGTCACCATACAGAAGACGTAACATTGGAAAAGTAGTATCAAAGTGCTAATCTTGACATATGAATGGTTCAAAGAAATATAGTGAACTCGTAGAGCGGATGAAAAAGTTTTCGGCTGATCGAGACTGGTCTCAATTCCATGATCCTAAAAATCTGGCCATCTCACTCCAGCTCGAAGCTTCTGAGGTGCTGGAGCTATTTCAGTGGACGAAGGACAACGAGATGAAACCCGGTAAGGACGAAGACATGGCGGATGAGCTGGCTGATGTTCTATATTGGCTCATCATGCTGTCCAACCATTACGACATCGATTTAGTAAAAGCACTAGACAAAAAGATGGATAAAAATGAAGAGAAATATCCTGTTGAGAAAGCTAAGGGTATAGCGGCTAAATATACAGAACTTTAAATATGTCAGAAAAATCTTTACTTGAAATAAGAAAGTATGACTTCACAAGCAATCTACAAAAAGAAATAGAGGCAAATCATTTCGTAAAGAATTGTTGGCCACTTGTATATATTTTGAGTGACGATTCTAGTAAGCAAGCCTATGTTGGAGAAACGACAGACGCCCTTTCTCGTCTCAAAACACACTTAAAAAATAAACAGAAAAGTACCCTCAAGACTGCCCGTCTAATAATGAGCGACAAGTTTAATAAATCTGCAGCCCTGGATATTGAGTCGAACTTAATCAAGTATTTAGCCGGGGACGGGAAATTTACCCTACTCAACGGAAACATTGGGTTAGCTAATCACACTTACTACCAAAAAAAAGAATTGTATTGGGAGATATTTAAGACTCTATGGTCTGAATTAAAAGCGGAAGGACTTGTTAGTTCTTCAATTGATAACATCAACAACTCAGATTTATTTAAATACTCACCGTACAAGACACTCACGGCAGATCAAAGAAAGGGTCTTGTGGAAATAATTCAAGCGCTACTTGATCAAAAAACTAACACGATTTTAGTTCAAGGTGGAGCAGGGACTGGTAAAACAATTCTAGCCACTTATTTGTTCACAATATTACATTCAGACTTAGATGATTTAGACCTGGCTGAATTTGACGATGAGGATTTAAGCTTTATTGATTTAGTACAGAAATTAAAACAACGATATCCTGCACCAAAGGCTGCCTTGGTAATACCTATGGCTAACTTCCGTAAGACTATTGGTCGGGTTTTCGCTAATATTAGGGGTTTACGTACAAATATGGTGATTGGGCCGGCTGAGATAGCTAAAAATAATTTCGACTTACTAGTAGTTGATGAGTCACACAGACTAAGGAGACGAGTAAACTTGGGTGCTTATTTCGGTGCTTTTGATAAGGTGAACAAGAAACTGAACCTACCAAAACTGTCTGGAGATGAATTTGACTGGGTATTGAAAAATAGCTCAAAGAGCATTCTTTTCTATGATGCAGGTCAATCAATCAAACCCTCGGATGTAGAGAGCCCTAAGTTTGAAGCGCTGAAAGCTAGTCAATCCTCTCTAAACATAACTCTCAAATCTCAACTACGTTCAAAAGGCGGAAATGATTATGTTTCTTACATAGATAGACTGCTGAATGTAGAATTGGGTTCTACTGATACTGAATTTAAAGCAGATGATTACGAATTCACACTTTTTGACTCTCTGGACGAGATGATCTCAGAAATAAAGCAAAAGAACAAAACATTCGGCCTTTCAAGATTAGTAGCCGGTTTTTCTTGGGCTTGGATTTCAAATAAAAAGGGACAAGAAGATGAACACGATATCACGATAGGTGATACAAAGCTGCGCTGGAATGGAACGAATACTGATTGGGTGAATTCCTCAAACGCAATAAACGAAGTGGGTTGTATACACACAACCCAGGGTTATGATTTAAATTATGCCGGAATTATCTTTGGTAATGAGATTTCATACGATAAGCAATCAAAACAAGTAGTAATTAGAGCAGAAAATTATCACGATAAAAACGGTAAGCAAAACGTTCAATCATCAGAAGAGTTACAAGAATTCATACTTAACATCTACAAGACGTTGCTCTTACGCTCTATTAAAGGAACGTTCGTTTACGTCTGTGATCCTGAACTCAGAAAATACTTCAAGGAACATATGACCACTAAACCTTCGCAGGAATTAGATAACAGTGCTGCTGTTGAAATATTGCAAGAACCAGTTGTATCACCTTATGCTTCTAGTATGGTTTCTATACCACTCTATAATTCAATTGGTTGTGGTGAACAGATGTACGCAGACTCTAATAGCGAAGAAAATGTAGAAGTGCCCGCCTGGCTTATAAAACCTGGCGCCAAGTATTTTGCACTACGCACCAAGGGAGATTCGATGAATCAACTCGGTATAAACGACGGTGACATAATTCTATGTCAAAAGAACTATCAAGCATCCAGCGGTAGTAATGCAGTAGTGCTTATAGGTGAAGATGCTACCTTAAAGAAGATTAGTTACGAGAAAGACGGACTTGTCCTTATTCCTAAATCAACTAATCCAGAACATCGAATCAGAAAACTAACACAAGATGACGAAGAGTTTAAAGTTTTGGGTGTATTTGTTTGTAAGCTATGACCACAATGTTAAACACCTTTTACAGCTCCGGAGGACCGGCCTCCGTAGTTAGGCCTCCGTAGTTATGCTACAAGAACTTAAATCCTCACTCATCTCACACGCAATAACTGGTAAAATTAAAATATAAATATGGGATTTTGGGAAAGACTAACTACGAAAGAGGAGGACATTCTTGCAAACAAACAAGTAGGTAGGATTTATGTTGCAGATTTTCCAAATGACTATGGAAAGTATATCTCACTAGCAGAGTATGGTTCAGATGATGCTCCAGATGTAGATTATAAAATTTCATCAAAAATTAACTTACGAATAACATACTTAGCAAAAGATGAGAAAATTTCTGGTGTAGAAATATCAAAGTTACACGGCAGTAAGTTAGAAAAAATAAACTTCACTACCCTAGATTTTGAAAAGATTTTGCGATTACTTCAACTTTTTTCTGAGCTAGACCTAAAGTCTATCGCGAATAAATCTATCGTTTTAGACGAGTCGATTGTCAGTAATACAGAAGAGCTATCTAAGCTTCTGACACTTATCGCTGCTGATCCACAAGGTAAAGAAAAATTTACAGAAGTTGCGGCTAACTTTAGTTTGATTGGAGTCGGGGATATAAATCAATTAGCAGATAGAAAACAAAGCATCGAGCTATTTGATAGTATTTTAAATGATGAAGTAGAATTTGCTAAATATCAAACATGGCTCGGCGTTGGTAAGCCAGAAGAAGTGTGGCAAAGATTTTTTTCAGCCAATCCTTGGATACTCGGAACAGATTTTGTGGAAATATTAGATGAAAGAAAAATTGATGTAAATAACATTACAGATTATTTACTTAAATCATTCGATGGTTTTGTAGACATCGTAGAATTAAAGTTGCCGACTGCCGAATTCTGGACAAGCGAGAACATTCCTCGGAGCGAATTAACTCAGGCCTCTATGCAGTGCAATCGTTACATCCTGCAAACTGAACGTAAGGTGAACGACCTGGAGTTTAATAAAAAAATTCAAGGAACACCGATTGCTAAACCTCGTATCACTCTTATTTATGGAAGATCATCAGATTGGAACGATGATCAGAAAGAATCTTATAGAGTGTTAAATTCTAGCTACACAAATTTAAGTATCTTAACCTATGATCACTTACTTGAAAGAGCTAAACGTGTACTTGGTATACTCGAAAGTGAGACAGTTAGTGCAGCTAGTACACCAGAAGTGTAAATTTCACTTATTAAACTATTTAATATCTGCGCAGGACGGGCCTACGCATATTTTATGTGAAATGTCTGCCGGGCATTTCTACGTCGTGTGACATGGGTTCGAACAAAAATAGCATCCGTTGCTGTCAGTGTAGGTTTGTTTTGCTTTTCTGACAGCTGGGCTACAACTAGAGAGGTCCCCGAGATAGAGACGGTTTTCAGGGTCAGGGAGTTTAGAGCAAGTGCTCTCGTGTATTTCATGATCTCCGCTAACACGCTGTGCAACGGTTCGTACGTAATGACGCATAGGTTCTTTTTATAATTTACACAATACATGGATTTGTCTTACTCATATATTTTACTAGTGTTTTACATGTTTACAACTTGACTTGTAAAGTTTTACATTTCGTACTATATTAAAGGTAAGTTAATCCACTTTATATGGCTACAAATCTATTGAAGCAGCGAAAAGAGCTGGGCATGTCACAGTCGGAGTTGGCAAAGCGACTAGGAATGTCACGTCCGACTCTTATGAGGGTCGAGAAAGGGGAGCGAGCGCTTACTTCCACCGAGATATCGGCGCTAGATGCGGTACTGTCTTCTGTCGCGGAACATACAGACAAGGCAGAGATGCGCATCAATATTCCCGAACAAAACCTGGAGAAATTCAAACAGGTGCTTTTGTATACTTTGGAAAAAGTTGGCGCTAAGCCAAACGTAGGGATGACCGTTCTATATAAGCTATTCTATTTCATGGATTTTGATTTCTATGAAAAGCACGAACGACAACTTATGGGGCTGACGTATATTAGAAATACACATGGGCCGACACCGCGGGAGTTTGTATCAGTGGTTGAAAGCATGAAAGAGAACGGGGAACTCATTGAAGTGAAGTCTAAGTACTTCCAACATGAACAAAAAAAGTTTTTACCAAAAAACGAACCTGATCTCTCGCTCTTAACTGGACAGGAGCTGGAGCTGATTGACGACGTTTTGCAGCGATATTCAGACAAGTCAGCGACCACACTATCGGCTATGACTCATCGGGACACGCCATGGTTATCGACCACAGAAGGTGAGAATATCGACTACGAACTAGCATTTTATCGGCCGGAGGAATTTTCGGTACGCGACTACGGAGAGCTATAGAATTGAGATATGGAATTTTCAGAAAGCGACGAATTCAAGAATGAATTTAAAACTTGCTAGAAAATATCCAACTTTAAGTGATGATTTGGACGTGGTGAAAAGTATCATTGCTGTGACACCGAAGGGAAACGGCACAAAACATTGGAATACGTTGAAACAAGACAAGCAAGATAATCGCATTATCAAAATGCGGATGATGTGTCGGTCGGTGAAAGGCTCGCAGTTTCGTCTAGTGTACTTTTATAATGGTAACAATGTAGAGGTTCTTTTTATAGAGCTATATTTCAAAGGCAATAAAGAGCGAGAGGATGTCGAGCGGATTAAGGACTTTTTTGCTAAGCAATCACCATTATGACTCACTAAGCAGAGTCTTGGCTTTAGCCGTAAGCACCCACATCTTCAATTTGCACTTTAGCCTCAGAGAAAGTATGCTTTTGCGATGGAAATAGCCCCTCATTCTGTTAGCGCGTATCTGGAACGTCTGAATATTTATCTGCAAAAAGCGCAGGCCTCGGTGGTTGGTGAGGTGAGTCAAGTCAATGACCGGGGTCATGTGTATTTCACTATTAAAGACCAGCAAGAGAATGCGGTGCTGGAGTGCATTATGTGGAAAACGCGCTACCAGTACTCAGGGATTACTCTAGAAGTCGGGCAGGAGGTGCTGCTAAAAGGGAAGCCAAGTGTCTATGCGCCGATGGGTAAGATGTCTTTTGTGGCCGACTCAATAGAGTTGGTTGGTGAGGGAGCACTTAAAAAAGCGTACGATACGCTTAAAGCTAAACTACAGGCCGAAGGGGTGTTTGCGCCAGAAAAGAAACGCGCGATTCCTGATTTTGTGAAAACCATTGGGGTGGTGACCTCAGCCCATGGAGCGGTGATTCACGACTTTATGAATAATCTGGGGCGCAATGGTTTTAAGGTAAAGTTGATGCATACGACGGTTGAGGGAGCTGAGAGTGGTAAGGAGCTGATTATGTCACTCAGGGCGTTTAAGAAGCAAGATATCGATGTATTGGTGCTCATCCGGGGCGGTGGGTCGATGCAGTCCTTGGTCGGGTTTGATAATGAGGTATTGGTCAGGGAGATTGCGGCGTACCCGGTGCCGGTGCTGGCTGGGATTGGTCACCATGAAGACGTGACCCTCGCGTCTTTGGCTGCAGACCTGACGGCCTCTACGCCGTCGATTGTAGCGACCAGCATAAACGAGTCGTGGACGCAGGCGAGGCAAGTGGTCAATATCAGTGAACAGCTCATCGCCAACCGCTACGCTACTGCCTTGCGAGACACCAAGGATTCTCTGCAAGCGTCGTATGAAGCAGCCACCACACACCTGGAGCAGTTTTTTGCCGAATACGAAAAGATTCAGAATTTTATAGAGTATCGATTGGGAGCCTTGAGTGAGTCAGTGAAAAATACTGCTACGACCCTTGATAGCTACTGTGGATCGTTTGTTCACACTATCTCGCGCACCATCACTACCGTTCGTGAACGAACTGCGGCAGTCGAGTCTCAAGTGTTTGCAAGCTACACCCGTGCGGTGAAGAATACGCACAGAGAGATACAAGAACTAGATAAAAGCATTAGCTACAGCAACCCTGAGCGGCAGCTGTCTCTGGGGTATAGTATCTTAAGAAAAAACGGTAAGATTGTAAAAAAGGTCGCTGAGATACAGTCTGATGATCAGCTTGAAGTGCAGTTAGGAGACGGAGTTATTACCACTAAAGCCCTATAATATGACCCAACGCAAAAAAGTAGATTTAAGTAAGAACCTAGAATCACTAAAGGAGATTTCTAGCTGGTTTGAGGAGCAGGGTGAGGTAGACGTGGAGAAAGGGTTAGAGAAAGTGAAACAGGCAGCCACTCTTATCAAAGAAAGCAAACAACGTCTGCAGGAAGTCGAGAACGAATTTGAAGAAATTAAGCGCGATATTAGTACCGTCGAGACTGACTAGGGTGGTCTTTGGGTTATTGAGGGCGTGCAACCAGCGGGGTAAAAATGGTAAAATGGAAGCCTATGAATAAAATTGTCTGTCCTAACTGTAAAACTGCTTTTGATATGGATGAGGCGGGGTTTGCTGATATTTTGAAGCAGGTGCGGGATGAGGAGTTTGCGAAGGAATTGGCTGAGCGTGACCGGCGGTTTGCGGATGAGAAGGCGAGTGCGGTAGCCTTGGCTGAGGCGAATTTGAAAAATGAGTTGCAGTCTGGCCTGGCTGTTAAAGAAGCGGAGCTGCAGAAAGATCTGGCGCAGCGGGAGGCTGAGCTGGCTGAGCTGAAATCAGCCATGTCCAATGCCGAGCTGCAGAAAAAGCTGTCAGTGACCGAAGCCGTTACCGTCGTGGAGAAAGAGCGTGATAGTCTGACGGCCAAGCTACAAAACCAGGAACACGAGAATCAGCTGCTAGCGACTTCTTTGAAAGATAAGTACGAGAGTGAAATTAAGCTCAAGGATGATGCGATTGAACGGCTCAAGGATATGAAGCTCAAGCTCAGTACCAAGATGGTAGGGGAGACGCTTGAGCAGCACTGTGAGACGGAGTTTAATAAGCTCCGCGCAACCGGCTTTCAAAACGCCTACTTTGAGAAAGATAACGATGCCGCTACGGGTAATAAGGGTGACTATATCTACAAAGAGAGCGATGAGGAGGGGAACGAAATCACCTCTATTATGTTTGAGATGAAAAATGAGCTCGACGACACCGCTACCAAGCACCGGAACGAGGACTTTTTGAAGAAGCTCGACAAAGACCGTACAGACAAGGGGTGTGAGTATGCCGTCTTGGTATCACTCTTGGAGGCGGACAACGAATGGTACAACACGGGAATTGTCGATATGTCACACAAATACCCCAAGATGTACGTCGTGCGGCCGCAGTTCTTCGTGCCGATGATTACCCTGCTGCGCAACGCCGCTTTAGGCTCACTGCAGTACAAGTCTGAGTTGGCGTTGGTGAAAAATCAGAATGTGGACATTACCAACTTTGAGGACAACTTAGGCAAATTTAAAGAGGGCTTTGCTAAGAACTTTGATTTGGCCAGTCGGAAGTTTAAGACGGCGATTGAGGAGATAGACAAGACTATCGATCACCTACAGAAAACTAAAGACGCGCTCTTGTCCTCGGGAGACAATCTCCGTCACGCCAACAACAAAGCTGATGAGTTGACCATCAAGAAACTGACTCGGGGCAATCCCACCATGTCAGCCAAGTTTGCTGAGCTCTCCGACGACACGGCTAAGTAGCAAGCGGTCTGGGCTATACCAATGATATGTCAAAGTCCGTCCTGCACCTTGATCTCCATCCGCTTGCCAAAAACGGATGTGCGTTGGACGAAGCCCTGCGTGAAGCAATAGCTACTGCTACGAGTAAGCGTCTGAAGGCGATTGAGATTATCCCCGGCAAAGGCAGCGGGCAGCTGATGAAGCGGGTGAAGAAATTCTTAGACCAGCCGGAGATTAAAGGTACTTACAAACGAGTTGAAACCGACAGCCGGAATCACGGACGGCTGTTTGTGCACTTTCGCTAAGCAGGAGCGCGTCGGGAAGGCGCGTGACGTAGACTGTCAGAAGAAATTGTATTTTAAAAATGATATTATCAAAACATGGAAATTGAAATCGGACACTACGTATTGAACCCGCAACAACAAAATAAAGAGAGTGGCGGAAACTATGAGTTACACAACGCGGACACCTGTCCGCACCTACCCAACGCAACCCACGCGCTGACCCTCGGATACTTCAACGACTGCCACCTGGCTATGGAAGAAGCGAAGCGCAGAGTACCCAAGTGGGCTGAACTGATAGACGGTTGTGCTTGGTGCTGCCCGAAGTGTAATCAGGGGTAAGTTGTATATTTAACTGCTAACGTGGTGACGTTTGGTTTGCAGTAAGAATTTTTGCAAAAAAAACAGCTCGATTGTGAGCTGTTGACATTGGGCGTATAAAATTAATTGTAGAACAAGATAGGAAATAAATAATCTATCTCAATTTCTCCGATGAAAAACAGTAGGATGAAAGCTGCAATTATTATTAAGCTTACATTGCATGAAGTTTTACTTACAGAAGATTGAGGTAACGGTGTTTTAAGGCCGGGTACTTCTGCACACGTCTTTTCATCAATTAACAGAAAAGTAATTAAACTCACTACTAAAAATAACATTAATGCGACAACCACTGTCGATCCCACCGGAGCTATGCGTAACGCTTCTCCAATATTCAATATTACTTTTCCGAGCATATTTATGAATGGAGCCACCACCAGCACTGCTATAGATAACGTAAATATCTGATATCTGTTCATTATGAATCTCCAGCGATGATTGTTCAGATTAAGAAACACTTTGTCTCTCAGCATTTTACAATATTCTCTTTGATTGTCAATAATTATCACTGGCCGCTGGCCGTTTGATATAATAGAGACATGAAAAAAATTCTTGTTAGTATCTTCGCGGTTGTCGTCACTCTCATTATCCTGGGGATGATACTTTACCAGTACGCATTTGCGCCGACTGAGTCATCGATTCCTAACGTACAGCTCCCGGCCCAGCAAGAAATACGGGTACTAGCCAGTAATCTGGTAGTGCCGTGGGACGTAGCCCAACTACCCGGTGGGGACCTGCTTGTTACTGAGCGTGGAGGAGAGCTGTTGCGGATACTAGCCAACGGTGAGATACAACGGGTGGAGGTGCCACGAGTAGTACCCGCTGGTGAAGGAGGGTTGATGGGAGTCGTGCTGCACCCGGACTTTGCTTTGAACAGTTGGATATATTTGTATCGGACGGTTGTGATTGATTCTACCCGGGATAACGAAGTGGTGCGATTTGTCTATAACGACGAGCATACGTTGACTGAGGAAACTATCATTATCAGCAATTTCCGCGGCGCAACGTATCACGATGGTGGAGCGCTTTCCTTTGGCCCGGACGGACTGTTGTACATCGCCACCGGTGACGCCGGAAAGCCCGAGCTGGCACAAAACATTGAATCACTCGCGGGGAAAATTCTGCGCGTGACCGATACCGGGGAAGTGCCAGCGGATAATCCGTTTGGCTCAGCCGTGTATTCAATCGGACACCGAAACTCCCAGGGTCTGGCTTGGGATACTCAAGGTCAACTCTGGTCAACTGAGCACGGACGGTCAGGGATGCAAAGTGGCTTTGACGAGCTGAATAAAATCTTCGCCGGAGCGAACTATGGCTGGCCGGAGAGTCAGGGGCCAACCGTACTGGCCGGCACCGTCGGACCAGTAGTGCACTCCAAAGCCGACGATACTTGGGCTCCAGCGAGCCTGGCCGCGGTTGGTGACACGTTTTATTTTGCCGGACTGCGCGGACAGCGACTGTATGCCGCTCGCATCGGTACCGACCGAGAGTCGGTCAGTCTTGAAGCTTTCTTCACTCAAGAGTACGGCCGGTTGCGCGCGGCCAGAATATTTGGCGACACCCTGTATATCACCACCAGCAACCGAGACAATCGCGGGCAAGCAAACGCCGGGGATGACCAGCTGATAGCTATTCCTTTAAGCATCCTCAAGAGTGAAGAGCGCGAAGCTTTAGAGTAGATACGCCGACTGAACTACTTTCACATAATAAAAGACCCGGGAGATATTCTCCGGGTCTTGAGTGTTAGAACTCAGTTTTGCCTTTCTTGGCGATACGAACTGTGGGGTGAATGTTGTACTTTCTTCTCAATACTGTGGACAGACATTTAAATGTCGAGCCGGGCAACCTATCAATGCACTCACCAGCGCTGTTGTAGATGCAGGCCACGACACCAGTCTTACCGCTTCTGCCTTCTCCTTGTGGTCTTTGTCCAGCCGTTTTGCCGTTAGTGCTTTTACGCTGGGTTTTCATTTCGACTACCAATCCCTGTTTCTTAGCAACATATTCATGCATAGACTGCTCTCCTGAACTACGAATGAACGACCAACTATTTGTATAGCAGATTCAGCCGGAAAGCAAGCAGATATGTTGAAATGACCGATACTTTTTTGGGAGCGCAAAAGACGCTAATCCCGCAGTATCAAGCCATTGTGCGGGATTAGCGGTGTTTTGACCATATAAAACAGCCTAACTATGCTAATCTGAGGTATATGAAAACAACTCTCTTGATGATGTTTTGGGCAGTGTTATTAGTGACTGCGCCGATCTTCGCAACGCAGGCTCAAGAGATGGAGGGGAGTGAGGTGTCTCAGGAGAATAACGGGTCATTTTTTCTGGGTGACACTATCAGTGGCATAACAGCGGTGCCGGAGCTCGTGCGAGACTCTTCTGATGCGTCGCCGCTGAGCTTTATTCAGTCACCGCTGGCGTGGGCATACGTTCTTGTGATGTATAGCCTGGCGTTTGCCTTTGGCTTCTTCTATCGCTGGCTGCTTAAGACTTTTGCGAAAGGTTCAGTGCGCGGTGTCAGTAGCAATATTGGCAAGTATGACCGCGCGATTCGCTACGCTTTCTGGTTTGGACTCTTGGTGTGGGCAATCACTACCACCTGGAGCCCGTGGCTACTGTTCTTCTCCGGCTTTGCGTTGTTTGAAGCGCTCTTTAGCTGGTGTGGACTGTATGCTGCTCTGGGACGTAATACTTGTCCGAGCTAAAAGTGCTGCAGCCAGTGTAGAAGAGTGGCTTGCCAAGCCACTTATTTTAGGGCAATCTATTGCTGATAGTATCTTGTACATTCAAAGGAGCACAACCAATGACAATCACAGAGCAGTTGGAGCAGACAGGTGTTTCTCTCGATGACACTGTCGGCTATCTCTACAAATCGCGTGACGAAGCTGGTATCTGGCGAATCAAAGATGCAAAAGTAGCTCGGGTCTGTCACGATTTACCGGCTGGCACGCAAAACCTCGAAAAGGCCCAGCGGTTCGACCCCAAAGACAGCGTGTATTTGCTCGGAGAAAGCAAAGGTGTGATTATGTTGCATATTGTCTATATTGGGACTAGCATAAAAATTAAGTCTCTTAAAAATTGCGGTCTCAGGATGGAGACAGCTACCGAGCGCGTCTATATCGGGCAAGCAGACAATTTCATGAAAGAAATCTACACTGTTTTACGGGCCCTGCAGAATGTCAGAAGAGAGAAAGTCTTGCACTAAAACCTAAAACCACACGGGAGCCCCAACAGGCTCCCGTTTATTTCACACCGACACCGACTAATCGGCTGACACGTATAAACTGGCGTGCTAGAATGGCGCCGTATATACAGCACCGGGCTCTTAGCTCATCTGGTAGAGCGCTTCCATGGCATGGAAGAGGCGTGCGGTTCAAGTCCGCAAGAGTCCACAACACGAAGTATTGTGCATTAAAAGACAGCCAACTTTTCTTAGTTCCCACCGGATGCAAACCACCAAAGCAAGAGAAGGAGTACTCTTGATTAGATTGACAAACGCACATACTGTACTACTGTAAAATAAATTCTATGCGCGAAGAGGTAATGAAATGAATGCTCTTTTAGTGATTTCAATCGTTTCTATGGTTCTGTGTGCTGTGTTTGTAGGTCAGGTTCTGTATCACTCACTTCTATTTATCACAGAACGTAAGCGTAAGGACGCTGCACAAACCGCTCTTTATTTTGGTGCGACAATAGTTACGCTTATAGGGTTCATTTTACTGCCGCCACTAACTTGAAATGAGCCAAACACACCGCCTTGAAAGTCTTCTTGATTTTAGGCGGTTTTCTTTAGGTAACTTTGTCGGAAGAACCCTTGGCGCCGAAGGGCACAGCTCAGCTGACAAAGCGCTTCCATGGCATGGAAGAGGCGTGCGGTTCAAGTCCGCAAGAGTCCACAGTATCGCTTGAGTTGGTGAGGAGCGAATACGGTTAATCCGTACAGCGCGCTTGCCAAGCGCATTTGTTTAGGGCAATCTATTAAAGGTAGTTCTTGTATAAGCAAAGGAGTAAGGGCCATGACACTGATAGAGCGTCTACAAGAAAGAGGGCTTTTGCTTGATCAAGACATCGCAGTTATCGTGTGGACCCTCGACAGTATCGGTGCTTGGCGTACCACAGAAGCCATCGTCGGACGAGTGTATGAAAACATCACACAAGACGCGCAAGATGCTGGGGGATTTCAAGACTATGACCCGAAATACGACTTACTAGTGGGGTGGGAAACAAGCAGCGAATGGTGTCTACATAGATTCACCAACTCCAATGCTGAATTCAGTCCGTGTTCTGAATTGAATGGGATTAAAGTCGACTGTATTAACATGTTATCACCCCACAGACGCGTCCTTATTGGACACACAGCGATTTTTGTAGACCTAGCCTCCAGCACCTTGCATGCACTGAACAATAGACTGCACTGATTCCAACGAAACACACAGGAGCCCCACGGGCTCCTTTTTTAGCTTGAATGACCAACTCAAGAACGTAAGTAATAGCTTTGGGTAATGTGAGACTCAACTACTGCACCGCCAAGTGTTTGCAACACAATGGTTGCAAAACGTCTTCGTTTCAGGCAATCTATCAAAGGTAGTTCCTCGAAAAGTAAGGGAGCACAGCCCATGACACTCGCTAGACATTTGGCCGAGACGGGAGTTTTGCTCGATCAGGATATCGGCTTTATCATCGATACACGTGACAGCACAGACACCTGGATTGCTACACAAGCTAGGATTGCCCGAGTGTACAAAATCCCTGATGACAAACAGGTACTGGAGTACAACCCTGATAGCGATTTACTGGTGGAATGTAAAAGTTGCGACAAGTCATACGTGATTGCTCTTCGTTTGCGAGCAGATGCAACTATCTATGAGCCTTTTGAAGGTGGTTTGTTTTTTTCATCGCCTAATGAAACAATCACCGTTGGACAATCCGAGACATTCATGGAGGAGGTCTTTTTGGCTTGGTGGGGCATACAAGGAGAACTTTGATTCAAAAGCCGCATAGGAGCCTTTACTGGCTCCTTTTTCTTGCCAATTTTGCCTAGTCAAACGCTAAAATAAGGTAAAGGCGGAAGGTTTACTAATACAGCACACTTGCCAAGCGCATTTGTTTAGGGCAATCTGTTAAGGGTAGTTCTTGTATAAGCAAAGGAGTAAGGGCTATGACACTGATAGAGCGTCTACAAGAAAGAGGTCTTCTGCTTGATCAGACTATCGGGTTTATTGTCAATCAGGTCAATAGCGAGAATATCTGGTTTCGTACACTTGCCGTCGTCGGCTGGGTACAAGAAACCCTTTCACCGGAGGATGAGGATCACCCAGGATTCCGAGACTATGACCCTAAGTTCGACCTATTAGTGAAATGGGAAATCAACGCTCAGAACCATCTGAGCCTGGTCCGCAACACAATTGATACCGAATTCGACTGGCTCAAAGAGCTGAATGAGGTCAGGGTTGATAGTATTTGTATGAGAACAAGTAGCTCAATCGTCCTTTTAGGACAAACGCCCACGTTTATTGCCTTTGCCACCAGCACGGCCTATGGTCTAAAAAACAGATTGCACTGATTCCAAGGAATCATCTCGGAGCCACGCCAGGCTCCTTTTTTACATCTGAAAGACCAGTTCAGAAAACGTCAGTAGTTGTTTTAAGTCATGCCGTACGCGGCAGCTACAGCAACAGTGTTTGCACACGTACAGATTGCAAAATGCACTTGTTTCGGGCAGTCTATAAAAGATAGTTCCTCGAAAAAAGGTGTATGGCCCATGACACTCATAGAATATTTGGCTGAGTCAGGAGTTTTGCTTAATCAAGATATCGGCTTTATGGTCGAAGTTTGTGATGGTACTGATGTCTGGGTTCCTACGCACGCGATAATCGGCCGGGTGTGCAAAATCCCAGGTAACAAACAGATACCGGGGCACAACCCTGATTGCGACTTACTAGTGGAGTGGAAAAGTGGCGCTGAGTCGCACCTGAGTACTCTTAGTCTGCGAGAGGACGCAGAGCTGCATGAGATGGAAGAAGCTGGTTTGATTTTTTTGGCACTAGACGAACGCATCACTATTGGACAATCAGATACGCTCATGGAAGATATCTTTAAAGCTAGAACGCACAATAAGGTAAAAATACGCTGATTCACAAGCCGCACAGGAGCCCTCACCGGCTCCTTTTAATATACCAATTTTGTCTTGGCCAAAAGCTACTATGAGGTGAGAGAGAAAAAAAAGGGGGGGGTAAACCAGCTAATATGCTTGCCAAGCCCAGGTATTTAGGGCAGTCTATCTGTTAGAGAAAGTTCCTCGAACAAGCAAGGGAGTACGGCCCATGACACTTAAACAACGTTTGGAAGCAGCCGGAATTTCGCTTCGTGACCCCGTTGGCGTTATTTATAAAGCTCGCGACAAGACGGGTAGATGGCATGCTACCCATGCCATGGTAGCCCAGGTGTGTAATGATGCCCCTGATGGTACTGAGAATTACCGGCAGGTGCGGGAGTACGACCCTGAATGCAGCTTGATGCTGAAATGGGTGAAAATCGAGGCTTCAGACGTGGTTATCCTGACCAAAGCAGAAGATGCTGAAATCGGTCATTTGGCTGGCGGGGGTCTAACGATAGAATCACCAGACGTGCACATCTCCATCGGACAGTCGGAGAAGTTTATGGAGAATGTCTTTGATGCTTGGTGTAACTTGCCAGCAGAAGAACGCTGATTCCGTTGAGCCAAATAGGAACCCTCACAGGTTCCTATTTTTAATATAAATTGCTGGTTCATAAATTGGGTGGAGGTGCTTGATTCTGTTCGTCTTTCTCTTATGATAGAATCTTTGTATGAATGAAAACGCAGCCAATCAAATCAGTTCACCGGAAAACAATCAGGAAGGGAAAACATTTTTAGGTTTAATAGAAAAATATCCGAATTTGAGACAAACTGCCATGATGTTGGCGGTACTCGCGGGCACAGTCGGTGCCGCAGAAAAAGCGAACGCTGAGCAATTCGAAGAATCTGAAGCTCAACAGACGTATCAAGAAGCGGCCACTCAAGCTGAGTACAATCAGAATATTGATGATATCTTGGCTGGTTTTGACAATGAGGAGACGGTTGAGGCACTGAGAGAAGTCCACACGCTGCTCAACGAGCAACCTAACCTCGCCGAAGCGTTACAAAATCACTTTTACTACTCTACCGATACAACAGAATCTTTTTCTCACAGTAATGAAACTGATACCGAAATGAACCATTCGTTTCTCAATGAAGATATCGGAGAACTGCCGGTGGAGGGAAAAGACGTCATGTTCGGCTCATTCACCAAGACTGGGAGTCTCCAGGTGATTGACGCAGGCTCTAACGCATCCACCATGTGGTCTGGAGTTTCCTCTCACGAAGTGATGGCTACAGCTGATGTAGCTCTCGAAGCCGGCGGGACAATGACGCGCGTAGGAGTTGGTGAGACCGCTTCGGAGGCGCTTGAGGCAGCATTAAAGGATGCAGTGTCGTTTCTAGGCTTAGATGTTTCTGCAGATCGGGTCAATTCTGAGCACAACGCTGATAGTGACTACCGGAATACAGTTCAAAGCAATGCCGTGAGTTACATTCATGAATATAAAGTGATGAATAGTGAAGTCATGCCATCAAAATGGGGTGGGGTAGATGAACACAAAGTGACGGTTGAAATAACCGTCGGAGTCCCGGTTCTAGAATAATATTTTGTATCTATATGAAAAAAGCCCACTTTACATTTGAAACCATTCTGGCCAACAGCACGCTCTCAGATCCAAACAAACATTTGCTATCGACGTCTTTTGCAAAGATGTCGGAGTCAGAACGACTAATGTTTGTTGCTCTAGTAGAATCTGACTACAGTCAGCTTGCCCTCGCGGTGGAGTTCTTGAATAACTTTCCGACGCCAGAAGAATTACGAAACCTGGACCCTGAAGAATATCTCTTGTCGGTCACCCAAAAGTAGTCTGATTTAACTGGAGTCTTTAATTCCACTTCAGTCCGTTACGCACTGCTGCCTACTTCTGTAGGCAGCAGTTGTGCTTTAATAAGCAGGTGAATGAACAGCTCCCAGACAGTGCTGGCCAACTGGCCACGGCAGCGGTCCCCAGAACAACCAAAGAAAATACGGCGGCTGATGCGCTGGCCGACGTGCAGTCTTTTAGTAGTGAGTACCAAACAATTGACTACGTCTATGTGCTGGAGGACGAACGGTTGATCGGAGTAGTCTCGCTCCACGAACTCTTCGCCGCCCAGTCGGGTCAAAAGATTGCTCATTTAATGACATCTGACGTCGTCTTTGCGCACCACAACACTGACCAGGAAAATGTAGCTCACCTGGCACTCGCTCAGAACATTAAAGCTGTCCCGGTGGTCGACGCCCAGGATGCCTTCATTGGGGTGGTGACAGCTGACACTATCTTGCGGATTTTACGCGACGAACAGACGGAGGATATTTTAAAGTACGCCGGTATAACGTTCACCGCCAGCGAACGACTGTCGCAGTTTACTATCACACAGCACCTGACCAGTCGGCTTCCGTGGCTCATCATTGGCCTGGGCGGCGGTATCTTGGCCGCTTGGGTAGTCGATAAGTATTCTTACGCCATCGAGAATGAATTGGCTCTGGCGGCTTTTATTCCGGCCATTGTGTACATCGCCGATTCAGTGGGCTCCCAAACTCAGATGGTGTACGTGCGCTCGCTCACCAGCCAGCTGCAAACCTCACTGGCCAAAACTCTTAGTAAAGAACTGGTCATCGGTACCTTTGTGGGAATCTTGCTGTCGTCCTTGATTGCGGGTATTTCTTGGGTGTGGCTAGGGAATCTATCCATCAGTCTCATCTTGGCAGCATCAGTCATGGCTACCGTCTACTTTAGTGTGTTTACCGCCATCGTACTGCCGTGGGCGTTTGATAAGGTAGGTAAAGACCCCGCTCTGGCAGCGGGGCCTCTGGCTACAGTGATTCGAGATGTGTCGAGCTTAGCTATCTACTTTTTTGTGGCGCTGCAGATTCTTTAAGCACCAAAAGCGGCTTTGAGCTTTTCGTAAGTATCTAAATGATTTTCAACGGGGACGGTGTCAATCACTCCGATGACTACTTCGTCATTTCCGCCGGGATACAGCCCGTCACCAAAGTACACGCACTCGTCTGGATTCCAGCCGTAGTGGTCAATTAGCTTCTGCACGTTTGAACCTTTGTGCCGGTCTCTGTGGATGTAGTCAAAGCTGGTTGAGCCACCGATTTTCACCATTAAGTCTTCTGAAGCAAAGGGGTGAGTACGAAGCCACTGCTCTCGCTTCTTTCGGTCCGGGTCGTATTTCTTTTTTATATCTACGGGCGCTTTGTTTCCAATCGGACTAAAAGTAATCTGCGAGCCTCGGTCTTCTATTGGATGCCAGTCGTCGCGCAAGTCATGTCCAAGTTCAGCGGTGATTTTTCTAATGTGGGCGTGTATTTCCGCTTTGTGACGCTCGTCGAGATCAGGATTTTTCCAGAGTTCCTCGTTCTCTTCGTTGGTGGCGTGGTTGCCGTTTACTCCTAGGTAATGGGCTTTGAGGCTGTTACTTTGATATTTAATTTGTTCAACTAAACTGCCAGAGACGATGATAATGTCGTGAGGCAGACTGTCAAGCAACTCTTGCATACTATCAAGCATCGGTTCTCGCGCCGGTGCAATCGTTAAGTCCATGTCGAAAAAGAGGTGTTTGTATGTATTCATATCAGACAGCATAAAGCATTTTGTTCACTTGTGCATCCACAACTTTGTATAAATGCTGATTTGGTTTGCTATTATACTGCATATGACAATATTTATTACGTTAGTTGCAATAATACAAACATTCACCGTTTCACTAGGGGTTGGTTCTTCCACCTTGGCCATTATCAATTTCTTCGTGGCTATTGCCGACGGAAAGATTGATGAGACAGAGCGTAAAATGATGGGAGTGGTATACACGGCTCTGCGAGTAGCCATGGTGGGTATCTTGGTGACCACGTTGGGGCTTATCGCCTTGGAATTTATCAGTAAGGGTGCTGTTAGTTTGACGGCTTTTGACATTGCGCAACTGTTCACCCTAACCGTGCTCTTCGTGAATGCGACTTTGATGAGTATGAGACTGATGCCCAGCACCTTTGGTCCAGCCCTTCAGGCGGGGAGTTGGTACACCTTGGGCGCACTAGTGGCTCTTAAGCTGCAAGGAATCACTGATTTCACCTTCATCCAATTCGTGATGGCGTTTGCTACGTGGCTGGTCTTGTCGGTGGGTATCGTCAACGGTATTATGTCGCTGTTGAAGAAGCATCGCTAACTAGTTGAGCAAACAAAAAAACGCTCTCCCAAAGGGAGAGCGTTTTTTTATTTGACTAAGAGTTTACTGTGCCAGGGTTTCGACTGTAAATAATCGGAATCAGTACCAGAGTAATGACAACCGAGAAGATAAGTCCGAACATCACCGCGTAGGCTAGCGGAGCCCAGAGGTCTCCGGCGTAAGTTAGTGGCACCATACCAAATACCGTCGTAGTAGTGGTCAGCAAGATTGGTCGCAAGCGATTGCCGGCAGCCGAGAGCACGACGTCTTTGATGGGCCGGTCGGGATTTTGTTTGCGCATTGAGTTCATCATGTCTATGAGGAGAATCGAGTTGTTGACCACGATACCCGAGAGCGCGATGAAGCCCATAATGGAAGGGAAGGATAACGGGTTTTGCGTCAGTGATAATCCAAACATGATACCAATCAGTGAGTACGGTAAAATGGTCAGGACGTACTTGGCATGCAGGTATGAGTTGAACTGCAGTACCAAGACACCAATCATCAAGAGAATACCGACCACCAAGGCCAGAGCGATTTCACCGAACGCTGCGTTGGACTCTTGGGTTTCACCACCACCAGTACTGAGCGTGACATCATCGGGGATATCAAGCTGAGATTTTATTTTCTGCACTACCTGGGCTTGGAGTTCACGAGCATTGGCGTCACTCGAGACATCTGCGTTGAGAGAGACCACACGCTTTCCGCCTTCGTGATTGATAACCGAACTAGATTCGCGCAAAGAGGTCGTGACCAAACTCGAAAGGGGAACTGGTCCACTTTGAGTCGGAATACTAATCTGTTCTACGGCATCAATCGTGGTTCGATTGGCGGTGTCGGCGGTCACCTCTGGATTGTTACTTACATTAAGTCGGACCGATACATCGATATCATCGGTGAGTGTAGTAAGTGAAGTAGCATCGCTGCCAAACACTGCGGTGCGAGCTGTCTGCGAAACGGTGGCCGGGCTCAGCCCTAAGGCCGCTGCTTTTGCGCGGTCGAGCTCGAGTACAAACTCAGTACTGTTATTATTGGTACTGGTCTCGACGTTCACGACTCCTTCCATGTCTCTGATGAGCACCGCTGCGCTGTTGGCCAGCGTAGTGATCTCATTTAAATCATCGCCAAGGAACTTCACCACTACGGCAGCACCGGTAGGTGGCCCTTCACTGGGCTGGCTGACCGTGACCTTCATGTCATTAAATACGGCCACTTGGGATCGAATATCTTCGACGATTTGCGTACTGGTAAGCTCTCGCTCAGTAGTTAAATTCACGAAAATATTGGCCAGCTTTTCACCACTGCCCCCAGAACCAAACTGACTTCCCCTGCCGACCGTGATGGTGAATGACTCAATGTAGTCTTCATCATATAGCACTTCTTCAACTCTCCGGACGTCGATGTCGGTTACTTCTTTGGTAGTACCCTCGGGATTTTCAATTTCCAGAACAATGAAATCAACATCACCCTGTTCAAAGAATATTACCTTTACTGGATTGTACGTTGGAAGTAGAGCGTTCATGGCGGTGAATGAGACACCAACTACTGCTACTACCACAGGTACCCAGATGAAAAAGCGAACGAGCTCACCAAAGCCCTTCCGGGCTTGTAATTTGTAGGTCCATCGAACTGCGAAATACGTCAAGGGAGCCGCGACAAACCCCGCAAAAATGTTTATCGGGAGAGAAATAGCAAAAACCAGGACCGCGAAAATTAACGACAAGAATGAGTACTGTTTTTCTTTGTCGTCTAAGTAGGGTTCGATTTTGGCGGTGTACCAGGTTTCTAAATCATGCGCGTACTGGAATTGTTTTCGTTCGATTTTGGTCGCGCTGCGTCGCTTGAGCACCAATGCCGCAATCACCGGCAGAATAGCGAGCGATACGAATAACGAAGCCAATAGGAGGAAGATGAGCGTAAACGGGATACTGGCAATAAATTGACCAATCACACCGGTGACGATAAATAATCCTACAAACATCGACACCGTGGTCAGCGTTCCCGCGATGAGCGGAGAAGAGAACTCGCGAATCGTTTCAATCGACGCTTGTTTTTTGTCGATCTGCGGATTGTCCTTCATCTTGCGATTGATTCCTTCAATCATCACAATGGCCGAGTCGACCAAAATACCGATACCGAGAATAAGGGCAAAGAGACTCAGGAAGTTGATGGTATTTCCGGAGAAGTACAGACCAATAAAGCCAAACAAGAACGACAACGGAATGGCAGCTCCGGCGAGTAGTCCCTCGCGCCAACCAATAGCGGCTACGAGTAACAAGACGACGAGAATCACGGTTTGTAATCCAGAAGTTGAAAGCTGGATGAGGTCACTGCGAATATTGGCACCGGCGTCCAGGATGGTTTCAGTAGTAATCCCTTCAAGTAGTTCGCCGGGTTGAGCGAGCTCTTCAACTCGTTGGTTTACCGCACTGGCAATTTGGGTGATGTCACCACCAGACTGCTTGAAGACATCGACCGAGATGGAATTTATCGACGGTTGCCCCCCGACACTTAACCGCGATAAGGTACCGGCTGGTGCCAGACCGTCGTCGACGATAGCGATATCTCGCACATACACGGGTTGTCCTTCACGCGTTGCTACGGCAACATTCTGAACTTGCGTGCTATCTGTGATATCACCTTCAAAGGCGATATTATAGGCTATGCCATTGTTTTTGATTTGCCCAATTGGGAAGGTTTGGTTGGCGCTGCGAATGGCACTGGTAACTTCAGACAGCGAAAGGCTGTACCGCTCGAGTGCTGATTGGTTGACGATAATTGCCACTTCTCTATCACGAGCTCCGTTGACATTCACCCGCGATACCCCCGAAACAGTTTCAAGCTGAGTTTCGATATCGTTTGCCAGCGCGGTGAATTCAAAGTCACTAATCGGCGCCGACAGGGCAATAGTGACTATCGGCTGATCAACGAAGTCTACTTCCGACACATTAGGGTCAAGCGCTTCAGCCGGTAGTTCAGTTTTGATGACATCAACCTCATCTTTCAGGTCTTGAATAGAGGCGTCGAGGTCGGCGTTTGCCTCAAATTCAACGGTGACACTCGAGAATCCTTCGCGAGATACCGAAGTAATATCTTTCACATTTTCGAGACTCGACAGACCGCGTTCGATTTCGTTGGTGATGAGTGTTTCTACGTCGGCAGCTGGTGCACCAGGGAAGGCCACTGACACGATTCCGACCGGAATAACGATTTCGGGCGCAGATTCCTTAGGAATAGTAACCAGTGAATACGAACCAATACCAATCAAGGCGACAAGAAATAAGAACGTGAACCGACTTTTTTTGATGAAAAATTCCCACATATTATTGTGAAATAGTTACTTTGCTGCCGACTAATAGTCCGCGAGCATCGACTACAAACGGGTCAACGAGACTCAATCCTTCGACAATTTCCACTGAGGCTCCTCGTATCGTGCCCAGTTTAACTGGTTTCTGGACCAACTGGCCGTCCACTACGTCAAAGACAAAGCCGTCTTTGATTTCAAACTTCACCGCGGTGAGCGGGATGGTGACGGTGGCGTTCTTTGTTTCTGTTGCGGCGATTTCTTTGCTGATATTCACCGTCTCGCCGTTTTTGATATTGGTATTTTCAGTTGCGATTCGCGCTTCAGTCTTTCGGGTGGCGCTGTCGATAGCCGGCGCGATTTGGGTGATGCGTCCTTCGTACTGATTTTCAATCAAGACAGTGTCTCCGACAGCGAGCACGTCCCGTTCTTTGTCACTAACAAAGGTAACGATTTCTAGCGCGTTGTTATTGGCTACTTCGGCTACTTGCACAAACGAGTTGACGAAATCTCCTTGTTTGATGTTGAGAGAATTGACAGTTCCGCTGATTGGCGTACGTAAGATAGTCTTGGCGTAGTTTGCCTGAGCAGCGCGCAGGGAACCAAGTGCTTGTTTAATTTGTGCGTCAGCCGCAGGAACACTCGACACTGAGGTACTGATGTTGGCTCGAGCACCAACGTCTTTTGCCGACTTGAGTCCCACTTGAACGGCTTCGATGGCACTTTTGGTTCCCAGTAGTGAACTACGCAGGGACGTGAAGTTGGTACTGAAGGTTTGCAACTCGGCACTTGTGTATCGACCACTATCGGCTCGGTTGAACAGGACAATGAATGTATCTACCAAGGTCAGAGTACGGTCGACGTTTGACTCAGCTTCGCCGAGAGCCGCCCCCAGGTCATCGTTGACAGTTAGAGAGTTTGCACTGATCTGCCAGTTTGGTAGTAGTTGCTGGTATTTAACTCGTTCGTTATTAAGAAAGCTGGTCTGACCGTATCCATCAATTCGTAAGCCCGGAATCATGCCGTTAGGTGAAGTGAAAAACGCATCAATATTATTCAACACGATTCCATTGACAGTGGTGTACGCAGATTTGTAGATATTAACCACGGCGTTTTGAGCGCTTACGAGGGTGTTTTGTGATTCATCGACCCCTAATGTGTCACGGGAATCAGCCGCGAGTGCCTGGGCTTTGGCTGCTACTGCTGCGTCATAGGCACCTTCGGCCTGAACCACTGATGCACTTTCGGCGGCGTTTTCTAACGTAGCCAGTATTTGTCCAGCACCAACAGTTTGACCCAAAGTGACATTTACTCGTACTACACGACCGGCTCGTTCGGTCGTCACAGCGGCTTCTGTAAAGGCTCGGACATTGCCAAGCAACGACACAGAACCACCACCAGCAAATCCTTGTGAGGTACTAAGCGTCACCTCTGGAGTACTTTTGATTTCTTCGGCGACCACCGGATCAGTCGAGGTACGATTGATAACAAATAACATCACTGCGGCCACGAGTGTGATGATAATGGCTGACTTAACAGGGCTTTGGCCGGCTTGAGAGTATAGTTTTTTTAGACTATTCATAATTTAAATTTAACGAGGCGACAGTAACACAAAAATAGCCTTTTGTCTATGCGTACAGCACCGTTCCCTCTACTACGCACCATATGGTACAATCGTTCACATGTTCGGAAAATTGAAAAATATGGCGATGAAGAAGCTCCTGGAAAAACAAATGAAAGGGGTGCCAGAAGACCAGAAGAAGATGATTATGGAGATGTTAGAGAAAGATCCAGCTTTATTTGAAAAAATAGCCAAGGAAATGCAGGCTGAGCTTAAAGCCAACGGAAACAACCAAATGGCAGCCGCGCAAAAAGTGTTACCAAAGCACCAAGCAGAAATTTTGGCGGTGATGAGCCCGGAAATGAAGGAAACACTGATGAAGATGCAAGGCGGTGGTGGAGCAGCGGGACAATTTAATCCTAATGGTTCAATTCGACGATAAGGAGCTTTAGCCACTAATCAACAGGCCAGTCATAAAAAGACTGGCCTTTGCCGTACAATATGATCATATGAAACAACCCAAAAAGATTGTCATTTTGTGTGGCCACCCAGATGCAGACACGTTCACGGGAGGCGTCCTTGACCACTATCAGTTAGCGGCCGAAGAAGCTGGGCACGAGGTGAAGCGTTTCAATCTCGGGGATATGAATTTTGATCCGATTTTGCACAAGGGGTATAAGGAGATTCAGCCACTGGAAGAAGACCTAATTATATTGAGAGACGCTATTACTGAATGTGACCACTGGGTCATTGCTTATCCGAACTGGTGGAACACCATGCCAGCGCTACTTAAGGGCTTGTTTGACCGCTTCTGGTTACCAGGCTTTGCGTTCAACTTCAACAAACAAACTAAAAAAATTGAAAAGCACCTCACTGGCAAAACTGCTCGTGTTTACGTACTTTCAGGTTCACACAGCCCGTTTAAAACGTGGTGGCAGTTTGGTGATTACACTAACGAAATCCAATACGGAATTCTTGAATTTGCTGGCCTCAAAACTAAAGTGACTACCTACGGTCCCTGTGAAAGAGTGAATGACGAATGTCGAAGCAAATGGATTAAGGAAGTGGAAGAACAAGGTAGGAGAGGGGTATAAGATTGCTTTTTGCAAAAAGCAAGGTATAATATAGTACAGAAGTTCCTACACAATAGATACTGAAAAGGAGAGCGTCATGCTCACAGTAAAGAAGATTATCAGTTCCACAGCATTAATAGTTTTTGCATTTGGTTTAACTGCCTGTGCTTCATCTTATCAACGGAGTGCACCGGCACCTATAGACTATAAGGCCCGTTATCTGTTCGACGGGTACAAAAACTTTAACCTGAGCGATCAGGAGTGTAGCGGCAACTCCGGTAGTGCCATTTACGGAAACGTTACTGATGCAACCGGAGTTGCTTCGGACTACCAGAAAGCCGAAGCGTGGAATACATGCGGCACACCGCTAGACGACTCTGCAAGAAGCCGTTTACGGCAACAACCGGAAGGGTATAATCGGCAGCCACAGCACTATCAGCAGCCTCGCTACGATAATCGTCGGTACCGGCACTAAAAGGAGAACTTATGAGTAAGCTAATAGCGGCAGTACTCTTGTCGTTGTCACTCTCCGGCTGCGCCACGCGCGGCTATGTGGAGAGTGACGTGCCTGGTGTCGCTGCTTGGCTTGCCAAGCCAATTATAGATAGGAATATTGAACAAACTTGTTCAAACTATAAGGCGGGATACGGTTCCTACACAGAAGCCACCACTTCACTGAGTCTGACTCGAGCTCGAGTCGAGTACAGCTTTCAATGTGAATAACGAGGTCGACATGTAAATGTCGACCTTTTCTTTTTATAAAAGCCGTCACCTGTACCAAGCTACCTGAGCCCCGAAACACGTATGCTACTATTGAACACATATGCATAAATCATTTGGGAGAGAATTGGCTGGCGCGGTGATGCGTTCGGTAGTCGTGATACTGACTATTCTGATTGTCATTTTTTCGATTTCTGCGCTCTGGAACGTAGAATCAAGTATTAGTAACGGGAACTGCAATATCGCTGTGCTGCCGATTGAAGGCACAATTTTACCCTACTACGGTCTAGCTGATTTTGACCTAGTGATTACCCCTGAAGTAGTCGAGGCGTTTATGGATGCTGCGGAAAATGAACCAAATATTGACGCCGTGATGATAGAAATAAACTCTCCAGGTGGAACTCCGGTGGCCTCACAAAGAATCGCCGAACGTTTTCGAGACAGTTCTCTGCCGGTGGTCGGTCTGATTGGTGATATCGGCGCGTCAGGAGGTTATATGGTAGCGGCAGCCTCAGACGTACTGATTGCCTCACCAATGTCTAATGTCGGCAGTATTGGAGTCAACATGTCTTACCTTGAAGAATCGGAAAAGAATGACGAAGAAGGTATTACCTACGTACAACTCACGGCTGGACAGTATAAAGATACCGGCTCACCTAACCGACCGATCACCGAAGATGAACGCCAGAAGCTCCAAACGGATCTGGAAATCGTCCACAATGAATTTATCAACATTATTTCAGACTACCGAAACATGACTATAGAAGCGGTAGAGGCAGTGGCAGACGGTGCAACCATGCCTGGCTCAAGAGCGCTTGAGGTCGGACTGATTGACTCACTCGGCGGACGAACGGAAGCTCGAGGTGTGCTGGCCGGTATTATTGGAACTTCTCCCGAAGAAGTTGTGTTTTGTGAATACAAAAGTGGATTCCTGCCTTTTTAATCAAATTACTATTTTACGTATGAATACACAGAAACTACAGACGGAGCTTGAGGCTCGAGGTCTGATTGCTCAGACCGGCGGCGGCGAACTGTCTGAAATACTCAGTCAAAAACGGACGATGTACGTGGGAGTCGACCCGACAGCGGACTCAATGCACATGGGAAATCTCGTGCCAATTATTCTCATGAAGCACTTGAGCGATGCCGGACACCTGCCTTTTTTGCTCGTGGGAGGAGCTACTGGCATGATCGGTGACCCGAAAGAAGGCGGTGAAAGAAGTCTCCTGGACGACAAAACTCTACAAAAGAATATTTCAGCTATTAAAGGCCAGCTCGAAGGTTTGCTTGAAACAAAATCACTCAAGGTCGTGAATAACGCTGATTGGCTAAAGAAAGTGAAACTGATTGATTTTCTACGGGACATAGGCAAGCATTTTACAGTCAACCAACTCATCAAGCGCGACGTTATCAAGCGCCGCTTAGAAACAGAAGAAGACAGCATTTCCTATACTGAATTTTCATACGCCCTGCTACAGGGGTACGATTATCTATATCTTAACGAGAAGTTCAACGTTGACTTGCAGCTAGGCGGTTCTGACCAATGGTCAAATATCATTTCAGGAGTTGACTTGATTCGTCGCAAACACGCAACGTCAGCTTACGCACTGACTGCTCCTATCATTACTGACAAAGCCACCGGCAAGAAGTTTGGTAAGTCAGAAGGGAACGCTATTTGGCTTGACCCAAAAAAGACTTCTCCCTTGGCCTTCTACCAATTCTGGCTTAACGTGTCCGATGCCAACGTGGCTGATTACTTGAAAATCTTTTCCTTCTCATCACTGAAGAAGATTGACTCCACGATTGAAAAGCACTTAGCTGAACCCCAAACGCGCCTAGCTCAAAAGCAACTAGCCCGGGACGTAACTACTTTTGTGCACGGAGGTGAAATCACGAAGTCTATCCAGAAGGTCACCGAGCTTTTGTATGGGACAAAGAGAATTTCCATGCTGACTCCTACCGACAAGCAACTCATTATCAATGAAACCAAGAGCTTAGGTCAAACCAAAGCGCAAGCGAGCAAAGGCCTGGGGATTATTGATGCGCTTGTTAATTTAGAGTTAGCTTCCTCAAAATCAGAAGCTCGTCGGCTAATTGAAGGAAATGCGGTCAAGATTCACCAAAAAGCCGTGACGGTCGACTACCTAGTGACCCAAAGTGACTACAAGGACGGACTGGTTTTGATTAAGAAAGGCAAGAGTCACGGAGCTTTGTATCTGAAGTAAGTCAGTGTACAAATTCCTCTGGAAACACGGCTGATTCGTGCTATAGTGGCGTTCATGTTTACCACAAGGGTCTTTCTATTTTTTAATTCATCTCGTTAATAATATAAATATGTCATTATCTGTCGGAATCGTCGGGCTGCCAAATGTCGGAAAATCAACGCTTTTTACTGCACTCACTAACAACGAAGTCCTCATTGCTAATTATCCGTTTGCCACTATCGACCCTACTGTCGGGGTGGTGGCTGTACCAGATAGTCGACTGAAATCGCTATCTGCTATTTCAGGTTCTGATGAAATCATTCCTGCCATTGTAGAATTTGTGGATATTGCTGGCTTGGTTAAAGGGGCTTCGGCGGGTGAGGGTCTGGGGAATAAATTCCTTTCTAATATTCGCGAGACCGATATGATTGCTGAGGTTGTACGGATCTTTGAAGATAGCGATGTACACCACGTCACTGGGGCAGTAGACCCGATGGGAGATATTGAGGTTATTAACCTTGAGCTTATTATGGCTGATGGTGAGACCGTATCTAAAAGACTGGCTGGTTTGGAGCGAGAAGTTAAGCGGGGTGAAAAAGATTCTATCGCTGAAAAAGCGGTCTTGGATAGAGTATTGCCACACCTGGAGGCAGGACAGCTCGCAAACTCACTTGAGATGACTGTCGAAGAGATGAAACTGGTCAAGGGACTCCACCTTCTGACTATGAAACAGTTCCTGTACGTATGTAACAAAAAACAAGACGCCTTTAACCTTGATGAACAGAATGATGACCGATGGGTAGAGCTGCTAGAATTTTTTGAAAAGACTGGGTCACAATACGTACTAGTAGACGCCGGTATGGAGCATGACCTCAAAGATATGAATGAAGAAGAAAAGAATGAATTCCGCCGCGAGTATGGAGCACAAGGCAATGGAGTTGAGGGTCTTATTCGCGCTGCCTACAATAGTCTCGGTCTGATGAGCTACTTCACCACTGGAGAAAAAGAAACCCGCGCTTGGACGGTACCAATTGGTAGTACAGGACCAGAGGCAGGAGCAGCTATTCATAGTGACTTTCAAGATAAATATATTCGTGCCCAAGTAGTGAAATTTGATGACCTAGTAACCTGCGGCTCGAAAGCCGTCGCTCGCGAGCAAGGAAAACTCCGTACCGAAGGGAAGGAGTACATCGTGCAAGATGGAGATGTGATTGAATTCATGCACTCATAAACTAAACGACAAGTACAAAAAAGGCCTCAGGATTCCCTGAGGCCTTTTTTATGAACCTTCTCCTGGTGGATTGGCTCTTTGTACTGGACTGACGATGTTAGGGTCCCACTTGGCATCTATGGCACCGTGCTTACCTTCAAATTCATTGATCTGGTGTTCGAGATATTGCTTCAATCGTTTGGCGTGTTGTGGAGTAAACGTGTAAATCGTTCCTTGGTTACCCGAGGTAAACCCAGCGACAAAGAACTCCGGAGTGAACGCGATATTCACGCTTTCACAAAACAATTTTGGGGCTTTTTTCAAGTCTTCATTTTTCATATTTGCTATAATAACACGCATGGCAAATCTAACGAAAGAGCTAGCTCCACGAAAATGGCGCACTCAGTTAACACAAGACCGGTATCAGACAGAGAGGCAAGAGGGGGTTAAAAATGATACCTGCCCCTTATGTACAAGTAATAGTATCGCAGAGTTCATTCACTGGCGAATCATTCCCAACAAGTATCCCTATGACGCCATAGCGAGTAAACATACAATGATTATTTCCAAAGAACATTTGCGAGAATCAGAGCTTAGTCAGGCCGCTCTGGATGAGCTGGAGGTGCTAAAACACACCACCCTAAACGAAGAGTATTTATATATCATTGAGACACTGCCCAGAACGAAGTCAATACCAGGTCATTTTCACCTTCATTTGATGATTCCAAAAGTTGTCGGATAGAGACTGGCGGGATGTTTCTTTCTACTTACGGCAGGAATATCACAGGACATATGGAAAAACAAACAGCAAACACTTCGTTCTGCAACTCGGCTCGCTTATTAGTCTCTAGCTAGCTATTGGTTTCTTTATAAAGCTAGTTTTTGGACTTATCAACCCGTTTTATTCGTAATGCCGCCACGTATTTTTCGTCATGGCAGACTCTTTCGCGTACTACCTTCAGGATGCAAAATGCTACTGGTTGAAGAAAGAAAAATCATCCATTCTCTACGGGCTGGGTGTGGAAAGATACGCGCATAACAACATTGCTTTTACTCCGAACTTTCCCGTCAACTATAGCTGGGATTATAAAGCCGGATACTGGTGCTTTGTGCGGGTGATTGATGCTCAAGTCAATTAGTGAGCCCTTTCCCTTACCAAAAGACTCACATTTTACAGAAAACAAATCTAGTGGCACAATGAACGTTCGTTATTAATAACTTTGCTGCTGTTATGCATAGACGCTTCGACCATAAGGCCATCGAAAGTAAATGGCAAAAAGAGTGGCAAGAGACTCGCGTCTACACCACTACCGAAAATCTAGACAAACCGAAATGTTTCGTGCTGGACATGTTCCCGTATCCATCGGGAGAGGGGCTACACGTGGGACATCCCAAAGGCTACATTGCAACTGATATTTACAGTCGGTTCAAACGTATGACTGGATATGAAGTATTACACCCCATGGGTTGGGACGCGTTTGGTCTACCAGCCGAAAACTACGCGATTAAAAACAAAGTCCACCCGGCAGAGGCGGTGAAGGAAAATGTCGCCCACTTCAAATCCCAACTAGATAAACTCGGGTTCGATTATGATTGGGGCAGAGAAATTAATACCACCGACCCAGACTTCTATAAGTGGACCCAGTGGATTTTCATTCAGTTGTTTAAGAAAGGCTTAGCGAAAGAAAGCTATGAACCCATCAACTGGTGTCCGGGTTGTCAGACTGGTCTAGCCAACGAAGACCTGGAGGCCGATGGCACCTGTGAACGGTGCGGCACCATGGTGGAAAAACGTCCCATGCGACAATGGGTGCTCAACATCCGTGCCTACGCCGACCGCATGCTCGAAGACCTCGACACACTACAATGGCCTGAGCATATCAAGGAAGCCCAGCGTAACTGGATAGGTCGCTCTGACGGGGCAGAAATCGATTTTAAGCTCTCTACCGGTGACCAGGTGACGGTGTTTACCACTCGCCCAGATACACTCTATGGAGCGACGTATATGGTCTTAGCGCCTGAGCATGAGCTTGTGCAAACACGAAAGGGCGCAATAACAAACATTGTTGAGGTGCAGACCTATATCAAAGAAACACTGCAAAAGAAGGAAATGGATCGTCAGGATGATACCAAAGAAAAAACCGGAAGGAAGTTAGAAGGTATTACTGCTACGAACCCAGCCAGCGGGGAAGAGATTCCGGTCTATATTGCTGACTATGTATTAGCCAGCTATGGAACGGGGGCGATTATGGCCGTGCCAGCACACGACGAACGTGACTTTGCTTTTGCGAAGAACTATGGAATTGAGATTAAGCAAGTCATTGAACCGAAATTTGTTGCTTCTGACACTGGAGATGTGGATTCTTTGGCTTTTGATCTTCAAGAATATTCGAGGAAATTTGGAAAACAATGGGATGATGAGATGGCTAACAAAGGCAAAATAATCAATTCTTCTAAAGAACTTGATGGGTTAGAGTCCTGGCAGATCGAAACTATTACAGAAAAAATCGGCGGGCGGTTGACTAGTAAGTATAAGCTTAAAGATTGGGTGTTTTCTCGACAGCGCTATTGGGGTGAACCAATCCCCATTATTCACTGCGCTACCTGTGGGCCAGTACCAGTTCCAGAAGACCAGTTGCCAGTTGTCTTACCTGAAGTGGAGCACTACGAACCAGCAGGAGACGGACAATCACCCCTGGCAAATATACCTGACTGGGTGAATACAACCTGCCCTGAATGTAACGGAGCTGGAAAGCGAGAAACCAACACCATGCCACAATGGGCCGGCTCTTCGTGGTACTACTTACGCTTTATGGATAACAAAAATCCCGACGCCTTAGTGAGTAAGGAGAACGAACAGTACTGGGCGCCCGTGGACGTGTACGTGGGCGGCGACCACGCCGTGCGTCACCTTATTTACGCGCGTTTTTGGCACAAGTTCCTCTACGACATCGATATTGTATCAACCGTCGAGCCGTTCCAGCGCCTAGAATTTCTAGGTTTCATTCTCGCCGAAGACGGACGCAAAATGTCTAAACGGTGGGGGAATGTGATTGATCCCGACAGGATTGTAGACTTAGTCGGAGCCGATACTTTGCGAGTATACGAGATGTTTATGGGGCCGTTTGAGAACACCATCGCCTGGAGCCAGGACGGCTTGGCCGGCGCTCGTCGGTTTCTTGAACGAGTGAACGGACTCAATGAACATGTGCTAGATGGCGATGTAGAAGAGTCAACTCAAACCCTTCGGCAATTGCATAAAACAATTCAGAAAGTAAGTGAGGATATCGAGAGCTTTAAATTCAACACCGCCGTATCAACCATGATGATATTTATCAATGTGGCAGAGAAAGAAGGGCTGAGTGACCACACCTACAGCTGCTTTTTGCGACTATTAGCACCATTTGCACCGCACATGGCAGAAGAACTGTGGCGGGGGCACGGGATGACACAAAGTATTCATCAAGCTGAGTTTCCGGTCTACGATACAATGCTGGCAAAAGATGACGTCGTTACTATTGGCGTACAAATCAATGGTAAAGTCCGTGGAGAAATCACTTTGCCACCAGACGCTACTCAAACAGAGGCTATGAAATTAGTGGAAACCGACGCGCACTTAGTCGAGAAAGTGGGCGACGCGACAATCACAAAAATCATCTATGTACCCGGAAAAATTCTGAACATATTACAAAAGTAACGTGTGAACACAATGAGTTGACCGATTTCGCCAAATATGTTATAAATTTGGCCACGCATTGGACTTTACGCAGCGAACAGACTTCTTAAGAACAATTATGATTTCATTTAAACCAAAACAAGTCACCAAAACCCTCCTTGAGGTTCTTCCGGAGCGAGCTCGGGATGTGCTAGTAAAGCGATATGGTCTGGGCAAAGATGGAGATACTCATACTCTAGAGGCAATTGGTCAATCCTATGGCATTACTCGAGAGCGAGTGCGCCAAATTGAAAACTACGGTATTCAGTCAATTCAAAAGTCTGAGGTGTACAAAAAACACTTCGACCTCTTCATTGAACTGCAGAAGCTTATTGATCAGCTTGGTGGCGGATTGATTGCCGAGCACGTCTTACTCGACGAACTGACAACCGACTCAACCACTCGAAATCACTTGTACTTTGTGCTGATTGTCGGTGACCCCTTCTATAAAAGTAAGGAAAATCCCCAGTACGCTCACCGGTGGTATACCGAGCGAAAAACTGCCGACACGGTAGAGAAGGCGCTTCGCAACGTACATAAAGGTCTTAATCGAGATGAGCTCGTCAGTGAGACTGATATCATCGCGCGCTTTCGGGCTGAACTGACAGATATGGCCGAGGAGCACAACGAAGATGTGCTCAAAAGATGGCTCAGTATCTCCAAGCAAATCGGCTGCAACCCATTAGGGGACTGGGGACCAGCAGATAGTCCAAATATTCGAGTCAAAGGAATTCGTGACTATGCTTACCTTGCAGTCAAGCGACACGGTTCACCAATGCACTTCCGGGAAGTAGCATCAACTATCAACACCCTCTTTGGCCACAAGGCTCATATCGCTACTACTCACAATGAGCTCATCAAAGATGCACGATTTGTGCTCGTTGGACGTGGACTGTATGCACTGACCGAATGGGGCTACTCGGCAGGAGTCGTCAAAGAAGTGCTCCGGGAAATCCTAGAGGCCGAAGGACCACTCTCTCGAGAGGAAATAATTGATAAAGTTCGCAAAGAGCGATACGTGAAAGACAACACTATTTTGGTAAACCTCCAAGATACGAGCCTTTTCAAGAAACTCTCCAATGGAACTTACATGGTTGCTGAATAGGTATTCATACCCAAAAGAGCGATTGCCAACCGGTAATCGCTCTTTTTTTTGGTGTACAATACAAGTCACATGTTTAAAACACTCCTCGGCGTATTTTCAGGACCGCTGATTATAGTAGTAGGCTTAGGTATAAACTTCTACGTCTTTTCCCTGCTGCAAATAGACATCACGCCGTTTCTCGCAATCACCTTGGCAACCTCGCCAATTTGGCTGCCTGTCATGTTGTTTTATATTTTGTTTGAACAGTGGCAACTCTTTTCGCGTAAGAATTTTGTCCTTGCCCAGGGACGAACCACTCTGCGTATCAAACTCCCACAAGAAGTTTTTAAATCACCAGAAGCGATGGAGAGTGTTTTTGCTCAAGTGCACAACCCCTACAATCCTGACAACCTCATGCAAGCGTACGTGGACGGAAAACATCCTCAGACACTGAGCTTTGAGCTGGTTTCTTGTGGTGGGGATGTGCGCTTTTATGCTAATGTTCCGACGAAAAAAATCAAAAATACATTAGAAGCACAATTGTATGCACAATACCCAGGGATTGAAGTGGTGGAAGAAAAGGTTGATTATGCTGCAGAAGTGACGTGGGATTCTCAGGAGTGGGATATATTTTCACTTCATATTGGCAAGAAGGCAGACGAAGTGCTTCCTATTAAAACATACATCGATTACGGAATGGATAAGCTACCCAAAGAAGAGTTGAAGTTTGAACCAATGGCGCCCATGCTTGAATACCTTGGTAAAGCCAAACCACACGAGCGTGTATGGATTCAGTTTCTCTGCACGCCACATATCAAGAAAAGCTTCAAAAATGGTTCACTCCTTAAGTCTGACACCTGGGAGAAAAAAGCAGCGGCAAAAATCGACGAGTTGATGGGGCGAGATAAAGCCAAGCTCGGAGCTGAAGAGACTGATAGTCGACCAGTGCTCACTATGAACGAGCGTGACACCATTGGTGCTATTGAGCGAAACGTTGGTAAATACGCATATGAAGTAGGCATTCGAGCAATGTACATCACCAAGGCCGGAAGCTTTGATGGCGAGATGATTGGCCCACTGGTTAAATCCTTCTCGCAATACGATATTATAGGACGCAATGCTGTCGGACCGAGATGGCGCACTGACTTTGATTACAACTGGTTGTCAGACCGGTCGGGGAAAAGAAAAATCCGAATGAAGAAAAGTGAACTGGAATCTTACAAGAAACGAGAATACCTGGAGGCGGATAGAAAAACGAAAGTGGACACTGCTAAGATTTTCTCAGTGGAAGAACTGGCTACGATGTACCACATTCCAGGTACTTCTGTAGTCACTCCGAACCTGTCTCGCGTCGAATCGAATCGGAAAGAAGCACCTGCCAACTTACCAACTGGCAATTTCTAATATGCCCGTTGAACCACAACTCACAGAAGCTGACTTAAATACTGTCATTTCAACGCCAAAGAAATCATCACCGGCGTTTTATTTGAAGCTGATCTCTTTGACCAGCACCATCACTTTGGCTGGGGTACTCTTTTCGGGTTGGGCTCTATACAATCTAAATCTGCCCAGTGCAGAGTTTCCGTTAAATGAACCGGTTACTATCGCGCCTGGAACACCCGTCAGAGCAATCACTGAACAATTGCAGGCACAGGGAGTGGTGAATTCACAACAGCTGTTGTACTACGCACTAGTATTTTTACACAATCCGGCAGATCTTAAAGCCAGTACGTATATGTTCGATGAACCACTCGACACACTGTCCGTGGCCAAAAGACTCACCGAGGGTGATTTTGATACGGACCTCGTACGCTTCACACATATAGAAGGAGAGACAGTAGCTACTCTTGCTAAACGAGCGAGCCTTGTGTTGCCGGAGTTTGATAAATCTGTCTTCGTCGCAGAAGCTCGTCAGTACGAAGGTAGACTGTACCCAGAAACATATTTTGTACCGGAAACCTACACCGCTTCCGAACTGATTGCTTTAATGCGAGAAACGTACATCGAAATGACTCAACCGCTCAGAGAACAAATCGCGGCGAGCAGTCTGACTGAAAATGAAATACTTATTCTCGCGTCTATTCTTGAGCGGGAAGCCAATTCTCCAGAATCCATGAACACTGTCTCGGGCATACTACAAAACCGTTTAAGGATTAACATGCCGCTGCAAGCCGACGCCACAATCGAGTATGTCTTAGATACACCCTTGGGAAAACTACCACCGGGACAACTGGCAGCAGAGTTACGCGAACTTGATTCACCTTATAACACCTATCTCTACCTCGGCCTGCCACCGACTCCCATTGGTAACCCTGGTCTGACTGCGATAACCGCTGTACTCAACCCGGCCAAAACAACCTACTTCTACTATATAACCGGAAATGATGGAAAGTTTTATTACGCTGAAACATACACTCAGCACCTGCGAAATATCGACCAATATTTACGTTAAAAAGACTCTGTGCTAACTTAGCAATATGAACAGCAATCAAACTATCTTTGTGGGACTGTCAGGAGGAGTCGACTCCTCCGTGGCAGCTCTGCGACTGCAAAAACAGGGCTACAACGTAGTAGGGGTCTTCATAAAAGTCTGGCACCCGGATTTCATGGTCTGCAACTGGGAGCAAGAACGACTCGATGCAATGCGGGTAGCAGCCCATTTAAATATCCCATTTCTTACCTGTGACGCAGAGGCTGAGTACCGAGACGAGGTCGCCCATTTTTTTATTGCCGAATACAAAGCAGGGCGAACACCGAACCCTGACGTGATGTGCAATCAACACGTAAAGTTTGGGGCGTTTTTACGGTTTGCCCAATCGAAGGAAGCTGACTTCATCGCCACTGGTCATTATGCCCAAAGAGTCGAAGGAAAAGAAAGTCCAGAACTCCGCCGGGGAGTTGATACAAAAAAAGACCAGACGTACTTTCTGTGGACACTCACACCGGAGCAGCTCGCGTATACTTTATTTCCGGTGGGAGATTCACCCAAAGATATTATTCGAGCTGAGGCGGAAACAGCTGGAATCCCTACCGCCCAAAAAAAAGATAGTCAGGGGATTTGTTTCTTGGGCCACGTTGATATCCCAGAGTTCTTGTCACATTACATCGACCTTATCCCGGGGCACGTCCTGAGTGAAGCTGGTACAGTAATCGGTGAGCATAAAGGGTCCTTTGTATACACTATTGGTCAACGTCATGGCTTTACCCTGCATACTACTGACCAAGAGCGGCCGCCGATGTTTGTGACAGATACGAATATTGAGCAGAACACCATCACTGTCGGTACTAAAGAGCAGATACCGACGACTGCGGATTTGATGTTTTTGCGCTCTCCGGTGCTGAGGCAGTCGGTGGAAGTAGGGGAGAAACTAGAAGCACAGATTCGATACCGCCAAACTCCGTTTTCAGTGACTGTAACGAAAAAGAATGATTCTTCTATTGAAGTTACGCCGGTGGATGACACGCAACGACCAGCGGCCGGGCAATCCTGTGTATTGTATCGAGGATCACTGTGTATTGGGGGTGGTATACTAGAGTAAACAAATGCCTGAAGGGTATATTGTGAATTTATGTCCGATCCAGCGGCTTTAGTCCGTCGCCGAATCCTGCAGGAAGGTACCTAAGCGCCCGCGATTCGATATAAGCAAAGGGTATAAAAGAATATAGTTTCTATATGCAAAGGTCTTTCTTAAGAAATTATCGGTAAGGGAATATTGTATTCCTAGTAAAAACTACAGAGTCCTTCTAGTGCGAAGACCGGAAATTAGCACTTGCTGCTTCTTCCAACTTGGTTCGCCTAGGAATTCGCCCTAGGACAGGGTGACAGAATACGTTTTGCTTTGGACTTGGTTCGCCTAGGAATTCGCCCTAGGACAGGGGCGAATTCAGGCATAAATTCACAATAGTCGCTACGCTCTTTTGTTCATTCATCATTTCTTCATCAATGTCTATCAATATCACTAAAGCCGACGGTACTCAAGAATTTTTCAAAGTTGAAAAGCTCCGTCGATCGTTGCGACGTGCGGGTGCGCAGCCAGCTGAAATTAATGACATTATTGCTGAAGTTGATGGAACTCTCTTTGACGGCATCAAAACCCAGGAAATCTATCGCAATGCGTTTGCCTTGTTGCGTGAAAACCAACCAGCTTCTGCAGCTCGCTACTCACTCCGCCGAGCTTTATTTAATCTCGGACCGACTGGCTTTCCGTTTGAAAAGTTCTTAGGGAGACTGTTTGAAACAGATGGGTACAGCACTCGCACTGGCATTATTATTGAGGGAAAGTGCGCAGCTCACGAGATAGATATAGCTGCTTATAAAGCCGACCACAGCTTTGTTGGGGAAGCTAAATTTCACTCGAGGCCCGGTATCAAATCAGACCTCCAGGTAGCCATGTACTCCTATGCTCGCTTAATGGATCTCAAAGAAGCTCGTATCTGTAGTGACGATGTGTGTGGTGTCAAAGAGTTCTGGCTCATCACCAACACAAAATTCACTTCTACTGCTCGCAAGTACGGCACGTGCGTTGGCCTCAAAATGCTGAGCTGGGATTACCCGAAAAATAACAATCTGCACGACCGCATTCAAAGAGCCGGAGTCTATCCAATCACCGTTTTACAATCACTCTCCACCTCACAAAAAGAAACGCTCATCGCTCGAGACATTATTCTCTGCGTGGACTTACTCAAAAATGAGCAGATGGTACGACATCTGCATCTCCCGAAAAGAAAACGTGAGGCGCTGATGAGAGAGGTAGTCGAAATTTGCAAAGCTTAAATAGCAGTAGTTCTTTGAATCTGTCAATGTTTTAAGGGCATTTTGTTGTGATATACTCACGATATTATTTAATTCAGCAAATCATAAATTTTCGTATGGCAGAAGAAAAACAAGACGGACAGAAGACACTCGTAGCTTTTGTAGTCGGACTCCTTATTGGTGGAATGCTTGTCTGGGCATTCTCAGGACCAAGTGCGCAAGCACCCATGGAAACAGATGGAGATGAAACTGAAGAATCAGCTGATTCCGGTGAAGAATCAATTGACAAGACAGAAAACACTGATAAGTCTTCTGAAGAAGGAGAAGTAGCAGCACCGCGACCAGAACTACAAGTCGGGACTGGCGAGATTGTAGTACTAGACCAAGCAGCTTCAGACTCAATCGAGCTCGAAAGCGCTACGTACCCCGTCAGCGAAGGGTGGATTGGAGTACGACAATTTAACAACGACCAACTCGGATACATCCTGGGTGTTGTACGGTTTAGTGAATCACAAGGACTGGTTCCTTCTGAAATTACTCTACTAGAACCAACTACTGCTGGAAACCGCTACGCAGTAGTCATCTTTACTGAAGATGGTGACTTCAGCTTCAACTTAGCAGGTGATGTTCAGATTGATACAATCTTTGACACCTTCACAGCTCAATAAAAAAGCATAGTAGCAAAAGACCCGTATAGCGGGTCTTTTTTGTCGTCAAAATACTGAATAATAGCCGTTGTATTTTTATACATCGGCACCGGGGCAAGAATGGTATACTCAAATCTATATGGCTGAATACAAGTACAAATACAATCCCCATCGTAAAGCAGAATGGAATTATAAGGGTGCAAAATGGAAGCTCTCTCGTTCTAAAATAGACTTTTTCTTCGAGTGTCAGCGCTGCTTTTATCTCGACAATGTACTGGGCACAAAGCGACCTGGCTTTCCTTCATTTAACCTCAACATCGCAGTTGACGAATTGTTTAAAAATGAGTTTGACGCGTACCGGAAAAGTCAAACTCCACACCCACTGATAGAGCAATACAAAATAGATGCGGTGCCATTTGCTCACAAAGACCTTGATACTTGGAGGGATCCGTTTGTGGCAATTACACACTTACACGAACCAACTGGAATGACGATCAGTGGGGGAGTCGATGATATCTGGGTCGCTCCGAATGGTGAATTAATTATCGTTGACTATAAGGCTACATCTAAAGACAGTCGCATCGACAAACTAGGAGACAGTCCTTGGGAACAGCAATACACCCGTCAGCTTGGTGTCTACAAATGGCTTCTAGAGCAAAATGGCTTTACTGTTCAAGATACCGGCTATCTCGTGTATGCCAATGCCGATAAGTCGTTACCAGAATTTGGCGATACCCTACACTTTCAGACTACAGTTATCCCAGTCCCCGCCGTCACAGACTGGATTGAACCAACATTGCAAGACATTAAGGTCTGCTTAGACCGAACTGATATCCCCCCAACTGGTGAGAACTGTGAATTTTGTCCATATCGAGAAGCGTGTGGTAAGAAATTACTCGAAATCCACAACCGCCTGAAGAAACAATAAAGTCATATGAGTACGTTTGCAGACAAAGTCAGAGCGATAGTCCGCACAATTCCTAAAGGGAGTGTTCTGACGTACAAAGCAGTCGCCGTGGCGACTGGCAACCCCAAAGCCGCACGAGCAGTCGCCAATACCATGGCTAAAAATTTCGATGAGAGTATTCCGTGTCATCGAGTCATTCGGTCCGACGGCAGCCTCGGTGGGTACAACCGTGGTGGCACAGCTGTGAAAAAGCAGCTTCTTCGAGACGAAGGTGCGGTAATATGATTTATGCCAGCACCTACGTATAGAGAGCATCGGACCGGTCAGCTTAACAATTAAATAAATTAGTCATGTATACCTACAAAGTGGAGCAAGCTATCAAAGCCGCCGCTTTGTTGCACCAAGACCAACTCCGAAAAGGGTTGGTTCAGCTACCTTACGTCACGCACTTAGTCGCAGTGATGCTCATCGTCCGGGACTACACTCAGGACGAAGCAACTCTCGTAGCAGCCCTACTGCACGACACACTTGAAGATACAGACTATACCCCCGAGGAACTCAGGGCTGATTTTGGTGATGAAGTGACCAGTCTGGTCCTGACACTCACTGAACCGCGACAGACTCCAGAAATAAAAATTCCCTGGCTAGAAGTAAAGAAAACCTATGCCCAACAGCTTCGCAAAGGAAGTGAGAAAGCAGTAATGATTGCGGCCGCAGACAAAGCACATAATTTTCGCTCCATGATTGAAGAGTACTACGAGGACCATAATCGCTACACCCAGGACTTCGGCCCGCAGCTAGACAAATGTTTAGAAGGCTATCAAGCAATCGCCAACGCTATTAATAGTCGACTGAAAGATGGTATAGTCCACGAGTTCAACCATACTTATGATCAGTTTAAAAAATTCATCCTCAATGTCCAAGCCAGCCAACACAAAGAAAGCGAGTCCTAAAAATATTCCCGGTTACACCCACGTACAAACTGTTGCTGGGATTGAAGAATACGTCCTGAAAAGCAATGGCTTACGGGTACTGTATCATCATCGACCTGACACTGAGGTAGTGACTACTAATATCACCTATTTAGTCGGAGCAGTTGACGAAACTCTGGGTAAGTCAGGTTTAGCACATATGTTGGAGCACATGCTATTTAAGCCTACCGTGGATGATAAAAAAGCCAAGATTGCTAATGGCAGCGCGATGAAGTTTGAACGGGAAGTGGGTTGTATCTTAAATGCCAACACGTGGAAAGATAGAACCACTTACTATTTTTCTTATCCTGCGCAATACCTAGACACTGCCTTGAAAATTGAGGCTCAGCGGATGACGGGTGTGATTCTTAATCAAAAAGAACTGGGGCCAGAACAAAAGAATGTCCTGAGTGAATTTGATATGTACAATGGTGATCCGTATTTCGCCCTCTCCGTGCAGCTGGTAAGTACCGCTTTTTTGTCACATCCCTACGGACACGAAACAATTGGCTACCGAGAAGACATCGAGGACTACACCCCAGAAAGACTGCAGCAGTTTTATACTGATTATTATCGCCCTGACAACGCTGTCATGATGGTCATCGGCGACATCGATAAAAAAACTGCCCTAGAGACAGTGAAGCAACAATTCACCACCATCAAGAATCCAGCTACCCCAATCCCGCGCCATCATATTCGTGAACCAAAGCAAGAAGGAATTAGGCGGGTGTCTATTGAGAGAAGTTCCACCACGAATATTCTGTCTATCGGCTTCAAGCACGCCGGCTTAGGAACCATAGAATGGCTCACCACGTCAGTCATGCTGAATGTCTTAACCAGTGGCCCAGAAAGTATATTCCAGAAGCTGCTGGTTGATACTGGCAAAGTGGCCAGTATTGACAGTTCACAAGAGCCAACTCGGGACACAAACCTGGCCGTGATGCATTTCACTCTAGCCTCCAATCAGTCACACAGTGAGATAGAAAAAATAGTACTCGACACTATCGCGCAACAATTGGTAGCAGACATCACTAAACTCGTTAAGAAAGTTAAGGCCAATATGCTCACTGACGAACTATTTTCACGCACCAGTTCACTGCAGATTGCGGCTGAATTAACTGAATACGTAGCCTCAGGAAGTTGGGAAAATTATGCCAAAACTCCTGACCTGCTCAAAGCCATCACGCCAAAAATGGTAGTAGAGAGTATGAAGATGCAGTTTAAACCAGAAAACCTTACTATTGGTACTTTCATCGGAAAATAATATGACATTAGATATCAAACCAACAGAATACTTTTCTCTTGCAACCGTCAGTTCGAAAAAATCTGACATCGTGAAGGCAATTATCACGACTGACGCTCACGACCAAAATAATCTCAACCAGCAAGCAGTCGAGTACCTGTATCTTGACATGCTCCTTTCTGGTTCGGGCACCTATTCTCGAGAAGAGTTCTTAGATGCAGTAAACATGCTGGGAGCTAGCATCGACGTCAATATTACAGAGGGAAAAGTATCTTTCGTTTTGCAGTCGACTGCCGCGCAATTCAGCAAGCTCTTAGCTTTATTCAAGACGATGCTACAAGAACCAATTTTTTCTGCGACTGAACTCAAGCGGGTGAAAAATACGACGCTAAATCAGCTCCACCAAGCCAAAGAAGATAGCAAGAGTATTGCGCTTGATGAATTACGAAATCTCTTCTACGGAGTAGCTGATCGAAAATACACCTACTCAATTGAAGACAGCATGCTGGAAGTACCAAAAGTCACCTTGGCGCAACTAAAAAGTTTTCATCAGTCAGTACAAGTAAATCATTGGTTTTGTAGTGTTGGGGGTGACAAAACCACAATCAGTTTATTTGAAAAGTTTTTGAAAGCGAACAAGAAAACCAATGACGTCGTTGAGGGTACTCATCAACCAAAACCGCCGAACCCGGTTCTGCAATTAGCAAATATTCCTAGTCGTCAGAATATTGACTTGAGCATTGGTCTACCGCTACCGATTACTCGCTCGCACCCAGACTTTATTCCCCTTGGTTTTGCAGTAGCAGTACTCGGGAAGGCAGGCGGTTTTGCCGGCAGATTGATGAGTACCGTACGAGAAAAAGAAGGTCTCACCTACGGTATTTATGCACAACTAGAAGGCTTTGCTACTGATGAACAAGGGTATCTGAGAATCATGACCTTCTTTGCTCCTGACAAGGCGGTTGAAGGCCTGGGCTCGACGTTTAGAGAAGTCAAAAAGCTCTATCAGTCGGGAGTGACCCAAGCGGAAGTAACGGCTTTTAAAACTATCCTTAGCACTCAGCAATCCCTGGTCAAAGATTCATTTGGGAGAATGTTGGCTGATGTACATGCGTACCAGAGTGAAGGGTTCTCAATAGCGCAGATGGAGGAACATAAACGCGCATTATACGCAGTAACTCGAGCAGACATAAACAGAGTGATTAAAATTTACCTCGACCCAGCGCTTTTAAGTGTTAGTGGCGCTGGTCCAACTATAGGTGTTCAAAAAGAGTTACGCGCTTGGTACCAGAGTGTGCAATAATATGTACATATGAACTTACTCTTTTGGGGACTAACAATTGGCATGATTGGAAAGGTAATGGTGGCAGCGGGTGTACTAATCGCTCATTCTGAGCTCGCTCACGAAAGACGAGTTGACAAGCGGGTGCTGAAAAGTTTTCGTACCGAACTCATCCTCACCTTAGCTGGCCTCTTGTTCATTATCAGTGGCTACATTATGGAAATTTCTTTCTACGAAATTGACACGTCAATGCTCACCTGTAGGGGCGCAGACTGTGCAGCCGTTATCCCTGCTACCCAAAATTTGCGATAGGTTTCGCAGTGGTGCAAGTCAAAATCTACAATATTTCTAAACACGTACCTCATCTCAACTCATAAGTAACAGTGCAGTAATTTAGAGACTCGAGCAATTAGCTGTTAGACTTGGAGGTATGTTTGATCTTCTTTTAAGAGCCTTGGGTAATCCTTTGGATTACTACGGAATTTATAAAAAGCACACCCTCATCTTTCGGGAATGCATTGACGAAGGAAGCGGAAGTTTCTCTTTTATTTTCGACCCTCAAACAGCAATCGTGTGGAAAGCTGATCAACATGGAGTCTTTAATATGCCAGATAAGATTGTTTCTGAAAAAGCCTGGCGGGCTTTTTCTATTGCCTCCAGTGCAATAGAAAACGAAATCACAATAGGCACGACCATTCCTCCTACTCCAAGTGACTTTAAGCAAAAATTGCTCAATCTCAATCCAGGGGAGACTATTGACTTGCACGGTCCAATTGGAGAATTCCACCTAGACAATTGTGGGAAGCACGTTGTTACAATAGCTGGAAGAATAGGAATCACTCCACTACGAGCGATAATGGTAGAAATGATGAACGATTTACACCCAGATGTACAGTTAGAATTAATCTACGCCGGAAAGAATAATTATTTTACTTACAGCGACTCCTGCAGGAAATTTAACAACCACCCGAATATTTCAATTACGCATATAAACACGCCTGATAAAGTGAGTACTGCAATCGACAAAGCGGTAGACACGTACAAGAATACAGCCACCTACTGCATCTCTGGTTCGCCAGGAATGATTGACGCTGTAAAAAAACGACTATCCGAAGCTGGTATTCAGAAGATACTTAACGATCCGTTTAAAGGCTACTAGGGTGCGGGGTTTTAAATAAATGTTCTCCTGGCTGGTAGTTCTAGTGCCCGCTTTGTATCGATCGGTGTCTGAAGCACATGAAGTACATGTACTAGACCCAGAAACGATTCTTCGACTGGAAAGCCGGCCTCCCTAGTGTCTTTTATTGACATCTTTTATGCCAACCTAAGCAGCACGTTAATCTGAGCTAGATTAATGGTTTCATAATTATTAGTGTCTTTCTTGCTTCAATTTCTGTGACGCTGGAGAACACCTTTGATAAGTATCTGATAAAACTTAAAAAATATGCCCAGTTCATAGCCCGTATCACAATCTGTCTATCATTCATAGCCTGTGGATACAACTCGGCCTTATTTGGACCAGAACTCCCGTTTGAGTTGTTATTCCTAGCACAGGGTACTTTTGTGGTCCTTGGTGGGACGATGCTTTTGGTATCTTCAAAAGAATAACCGGGCTTATTGGCCTGGTTTTTTACCTACTAGATACATATCTATGTATCTCAACTATCTGGCTGAATTTATCGTCCTGATTCTTATAGGTGAGCATAAATTCCACCTGACTGATTAGGGGCCTGTCTGATGGAAAATTCATAAAACCCTGGACTACCTAGCAAACCGCTATGGTGAACTTGCTTTTTTATCCTTCGGGTGGGACTTGGGGTAGGTTTGATCTACGCTAAAATCCTTCACTACCAGCTAGCACTAGCGGTGGTAAATGACTTTAATTTAGTAGAAGTGTTTGGCCGCACATCATCTTAATTGGTATCCCGATGGTGTTTTCTGCTACGGATACGACAAGTACTCGCTGGAAGGCTATTTCTTCAAGAAAGGTAATCGGGAGCCAATTTTCTAGCAGATATTGTGGTAACTGTGAGGGTTTGCTAGTATACGAAATACTATAATATATGAACGGTAACGACATTCGAGAAAAATATCTGAACTTCATGAAGAAGCATGGTCACGCCATTATTCCTTCGGCTGCAATCATACCGGAAAACGACCCGACCACACTCTTTACTGGCAGCGGTATGCAACCTTTGGTGCCATACCTTATGGGCGAAGCCCATCCCAAAGGAACCCGGCTCACTGATTCTCAGAAGTGTTTTCGGGCGGAAGACATTGACGAGGTGGGGGACACTAGCCACACCACGTTTTTTGAAATGCTTGGTAACTGGTCACTTGGTGACTACTTTAAAAAAGAACAAATCGACTGGATTGCAAGTTTCTATTTAGATGAGGTGGGACTTGACCCCGAAAAATTTTACGTCACTGCATTCATTGGAGATGAGATTGCTGGAGTACCGAAAGATACTCAAGCAGTGGCTCTGTGGCAGGAACTACTCACCCAAAGAGGAGTCAGTTCGGGAGTGGGCGAAATGGGTTCAGCCGAAAATGCCAGTAAACGAGGTATGCAAGCTGACGAACGTATTTTCTATTATGATGCAGCGGAGAACTGGTGGAGTCGAGCCGGCAAGCCAGAAAACATGCCAGTAGGAGAAATTGGTGGGGGAGACAGTGAAATGTTCTACGACTTTGGCACCGAACATACATCGGATTTCGGTGAGCATTGCCATCCAGCCTGTGACTGTGGACGCTTTATGGAGATTGGAAACAATGTCTTTATGGAATATCTCAAAACTGAATCTGGTTTTGAAAAACTACCAACGCAAAACGTAGACTTTGGTGGTGGACTCGAGCGCGTTGCCGCAGCGGCAAATAATGACCCTGATGTGTATAAAACTGACCTCCTCTGGCCAGTAGTGACCCAAATACAGGAACTCTCCGGAAAAGCCTATTTTGAACACACCGAGGCGTTTCGAGTTATCACTGACCACATCCGTGGTGCGGTGTTCATGATTGGCGACGGTGTCTTACCAAGCAATACTGAACAAGGATATTTTGTACGTCGTCTGTTGCGTCGAGCGGTGAGATTTGCGGATGTCCTAGGGATTCCAGCCGGACAATTTGCACGATTAGCGGAGAGCGTTATCAGCACGTACAAAAAACACTACGTCTACCTGGAAGAGAAGAAGTTGGACATCATCGCTGCTATTGCAGCCGAAGAAAAACAATTTCGAAAAACACTAGAGAATGGCCTTAAGCAGTTTAACCGCATTGAGATTCAACTCCACCTCACATCAAGCGGCACGAAAGACGGCAAGAAAATTATTGATAGAAACCAGAAACCGACGCAAATCAGAGCCATCAGTGCGCAAAACGCCTTTGATTTATTCACTACCTATGGTTTTCCGATTGAGCTTACTCAAGAGATAGCGCAAGAAAAAGAATTGGTCGTTGACTTACAAGGTTTCAAAAAGTTAATGGATGAACACAAAGAAAAGTCGCGGGCCGGAGCAGAGCAAAAATTTAAAGGTGGGCTAGCCGACCAATCAGACAAGGTCGTACAATATCACACGTCAACACACCTCATGTTAGCTGCTTTGCGACACTTTCTTGGTGAACATATTCATCAAGCCGGTTCGAACATCACTGGTGAGAGACTACGCTTTGATTTCACACACAGCGAGAAAGTTGAACGAGAGACTTTGGAAAAAATTGAAAATTGGGTGAACAATGCTATGCAGACGGGTGGGAAAGTAACCATCAACACTATGTCGAAAACGGCGGCTGAAGCTGATCCGACAGTTGAGGGGAGTTTCTGGGATAGATATCCAGATGAAGTCAAAGTCTACTCTTTGACTGGAAATGACGGCACGGTGTTCTCCCGCGAGCTCTGTGGTGGCCCGCATGTAGAAAACCTCGAAGATATCCAAGGAACCTTCAAAATCAAGAAAGAAGAATCATCTTCTGCTGGAATCCGGAGAATTAAGGCGGTACTAGACTAAAAATAGTATTATCAGACTTCAGCCCGCACGCTCAGGTTTGATAATCACACCTTGTAAGCAGGAGTTCTTTTGAAGCTGCTATACTAGGGACATGTCCTTTTTTTCACAGCGGAGCAGTGCCGATACCTACGGGGCAATAGTTGACATTGGCTCAGGCAGCGTCTTGGTTGCTATCGTTCACTCTCACCAGAAAAACTCGCACCCGAATATTCTCTGGTCACACCGGGAACACGTCCCATTGCGTGATATCGCGTCTCTGAAACAAGCATCCAAATCTGTCATAACAGCGCTAATTAGTGCAGCCTTGGAACTCGACACGACCGGTAGAAAAGTGCTCGCAGCACACCATCCCGGGGCGCGAATTTCCCAAATTCAGTCTAGTATTTCAGCTCCCTGGTCTTACACCGTCACAAAAACCATAAACTACACTCAGGAAAAGCCGTTTACGATTACTCAAACGCTTGTTCAGGAGCTCATCAAAACAGCTGAACAAAAAATACTCAATGACTTATCGCAGAACGAAATGCTTGATAAGAACGGACTGCTACCTATCACAACTATAACGCTCGACACGCTATCAAACGGATATCGTGTACGTCGTCCAGAAAATGAAAAAGCATCCGAATTCTCTATTTCGCGAGCCAACGTAGTGGCTCAAGCGCCCATTATTAAAACCTTGAACGATACTGGTGAGAAAATTTTTACTGACCTGGAACATAAGCAGCTATCATTCATGCTCATAGCTTTTTTTGTACTGCGTGATTTACTTCCGCAAGTACATGAAATTGCCATCGTCGACATTACGTATGAAGCAACTGAGCTTGGTATTGTGAGAGATAGCACTTTGCAACACTGCACACACACTCCGTTCGGTGTCTTTTCACTCGCCAGAGAGATTGCCGCAGCTGTCTCGATACCTCTTAGTGAAGCGTTTGGACATCTTCACTCGCCAGAACCTTTTTCATTTCTGGAGACTGTCTCTAAAACTAAAAAGAAAGAAGTTGATGAAATATTTGAGGCGTACATAGACAGTATTGCTTCACTGTTTAAAGAGACCGGTGACGAGCTTTCAATCCCCAAAACCATAGCTCTACACGTAGATCTCAATAGTGAACCTCTGTTCCTTAGCTTGATTGAAAAAGCTGCCAAGCGCTGCACTAAATCTACCCCAATTGTCACTCTCGTCACAAAAGAAATATTCAAGCAAACGTTTGATGAAAAAACCACAAAAGATTTTTTTACTCACTCTTCGGACACAGCACTTTTGCTCTCAGCGTTATTTTTCCACAAGCACCGCAGTTCCACTGCATTTACTTACATTTAACAGCTATACTGTATACTATACATATGTCTCAAAAATGGAACTTACAGGACATCCGTCCAGCTGAACCGAGGAAGCGGAGACAAATGCCAAGACCAGACAATATTCACAACCGTCCAGCTGCAGCGGGCCATTCTGAGTCAGGACTTGGCCGAGAAGGCATTCCAAACATCGTCATTGAAGACGGCAACAAAAAAGGCCAAGGCCGTTTAGTGCTGTCGTTTGTTATCTTTGTAGTGATTGTCGGAGGAGCAACCGGCCTGAGTGCAATCATGGGCAAAACAGAACTTACTATTTACCCTGAGTTTCGTGAGCCAAACATAAATGCAGATTTCACAGCCTACCCCGACCAAAGGGCTGACTCTCTGAGCTACGAGATACTAACACTTGAAGCAACAAGCGAAGCTCAAGTGAAAGCATCTGGACAAGTACAGATTCAAGAACAGGCAATGGGATTAATTACCATTTCCAAAACCACGCCTGGAGCAGAACGTCTTATCAAAAACACTCGTTTTCGAACCCCTGAAGGCCTCGTTTACAGAATCCAGGAGTCAGTGGTAGTGCCTGGAGCTGTGAGAAACGAAGCTAGTTCACTCACCCCCGGTACCATTCAAGCCGAAGTATTCGCAGATGAGGTCGGTGAAAACTATAATATCGGTTCAAATACGTCATTTGATATTCCTGGTTTTCAAGAGGGTGGATTCACCGCTTTGTTTGAAGCAATCAGTGCCGAGAATACCAGTCCATTCTCGGGAGGATTTGATGGCCCCCAGTTCCAGATTGATGAGGGTGAACTCAGTGAAGCTAGACAAACCCTTCAAGTTAGCTTAAGGAACAATCTCCTGGCACGTATTGAAACCGAAAAACCAGCTGATTTTATTGCGTACCCTGACGCAGTTGCAATTACCTTCAACCAGCTTCCGGCTGTTGAGTATGAGCAGGATCTCGTAACAATCAGGGAACAGGCTGTTTTGCAGATACCGCTCTTTCAGACGACTGACCTAGGGTCATTCTTAGCACAAGAGACCATTGCCACTTACGAGGGCAATCCGGTACGGGTAGCTGACCCCCTCGTTATGAAATTTACCTACACGTCAGCTAGTACTAGTCGAAGTGTTATCGCAAACGAACCATCACTTTCATTCAACCTGTCAGGTAAGCCTTTGCTTATTTGGGAGTACGACATTGAATCACTGAAAGCAGACTTAATCACCCTTCCAAAAACAGCAATAAACAACGCTGTGCTGGCGTATCCGGGCATTGATGGTGCGCGAGTGCGCATCACACCCTTCTGGCAGCGAACCTTTCCAGAAGACGCTGAAGATATTCTAGTGATCGAGGAGCTAAAACAACCAGAATAAGTTATGCACATAAAAAGAGCCCGACATTTGACGGTGCATTTATTTTCTGTTACACTCAGCCACGCTTAATGGATCAGAACAATTCAGAACAAACAGATGACCTCATGTACGGGGTAGTAGAGGAAGCGCTTCCTAATGCGCTTTTTCGAGTCAAGACTGAAGAGTCGGACGAGCCAATTTTGGCTTATCTCGCAGGACGAATGCGACGATTTCGTATTCGTGTCTTAGTAGGAGATAAAGTAGGAATGGTAGTCGATCCATACGGAGGAAAAGCTAGAATCACAAAACGCCTTTAGATATTATTATGAAAGTACGATCATCAGTTAAAAAAATGAGTTCAGATGACAAAATCGTCAAGCGACGTGGTGTGATATTTGTCATCAACAAGAAGAAACCACGACATAAACAACGACAAGGATAAATATGAGAATTTCAGGTATTACAATCCCAGATGAAAAACAGCTGGGGTACGCACTTACAGCTGTGTTCGGTGTTGGTTTAAAGCGATCACAAACAATTCTTGACGAGTTGTCTATCGCACATACCTCCAAGGCTACAGATCTTACAACGGATCAAGAAAATGCCATTCGAGAAAAAATTGAAGGATTTACTATCGAAGGAGAGCTGAAGCGACAGGTTTCTGGGAACATCAAGCGCCTCAAAGACATTAACTCGTATCGTGGTTCACGACACGCGAAACATCTCCCAGTGCGAGGACAAAACACCAAGACCAACGCTCGAACTCACAAAGGAGCTAAGAAGACTATGGGAAGTGGACGACGTAAGTTAGAAAAGACTTAAAATTATTAGCATTTGTAAACGTACTGACATATGGGTAAGAAACGTACAATCAAAAAAAGTGGTGGCTCTGACGTAGCGGGAACATCCCGAGCGCTCAACCGCATTCCAAAGCGAAAGCTAGCGAGTGGGAGACTCAATATTCTAGCGACTTTTAATAACACATTAGTGACCCTCACAGACGCGAAGGGTAATTCAGTAATGGCTGCTTCATCAGGAGCACTTGGTTTTAAAGGTTCACGAAAGAGTACCCCGTTTGCAGCTGCAAAAGTAGGAGAGATTATTGGTGAAAAAGCTCAGCAAATGGGAATGAAGGATGCTGAGGTCTTTATCAAAGGAGTTGGTGCTGGACGCGAATCTGCTCTCCGAGCATTCGCAGGCAAAGGTATCGGTATCATCAAGATCACCGATAAAACCCCAATTCCATTTAATGGCCCGCGTCCACCTAAGGCGCGACGCGTATAGCATTTAGCATATGAAAATCGGACCTAAATTCAAAATCGCCAAGCGACTCGGAGCACCAATCTTCGAAAAAACCCAAACTGCAAAGTTTGAGCTCTCTGTAGCACGGAGTGCTAACCAGCGTCGAGGACGACGCCCTGGACAGATGAGTGACTACAAGCGTCAATTGCTTGAAAAGCAAAAGATGCGATTTACATACGGTATTTCTGAAAGGCAGCTACGTCGTTATGTTGACGAAGCTGTGGATAAAAGTAACCAGCCGGTAGCACTTATCATGGACAGACTCGAGTCTCGTCTTGACAACGTCATCTACCGAATGGGTCTGGCAAAAACCAGACGACTTGCTCGTCAAATCGCTTCGCACGGCCACATCTGTGTGAACGGTAAGAAAATGACTATTCCATCTCACCGAGTCAAAGTTGGAGACGTATTATCTATCCGTGAGGGTAGTCGTCAAACCGGACTCTTTGTAGACTTGTCAGAAAAACATGAGCCAGCTGGAGTTCCGGCCTGGGTGACGTTTGATGTGAAGAAAATGGAAGGAGTAATGAAAGCAGCCGCAGTATACGATCCTGTAAGTTCATTGTTCGACCCTGAGCAAGTGATGGAGTACTACAGTCGATAGGGTGTAGAGGTTTACAAAATTATTAAGTTCATACTCACTATGTTAGAAACAAATGTAACTCTCCCGTCGAAGCCGCGAGTTGTAAAAGAAGAAGATAACAAAGGAATTTTTGAAATCGACGGTCTTTTTCCGGGCTACGGGCACACCCTTGGAAATTCACTGCGACGAATCATCCTATCGTCACTCCCAGGAGCAGCTATCACTCAAGTAAAAATTGATGGTGTAGAACACGAATTCTCTACTCTCGACGGAGTAAGGGAGGACATAATTACACTTCTCCTGAACTTGCGACGGGTGCGTTTGACTATGCACGGCGACGAGCCAATGACGCTCTCTCTGAAGAAGACAGGCCCTGGTTCAGTAACTGCTGCAGACATCGTATGCCCAACACAGGTAGAAATCCTTAGTCCTGAACAACATATCTGTGAGTTGACCAACAAATCAGTCAAACTCAACATTGAGATAACAGTTGAAGCTGGTCTGGGTTATGTGCCGCGAGAGGTGCATCAACGAGACAAGGTAGAAATTGGCACGATTGCGCTTGATGCAGTGTTTACACCGATCCGTCGAGCTAACTACGAAGTAGAAAATATGCGTGTCGGTGACCGAACAGACTACAATCGTCTGCGCGTTATCCTCGAAACTGATGGTACGTACACACCTCGAGAAGCTTTAGAAAAATCTATCGAGATTATGATTCATCAGCTTAAATCAATAATCGGTTTCCAAGAAATCCACACTTCTGTTCCTGTTGCAGAGCCTGAGACAACTGTTGTAGAAAATACAGAGCCTGACCAAGAGGTTCTCAAAACGCGAATTGAAACACTTGACCTTACTAGCCGAACTCTTCAATCTTTAGAGGAAGCCAGCATCCGGACCATCGGAGGGCTTGTCAGAAAGAAAAAAGATGATATCCTAGCGCTCGACGGTATTGGACCAAAAGGCCTCGAAGAAATCGAAGATCTTTTGAAGAAACATAACCTCACACTAGAGGCGTAGGACTTATGAAACACTCAAACAACAAACGAACACTTAGCCGAACCAGAAGTCAGCGCACTGCACTGATACGTGGTTTAGCAGTGTCTCTGATTCGAGATGGTCAAATCATCACCACTCTTGCCAAAGCGAAAGAACTTCAACCACAAATTGAACGTCTGGTGACTCATGCAAAGACTGACTCAGTCCAAGCTCGGCGTCATGTCGCAAGTCGACTTGGTGAACCAACATCTTCTACAATCACTAAGCTCTTTTCGGAAGTAGCACCAAAGTTTGCAGAGCGAAGTGGTGGATACACACGAATCGTAAAACTTGGTCAAACATCAGGTCGAGAAGAAGCAGTAATCGCTTTCGTTGAATAATTATTATGACTACTACAAACACAAAAACCTATACTATAGACGCGGCTGGGAAGCGACTTGGAAAAGTTGCGACAGAAGCAGCAACCGTACTGATGGGTAAAAATGAGGCTACCTTTGCCAAGCACATCATGTCTGATGTCGTAGTAACTATTGAGAACGCGAGCAAGCTTGATATCCCAGAAAAAAAGAAAGGTGAAATCTACCAAAGCTTTTCGGGATGGCCAGGTGGACGAAAAGAAGAGACTCTTGATCACTTAGCAACCCGACTAGGAATAGCTGTGGTCATTAAGAGAACCGTAAATGGAATGTTGCCAAAGAACAAGCACCAAAAACCACTTATGAAGCAATTAATCATTAACGAGTAATTTCACCATGGCTGCAACAAAAACAACCTACGTAGAAGGACTCGGTCGTCGAAAGACCTCAACCGCGCGAGTACGACTCACTCCAGCAACTGCTACTGAAATTACCGTCAATGGTAAGCCGATGAAAGAATACTTTGGTAATCTTTCACATCAAAAAGACGTCATGTCTGTCCTGGAGACCCCGGACGCAGGAATCGAGCACTATACTATCACCGCGAAAGTACTTGGCGGAGGAATCTCTTCACAAGCAGAGTCTATCCGACTCGGCATCGCCCGGGCGTTGGTAAAAGAAAAAGCTGAACGACGATCACCACTAAAAGCCTCTGGTTACCTCAAACGAGACCCTCGGTCAGTGGAACGAAAGAAGTTCGGACTCCGAAAAGCCCGAAAGCGACCGGCCTGGTCAAAACGATAAGCGTTTCAAAAACAGCCCAATGGGGCTGTTTTTTGTTTCAGTTCGTTTGTGAGGTTGTCGAGAGCTGTTACGGGTTTGTTCGTTAAATCACATCTTTGTAAGATTAGGGACAAAAACACTTAGCTTCTCAAAACAATCGCTATTCTAGGCTTAGTGCACTCTGAGAATTTGCATACAGAATTGTGATCGCAGACTCACTATTTTCCCGATGCACACAAACGCGGTAGGCCTTTCGTGCCTTTACTCACTTACCTTTGACACAGACCTGCTTTCAATTTATACTGCTCATGTATGGTGAATATGAATGATAAAGAAATAGATGATTTAGAAGAAATCACCGACGAAAATATTGAAACACAAGAGCCGGAATTAGAAGACGTCGAGGAGTTAAGCAACACTAAAATGAAGGACTTACGAGAGAAAATTGCGCGCCTCGACACTGAAAAAAAAGAAATTTTAGAAGCCTCACAACGAACTCGGGCTGAGTTTCTTAATGCTAAACGACGACTAGAAGAAGAGCGGGCGCAGGATAGAAAACGAGCGCAAAGACAACACGCCGAAGAGCTTCTACCGCTGTGTGACAGCTTCCAAATGGCAATGGGTAATACCGAAATCTGGGAGCGAGCTGATAAGTCTTGGCGAACGGGAGTTGAAGGGATCAACATGCAGTTAATGAATATTCTCAGCTCTTACGGTGTCAAACCTGTAGATCCGACTGGTGATGTCTTTGACCCCGAGAAACACGAAGCGGTTGGGACCGAAGAAGTGACGGACAAAGAGTTAGAAGACACGGTGGTCTCTGTCGTACAGCGCGGGTACGAGATGACTCAAGACGGTGACACCTACATGATTCGACCAGCTCGTGTCACCACTGGAATTGAAAAAGCATAATCAGATAAATTATTATATGGCAAAAATACTAGGAATTGACTTAGGGACAACCAACTCGGCGATGGCAATCATCGAAGCCGGAGAACCGGTTATAGTGGAGAACAGTGATGGCGCACGGACAACACCTTCCATCGTCGCAATTTCAAAGACCAACGAGCGATTAGTGGGACAAATTGCCAAACGACAAGCTGTCACCAACCCAACGAATACAATTTACGGAGTGAAGCGTTTTATGGGCCACTCATTCTCAGACGATGTAGTTCAAAAAGACAAAGACATTGTGCCTTACGCAATCAAAGACGGAGAGAGCGGGGGAGTGATGGTTGAACTGGGTGGAAAAGATTACCGTCCCGAGGAAGTGTCGGCGATGATACTCTCAAAACTCAAAGCAGATGCGGAAGCTAAGCTCGGAGAGACGATCACCGAAGCCGTAATTACTGTACCAGCATATTTTAATGACTCGCAACGTAAAGCTACTCAAGACGCAGGAAGAATTGCCGGACTCGATGTAAAGCGAATCATTAATGAACCAACGGCGGCTGCTCTCGCCTATGGATTTAATAAAAAGAAAGACGAGAAAATTGTAGTGTTCGACTTTGGTGGTGGGACCTTTGATGTGACAGTGCTAGAGGTGGGAGACGATGTGGTAGAAGTACAGTCTACTGATGGTGATGCACACATGGGCGGCCGCGACATCGACCAAGGAATCGTACGGTTTCTTATAGATGAGTTCAAAAAATCAGACAGTGTTGACCTCGGAAAAGACAAGTTGGCGCTGCAACGGCTCGATGAAGCAGCTGAAAAAGCGAAACTAGAACTTTCTTCTACTACTGAAACCGATATTAATATTCCGTTCATCTCACAAGGATCAGACGGACCACTACACATGGATGTGAAACTTAAGCGCTCGAAACTTGAAGAAATCGCTCAAGACTTTATCGACAAATCAATTGAAATCACCAAACGAGCCCTCGAAGCGTCTGACTTTAAGAAAGAAGATATAGACGAAATCATCCTCGTTGGAGGACAGACTCGAATGCCAGCTATTCAAGAGGCAGTGAAGGAGCTCTTTGGAAAGGAGCCAAACCGAACCATCAACCCGGATGAAGTAGTGGCGCTCGGTGCCGCTATCCAAGCTGGTATCTTCCAGGGTGACGTGCAAGACATTACTCTGGTGGATGTGATTCCACTTTCTCTGGGTATCGAGACTATGGGTTCAGTGAACACCAAGTTGATTGAAAAAAACACACACATCCCGACTAAAAAGCAACAAGTCTTTTCGACTGCAGCTGACAATCAGACCTCAACTGAAATCCATATCGTGCAAGGTGAACGACCGATGGCAGCTGATAACAAATCACTCGGAAAGTTTGTACTCGATGGTATTCCACCAGCTCCACGCGGAGTACCCCAAGTAGAAGTGACATTCGATGTCGACAGTAACGGTGTACTAAACGTAACTGCCAAGGACAAGTCTACTGGCAAGGAGCAAACTATTCGGATCGAGGCAAACTCAGGCTTGACCGAGGAAGATATCGAAAAGATGAAAAAAGATGCCGAAGACCATGCAACTGAAGATGGCAAAAAGAAGGAGCTCATCGAAGTTCGCAACCAAGCTGAGCAGACTATCTACACCGCTGAAAAAGCCCTGAAAGATCACGAGAAGGAAGTTCCAGAAGACATAAAAACCGAAATTGAAGGGAAGATTAAAGAACTTAATGAAGTGAAGGAAAAAACTGATAAAACAGCTATCGACACCGCAATAGCAACTCTCTCAACTTCTATGCAGAAGATTAGTGAAATTATGCAAAAGGCAGCGGAAGCAGCCACCAAGGATGGAGCAGCGACAAGCCCTCCTGAAGGGGAGAAGGGTGCTGAAGGTGAGCCTGAAGTGCGCGATGCAGAAGAAGTAAAGACTGAGGGCTCAACAGAAGACAAGAAGGAAGAAAAATAATTGAGGTGGTGAACCAGCGAGACGAATATATTCGTCTCGCTCCTCATCGCCTTAACACTGGCTGGAGCATCAGGTATACACTCTTTACTGACGCTCCAACCAAATCACCGCTGCCAGCGGTAGCACGCACCTAAACACTGAACTTGATACACGATTATGAAAGACTATTACACAATCCTCGGTCTCCAAAAAGGAGCCTCAAAAGACGAAGTCAAAAAAGCCTTTCGTAAGAAAGCTTCCGAATATCATCCGGACAAAAAGACCGGCGACGAAGAGAAGTACAAAGAAGTGACGGAGGCGTATGCCGTACTGAGCAACGAAAAGAAAAAAGCTGAGTACGACACGTACGGTCAGTCTTTTTCTGGTGCCGGTGGTGGTGGACAAGGACAAGGGTTTGGCGGATTTGATTTCTCTGGCTTCCAGCAGGGAGGTGGTGGGCAAGGGTTTGAATTTGATATTAACGATATCTTCCAGAACTTTGGTTTCGGAGGAGGAGCGCAAACTCAACGCGGACGTGATGTATCGGTCGACATTAACTTACAATTCAAAGAGTCTATTTTTGGTGTTACGCGAAAACTGCTTATCACTAAAAATAATACCTGCGATTTGTGTGCTGGTTCTGGAGCCCAGAAAGGAACTGAGATGAGTAACTGTGACACCTGCGGTGGACAAGGCAAGGTACGAGAAAACCGCAATAGCATCATGGGGAGCTTCACGACCGTCCGTGAATGTTCGACGTGTCGAGGAACCGGAAAGGTACCCAAGGAGCGATGTGGTAGCTGTGCTGGAGTCGGAGTTAAACGCACCGAAGAAGAAATTTCTATCAAGATACCGGCCGGTATCCAAAACGGCGAGGTTATTCGCATGACCGGACGAGGGGAAGCTGTTCCTCAAGGTCAACCGGGCGACTTGTACATAAAAGTCCACGTGGAAAGCCATAAAACCATCAAACGCGATGGTAGCACCCTGACTACTCAACTCCCAATTAAACTCACTGACGCGCTTCTGGGAGGCTCATATACCGTGGAAACACTCGAGGGAGACACTGATATCAAGATTCCAGCCGGAATCGCCCATGGTGAACTGCTACGCATCAAAGGAAAAGGTGTGCCGAGCGACTTCGGACGCGGAGACTTTATGATCAAGATCTCTATCGAAGTCCCGAAAAAGCTTTCTCGCAAAGCGCGAAAACTAGTTGAGGAACTCAAAGAAGAAGGTATTTAAGGCTCCGAACTGTAGCTGACGGCTCACGCCTCACGAGCATATGAACCCTCTCTATAAAAGCCAGCTCAATCATTTTATTGCGATAAATTAATTCATGCCTCACCAACTGACACGTTTTGATTTTGAGGATAAAAAAACACCAGGAAGTGATTTTCAGTTACACGAAATGGTGATTGAAGACCGTGGCAGTCGATACTCAGTAAGTATCGGACATGTACAGGGACGAGAGGACATGCAGTCGTTTTTGGAACGTCTAAAGAAAAATAAAAAAATTGCCAAAGCTACACACAACACGTGGGCTGCGCGCATAGCCAAAGACGGCGCAATATTTGAAACCAAGTCAGACGACGGAGAAACCGGAGCAGGAATGGTCATTTTACGAGTTATGCAAAAAGAAGAAGTCAGCGACTGCATTGTGTGTGTCACCAGATGGTTTGGTGGAGTGAAGCTCATGGGCGACCGCTTTAAACACGTACAAGACGCTACCAAAATCGCCATTGAGCGGATGTGAGAAACAGTGGTTTTTGCCGAAAAATGACCAGCTAGTAGATTATAATAAGACAATGGACTTAGGGTACGTGCTGACATTTTTATACGAAATTGCGTACTTTATCGCTGTCTTTTTTTTGTTCTTCTTATTTGCTGTGCTGAAAGGTAGACAGGCAATTATGAACGTAATCATTGGTCTGTATTTTGCGCTGTTAATTTTCCTAACGTTCCCTAACTTTGAGTTTATCCTCAGTGGCCTCCAGAGTAGCCAATCACTTGCCACTGGCCAGCTCGGGTTCTTTGCTCTAGTCACGCTTTTAACCACCGCCCTGTGTTTCCGCATTATGCCAGAGGAATTCAAGGAAAAGAGATTAGAAAGCCTTGGACAAAAATTGTTGTTAACCTTTGGAGCAACCGCGCTGGTGATGGTATTTAGTTTCGACGTACTTCCAGTCACAGAATTTTTAGTACCCGGCACACCAATTCAATCGCTCTTCGCCCCTGAAGCCTACTATTTCTGGTGGTTGTTGGTTCCTTTAGTAATTTTATACGTGGTATAAGATTTGATTTTAGAAACAAGCATGTGCTATATATATAACAATTATGAAACAAAATATGGAAACAGTTCAATTCGGTACGCACTACATACTAGACGGTTATGGTGCCGATCCTGAAGTATTGAAAGACAAAGTATTTTTAAAAGAAATGCTTACTACGCTCGTAGCTGAAATGCACATGCACGCCATCTCTGATCCGGTTGTAGTTGAAGTTGGAGAAAAAAACACTAAAGACCCAGGTGGGGTTAGTGGGTTTGTTATGATTGCTGAAAGTCACATCAGCTTCCATACATTTCCCATGCGAGGATTCGTCACTATCGATGTATATACCTGTCAGAACGATCTCGACACAGAAACATTAACTAAAAAATTCACCGAGAGTTTCTCTCTCAAAGATGTGGACGCACAAGTAATAAAGCGAGGTACGAGATATCCGACAGAAAATGTATACTAGATACAAGAGCTGTATACACTCGTATTTTACCAGTCACCAATCAAGTAAACGCCGATAGCAGTAAGTACAATTGCAAACATCTTTTGAGGCCACTGTTTACTTGAAACATGTTCAACTGCTAAACTAGGGAGAGCCCACTTCAAAATCAGACCGATGAGTAAAACAAACAAAGGCTGAAATGAATTCATAAGCAGTGTCAGTGAAATTGGAATTAACACAACCACGTACGCAGCAACTGAATTTCCTACGATATATAAACTTTCGTTCAGGAAGTTCATTGACAACACAGGGCCTGAATTAAACTTCAGAGCTTCCAAAAAACTTTTCCGGTATTTCTTTATCAAGGCCAGTAGTAGTATTCCGATGATTACCAGTGCTACGTGCTCCCAAAATAGTGAGTGCCATACGTTTTCTTCTAACGCAACAACCTTGAAAAGGGTCGACTCTAGTGCCCAACAAATGGACGCTATCAGCATGTAGAGTGCGGTTCGAAACCTGAAGACCACCGTACCATTTTCATCCATAGCAACCGACAATACAGCAGCGCCGAGGATGACTAGCAGCATCGCAAGTAACTGTACGGAAGTAATGACTTCTCCTAGAGCTATGTACCCAAAGACCAACCCTAATACCGGTACAAGCTGGTAGTAGATTATTACAACAAGTGGCTCATCGGTGAAAATTGCCTGCAAATAACACCACAGAAGTAGCACGTTCAAAAATCCAACAAAAGATAGTAATGCAATACTTGACCAACTAATGCTCATTACAGACGGGTCTATTAAAAAGAAAACTGGTATAGCAAATACGGAAAGTAACGCTGAGAAAAGAATCAGTGTCCCCACACCGCCTTTTTTGAAATATTTCTGCAACAAAATATTGTCAATATGGTTTGTTGCTGCATACAAAATAGGAGAAAGAGTAGCAAGCGCAAAAAGCATGAGTCCCATGGTGATAGTTCGTTAATTAAATTGTTAAGGTCTGGTGCTTTAGTAAAACATGGCTCTATCCCTTCAACAAGAGCTATTGACTTGTAGTCAATCTACTTTATAATATATACCTTGATAAATTTCTTCAAAAATATACCTACTTTTCCTGAATTCAAAAGCCCTGATATTTCTGACAAGGAGCTTTTTGACGAGCTCGCTATACAAATGGGTGTCTTTTCAGACTTCAATTTCTATAGTTTCTTCACGTGGGATACAAAAGCGACTCATGCAATCTCACAGCTCAACGGCAACCTGATAGCAAAATTTTCGAACTATACCTCTGACGAAGTTTTCATGTCTATCATAGGTACCAACGACCTAGAAAACAGCGTCACCCAAATATTTCAGCACAATCGCAACAATCTACAGGTGCAACTTCTGTCATTAGTTCCGGAACCTACAGCTGTAATACTTAAAAAATCAAAAAAATTTATTGTAGAAGAAGATCGAAATAATCATGACTATGTGTATTGTTTAAAACAACTGTCAGATCTCAAGGGGAAGCCGTTTAAAAACAAACGACAACTAGCAAACAGATTTAATGAACTCAATGAACTCAGAATTGAAAAGGTGAACATTACCGACTTGAATACTCAAGTTGAAATTTTCGAATTACTCGCTGAATGGAACCAGAGCAAACTACTCAGCGGGAAAGAATCTGACCTGCAATTCGAGCAACTCGCAATTTTGAGAATGGTGAAACACTCGCAAAATGAAGCTAGCTTACTAACTCATGCGGCTTATCTAAATAATAAACTCGTAGGTTTCAGCATCGACGAATTACAGCCACACGACTATGTCTTATCTCACTATTTCAAAACAACACCAAACGCACCAAAAGGAGTGACCGAATACTTTAATCAGCAGCTAGCTGCTTTGCTTCTGGAAAAAGGCTATCACTTGTGGAACTGGGAGCAAGATCTCGGACTGCAATGTATACAAACTTCAAAGCTGGGTTACCGATCAATACAGTATCAAAAGAAATTTACGGTACTCGAGAAAATCTAAGCTGTTCATACTATATAAGTTTACTTAATACAACTGGTATAGTTATATTAAATGACTATGTCTGTTCATTTGAAAAAATATTTTCTCCTCTACACACTTCTGCCGTTACTAACACTAGCTGGTGGGGCTTCGTACTTACGGTTCATGATCAGCTACGATTATCTAGTCTCATACGAAGTCGCTTGTGATGAATTTTCGCAGAGTTGTTTTCTATACTGTGAGGATGAAGAATGCGTTGAGCCTTTCTACTATTCAAAAATCGAATTAGACGCTTCATCCTTAAGAAGCATCTGTGGTGTAGAAGCCGATGTGTCAAAGTGCGAAGCCGCCAGCACCTGTCAACCAAACGACATTTCATGCAGCGTAACGTATTGTGATGCAACGATAGATGACAATTGCGAGTTCGTCCAACCAACGAAAAAAGCAACTATAATATCTGACTCATGATTTGCTATTTGTTTGAAGAGCCAACATATTTCTTTTTTGTCAGTGATATCCCTGAGTTACTTTATTTTTCTCACATCCCAGCCACGGTAGTTGCAATTTTTGTCGGTTTCTTTGTACTATTAAGCAATCCTACAAACTTGCTGAATCAACTACTCTTTTTACTTTCTTTAAGTTTTTCCGTTTGGACTATTTCAAGCTTAACTGCATGGACTAATATCAATGCTGATCTTCTAGCAGCCATGTGGCCATTGTTCGGAATATCACCGGCACTCATTTCAATTCTATCAATCTATTTAGTACTCGTGTTTTTACACGAAAAGGACATTTCTTTTCGCATAAAACTAGTTTTCTTAGCTCTTCTAACACCCCTATTGTTGTTTGCACATACAAACTTAAACATTAGCGGTTTCAACTTGGCAACCTGTGATGCTTTTGATTATGAAGGTTTGTTGTACAAAAGTTACTACACAATTCTGGGCTTCATCGCTATCTTCTGGATTCTTATTGCTTCACTATTAAAATATCGGTTATGTGACAAGGCCAAGAGGGTTAAAATTTTGCTCATGAGCGGAGGTTCTGTCTTTTTCTTAACCTCTTTCATCTCCACAACATTCATCGTTACATACTTGGTTAAGATTGGACTATTACCTGACTCCCGGCTGGAAATGTATGGTTTGTTTGGAATGATGTTTTTCATGACCGCAATTGCTGTCATGATAGTCAAATTCAAAGCCTTTAATGTAGGTTTGCTAGCGTCTCAAGTCTTAATTTTTTCTCTAACGATTCTGGTTGCTTCACAGTTCACCTACTCCTCTACACCAACTACTTTAGTGTTAAAGATTATTACCCTCGTCTTAACATTAGCGATTGGAATGGTTCTTATTCGAAGTGTCAAAAACCAAGTGAATCAAAAAAATGAAATTCAGAAATTAGCTGAGAACTTAGAAAAGGCCAATGTGCGGCTAAAAGTGCTAGACACACAAAAGTCTGAATTTGTCTCGATTGCTTCCCATCAACTGCGCAGTCCGCTGACGGCTATCCGTGGATATGCTTCTCTTTTGCTCGAAGGAAGTTTCGGTGAAATTCCGCAAAAAGCCGTTGAACCGCTGAGTCGTATTGATGAGTCTTCAAAACTCATGGCCTTGGCCATTGAAGATTACCTGAACGTGTCAAGGATTGAGTCGGGAAACATGAAATACAATCTCACAGATTTCAACTTTTCAAACGAAGTCGAGCACGTCACTGATGATCTGCGCGCTGATGCCGTAAAAAGAGGTTTGGTTTTGTACTTCAAGAAAAGCCTACACAGCCAAGGAGTGGTCAATGCAGACATCGGAAAGACTGTGCAAATCATTCACAACTTGATACAAAACGCACTCAAATACACTCCCAACGGCACCATCACAGTATTAATACGAGACGATATTAACAAAAAGAAAATTTTTGTGGATATTATTGACACCGGAATTGGCATGGATGATGAAACACTGAATAACATATTCCAGAAGTTTGAACGGGCTAGAAATGCGAACTCGGTAAATACCTCTGGGACTGGACTCGGGCTCTTTGTTGCTGATAAAATGGCTAAAGCGATGGGTGGCGGTGTTACTGCGCACTCCGACGGAGATGGGAAAGGTTCGCGATTCACTCTGGAAATGCCATTGGCTATGTAAATTGTTCACTTACCGTTTTCTGGTACTATGTTGACTATGAATACTGAAAAGAAACGACTGCTGACAGGGTTGCAACCCTCAGGGAATCTGCATATCGGAAATTACTTTGGTGCATTAAAACCTTTCGTCGATATCTATCAAGACTACGACAGCTATTTAATGGTCGCCGACTACCATGCGTTGACCAGCCTACGTGATCCAGAACAGTTGCATCAGAATATTATAAATGTCGTGAAAGATTATCTCGCAGTAGGAGTAGACCCTAAGCAAGCCGTTATCTTTCGTCAGTCTGACAACCAAGACCACACTGAACTAAGTTGGGTGCTCAACTGCATGGTGACAGTGCCTTTTTTGATGCAAGCACACTCGTACAAAGCTAAGGTGGATAAAGGGCTGGAACCAAACGCCGGTCTTTTCACCTATCCAATGCTGCAAGCAGCCGACATCACCCTCTATGACATAGACGTGGTACCAGTCGGAGAAGATCAGCGACAGCACTTGGAGTACACCCGTGAAGCAGTGGGGAAGTTTAATCGCGCCTATGGTGAAAATCTCTTAAAGGAACCGACCGAAATGATTCTTGATTCAGCCGGAATCATTCCGGGTACCGATGGTGCAAAAATGAGTAAAAGCTACGGCAACACGATTCCGTTGTTTGGCTCTACTCAAGAAATTGAAAAAGCTGTCATGAGCATCGTGACCGATTCAGAAGGAGATAAGCCTGAACATGTGTACGCGATTCACCGACTCCTAAAAACAGAAGCCGAACTTGAGCCGCTATACGAAGATCATAAGGGACGTTATGGTGACCTAAAGAAGGCTCTTGCCAAAGACCTGGAGGCACTAATAGCACCGATGCGACAAAGACGCGAAGCAATTACTGACAGAGAAGTGCAAGAGGTATTAGAAAACGGGGCAGCGAAAGCCAAAGAAACCTCAAATCAAACACTTAAAAAAGTACGCCAAGCAATTGGTGTCGACTAGATTGACGTGAACTGATTATAATGTATAGTTTTGTCAGATATAGTCTCGCTGCTTAGGAGAGTAAAATGTCCTTATCCGGAAATAAAAAGCGTCTTATTTGTCACATCCAGAGCTTAGCTGAAAAGTATCACTACTCATTGACTGAACTGTATCCTGGACAAAACAATCGTGTTGTTTGCCTCCAACCTTACGACATGATCAGCCAGGCAGGACCAGACAAAGAGACGGTTATTGGATTAAACCAGTTATTCCGCATCATGATTCCAGCACATCTCAAGCAAGGAGTGACCTTAAACACTAAGAGCAAGGCCTCGGAAGTATGTATTGACGATGCAGAGTCTGAACCAGACCCTGCTGCCTCAAATGAAATTTATTATATTGAATTACGATTCTTTTAATCAATTCGCAAAAGCGACTCCGGTCGCTTTTTTTATTTGACGAGTTGGTATCTAGAGGTTAATCTTTATGTACGTCAAAGAAGCGGCTAACACTGTGGAGGCGGGAAAATCGGAACAATAAAGAGTCCGTTTGGACTGAAGTAGGGTGGCACCGCGACTCATCAAACGATGGGAATCGCCCCTGCACATGTATCGATACATCTATATATGCGCAGGGGCGATTGTCGTTTCTGCACGCTTATTCATTAAATAAATCTAAAATGAAACGTACACTTATAGGAGAGCTCAGCTCACATACTGGAGAAGAAGTAGAAGTTAATGGTTGGATACACGTAACTCGTGACCAAAGTAAGATGGTCTTTTGTGACGTCCGCGACCGTAGTGGCAAAGTGCAAGGAGTCGTGTTTGGAAAACCAGAAGTACTAGAGATTGCAAAGACGCTGAAAGCTGAATACGTAGTTGCAATGACCGGAATGGTAAACGCGCGACCAGACAAAGCGATAAAGATAGGGGTAGTTAACGGTGATATTGAGCTAGAAATCACTGGCATCACTGTCCTCAATGAAGCAGCTACCGCGCCGTATGATCTGACTGAAGACTCATTGGGTAAAGACGAGGAGGTGAGACTGAAGCATCGTTCACTCGACTTGCGCACTGAGCGAATGCAACGAAACATCCGCGTCCGTAGTGAATTCGTAAAGCGTTGCCGTGACTTTCTCATGGAGCGAGATTTCTGCGAGATTGAAACCCCCTTACTCACCGAGTCAACACCAGAAGGCTCTCGTGACTTTGTAGTTCCAAGCCGACACAACCCAGGAAAATTTTACGCACTACCGCAATCACCCCAACAGTACAAACAACTGTTGATGAACGCTGGATTTGAGCGATACGTGCAGATTGCTCGTGCTATTCGAGACGAGGACCTGCGAGCAGACCGCGGATATGAACATACCCAAATCGACGTTGAAATGTCATTTGTTGAACAGTCTGATGTGATGGACATCATTGAGGAAATGATCATAACCACGGTTGAGGCAATGGGACACACCATCAAACAAAAGCCATTTCCTCGAGTCACCTACGCCGAATCAATGGAGCAGTACGGGGCTGATAAATTTGATATGCGCAGCGACGAAGACAAAGAAAAGAAGGTGCTCGCCTACGCCTGGGTCATCGATTTTCCATTCTTTGAGAAAACTGATAAAGGAACCTGGACCTTTACCCACAATCCATTCTCCATGCCCAAAGCAGAGTTCCTGGAAGACTTAATTAAAGGTGAGAACATTGAGAATATTCTCACCACCCAGTACGACTTAGTGTGTAACGGATACGAAGCTGGGGGAGGAAGTATTCGGGCGCACAAACCAGAAATCATTGAAGCCGTTTACAAAGTAATGGGAAATACTCCAGAAGAGACTCAAGATAAGGTTGGTCACATGCTAGAAGCGTTTAAGTACGGAACACCGCCGCACGGAGGAATCGCACTCGGCGTAGAACGAAGCGTGATGAACCTCACCGGCGAAGAATCTCTACGCGAGGTACAAGCTTTTCCTATGACCCGAAAAGGGCAGACTGCAGTCATGAATGCGCCCAAGGCACTGGAGATAGAGCAGCTGATAGAGCTCGGAATTTCTGTGAAGAAGACAGACGAAAAATAAAATCGATGATTTCAAAAGCGGGAAAATCTTTTAGATTTTCCCGCTTTTTGTTACACTACTGGCATGACAAAAATTACTACTTCCACAAAAATAGCCGCTGACTTAGATAAAAAATATTGCCGTATCGTCCTCACGCAAGACAAACCAACTTGGCACCGCCTCGTAGAAACGGTCGAAGGAACATTAGAATACCGGATGGGAGTAGGGAAGTGGAAAAACATTACTCGACGAACATTTCGCACTCTGGTTCGCTCTATCGTACAAACTGCCAAGGCACACCAACTCGGGCAGATAGCTATCGAGCTTGATGTGAAAGCCTTTTCTCAACTAGAAGAGTTTGGCAGCCAGTGGGTGTATCGCACCCTAGGAGAAAATCTTCAGCTCGCTCAATATGAATTCACCAAGTACAAAACCAAAGACATGAGCAAAACTCTACTGAAAGAAGTTGTTGTGTGTGGCACTTTGAGTGCAGCTGAAAAAACCGCTTTTAAAGCTGGTCTCATCGTGGGTGAGTCAGCGAATATCACTCGTGATATTGCTAACACCAGTGGGGAAGATATGACCCCATCAAAGCTCGCTGCCGCTGCAAAAGAGGCCCTAGCTGGCACCAAAGCGACGGTCAAGGCACTTGGTTCAGCAGAGATTAAAAAAGCTAAGATGGGATTACTGGAAGTCGTTGGTAAGGGTGCGGCCGACAAGCCTCAGTTCATCATCATAGAGTGGTGGGGAGCCGGGAAGCCGACCGTGGCTGAAAAAAAGGCGGGTAAAAAGCAACCGATTGCTTTGATTGGGAAAGGCATCACCTACGACAGTGGGGGGCTAAATGTCAAGCCAACTGGTGCTATGCATGAGATGCACATGGATATGTCTGGAGGCTCAGCCATGATTGGAACCATGCGAGCCATTGCGTTACTTGGTCTAAAAAAGAATGTCGTCGCCTTCATCCCTGCCGCCGAAAACTCTATCTCCGCCGAGAGTATGCGCGCTGGCGACATCGCCACCTCCATGTCCGGCCAGACAGTGGAAATCCTACACACCGATGCGGAAGGAAGATTAGTACTCGCTGACGCGATGACGTACGCCGAAACCCACTACACACCAAGCGTTATACTCGATGCCGCCACTCTGACCGGAGCAGCCTTGTCAGCTCTTGGACAACACGCCTCTGCGATTATGACCAAGGACAAAAAACTGCAAGAAACTTTGATGGAACTGGGCGAAAACAGCGGGGACTTAGTGTGGCCGCTACCGCTCTGGGACGAATACAAATCGTCTCTGAAAAGTAGTCGGGCTGACATCGCAAATATCGCCACGAACTTTTCTCGATTTGGCGGCTGTATTGAAGGTGGAACCTTCTTGTCATTCTTTGCACCGAAAAATACTCCCTGGGCACACATTGATATTGCACCCCGGATGGAGAGCATCCCCAGTGATAAGCTCGCCAAAGGTGCCGCTGGAGAACCGGTCCGGCTCTTGGTGAAGTTCGTAGAACAGCATGGATAAGTCTGTCGGCTACTCGCTGCTGGTAGAAGGTCTTGTCCTTCCGGGTATCGTTGTCTACTTCTGGCTCTTCAAGTAACAGTCCCTGCTGAGTATTTGGCAAGGGTATGGTGTTCCGCTTCTCATAGGGCTAGTGGTTTTTACTACTTTTCCTTTCTACCGACTTCTTACCGCCCCGAAAAAGTAGTAAGCTACACTCATGACAACGGTCACTGCTTTTGCGATTAAAACTGAGGCCTTTGAAGGGCCGATGGAACTTTTGATTGAACTCGTTGAAAAACGAAAGCTTTTAATCAACGACATTTCTCTTGCGACAGTAACCGACGAGTACATGCGGACAGTCAGCGCCATGCAAGAACTTTCACTACCGAACACGGTGCAGTTTGTTTCGCTCGCTGCCACACTGCTTTTGATAAAATCAAAGTCACTACTTCCGGTTTTAGACTTGACCGAGGAGGAGACAGCCAGTATTGAAGACCTCGAAGACCGATTGAAGAAATACCAGGTCTATCGAGATATTTCATTAGAGCTGCAACTGCGTTTTGGTAAAACCAATAGTTACACACCAGAATTCACTCCACCTAATGAACCAGTTTTCATACCCGACACGCACTGCAACACCTCGGCGCTACAAGACGCTATGCAGGAAGTGCTGACCGCCTTACCCAAAGTAGAGGTAAAACCGGTCGCTAAGCTCAAACCCACAGTTTCACTAGAAGACATGATGGACAAACTACGCAAACGCATCGAGACGCAAGTCCTTACCAAGTTTTCAGACATCAGAGCTCGTGAACCCGAACATAAAAATGTCATCGTGGGATTTCTGGCCATTTTAGAGATATTTAAACAAGGGAATATCATCATCACACAAGCCAATCGCTTTGAAGATATTCATATGGAGCTCGATAAACAAGGGATACCGAAGTATTACTAAGGTACAAATAAAAATTCCTACCACACGCGAACGTGGGTAGGAATCGAGCCGAAGAATTTTAAAAGGTATTTTTTAAATCTTGGGTGGTCCTCTAATAGATTGAGGCACGTTGCCTCCTTAAGGCGAATGAACGATGTAGACAGTTTTACAACTGTCTGTGAGTTGGGGACAAGCCCCGGCGCCACGGCCGCTGATCAATAATTACTATTATGGGTGCTTTTCACTTAGGGCGAACCTCGAGCGTATTTGGACATACAGTCCTCCATTAGATCATCTGAAATGAATCTTTTATACCTGTATCCTTAAAAGGACTCGCCCCGCAGCTCTGTGCGGGATTCAGGTTCAGATACTGTATTAGAATGATACAGTATGTCAAGTATTTTTACACCCTTTGCGGTGTCAATAAACCCTGAATTATCAGGCTGCTTGTGCTAAAATGCCGATATGACACTCGATGTGAAAATCGAAGGGCTGCTGTTTTACAAAGCAGCTCCGCAAAGTAAAGCCAAGCTGCTGAAGCTGTTTGATGTGACCGCTGATGAATTTGAGACCGCAGTACAAAATCTCCGCGTTCGATTAGAAAATGGAGCAGTCCGAGTCAGCGAAACTGACATCAGCATCCAGCTCGTGACCGCACCTGAGCTCTCAGACTTTATCGAGTCCCTACGAAAAAGCGACCTGACTGGTGACATTGGTAAGGCTGGAGCAGAAACCCTGGCTATCGTTTTGTACCGGGAACCAATCTCGCGGGTAGAAATCGACCGGATTCGAGGAGTAAACTCGGCTTTTATATTACGCAATCTCATGACCCGCGGCCTGGTAGTGCGAGAATCTATCACTGGCCACGGATACCAATTCCGCATTAGTCCAGAATTACTCCAACATTTGGGAGTTACCCACAAGCACGAGTTGCCGCGATTTAGTGATTTTATGACTGCGATTGACGCGTTTGACACTACACCATCATGAGTAATACAGAATACCCGAACCTCATTCACACCGATGAGCCCACCCAAAAAAATCGCTTTCCCATCTTGATGCAATTAGGAGTACTTGGCTTAATTTTAGTCGGAATGTTTAGTACTCTGCTGCTTCAAAACCCGGATAGTCAAGTGGCTGAACAACTTCCTCCTGTTCCCACCCAGAACAACGCAGCAGCAAGTGTGCTGGTGCCGCAGAAAATCACCACCATGGATCTTCGGGCAGAGGCAGCGTATGTGTGGGACGTACGGGCACAAAGAGCTTTGTATACAAACAATGAATCGACTCCGCTCCCACTAGCTTCCATTACAAAACTGATGACTACTTTATTGTCTTACGAACTTATTGAGCAAGGTGAGGTTGCAGCAATCAGCCGGAATGCGGTTTTACAAGAAGGGAGCAGTGGGTTTCAGATCGGTGAACAATTAACGATAAAAAATCTAACCCGGATGGCGCTCATCTCATCATCAAATGACGCCGCCTACGAGCTCGCCGCTAGCGTCGGGACTCTGCTTGGTGACCAAGACCCGGTGTCCCAGTTTGTGACGGCGATGAACATCAGAGCCAAGGAGCTCGGCTTAGATTCACTTAAGTTCAAGAACATGACGGGACTCGATTTGTCACTCATAGAACCAGGTTCAGTCGGCAGCGCCAAAGATGTCTCATTCTTGATGGAACATATCATTGGCACCTATCCAGATATCTTGATTCCCACCCAACAAGCCACTACACTGGTCTACAATGCCAACGGTGACTACCACACAACCGAAAACACCAACGACATTGTGAACCGAATTCCCAATCTCATCGGTTCAAAAACTGGTTACACTGACCTCGCTGGTGGTACTCTAACCATCGCATTTGACCTCGGACTCAATCGACCAATCATTATCACTGTTTTAGGATCGACGCGTGACGAACGCTTTTCTGACGTCCTAAAGTTAGTAACAGCTGTGCAAGAATCTATTGAGTAATTATGGAATCAACCTTAATTAATGTTCTAGTACCCGCCTTATTGTCTTTCACGATTGGGATGGCTATTACGCCATTGGTGACTCACTTTCTTTTCAAATACAAAGTGTGGAAAAAACAAGGAGGAAAAAAGGCTATCGGTGGGCACGAGGCCACAGAATTCAATCGACTCAAAGGGGAAGGAGAGACCAAAACGCCGCGCATGGGGGGCATTATTATCTGGGCAAGTACGCTCATCACCCTGACGAGTCTGTATGCCTTGGCTGTTCTACTACCTAACTCAATCTTCTCAAACCTTGATTTTCTGAGTCGCTCACAAACCCTCATACCAGCCGGTGCTCTACTGATTGGAGCAATTATTGGCTTTTTCAACGACTTTTATGACGTTACCCATGGCGGACAGGGACTAAAACTCTCAGTCCGATTGGGACTGATTACTGTTTTAGCTGGCGCTCTGGGGTGGTGGTTTCATACTAAACTCGGCGTCACAAGTATTAGCATTCCGTTTGATGGCAGTTTAGAATTAGGACTATTGATTATTCCTTTTTTCATATTCTTGACGTTAGCATTGTATGCAAGTGGTGTGATTGATGGAATAGATGGTCTCTCAGGCGGAGTATTTGCTTCAATTTTTGCTGCATACACTGGCATCGCCATCATCCAATTACAGTACGACCTGGCAGCCTTTTGTGCCACGGTAGTCGGTGGAATCATGGCTTTTCTATGGTTTAACATTCCACCAGCGCGATTTTGGATGACTGAAACCGGCTCGATGGCACTCACACTCTCGCTCGCAACAGTGGTCTTCATGACTGACTCGCTGGGGGAAGGAAACGGCATCTCACTGCTTCCCATCGTTGGCCTTCCGCTGATTGCCACCGTTGGCTCTAATATAGTCCAGATATTCTATCGCAAGGGTACCGGTAAAAAATTCTTTCGGATCGCACCACTGCATCATCACTTTGAAGCCATTGGTTGGCCATCTTACAAAGTGACAATGCGCTACTGGATTATTAGTATTTTCTGCGCGGTGGCAGGTGTTATCATTGCCACACTCGCATGAACAATAAACCCAAGTCTGTAGACACCGTGCTGCTTGCTTTAATTACGGTCATGGTGGCTGGTGGATTCTTGATTTTCTCATCCGCTTCGCTCGGACTCATGGCTCGAGACGGAGCTAGCTTTGGTTCTGAAGCGTTTACACAATTTGTATTCGGTATTCTTGGCGGTGGAACGGCGTTATTTTTAATGAGCAATGTCTATTACCGGCACTTGCGAAAATACGCCATTTATATTTTCATCATTGCTCTGCTGGGTACTCTTGCAGTATTCATTCCAGGTATCGGAATGTCTCATGGCGGCGCTACTCGATGGTTAGATCTGGGCATCACCACCATACAACCTTCGGAACTGTTAAAGATTGGTTTTATTATATACCTCGCCACCTGGCTCTCAGGAATATCCGAAAAAATTGAGCAGTGGAAATACGGCTTACTCCCACTTATCGGCATCGTTGGAGCAGTGGGAGTGGTCATGCTTCTCCAACCTGACACCGACACCTTCATGATTATGGGTTTTGCAGGCATGGCGATGTTTTTAACAGCCGGCGCCAAATGGCGAGATATTGGAATATTAGTGCTTGGAGCGTTTCTGGTACTGGCCCTCGTAGCCATGGCTCGTCCGTATGTGATGGACAGGATTACAACATTTCTAAATCCCGATGCTGACCCTCAGGGAAGTGGGTATCAAATCCAGCAGTCATTAATTGCGGTCGGTTCAGGCGGGTTTGCTGGCCGAGGTTTTGGGCAAAGTATCCAGAAATTTGAATACTTACCAGAACCAACCAGTGACTCAGTTTTTGCTGTGTACGCTGAGGAGTTCGGCTTTCTTGGGACAACCTTACTCATAATTGGTTTTGTTTTCATGACTATGCGTGGCTACAAAACTGCCACCCAGGCCAAAGATATATTCGGCACTCTTCTGGTGGTTGGGTTTATGACCCTGATTGCCGCTCAGGCATTCTTAAATATTGGAGCCATGGTTGCGCTCGCACCACTCTCTGGACTCCCGTTACCATTTATCAGTCATGGCGGGACCGCTCTAGCGGCCACATTAGCGTCGCTAGGTATTGTGTTAAATGTGTCCAAATATCGAACTTTCACAAAATCCGCATGATACACTTCAATACATGAAGATTGGATTTGTGGGAGGGGGAACAGGTGGTCATTTCTATCCGCTCATAGCAGTGGCTAATGAGCTTACTCAAAATGACGATACACCAGAACTCTATTATTTCGGACCAGCACCGTACGACGAGGCTGTTTTGAGTGCGTATAATATCCAATACATCTACTGTCCGGCAGGGAAGCTACGTCGCTATTTCTCTATTCAAAATTTTATAGATTTGTTTCGAAACTTCTTTGGAGTTTTCATCGGAACACTCAGACTCTTTATTATTTACCCGGATGTAATATTTAGTAAAGGTGGATACACCAGTGTCCCGATCCTTTTAGCGGCTCGATTTTTACGAATACCAGTAGTTATCCATGAATCAGACGCAGTACCCGGTAGAGCAAACAAAGTCGCTATGAAGCAAGCTCGATACATTGGCATCGCCTATGATGATGTCGCACGGTTTTTTCCAGAAGAAAAAACCGCCCTCGTGGGCATTCCGCTCCGGCCAGAAATTCTCAACATCCCGACCAATCCTTTTACTGCTCTGGGTATTCCCAACGACAAGCCTCTGATTCTGGTGACTGGAGGGTCTTCTGGTGCTGAGCGCCTAAATGAGGCAATTATACTGGCCTTAGAGGTGCTGTTGCCACACTACCGTATCTTTCATCAAACTGGAACAGACAACGTGGACGACATGCGTCTCACTGTTAAAAGCCTCCTGCAGGACAAGCCTGGTCTACAAGAACACTACTATCTTGAGGGTAAAGTTGATGCCAGTACGTTTGCCAATTTACTCGCCGCAGCAACGGTTGTCATCACTAGAGCAGGTAGCACCACTTTGTTTGAAATCGCCCATTATGGCAAACCGTCTATTGTCATACCGATACCCGAAGACATCAGCCGAGACCAGAGAAGCAATGCCTACGCCTACGCTCGCACTGGAGCAGCGACCGTTATTGAAGAAGCAAACCTTACCCGGCACTTGCTTGTAGAAGAAATAAACACTATTATGAACGACCCTAATAAACAACAAGCCATGGGAGCGGCCGCCAAAGAAATATCTTTCCCAGACGCCGCCCCTAAAATAGCTTCTCTGTTGCTATCAATCGGAAATGAACACAAATCATAACTCGCCTCAAAAAATCGTTACTCGTTTTGCACCATCTCCAACGGGTTTCTTGCACATCGGAGGAGTTCGTACGGCTCTATATGCTTATCTCTTTGCTAAAAAATATCATGGTACGTTTATTCTACGCATCGAGGACACAGATAAAAATCGCGAGGTGCAGGGCTCTATCGAACACATTCAAGAATCATTAAGATGGCTCGGTTTAGAGTGGGATTTCGGCCCAGAGAACCCGGGAGCATTTGAATCGGTCTTGCAATCTGACCGGTTGCCTTTGTATAAAAAGTACGCTGAGCAACTTATTGAGAAAGGTCTAGCGTATCCGGACCCCTATACTGCTGAGGAACTGGCGGACTTCCGCGCTCAAGCAGACGCAGAAAAACGACCGTTTTTATATCGAGACCACAGGCCAACTGAGTTTGGTAAATGGGACGGTACGCAAGCCTTGCGGTTTAAAGTGTCGCACACCAAACGCTACACCTGGCACGACGAGGTGCGGGGTGAACTCACAGCGGGTGCAGAGATGCTTGATGATGTCATTCTTATAAAAACTGACGGATACCCGACCTACAACTTTGCCCACATAGTGGATGACTTAGAAATGGGCGTAACCCATGTGATGCGGGGAGAAGAATTCATCTCCAGCACACCGAAGTTTTTAAGTATCTATGATGCCTTAGAAATTCCGTATCCAAAACTCGTCACTCTACCGCCCATCATGGGACCGGACGGAAAAAAGAAATTGAGCAAGCGCGACGGGGCAAAAGATCTACTAGAATACCGAGCAGACGGCTACCTACCCGAAGCTATGCGTAATTTTTTAGCCTTAGTCGGCTGGAACCCAGGTGGGGAACAAGAAATGTACCGAAGTAGTAAAGAAGATAGCAGTCTCATAGACACTTTCTCAATTGAAAAGGTTCAACGCTCTGGGGGTGCTTTCAATGAAGACAAGCTGTTGTGGATGAACAAAAAATATCTTGATTTACAAACACCTGAATTTCAAATTCAATATTTTACCGAGGCGCTACCAGAAAAATTCGCAGGAAAGCTCTTGCCAGCAAAGGAACGAATATCTAGACTGGCTCCAGTAGCGTTTGAACGTATTCATAACAAAGTAGAGATCACTACCGCAGCTCAGGGAGGGGAGTATGACTGGGCATTTGAAGCCCCAGAGTACGACACAGATCTCCTGAAATGGAAAAACGATGATAGTGTCAAGAATGCGTTGCCACGTCTACAGAAGGCAATTTCATTGCTCACAGGAGCAGAATTCACTTCAAGCGAGTCAGTTAAAGCTGCTCTGTGGGACTATGCAGAAACAGTCGGAAAAGGGGAGCTCTTGTGGCCATTACGCACCTGTCTCTCAGGCAAAGCTCAGTCGCCTGACCCCTTCACTCTAGCTTTTATCCTCGGCAAGCCAGAAACTCTTTCACGCATTCAATCAGCTTGTGATAAAATTGTAGAGTGATGCCTAAACGATTGCTCGTAGCCCTTTTAATTGGAGTCATGCTTCCACAGTTCTTGTTTGTGGCTCCAGAAGTATTTGCTCAATCAGAAATCGAAAACCTCCGTAATCAGATCGAAGACCGAGGCTCAAGATTGGCTGAGATTGAAGCTGAGATTGCGAAATTCGAGTCTGACTTACAAGTTGTAGGGGCGGAAAGAAAAACATTGCAGTCTGCTATCAATCAGCTTGAATTAGAGCGTGGAAAAGTAAACGCTGAAATATCAAAGACTGAGAATCTCATTACCTCCACTGACTTGGAAATAAACAAGCTTGTCATGGAGACCTCTCGGACTGAAAAAGAAATAGACAAAGCAAAAGAAGCGATTGGTGCGATTATCAGAGCCGAATACATGGCAGCCCAGGACACTCTCATAGAGTTACTCTTGCGGCACGAAAAACTGTCTGATTTTTGGAGTACATTTGAAGCCCACGAAAACATTAGAGACACTATCCAAGTGAAGGCAGCTGACCTGAGTACCTTTAAAGAGCTCTTACGTGAGCAAAGAGTCGAAAATGAAAAACGACGCAGTAATTTGACGGGCCTGAAAGACCAATACTCTGAACAAAATGAAGTACTTGTAAACAACAGAGAGGAGCAAACGGAGTTATTAGAGGTGACAAAGAATGAAGAACAAAACTATCAACAACTGTTATCTAGTCAAAAAATTGCTCAGGAAAAAATTCTCAAGGAATTGCGAGACTTCGAGTCCAAACTACAATTCTTCCTTGACCCAACCACCGTTCCTAGCCCGGGAACGGCAGTATTTCGTTGGCCGCTAGCAAACGTCATTATCACTCAATATTTCGGTGGTACCGAGTTTGCGGCCCGTAATGCCGCTGTATACGGTGGGCGCGCATACCACCCTGGAGTGGATATGGGAGCTCCTCGCGGCACTCCGATTCTGGCTCCATTAACTGGGACTGTTAGGGCTACCGGAAACACTGACGCTGTACCCGGATGTTACTCGTGGGGCAAATGGACACTCATTGATCATGCTAATGGTCTATCAACACTCTACGCCCATCAAGATGTGTTAGGTGTAATAGCTGGTCAGAAAGTAAATACTGGAGACATAATCGGATACGTTGGAAACACCGGCTTCTCAACTGGACCACACCTCCACTTTACTGTGTATGCTAAGGACGGCGTAAATGTGCGGCGATTCAATGAGATCAAAACTGTCACGAGTTGTGGGCCAGCCACTACTCCAGTAGCTGCTACCGACGCTTACATCGACCCCATGCTTTACCTACCACCACTCTAGGTTATTGGTCGATTTACCCCAGTCAGATAGCTTAATCGCGACTCAATAGTCATCAGCCGCAACACTAATATGTCTCAACTCATAATTACACACACCCCGGCTAGCGAAGTGGGGGAGCAGATAAACAACATCATCCAGGAGCACTTGGGGGATGTGGTCTGTATTCTCTCAGGAGGATCTGCTTTAGATATTGTTGAGCATATTCGACCCGGAAAGAAATGCTTCCACGCTGACTGTACAGAAGCAACCTGCGATAAATCTGAATGTCGCACAATATTTATGATGGGGGATGAGCGAGTGAGTAGGGAGTCCTCAATCAATAATTTCTTACTCTTACAAAGTCGATATCCAAAGCATCCAATCCTAAAGCATCTGATAGAGACTGTGCCTAAGGAGAATGAATCGGCGGCCAGTTTTGTTCTCCGCGTGGAAAAATATTTTTTTTCTATTTTGACTGAACTCCACAATCCAAAAATAATATACGTACTGGGAGTCGGCATTGATGGCCACACTGCAGGAATTTTTCCCATGGAAATTGAATCCTTTCGCAGAACCTATCAAGACGACCTCGCCTACGTACCAGTCATCATAGAAGCCCTTACAATCGATTCTAGAGCCTCGTTTACGCCTAGTTGGATACTTAATAACGTGGATGAACTGATTGGCTATGTCGTAGGCTCAAGCAAGCAAGAAATCCTCACAAAGCTCAACACAGAGGATAAGAAACTCAACGAGCGACCAGCCGAGCTCTTAAAGCTCCACACACGTACAACAGTGTACACAAACCTCGATATAGGACAGATCAGCCCAGTAGTAGGATCAGAGCATACATAGACACAGGGCTCTGGGTACATGTTTGTATGTCGCAAAAGATATATTGTGCGACATTAGAGAGTGTAGCCAGCTGGTTGTCTACTGGTCTGTTAGGTACGCCCCACCGAGGAATTGCCCCATGATGAAATCGTAGTCTGGGCGATGCTGTGTCAAGTGAACACTCCGCTCTCCTGCTCGGGTGAGCCGGACTTCTATTTCTGGATGATTTTCTAAATATGAAAAAAGTTTTTTAGGGATAATTTCATCTTGTGAGAAAATTACTTTTCTTGCTCCAAAATGCTGTCGAAGCTGATCTTTGACTCGCGTGTAATGAGTGCACCCGAGAATTATCCCTTCGCTCTCCCCCGCTTCGCTCTCAATGCGAGTGATGGCAGCCTGTGTCGCAGCAGCTAATTCATTGAGTTCAATAAAAGGCACAAGTTCTGGTGAAGCAACCTGAATCAGGGTGACTGCTTGGGCACTGCGGTTGGCTAGTTCGACTCCGTACTTGTTTGATTCAACTGTTCTTTTGGTCGCCAAAAGAGCCACACTGGGGAGATTCCTTTCCAATACTTCTTCTACCGTCGGAACAATCATTCCTAGCACGTGCCGGTCAGGATACTCTTTCAACAACCAACTCTGTTGCAGGTTTCGTAGTGTTTCAGCCGAAGCAGTATTACAGGCGACTATCACCAATAGACACCCTTTCTTAAATAAGTATTCAATCCCTGTCTTACTAAGCGCCAGTATCTCCTCTTCGGTCTTGTCGCCGTACGGAAGATGTAGAGTGTCGCCATAATACGAGTAGTCATATTCAGGTAGCTCTTTGGCTACTGCTTTTAAAATGGTCAGACCACCCAGTCCAGAATCAAAAAATCCGATTTTCATACTAAGCGTTGTGTGCGCGGTACACTAAGTTTAGTGCGATAGAAGCGACAGCAGCAATGACAAATGTCCAAGCCAGAGGAATAAACAGGGCCAAAACCGAGACAAAGAGCAGACATACCGTTCGACCCAGGTGGCCAGCCATTTCACGCAAGACGGTGAATTCATCAACGTAGTCTCCCTTATCAGATGACATGTCATACAGGATTGCACTGTACGGAGTAGCGGTGAATATCTTTACAATGTTGTGGTACAAACCAATCACAAAGACATGGAGTGTGGAGAGAACAAAAATTTTCAATATCCATCCTGCCGCGTATAGCGTACTTCCAATGCGGAGTGTCCGTTCTTTTGAGCTCGTTTCTTTGTCTAGATAGCGACCTACAAACAGTTGAATGATGATAGTCGCTCCGACAATCACGGTAGAAATCGCCCCAATATCAAATACATTTCCATCCAGAAGTACGTACAAGAAAATTGGCCAGACTATCAAGTTCACAACTACCTCTGCCCCATTGGCAAACTCCCCCACCACCACTGCTCTATTTTCTGGTAAAAAGAAATTCTTCCAGGTCTCTAGCCAACCCCAATCGAAATGAGTAGGGGTCTCGGGTACAAAAGCGTAGGAAATAGTAGCCGCTATCAGCAAGACAACAGATGTTCCAAAAAGTGCCGGGTAACCAGCATTAGCAATAATAAATCCGGCCAAAATCGGTCCTATTACTCCTAAAAATGCAATGGTGGCAAAAGACAAGCTCACTTGTCTTCCCCGCTCTCCAGCCTGAGTGAATAGCGTAAAGTCTACATGGAACGGCACCCAGTGAAATACACGAAAAGCGACAATAGCCACCGTCAGAGGCCCAATCAGATACCAGATATTCTCAGGTGAAAGTAAGTACATAATTGAGTACAAAACCACGCTGCTGACTCCCCCAAGTACTAGTGTATGGCTAAAGCCAATTTTATTTGCAACGCGCATACCTGGTACCAAAACCAGGACATACAGTAGCGATAGCAGTGCGTAGTACAAGCCCACTACCCAAAAAACTTGCCCGACTGTCTCGTACAAGAAAATAGGAACAAAGATTCCCAAAAGCGCAGTAGCAGCGCCGTGAATTAGTCGCTTGGACACAAACAACCTAACAAAGCCCTGACTAGTGTCATTGTCTTTACTAACTCTTTGTTGACTGCGTCTGAGTATTTTTGATATCTGTTCCATACGGCTGGCGTAAACTATTATTTCTTAGACAGCTTCACTATTCTATCGAAATGGGTTTTATTAATTGGAAATACCGACAACCGATTTCCCTTCTTCACTAACGGCATGTTCTGGAATTTCGGGTCTAATTTAATTTCTTGCAGGGATATTAGTCTTGGCAGTTTTTCCACAAACAGCATATCGACACACAACCAACGAGGATTCGCTTGATCTGACTTTGGGTCAGGGTGGTCTGACTTTGGGTCAAATTGTGTCGGGTCAGGATAGGCCTGAGAATGAACTCTCATCCGCCCTGCTACACCAGTCTCTTTCCCGGCGTTTGAATGATAGAACAATGCCTCATCACCTACTTTCATATCGTCACGCATCATGTTGCGCACTTGATAATTGCGAGTACCATCCCACATTTCTATTCGGTCTTTTTTGAGGTCATCGATGGAATAGCAGTCAGGTTCAGATTTCAGTAACCAGTACTTCATATGCCACTTATTATAACGTACGAGCTGATACAATTAGCCCACTGTTATTCAATAATTTAATTTTTGTATGTTGATGTTATCTGCTCCCCACCGCGACTTAGTGCGAGATAAAGGGACAAAAGTCGGAAGAATGCTTATCGGACTCCTCTTTTTTGTTGGCGGACTGAATATGCTCTTAGTGTCCGGACCTGCAGCCGTAGCTGATAGCTTCACAAGCCTTAGTATTCCTCTTGCTGGGTTTGTCGTCTGGCTCGTAATAGCGGTGAAAATAATTGCTGGATTAGCTATCATTCTTGGCTACCGAGTAGGTCTGGCTGCTGCAGCCCTTGTCCTATTTACTTTTGGAGCAACCATCACGGCACATCGAGATTTTGCTGACCCGGGCCTCCTGAAAAACTTGGCTATTATTGGTGGTCTTCTCTACCTAATGGCCTACGGTCCCGGAGGTTCAAACACCACCGAGCTGTCTACTAAGTAAGTCGTGAACATACAAAAAGACCACCAGATACATCTGGCGGTCTTTTTATTTAGTAGTTTATAGCGAGTGTATTACCCCAACAAGGCATTGAAGCACTCCATGGCTGTACACCTTGCGTCTCGTAGAGATGTCGGGCGAACGCCATATTGTGATAAATGTCGTCGAGGTTTAACTGCATTGCTATAGCATTTGCTTCATGATAACGCTTGTTGATTTGCATTACCCCTGTGTCTGCTGGGTCGACTCTTCCTTGCAGAATAGAGCCGTCCTGAAGCTTGTGTCGAAAAGTTGATTCACAGCGTGCAATTTCTACCATTACCGGGATATCCCGGAAGTAAGAACGTACAATTTTTTCTGTGCTGCTTCGTGGTAACATGGCTTCTTGTACCATCGCCACCACCTTTTCACTAGCGATCTGTCCGTAAGCCATCTCTGGAACTGATACTGCATTTGCAGTAGAGGCAGAAATGATGGCTAGAATTACAGTCGATAAAATAAGCTAGGGTCTTAACTGACAAATACCGATGAGACCTGCCGTATGTATGTGGAGATTCCAGTGTACCCGGAAAAAAATACAGTGCGACATCGATAACCGCGATACTATAACACAAACTGCGGATTTATTAGACTATAGCACAGTTGTTTCTTAATGTCAATCTTTTTTCCTACTCTGGAGTCTTTACTACCTTACTGTTCATCAGATTCCCCACGCCCTCGAAAGCTCGCAAAACTTCAATCGGTGTAGCGAAAATAACCGTGTTTGACTGATCAGATGAAAGGTCATTGAGGGTCTGTAGAGTTCTTAAGTGTAACGCTCCAGGCGCTTCACCGAGAATTTTAGCTGCCTTGGCAATGTTCTCAGCCGCTGCTACTTCCCCTTCAGCTTTAATAATCACTGCACGACGCTCTCGCTCTGCTTCGGCCTGCTTGGCGATTGTTCGCTCCATATCTTGTGGCAAAAAGAAATCTTTAAGCTCTACATTTTCCACCCGAATGCCCCAAGCATCGGTCTCAGCATCAATAATTTGTTGAATTCTTTCTGAAAGTTTATCTCGTTCAGAAAGTGCTTCGTCTAAAGTGGCTCCACCAACAATATTTCGCATAGTGGTCTGAGCTAGCTGAGACACTGCAAAGCGGAAATCTTCTACCTCCAATATGGCTTTCGCTGCATCTGAAACTTTGTAATATATTACTGCGTTGATACTGGCTGAGACATTATCTCTAGTAATCACTTTTTGATCAGGCACGTCGACTGCCTTCACTCGCAAATCTACTTTTTGCATTTGCTGAAAAACCGGGATAATAATACTCCAGCCCGGCCCGCGCAAACTGGTGAACTTACCCATCGTCAGTACCACCCCTCTTTCGTACTGTTTCACTTCTCGCAGTAAAATTACCGCCAAGACAATAAGGACTATGAGTAAAGTAAGAAATTCCATATCTATGTATATTAATTAGGGGATAATTAGTTTGGGAATCAGTCCTAGGTTAGGGACAGATTCAGACACTTTGCCTACAGAAAATATACTCGCTTCACTCGGTATTTTCCAGCAATAAATTCGCAATAGTCGCTACGCTCCTTTGCTTATTCCGTCTAGGAATCAGTCCTAGGTTAGGGACAGATTCAGACATAAATTCGCAATAGTCGCTACGCTCCTTTGCTTATTCCGTCTAGGAATCAGTCCTAGGTTAGGGACAGATTCAGACATAAATTCGCAATAGTCGCTACGCTCCTTTGCTTATTCACTATACTCCTACAGTCTTTGTTTGAGAATAGCCATAGCTCCAAAGAGGCCCGCGTGGTCGCCAAGCTCGGCCTTTGCTATTAGCGGCGTCTCGACGAATCCGTCAAGTGCCTCGACGGTGTACTTTCGTACAGCATCAACTGAAATAGCCGGGTCACCCACAACCATCGAGCCGCCAAGCACTATTACGTCTGGTGACCAATAAAGAATCGTGTTTCGCAGACCTTGGGCTAGGTACTCAGCCAACTCATCCCACACCACATCAGACTGCGGTATTTCATACGCCTTGGTACCAAACCGCTCCCCCAATGCGGTGCCCGACACTAGATTCTCTAGCGTCGGAGTAATGTCTTCTCCAAGAATTGTGCGGTCAATATCCAGAAGCTGATGTCCCGGCTCAAAGCCGGTACTGGCCATATCAATCTCCCCATTCTCAACCTTCACGCCTCCCACTCCCGTACTGATAGTATGATAAGCGACTATTTCTGACTCCCGGCCGGCACCAAAGAGCGCTTCACCTACTCCGGCCAACGCAGTGTCGTTTTCCAGAAAGATTGGCATGTCCCCAAACACCTGCAAACTCTTTACCAGATTTTTGCCTACCCAATTGGAAAGTATCGCGTCGTTTTGTATTCCGTCTTTCTCTTCTGTGAGCAGTCCACGAATTCCCCCAGCGATAGCAGTGATTTTATTATCAGTCAGTTGCTTAATAGAGGCACGGATTTTTTCTACCCCCTCCTCAAATCTAACGGGGGTTTTAAACGAATCTACATCGGAAAATGTTTCCAGGTCTTCCGAGACAGTCACTCGGGTTTTAGTCCCGCCAATATCGAAGAGTACGTATGTCATGTTATTTAAGTCCCAAGATTTCTCGGGTTTTATTCTTATAGAGTTCTACGTTTGGTTGATTGAAGGCATTAATATTCATCAGTTGAGCGACATACATTGTCTCAAGCATCCGCATCCCCATGAATAAGCCAGTTGAATACGCGAGGTTTTCATCATCAAAGATAGTCGACCGGTACGGTAAGGAGCGCTCTTTGTATGCCGCCATTACCCCACCGTACAAAGCAGTGGCTAATTCTTGCACATCAAATTTACCGTAGAGTTTAGCAATGCCTTTTTTCGGGATTTTGAAGTTGTTCTCTTCATCATCAAACGTTACAAAGTCGGTATAAACGCAAGCAAAGCCACTCATATAGAGCTGTCCAACTGAATGAAGTTCGACCGGGGTTGATATCGTGGGCACGAACCCTTTAGTAACATGCTTCTTGTCGTTATCAAATTCTTTCCCTAGACTCTCAGCGGTAAGTTGTCGATACCATCCGCCCATTTTCTCTAACCGCTTTTCAAAAGCAAAGAAATTGTAGTGACGGAACCCCTTACTTATATAATGGTTCAATCTGGCAGCATTTTCCGCCACTAGACTTTCAAATTCTTCGTGAGTGGTGTCCAGAATACCCGCCATGAAAGCATCCACATCGTGCCCCAGCAGAGCCAACGGCACCAGTCCGACCTCAGTACTGACGGAATACCGCCCTCCTACAATTTCTGGCATTGACAAAGTAGTCACCTTCAGTCGTTTCCCAGCCTTCATGAAGTCGGTCCCTGGATTACTGATAAAAATGGTTTGTTGATAGATTTCTTTTTGGTATTTTTGCTCCAACACATCGAGCAGTACCCCTGCGTTTACCAATGTCTCGGCAGTATTCCCTGACTTGCTAATCACACACACAGCTATCTTTCTTACTGACTTCACAGAAGATAGAGTATCAATCAGTTGCTGCAGCTCCACCGCTGAAACGGTATCAAGCGTATGAAGGACAACTTTCTGCTCACCGAGAACTGAATGGACAGCTTCCAAACCTAGATTCGAACCGCCAATGCCAACCACGATTAAGTGCTGTATGCCTTTGTACCGCTTTACCAGCTCAGTGAGCTTGTCATGCACTTCTGGATTTTGCACGTGGGCAAGCGAATACTCGGGCTTACTGTCATCATTTTTTTTAACCACCTGCTGCACATCGGCTCGATATTTTGTGAGCTTTCTGACGCCGTTTTTTATTACTCCTTCTGTTACTGAATCTATGTCGAAGTAGGAAAAATACATGATTTAAATTTGATTTACGTTTTTAGTGTTTACGTTCTTGTTAATATACTTAAAAGCCTCGTCCACAGAATCAACCACGTGGAATAATTCTAAATCTTCAGGACTTATGGTTTTAAATTTCTTGAGTAGAGTTTTTTCAAAGAACCCCAGAAGTGGTTCCCAATAGTCTTTTCCGTACAGAATCACGGGGATAGGTTCGATTTTCTTTGTTTGAATCAGTGTCAGGATTTCAAAGAGTTCATCGAGAGTTCCAAAACCACCCGGAAAATACACATACACTTCAGAAGCAAAGGTCAGCATGACCTTTCGCGAGAAGAAGAAGTCAAAGTCAAGCGACTCAGTAGTGTACGGATTAAGCTTTTGCTCAAATGGGAGCTGGATATTGAGTCCTACTGACCTCCCTCCCACCTTAAACGCACCCACGTTTGAAGCCTCCATAATACCCGGCCCTCCACCTGAAATAATGGAATAGCCTTTTTTTGCCAGCTTCGCGGCTAGCTCCTCAGCTTCTTTATAGTATGGATCATCTGGAGTAGTCCGGGCACTCCCCCAAAACGTAGCGGCCAAACCGTGGTCTCGCAGAAGCTCAAACCCTTGCACAAATTCGGCCATAATCCGAAACACTCGCCATGATTGCACAGCATCGCCGTCTGCCCCTTTCGGGTCAAGTAGTTCGGTGACAATTCGCTTATTCACTGGTTTGTTTTTTGTGTCTTTCGAACGTTTTTTTGAGTTAAACATGGCTACATTGTAGCACCACCACTGAGCCAAGGAATTTCAAACTCGAAAAATTCGGGGAGAAGTTTCTGGTCATAGAGCAGTCGTGAAGTAACCTCAGCGTGCCACAATGCTCCGGTCAAGGCATTATGAGGATCTGGTTCTTTTTCAAGACCGCAGTAATTTAAAATAGCCTTTGAGTTCAACTTACTTCTCTTGTGTTCCGCATCCACGGGCGGGACTCCACGACTCTTGATAATATGCATCCAGGCGAGGGTGTGTACATCAATGGTGCGATAGGCTAGATTCCAATTGAGTCCGGCACGCTCAGCAGCAGCGGTAAGCATGCTTCTATCGTAGGAAACATTTTGTCCGGTCAGCGTTCGCTCCGACAAATGTTGGGTCCAGTCTAAAAAATCGGTCAATAATTCCGCCTCTGATTGTCTGTTCACATCGGTTGCCTCAGCTTCGGTAAATCCATTTACAGCTAACGCTTCTTCCATGATATGAGCTCCATCCCACACTCGACATTCGCCATAAAAACGATTCTCTGGATTACGAAAATCCAACGCTCCAATAGATAAAATTGAGTGGCGATCAGGTCGCAATCCGGAACATTCTGTGTCTACTATTAACATACAGCTAGTATATCATTCTAAACCCTCGCAGTTCCCAGCTGCACTATAACCGGCCGCTCTTGCTTCCGCTATTGAAGAAAAAATGATTCTATTGCTCTCTTTGATTTGTTTAGCTCCCGGGCAGTCTTGTAAATGGTACTTCGTACCAGAACTAGAAACTACCACTGAAGCGCTATCGCTTATAGGCAAGTCTGGCGTTTGTCCGACAGATGGCACATTTTGGCGAGAAATTTGCACTCCGGCGCTTTGTGGCTGAACATGAACCATTGAGCTCCGACCCAGCACAAACGCCACAATGGCGATAGACACCACTAAAAGGGCGTAGAAAACCGCGTCATCTAACAACAATGACTTGAGTTTTTCGCTCATATATCGTATACTCTGCGCATTATTTAATCATTATACCTTAAGCGTATGGCAAAGAAGAAAGCAGGTGGAACATCGAAGAACCTGCGTGACTCACAACCAAAATTTCTCGGTGTGAAGCGCGCAGACGGCCAAGCCGTCAAGGTAGGTCAAATCATCGTTCGACAACGTGGAACGAAGATTGAAGCTGGAAAAGGCGTAAAGGTGGCTAAGGACCACACACTTTTTGCAATGACAGAAGGTGTAGTGTCTTTCCGCAACATGCGAAAAACTCGATTCAATGGACAAACAGTGAACAAAAAAGCCGTTCACGTGGTCGCTGCAGCCTAAGGCTCAGTACGTAATAAAAAAACAGCCGGTCCCTAGAGGACCGGCTGTTTTCTTTATTCATCGCTACAGTAGTCTCGTTAAGAATCTCGTCGAATCGTCACTTTTTCAATCACAACATCCTCCAGAGGAAGATTAGATGGTCCGGTTTCTACCACACTAATAGCATCCACCACGTTCATTCCAGACACAACTCTCCCGAACACTGGGTGTTTCGAAGACAGCGGTGGTTTGTTGAAGTCTAAATTCGTATTATCAACCAAGTTAATAAAGAACTGACTTCCACCGCTATTTGGTCCACTATTGGCCATCGAAATAGTCCCACGTGCGTTTGTCAGGAGTTTTCCTTCAATATGTTCATCAGGAATTGAGTACCCTGGTCCACCTTGACCATACTTAAATATTTCGTCTGTCAAAGTATTTGGGTCACCCCCTTGAACCATAAATCCGTCTATCACTCGGTGAAACTTGATTCCATCGTAAAATCCTTCCTCTATGAGCTTGGCAAAGTTGCCTGCGGTAATCGGCATTGAGTCGTCAAACAGTTCAATTTCTATTGTTCCCTTATTTGTTTCTAGTACTGCTACTGGATTCATATTATTTACGATGTCAACTTGATAAGCCTTCAGTTCTTCTGCCTTGAGTGGTGCAGAGAGTGGCTCCTCACTGAGCAACTCGACTTCGCTGGAAAGCAGAGCATCTGCTCCTCCTCCAACCCACCAAGAAATTCCCCCGATGAGAGCACCACATATTAACAACAAAATGAAAATTGGAGCACCGTCGTGCAGAATCTCTTTCATATTTTATACTTTTTTAATTACTTCAATAGTAATAGTAGCTGTGTTGTCTCCTCTGACGAGTTCTACAGAGTGTTCACCCACTTCCTTGATCGGTGCACCGACTACCAACATCGCTGCTTCAACATCGACACCCGCTGCCTGAGCTGCTTCAGCAATATCTTGTTCACTAACTGCCTTGAAGGCGTGACCTTTGTCATTCACTTCTGCTGAGACCTGGATGATATTAGCAGTCAAGGCTGTTTGGGCTGCCGTAAATCGAGCCTGGTCCGCTTCTTTGTTTGATTCGGCTTCAGCTTGTAATTTTTCAATTCGTTTCTTGTTTTGGGTAGTAGCGGCCTCGGCCATTCGCTTTGGGATTAAGTGATTCAGGGCGTACCCGTCTGGTACTTCCACTAAATTAGACCGCTTGCCAATTTTTGCTACATCTTGTAGAAGGATTACTTTCATAGTCTGTGTTTATTATCTGTCGTTAATTGCCCGTTATCATAGCAAAAGATGGCCTACTACTCCAGCTTACTGCCCTTCAGTCAGTTGTTCTTCGAAATCGTCACTAATAACCTCTGCTCCGGCCAAGAATCGCAGCGCAGCCTCTTTCTGTGGATCTTCTTCAGCTACTCGTTGCTGCGGGGTCCGACCAATCACGATATCAGGGGTCAGTCCTCCGTTTGAGATGGAAGTGCCGTTTGGAGTAAGCCAACGAGCAATAGTCACTTTCAATGACGCACCGCCATCAAGGTTCATCAGCTCCTGCACTGAACCCTTTCCGAATGTCTGGGCCCCAATGACGGTAGCTACACCGTGGTCCTGCAGTGAGCCGGCCAAGATCTCAGCAGCTGAGGCAGAACCGCCGTCCACTAGCACTACCAAGTTTTCTGGGGTGAAGAGTTGAATTTGTCGGCCACGACTACGGAATATTTCGTTCTTGCTTTCGTCTCCAAATGCTTCACTTACCACCACTTTGCCAGCGGGCAAAAAATGGCTCGCAATCGAAACCGCACTTTGCAAGAAGCCTCCTGGATTACCTCGCACATCAAGAATGAGCTTGGCCGCACCACTTTGTTTGTATTCTTCTAGTGCTATAAGCACTTCATTGTCAGCAAGGGCATTGAAGCTGTACAGAGCCAGAATGAAAGTGTCGCCTACCTGCTCTGTCTTTACTGTCGGGATGTCAATCGTGTCACGAGTAATTGGGATGGAGAGAAATTCAAGCTCACCCTCTCGAAACACCAGTAGAGTCACTATTGTTCCCTGCTCTCCTCGGATAAGCTTCACCGCTTCGTCAATTCGCATCCCTTCAGTACTCTGACCATCAATTTCTACAATCACGTCTTCAGAAACCATTCCCGCCCGTTGAGCCGGAGTGTCAGGTAAAGGTGAAATCACCGTTACTAAACCTTCACGCAGTCCGACTTCCATTCCTACACCACTAAAGTTTCCTGACACGTCTTCATTAAACGATGCTGCGTCGTTGGGCGGCAGGTAGACGGTATGAGGATCACCAAACGCGTCCACCAAACCTTCAATGGCGCCGTCTAGACGCTCTTGAGTAGAAAGAATTACGCTAGAACTTGCGTTGGCGAACTTTTCGTCCATCAGGTGCCACACTTTCCAAAACTCAGTCAAATCAGGCTGACTGATGGTAGTCTCTGCTTGTGACTTGCTGTTGAAGAAGCTGAAGACAGAAGCACTTTGTTGTGTGTCGTCCACGCCCTGCCCTGCTTGAATGCCCGAGAAAAAAGCACCGCACGCAAACGCAAACGCTAAAAAATAGCCTAGTCCTCGTTTTACACTTTTATTCATAACGCCTGATTTCGAATTTTTATTACTGTACATAGTGGCTATTATTGCACAATCTCAGCGTAGCCCAAAGCAGTTGTATGCCGGTTGCGATATTGGTACACTAATAGGAATGTTGGAAAAACTCTTTGGTGGAAAAACACCAGTAATCACCCGTGAAATAAAGCTCTACAATACTGAAAAAAATAGCCCAGAAACCTTTGTGCCCTACGATGCTCGAGCGGTCAAAATCTATAGCTGCGGACCCACCGTCTATGACTATGCTCACATCGGTAATCTCCGATCATACGTTTTTTCAGACATTCTGAAGCGTACCCTCATCCGAAATGGCTATCTCGTTAATCACACTATTAACTACACCGACTTCGGACACCTGACCGACGACGGTGATGCTGGCGAGGACAAAATGATGAAAGGCCTAAAGCGTGAAGGTCTTCCGGTCACTTTAGCTTCAATGGTCGAACTCTCTAACCAGTTCATCAAAGCCTTTGAAGAAGACTTTGATGAACTACGTATCATTCCTCCCACCACTTGGGCTCGTGCTAGTGACTACATCAAAAAGCAGATTAGCCTCATTAAGACGTTGGATGAAAAGGGCTTTACCTACGAAACCAGTGACGGGGTATATTTCGATATTAAAAAATTTCCCAAATATGGCCGGTTAGGGAACATCCAAATCCAAGAGCTCAAAAGTGGCGCTCGCGTAGAAGTAAATTCAGAGAAAAAAAATCCAGCCGATTTCGCTGTCTGGAAAAAAGGTGACTTGGGCTGGGAAAGCCGTTGGGGAAAAGGATTCCCGGGCTGGCACATCGAGTGTTCAGCCATGGCTATGGCCACCCTGGGTAACCAAATAGATATTCACACTGGTGGCATTGACCATATCTCAACTCATCACAATGCTGAAATCGCTCAAGCAGAAGCTGCGACTGGCAAGACATTTTCTAAATACTGGATGCACAATGCCTTCATCACTATTGATAGCAAAAAAGTCTCTAAGTCGCTAGGCAACACCCTCACTATGCGTCATCTCGCTGACCGCGGCTTTAGTGGGGACGATTATCGTTACTGGCTGTTGACCGCACACTACCGCTCCCCGGTGAATTTCTCGTGGGAAGCTCTGCAGGCTGCCAAACAGGCCCTCTACCGCCTCAAACGACACATGTACGAAGAATATAAACAAAAGTCAGCTGCCCCGGATGCTGCCTATCTCGAAAAGTTCGACGAGCGACTGGCGGATGACCTCGACACCCCTGGGGCCATGGCCATCATGTGGGACATGGTGAAGGACGCCAAGCTGGATAACAAAACTAAATGTGGAACCTTGATGGCCATGGACGAGATTCTCGACATCGGACTCTCCGAGAGTGTGTCCGACGGAGTCCGCTCACTAGGAGTCATCGCTACCGACGAGCTCCCCCCAGATATTCAGCAACTCGTAGATAGACGAGAGGCGGCTCGCGTAGCTCGCAACTGGGCCGAAGCAGACCTCCTGAGAGAAAATCTCAGCCTCAAAGGCTACACGTTAGAAGATTCCACCCACGGACCGAAAGTCACTAAGGAGTAGCTACTGAAATAAGAGACTTTAGTGTTTCTGGCTGACCACTAGATTCTGTCAACATAAGTAAAAATCCCCAGAGAAGTAGTTGAACACTTAAGAAGCTAAGCAGCAGTAGTGAGTATTTCCAGGTTTCAGTTTGTCCGACCAGCTGCAAAGCAATTAAGAAAACCAGTCCAACTGCAAAAAGCACAATTACGTACTCGGAAGTATTCATAAATAATTCCAAATAGTCTACATGCGCACCGAAACGGTTGAAGGAGAAAAGGGCACCAAATACTACAGCACTTTGTAATATGAGGTTACCAATACATGCGTAGATAAGTAGCCGATACTCTTTAATAAAGATTAATAGAGTTATTGTCCCAAGCGCTATCAAAATACTTATCAAGAATATATGTGTAGGTTCCATTACTACATAAAATACCATGGACTATCCCCGTCCTCCCCACTTTCCCCAACCTTGCAGCCAAACAGTCAATCTCTGTTTCGTGCTAATATGCTAGTCAAGTATGTCATCTGAACACAATCGCGCCCTGCGCACTCCCCCGCAGAACGTCCCAGCTGAAAAAGCGCTGCTGGGAGCAATTATTCTTAAACCCGACGTCATGCACGATGTGTCGGTGGCGGTGTATCCCGAAAGTTTTTTTGCTGATAAACACCGGGCAATTTTTGATGCCATCCAAAAACTATTTTCCAAAGGTGACCCGATTGACCTGATCTCTATCGTCACCGCCCTGAAGGAAGCCAATCAACTAGAACGAGTTGGTGGGGCGACCTACATCACCGAACTCATTGAGACGGTACCCGCCGCCGGAAACGCCATGTACTACTCGACCCAGGTGCAGGACAAGGCTGTCTTACGTAACCTTATTCACGCGGCTGATGATATCGCTGAGATTGGTTACTCTGACCCGGACACCGTTGACGAAGCGATGGATCAGGCCGAGAAAAAAATCTTCCAGGCCACGCAAGCGCCTTCAGCTCAGAAGTTTCGACCGATCGGCAGCGCTTTGACTGAAGCCTGGGAGCGCTTTGAACACCTCAGTGCGAACCCTGGAGAACAGCGCGGAGTCCCTTCGGGTTTCGCTGCTATCGACAATCTCCTATCTGGATTCCAGAAAGCCGACCTGATTATTCTGGCCGCTCGACCCTCTATGGGAAAAACCACCCTCGCCCTGGACCTCGCCCGAAACGCCGCTCTCTTGCACGGTGCTTCAGTCGGTATCTTTTCGTTAGAAATGAGTGACCAGCAACTCGTAGACAGAATGCTCGCAGCTGAGTCGGGCGTGGACTCTTGGAAACTGCGAACCGGACGCTTGTCTAACGACCAAGAGTACGAAGCACTACAGCAAGCCATGGACAAGCTCAACAAAGCGCCGATTCACATCATCGACGAAGCGGCTTTGAATATTGTAAAAATGCGTTCGGCGGCACGACGACTAAAAAATGAACATGGCTTAGATATGTTGATTGTCGACTACCTCCAGCTCATGTCCCCTACCCTGACCAAAAACAGCGATTCGATGGTGCAACAGATTACTGAGATTTCTCGGTCTCTAAAAATCCTCGCTAAGGAGCTGGATATTCCAGTTATTGCACTGTCTCAGCTATCTCGTGCTGTGGAGCAACGAGGAGGCAAACCACGCCTCTCAGACCTTCGTGACTCGGGGTCTATCGAGCAGGATGCCGACGTCGTGATGTTTATTCACCGCGAAGACAAAGCCAACAAAGACAAAGAGGCTGAACGGCCAAACATCGCCGAGATTATGATTGAAAAACACCGAAACGGTGCCGTTGGTTCAGCCGAGCTCTACTTTGATGGTCAACACGTCCGATTCCTCAACCTAGACACCCACCACAGTGCCCCCGGCGGAGGAGATGACTTCTAAAATGAACAAAGGCCCTGAGGGCCTATTGTGAATTTTGCTCTGAATTTGCCCCAATCCCAGGGCAAATTCCTAGAGCAGGCAGATGAGTGCTCGCGTAAGTAAGTATTTCTGATTTTTGTAAATGAACAATGCCTGGGAGGAACATGTTTCCTGTATGCAAAGCCTTCTTTCCGAAAGTATATTCCTGAAGCGAGCCGGTAAAGTTTTGCGCAATATAAGTGTCATGGTTCTTCCATGAATGAACTGTTTTTTATTATGTCCGAAAGTGTATAATCAATTCCCATGAACACCCTCGATTCTCTCATCAGATATTTTGAAACCTTTCCCGGCGTCGGCGGACGACAAGCCAAGCGCTTTGCCTTTCATGTACTGCGCATGGGCGAAGCAGATGCCAAAGAGCTGGCCCAGCTAATCGAAAACATCAAACAACGCGTGACTGAGTGTTCCAGCTGCCACCGTTATTTCGCCAACGAAAACACCAAGACACCCACTTGTTCTATCTGTAGCTCCAGTAATCGAAATCACAATCGTCTATTAGTAGTTGAGAGTGATTCTGACATTCAAGCCATCGAGCGAGCTGGTGTCTTTGACGGCCTGTACTTCGTTCTAGGCGGCACTGTCCCCTTACTAAATGCCAAAGATAATTCAAAGCTTCGTGGAGGCACCCTAAAAGCAACTGTCGAAGCCCGAATTCCCGACGGTCTCGAAGAAATCACTTTAGGCTTTTCAGTAAATCCTGACGGAGAAAACACCGCGCGTTTTGTGGAGTCTATTATTAGTGACTTAGCCACCGAGCACGAGATTAAAATTTCTTATCTGGGACGTGGACTCTCAACCGGCAGTGAACTGGAGTACGCAGATGCGGAGACTATCAAAAATGCTTTCCAGAACCGTTCTTGATGCTTACCTCTGGAGTGAGCCCGACCGAATAATAAAAGCGCTCAATCGAGCACTTTTATTTTATTGCTTTCCTAGTTGTTCCTCTATTTCAGTGAGCTTTATGGAGAGTAACTCTTGCACATACTTTCGAGCAGTAACATCGAAGCCCACCTCCTCACTCCCTCCCACCAACTTCTCCCACTCCGGAATCCCCACTAACTGCAGGCCGGGCAAAGTGCTGACAACCTCTTCTTTAATAGTATCGGCAACTTCGGTTAGTCTGGCCTGCAGCCAGAAGGTTTTTTCTTGACTGTTTTCCAAATTGATTCTTTTTCTCAGTTTGTCGATTCGTTCGCTAAGGGTTAACGACTGCTTGTGAGCAAATTCTGTTGGTTCTATATTCATGACTTTAGTATAACAAAAGACGCTCTAACGAGCGTCTTTTGTGGTTGACTAAATTGAGTCAATCTTGATTTCTGCGTAGTGTTGTCGGTGACCAATTCTTCGGTCTCGGTTTGACTTCGCTTTGTAGCGCACGATAGTTAGCTTCTTGCCTTTCTTTTCTCCCAGGTACGTGGCTTTTACTTTCGTTCCAGTGTGTGGATTTCCGACTTTTGAAGTTGTACCGTCGTCAGTCATAAGTACTGTATCGAATTCAATTTCTTCACCCACCTCGTGATTTGCTAAAAGCTCTACTAAGAGAGTGTCCCCTGCCCGTACGATATATTGCTTGCCTCCGGTCGCAATAACTGCAAAGGGGGCGCTGGTTGTTTCTGTAGCCATAATAGGCGGCATAATACAAGATAAGTGCGAATTATGCAACCACAGACATATTCACCGTGCAGGCAAAGGCGACAAATAGCTCGTACGAGACTGCCCTGAGCAGCTGAACCTGGTCTCTAGTGTACAAAGACACTATTTCTTGCCTAGGTAATTAACTGATTGTTGTTTTGATCTATTTGAGTTATGTTTATCAGGGCAATTAAAGGAGTTCTCAAATGCACAAAACCTATTTCATCAAGCGACGTTCTGGCCGCCATGTAACAGAGCTGTATGTACAGCTGCCTAAACCGCCCAAAGAATACAAAATGGGTGAACAGCTGACCGTTTGTATCGAAGAACGAAATGTTCCCTGCCACGTCATAGTTGACGTAGACAAATATAACTCTGTTATGCATGTTGCGTGAAAAGCACCTTAGCCCTCAACCTACATCTTGAGGGCTTTTTTATTCATCTGCCCGGTGAGGCTTTTCTACCGTCAACATATCAACACCCGCACTAACACCAGTAATGCGCGTCACGTCTTTATCTATCTTGCTAAGTTCTTTGTAGCCAGCGTTGTAATGATTAACGGTAGTAGAGAGGGTGGTTCCTAACTTCTGGTAATACTCTTCGTACCGCGTCATGTGACTACTCAGACGCTCTACGTTCTTGATAATATCCTGCGCTTTCTCCTCAATTTCCATAGCTTTTAGACCCTGCAACACGGTCTGTAAATACGCCAAAAAGGACGTTGGTGAGACAATAATCACCTTGTGCTTCCCGGCCGAACTTTGAATAAGATTATTTTCGCCAGCGCCAACTTTGTTTGACAGTAAATCGTAATAAATTCCTTCGTGCGGAATAAACATAAAAGCAAAGTCGGTGGTTTTCTCACTCGGACGGATGTATTTTGCCGTTTCTGAAATACGTAGTTTTAGGTCGTTGATGAAGGCTTTTTCGTACTTCACTTTATCTTCCCCCGCCTTGGCCGTGGCAAAACGATTGTAGTTTTCTAACGAAAATTTCGAGTCTATGGGAATTACTTTATCTTTCACAAAAACTGCCGCGTCGACTATCTCACCATCAGAAAAGGCGTACTGCATTTTAAAGCTCTCGGGGGGCAACACGTTTTGTAGCACTGTTTCCAGATAATACTCACCTAGCACCCCGCGTTGTTTGGGGTTCTTCAAAATGTCCTGCAGTTCTTTGAGCTGATCAGCCACTTCAAACACTTGTTTAGAACTCTCCCCTACCTCAGTCACTCCTTTAATTACATTGCGCAACTGTTCATTCATTTCTTTATTGATGTCCTGAATGAGCGTGCGACTTTCTTGAAACTGCATTCGACTACCTGCTTGCATAGCCTTGTTGGTCTCACTGAGTTTCGCGTCTACCGTACGTGACAACTCCTCAATTCGCTGCATGACAAACATCGACTCTTGGTCGCCTTTGCCTTTAGGCTGCAGTAGTTTGTAAGCCACCAAGATATTTACCAGTAGTAACGCAATCCCTAGTCCGACCAAAATCATTTCCATACATTTATCATACCATCAACAGAAAATCGTGATAAACTAATTTTAGCCCCATAAAGGGTTTGGTAGCTACGTTTCATATCGGTTGCTACAAAACTATAATTATCTACTTATGTCTTTGCACGAAAATATTAGGGCTGAACTGAAAGAATCAATGAAAGCTAAGGATGCTATTCGTCTACGAACTGTACGCAGCATGCTTACCGCCTTCACTAACGAGCTCGTAAACACTGGCAAGACTCCACAAGACTGGCTCGCTGATGAGGAAACACTCGCAGTGATAAAACGACTGGCCAAACAACGAAAAGAATCCATCACTCAGTTTGAAGCCAACGCTCGACCCGAGTTGGCTGTGCCCGAGAAAGAAGAGCTGGTGGTGCTTGAAGGCTATCTACCGCAGATGATGTCCCGAGAAGACATCCAACCAATAGCGGTAACAAAAAAAGCTGAGCTCGGTATCGACGACAAAAGTAAGATGGGAATGCTCGTCGGAGCCGTGATGAAAGAATTGGCTGGAAAAGCTGACGGCGGTGACGTGAAGGTAGTAGTGGAATCGCTTTTCTAGTACGTCTTTACCAAAGTAACATAGAACTACAGCTCATACTGTGCTATATTTCATTTGGATATTAGTCCTTTTCTGAAGGAGAGCAGCGATGAGTAACAAAAAAAACCGGACCTGGATTGCTAGTGAAAAAACGACCGTCAGCGAGATACAAAAAATTCAAGAGAAGTTTAAAAACAAGGTGAACGTCTCATTGTTTCACGATGGACGAGTTGCCGTCTACCCTGCCTGGTCCGGCAAAAGGTCTGCCTTTGACCGCTTCATGAAACAAAATAACAGCTTCACGCAAGCTGTACTAGCGCCCAACGAAATTTAAACCACAACCGGTACCCACAAACCCTGCCTGACTGCTAGTCACGCGGGGTTTTTATGTAAATACTGATTCGATTTCCTGAGCAGTGTCTATCTCAAACTGACCCACTTTTGTCCGACGTAGGTTTTGCAACGTAGCCGGATACCCAATCCGTCGGCCGAGCTCTTCTGCCAGCGAGCGAATGTACGTGCCACTACCGACAAAGAATCTCACCGTTGCATAAGGCTTATCGTCACCTTTTTTTACCGTAAATAATTCAGCTTCAAACACTCTCATGGTGCGCACTGGTACCTCAGTCACCAACTCACCAGCCTTTTCTGCCTTTCGGGCCCGCTTATACATAGCCACACCATCTACTTTGATAGCACTGTAAGCAGACACCGGAAGCTCTAGCTCACCAACCATTTCTTCCAGGACACTGGAAATTTTACTCACTAAAACTTCCAGTGTCTCCTGGACCGTTTTATCTTCGAGAACTTCCCCTTCCATGTCACCGGTTGAACGTCGTTCGCCAATACGGACTTCAGCCAGATACTCTTTGTTGAGTTTTGTTAAATCAGTCAGTCTTTTTGTACCCGGACCAACACCGATAATCATTAATCCCGTAGCTAACGGATCGAGGGTCCCAGCGTGACCCAGCTTGGGAGCTTTTTCTCCATCATGAGAGTCTGAGTAATGTCTGCGCAAGCGCCGAATAACGTCAAATGAAGTGATTCCGGCCGGCTTATCAATCAGTAATAATTCAGGCAACTTCATTAGACGAATTGGACCAACTTAACCATGAAGAATACAAAGAAGAGAATCATCATCACCCCTTCCCACTTTTGTATCTGTCTGGCTAGACCATTGACGAACAAAATCAAAGACGCGGCAATCATGACGACCAGACCGAGATCCATTACAACTTCTCCCGCCACCAGCGGCGCCAACAATCCCGGCAGACCAACCACTAGAAGAATATTAAAGGCGTTGGAACCGAAAATATTTCCAATCGCTAAATCAACTTCGTTATTTTTGATAGCTCGCAAGGACACAAAGAGCTCAGGCAAAGAGGTACCAATCGCAATCGCTCCAATCGATACCAGACCAAGCGGAATCGCCAGTCCAGTGGCAATATTTACGGCCATTTGGATGGTATAGTGAGCACCCAGGAGTACTGCGCCAATACCCAAGACTACAAATACGATGTCTTTGGTACTTAACTTACTTTTTGTTTCATCCACGTCTATCTCCATCTGTTTCTTGGCTTCGTTTGATGGTGAAAATAAATACCACAGATACGCTGCCAGTGTTCCCACCAACAGTAACGCTTCTATCTGATCTACCACTCCATCATAGACGGACAAAACGAAGTGAATAGTCGCTATCATAAAGATTGGCAGCTCAGTTTTCAGGAGATTTTTGTTAATCACCACTGGTCCACTCAGGGCAGCCAGGACACCCACAATCAACAGGATGTTCGTGATATTCGACCCCACTGCGTTGGCGATAACAATCTCCGTAGAACCGGCCAGAACAGCGGCCAGAGAAGATGCCAGTTCAGGTAATGAGGTACCCAGACCAACAATCAGCACCCCGATGGCAAAAGAAGTCATTCCAAAATGAGCTCCAATTCGTTTGGCTCCTTCAACAAATAAATCTGCTCCACGTACCAAAACGTAGAGTGCTCCAATGAGGATTCCCGACCACTGTGCAAGTTGTAATAATTCCATAAGTAAGAGTATACCTTAGAGTACGAGCAGACTAGGATTAATAATCAAGAGTCCACCTAAGAGCAGCATCAACACTCCCCCAATGAGCAGTGAAAGCTGTGCGTACTTTCCGCCATGGGACTGCAGTTTTGAGTAGCCCCAAATTGCCAAACCGAACACTACGAAGTCATCGACCATGTACCCAATTGTGTATACCAAAATGTACCACTGCCGTTCCATGAAGGTCAGCATGTTTAAGTCGAGGATTTTTGTGTACGCCTGGGGAATCCCGATTGAACAAGCGAATTCAATGATGTTCACCGAGAAGGCAATCAAGAGAATCGCCAGCACTGACATGATGGTCACAGGCTGATTGATTATCTGCTTAAATTTATCAATAGTTTTTGACTGCGTTTGGATACCGCTAATATCACACACCAAAGCAGCGTCTTTATTTTTATTCCAACGCCACAGGAAAAAGATTCCCCCGCCCGTCGCAAGCAGTCCCACCAGTGGTGTGACGTATTGATCGAGTGCTACAAAGTCCCAAGTCTTGTACCAGACGTTCAAAATCAAGTTGTACATCACCGCCTGAGCAAAAATAAAGATTCCGGCCAGCATAATCATTTTTTTACGGCTCCCCGCTTGTGACAGGAGCACCAAGAAAGTGATTAGCACCCACATCGCGCAGGGGTTAAAGCCATCTATCACCCCCAGTAAAGCGGACAGAGAGAAAAGTGAGAAAGCTTTCAAATCCACCACGCCGATAAGCGGAAGATCAAACGTGATACCAGAAACCTCACCCTCTTCACATATCAACCCTGTGCAACCACCGCCCACAATCACTTCTTGCAAGGGAGCCTTTTCAAGATGGCTTTCCACCGAGTCTATATCCGTATACTGAGCTGCCACAACAGCATCCTTGATAGCCTGACCGGTTGTCTGTGGTCCGTTAAAGCCGACCAGCACACGCTCACCTATGACTGTCACTGGTGTCACTTTTGATATCTCATGTTTGGCTGTCACGGCGTCGTACAGCTCCTGGGCGCGCTCATCGGTGATGATGTTCAAGTACTCATACTTGATACCTTCGTTACCCATAAACTCAAACTGCTTCTTGCAGAAACCGCAATCATCACGCCCAAACATGAAGACGGTCGGGCTGTCATTAAGCACCTCAGTACGCTCTTGCGCTTGCACGGGGGCTCCAGCCAGCCCAGTAACCACGATTAAAAAAGCAAGAACCATAGTGAGTATTTTTTTCATGGTTTTTTATAGTATCACATCAAAAAGACCAGCCGCCCCTGGACGTATCTGGTCTAAGTTGTCAAATGTATTGTAGGAAATCCTCGTATCCCTGGGCTGCCATTTCTGCTTTGGGAATAAACTTCAAGGCCGCTCCGTTCATACAATATCGCAATCCCCCTCTATTGGCTGGACCATCGTTAAATACGTGCCCAAGGTGGTTGTCAGCGATAGCTGAGCGTGTCTCGGTGCGCACCGAGAAGAATTTTCTATCTTCGTGTTCAGTGAGCGCATCGTCAGTAATCGGTTTTACAAACGACGGCCACCCGGTACCGGAATCAAACTTATCTTTCGACGAGTACAATGGTTCACCGGACAAGACGTCAACATAAATTCCGTCTTCCTCGATTTTATCCAATGGGCTCGTGCCGGCCCGCTCTGTCCCATCTTTTTGCGTAACTTTATAGACAATCGGGTCAAGCTGTTTTTGTAATTCCTCTTGGCTAGGTTTTTGATAGTTGCTCCACATATAGGTTGTGTTAGTAGTACTGCTAGTATTTCTCCATGGTAACTCTATAGTGCCACCATTGTCGCCCCAGTAGGCATCGATAAACCTGTCGCGGCCGGAAGCATTTCGATAGTATCGATACTGGAGCCCAGAGAGTGTCCCTTTGTAATAATCCTGGTGGTATTCCTCGGCCGGCCAGAAGGCCGGACGCGGCTGGATATCAATAGCCAGTGGTGCGTCATACGGACCAAATTCATTTACTTCAGCAACCAGGTCTTCAATTATCTGCTGCTGAGCGGTAGTCTCGTAGTAAAACGCCGCTGAGTACTTGTCGCCTCGGTCTCCAAACGTCCCTTCATCGTCGGTCGGGTCAGTGGTTTTCATGGTCACAATGAGGATATCTTCAAAAGATATTTGATTAGCATCATACGTAACCTCAACCACTTCTCGATGCCCACCCGAGCCATAGTTTTCATAGGACGGGTTCTTGGTAGTACCTCCCGCGTAACCAGAAACCACACCCACCACCCCAGCAAGTTTTTCTAAATCCGACTCGACACACCAAAAGCAGCCACCGGCCACCATCATGGTCTGCATGTCCGTTGTTGTGTCTGCCCCAGCCGTGTCCGGGCTGAGCTCTGGCGGCACACTCAGCCGTTCAGGCGTCACGTTTCCTTGTGCACTGAGGTTCTCGTCTGGATTTTCGACTACTGTCTCATCCATCTCAACCACTGCTTCACTCACAGCCGTGGCAGGTTCAGTTGCAGCCTGATCAGACTGGAAACCAAAAAACGCAGTGACGGCGATAAATAAACCTGCTATAAAATCCATACGTGCACATTATCTAGTAATGCCTTTTAGTACACGCAAAAAGAGAAAATCTTTCATCATTTCTTTGGTGATGGTGACGGAAGCATCAATCGTTTGAGTCATAAGTACCCTGAATATTCGCTTTATTCGGATATTGTGGGTATTTTATCCCCAACCTGAAGTTGCCGAAAGTGCCTTTCTTGCAGAGCGGCCAGCTTTGCGACCGAGCCACCGAGCCGATCTACTGCCTTAAGTTCAGCGACACAGCTTCGATACTCCGGGATTTGTTGCGCGACTAAGTTCCAGAATTCTTGTCCATGGTTTAACTCTACCAAATGACACAGCTCATGCACGATAATATAGTCCTGTAAGTGCGGTGGCAGGAAATATATTTTATAGTTGAAGTTCAGATTCCGTAGAGACGAACAGCTCCCCCAGCAGCGACGCTGATTTTTGATAGCGACTCGTTTGAACGGCAGGTTATAGTGCTGATTGAAATACTCCAGACGAGAGTGCGCCAATGAACGGGCCAGCTCTTTATGTTCGAGATAATGTTTTGTAACAGTCGACGCTCGTTTTTTGCGTACTCGACGCTTTGGTACCCACCACATGCGCTACCTGTTGAAAGGTGTAATCACCTGCTGTATCCACCGCTCATGTTGATTGGACTCTCTTATTCTGTTCATACGTGCAATAGTATCATAAGGATTAAATAGATTGACAAGTTTTATTTTCTAGACATAATACTAAATAAATCAGACAGGAGATGGAAGAATGTTCTTTATTGAGAAAATAGTAAATCACTATCAGGCAAAAGCCAGACGCAAGCAGGCTGAAATCGAGGCACTAAAAAGTGATCTCCAAGAGGCCAGAAAACTGTTGCCAGCAAACGGTACATCGTGCACTACCACCAGTGACTGTCACCGAGTTCGGATGGCGGGCAGAGTGGCAGCCATGGCAGAAGTCGAGGGAATTTCCCTCAAAGAAATCGGCACAGACGCCCAGGAAATGTATGTCCTGACGCGATACTACTCTGAAGAAATGGTGACCGGGAGAAAGCGAAATACCCACAAATAAGCAACCGAGCACTCCTTTACCGAGTGCTCGTATTTTATGTATTTTAAAACGGCGCGGGTGTAACAGCTTTCTCTTCTAGTTGGTATTGAATTCTCGCTAATCGAACCAAGGTGTAGTCATACTCTTCATCAGCCGCCTCGTAGAGCGGTTTGAGTTTTTCTGCTCCGTACTTCACGATAGCTGCGTCAAAAATATCTCGTGCCTTACCCCAGTCAATGTCTTTTGGCTCGAGTGCGACCACATCATCTGCCGTCAGCTGCCCATCTTGAGCGAGTTTCTCGATATGTGTCCAAATCGTCGTCTCGGTCACCTCTCGAATATCAGCAATATCTGTAATACTCCGCCCTTCAAGCAACAGTTCTTTGGTTACTTCGTAGGTGCTTTCTGCCGACACCTTTTTTCGTGCACTTTTGACCACTCCTACCGCGTCTTCGTCCGGGATCTTTCCACCGTGAGCCACCACGAAGCGCTCGTGCATTTCTTGCACCTCCTTATCTTCCATAGCAATAAACGCATCTTCAGCCGAAGTAGATTCTTTGTGAAATTTTACGTCTTGCATAACAATCTTCGGGTCTACCTGCAACGCATTGGGATGCATTCCGAGCACCTTGAGTCCATCTAGTGAACGTACTCGGGACAAAGCCACGTAGCCTTGTCCATAGACAAAAGCTTTAGAGAGGTCAATCTCTGCTGCATCCAAGGACATTCCTTGGCTTTTATGCACCGTAATCGCCCAGGCCAGACGCAGCGGTAACTGCTCAATGGAAGCTAGTACCTTGCCGTCTTCGGCCAACTCCCAGGTGGTACTTTTCATAACAATCTCTTTCCCATCGAGCGTCTCCACTACTGGAAGTCCCTCGTCAAAACGAACAATCCGACCGAGAGTTCCGTTCACGTAGCCCGCTTCAAAGTTGTTCTTGGTGCACATCACCATCGCATCTTCTTTAAGTTCCAAGACTTCTGGTGAGAGACAGTTCTTTACCAACCCTTCAATCATCGGCTTCTTCCCTTTCCCTGACATTTGGAACTTACGAATTGGCCCGGGTAGCTCGGCAAGCTTTTGATTGTTTACCGCGTCTACGTCGGCGTTGTGTGTATACAGACGCGTCGGGTCGATGTGTTCAAAAGCGATTTCAGTCTGTTCCTCTAAGAGCGTGTAGTGCTCTTCTTCAATTTCATTACGGCGAATCGAACCGAGTAATCCCAGTAGTGTCTCATCGTCTTGTCGGTACTGTTCGGTGATGTAGCAAATCAATGGCTTGAGATTGAGCCACGCATTACACTCAAACGCGTAGCGCATCATATCGCCATTACGCGTCACTGGCGGCAGTTGGAAAAAGTCTCCAATACACACCACCTGAATCCCCCCAAAGGGTTCTTCACTCGAGCGCACCGTACGCAAGACCTGGTCAACCATATCCAGCACCTTCCCATCAAGCATCGAAATCTCGTCCAACACCAGTACCTGCACCGCCTTGGCCCGCTTCACAATCCGTTCTTTCGTAGAGATCTGCTCTAAATCAAACGGAGTCAAAAAATCTTTAATACCCACTCCACTCCAAGAGTGAATCGTCATTCCGCCAATATGAGTAGCCGCAATACCAGTTGAAGCGGTCACCGCCACGTTAAGCCCGGCAGCCTCCAGCCACGCCACATACTTATTGATTACGTAGGTTTTTCCCGCTCCCGGCTCCCCCGTCAAAAATACATTGGCTCCAGTTTTTAAGATATCTAACGCTCGTTCTTGTGTCATGCAGGTAGGATAGCATATTTGTTCCTCCGTTGACTCTTCACCTATTTTATTCATAATTCACACAGTACACAAACGTGCCTCTACACTTACAGGATAAACTATGAAGTCTGTTCTTCTTACTACTTTTGTTCTGACGGTTCTGCTACTTGCAACGACTTTGACTGACGATTCTGCTCATGACGCAACCCCTTCTAACCACGAATGTCAGCAGCTCCAGGCTGACCTTGACCACATAATAAAAAGTGGATGCAAGGATGTCACACTCACCGCTACTATTAAGCGGACGGAAGACCAACTGGCAGAAATCCCGGCTCAACTGCAGGCATTTGGCACCGCTAACTTTCGCCTGCTCCCGGTGGTCGACACCTTCAATCAAAACGCCCAAAGGGTCGTATGTCAGCTGTCAGTCGAGCACAATCAAGCCAAAGAAATTTGAGTGACCCAGCGTGATGAGGCGTATACCGCCTGGCACACCAATTGCTTTCCAAAGTCACACTAAATACTCACCCCGCCCGAACATTGTTCGGGCGGTTTTTTGCAAGAACGGAATCCGAGCAGGCTAAATCTCTCCTCAATCAGAAAACATTGACGCAGCTTAAGGACCTGTTCTGCTATTGACTTTTCATATATTTGAAGCATAATACGTGCAGAACACCGCTGCACCTCCCCAAAAAAAAGGAACGCCTGATGAAATCTATTTTTGGTATTATTATCCTGGCAGCACTTACCCTTCTACCATTGTGTACACAAGCGGAAAGTAACCTTGAGGTTACAATGCGCGAATATAAAGTATGCGAAGGTCAGATGTACGAGGAGCTCGAACAGTTGTTTACAACCGCTGTACTCGAACACTCAGAACGTGGCTCTGAAGCTCGCTTCGCGCTTGAACGGCTGACAATCATTCAAAGTGAGATGATTAATTTTCTCGCAACAGACCAGCGAATGCATTCTGTCGTTGAAACTTTTAACGCAGGCATAGTAAAGGTTATTGTAAAAATGTTAGCCGAAAGCTCTAAAGATCAAGACTTCCGCCAAAAATATATCCAGGCCCGAAAAGCTGCGATATCAAAGTTTGAACAATGCATTAAGCTAGAAGGCTAATGTAGCCCCGCCGCCCGGAAATAATTTCGGGCGGTTTCTTTTTTACCTATCTTTTGTTCTCCTCCACTTGAGAATCAAAGGTGTGAAAAAACTCCCTGCACAATTTTCTAAGCACGGTATACTAAAGAGTAATTATGGCAACCAGTTCTTCAGCGACTAAGATCGCTATCAAAAACAATACTCGTCGGAAAATTAAAAAAGTAGCGAAGGCTACGCCTAAAAAGGCGCCTGTAAAAAAATCTACCGCTAAGAAACCGGCGGTGCGAAAATCTACCAAGCGAGCCACCGCCGCCATTAAGAGCGCAGCCAAGAAACTTGAGCTGATGCAGACAGTCAAGCGTAATCCCTTAGGACACCTTTTGATAGAAAAAGTCCTCCGTGAAAACGGCTTCCGCGGTGGCATCTCTACCAGTAAAGAATTGCTCGATGCGTACAGCACCGATGAAAGCATTTTCTCGGTGCGACCGCAGGTAGTCCTGCAACCCAAAAACCGCCAAGACATCGAGATTGCGACCAAAGTAATCGCTGAAGAAACCAAACGATTCTCTTCTCTCTCCCTGACTCCGCGGGCTGCCGGCACTGGACTAGGCGGTGGATCACTCACTGATTCAATCGTGATTGACGTGTGTGCTCACCTAGACAAGATTGGCGACATCATCAAAAAGAAAGACAAAGTCACGTTTACCTGTGAGCCAGGTGCTATGTGGAGACATGTCGAGAAGAAACTCAAAGCCGAAGGCTACTACGTCCCATCGTACCCGGCATCAAAAGACATCTGCAGCATGGGTGGTGCAGTAGGCAACAACTCCGCTGGTCCTGACTCACTGCGCTATGGACACTGCGCAGATTGGGTTGAGTCGCTAGATATCGTCTTGCACGATGGCCACACCTACACCGTCAAAGCACTTACCTTCCGCGAGTTCAAACTCCTCATCAAGCAAGACCACGAACACGCCCGCATCGCAAAAGAGGTGTTTGACCTCATCACCAAAAACGAGAAAGAGATTAAAAAGAATAAACCCAAAACCAAAAAGAACACCGCCGGATATCCTTTATGGAACGTCATGCCCCAAGGAGTAGCCAAGTTCAAAAAAGGCGAAGGCACCTTTGATTTGACCCGCCTGATTTCTGGTAGTCAGGGCACAGTCGGAGTTATTTCGCACATCACGATGCGGGCCATTCCCATTGCGACTGACACGACGCTCTTGGCCATTCCTATCTTCGACCTCAACGACGCCGCTGAAACGATTGTAAAAACCCTCAAGTACGACCCGATTAACATTGAAGTGTTCGATGCTCTTTCTTTTGACCTGGCTCTCCAAAACCCCGGCTTTTTCAAAGACCGACTCAAAGGAGCCCAGTACTACAAAGTGATGCTCTCCATGTACACCACCTACCACGTCCGTTATAGACGAAAGGTTCCTGAATTCATGGTGCTTGTTACCCTCGACAAAGAAACCACGCAAAAACACGACCCGAAATCTATCGTGCAAAAATTAACCACCGCCAAGGTAAAACCTCGGGTGGTAACCAACCCAACCGAAGCCGAAATGTATTGGCAAATACGGCGAGCCAGCTACACCCTGTCCAAATTCCAAGACAAGACCAAGCGACCAGCCGCCTTCTTAGAAGACATGACCGTCCCGCCCGAAAATCTCTCCAAATTCTTCACCCAGGTCAAAGCCCTACTTAAAGAATTTAACGTGACGGCTGCCGTACATGGCCATGGCGGCAACGGCCACTTCCACTTCTATCCCCTACTGGATTTCACCAACAAAACCACGCCCGCTTTAGTAGAAAAAATGGCTGAGAAATTCTTCTCTACAGCCGTCAAGTTCAACGGTGACATCTGCGGCGAGCACAACGACGGTATCATCCGCACTCCGTACCTGAACAAAATGTTCAGCAAGAAGATGCTTGATTTGTTCGTAACCGCGGA
>Ga0136554_1000005_pt1 | contig 154151 bp, 141 predicted proteins | sample AntRauTorckE5431_FD_104637 | JGI IMG/M metagenome (GOLD analysis project Ga0136554, IMG submission 104637) | Saline lake microbial communities from Rauer Islands, Antarctica - Metagenome Torckler E5 #431 | ecosystem: Environmental > Aquatic > Non-marine Saline and Alkaline > Saline | place...
ATCCACCACCACGAACACCCCACCGTCGGAAATATCTCTGGTCGCAAACAGGAATTCACCAAGCGTGTCGTGGGTAACCTTCACTCTTGCACTCATCGCGGTGCGCGAGTGTATACGTCGATCATTGTCAGCCATGGTTCCGGCGCTCACCACTTTCCGCATAGTTTTTATAGTCTTCGGAAGCATAGCACTATTTTTGTGAGAAGTTTCCACAGCCCTCTTGACAGGGGAGATAACACAAATGAGAATAGTTGCGTTTTTCGATCAAACGGGAAGGATAATTTATGACCAGAATGAAACTTGCTACCGCCCTGACAGCCGCCGCGTTGGCACTGCCGATGACCGCCAGTGCTGAGGGTGAAGTCAATATCTACTCCTACCGCCAGGCTTACCTGCTCGAGCCACTGCTTGAAGCCTTTAAAGAAGAGACTGGCATCGAAACCAACGTTGTCTTTGCGAAACAGGGCCTGGCCGAAAGACTCGAGCGTGAAGGTCGCAACAGCCCTGCTGATCTCGTGATGACTGTGGATATTTCCCGCTTGAGCGAGCTGGTCGATCGTGATCTGGTTCAGGAAGTGAACAGTGAAACGCTGAACGAAAGCATTCCGGAAAATCTGCGCCACCCGGATGGCAAGTGGTTTGCCCTGACGACCCGTGGCCGCCTGATTTACGCATCAAAAGAGCGCGTAGAGCCCGGAGAGATAACCACTTACGAAGAACTGGCGGACGACAAGTGGAACGACCGTATCTGCACCCGTAGCGGCAAACACCCCTACAACATTGCCCTCTTCTCTTCGATGATCGCCCACCACGGTGAGGAAGACGCAGAGCAGTGGCTGGAAGGTGTCAAAGACAACCTGGCACGTAAGCCCCAGGGCGGCGACCGTGATCAGATCAAAGCCATCCATGCCGGTGAGTGCGACATTGCCATAGGCAACAGCTACTACTACGGCAACATGTTGAACGACGAAAACCAGCGTGAAGCCGCACAATCCGTTCGCCTGGTGTTCCCGAACAACGATGGCCGCGGCACCCACATCAATATCAGTGGTATCGCCCTGACCAAGAGCGCACCGAACCGCGAGGACGCTCTGCGCCTGATGGAATTCCTGGCCACACCGGAAGCCCAGCGCATCTACGCAGAAGCCAACACCGAATATCCGGCCAATCCATCCGTTGAGCCGGCCGGCATTGTGGCTGAGTGGGGTGAGATCAACCCGGATAGCCTGTCGCTTCAAGAGATCGCTGACTATCGTAATACTGCTGTTCGCATGGTCGATCGCGTAGACTACGACAACTTATAAAAGCCGACAAAAGCCCGCAGATTATCGCGGGCTGACTTTGACCCGAATGATCTATTAGCCACCGTAAATCCACGTTGAAGGAACCTCATGTCCGAGGCGATCACCGTCAGCCAGGAAACAGCCGCGCCGGCTTTGCTGGCAAAGCGGGCCTCGAAACGCTGGGTGATATCGGCAGCTATTACCACGGCCATTGTGGTGCTACCCATACTGTCCGTTCTATACCTTGCCCTATTCCCAGACGACAATATCTGGCCACACCTGATTGACACCACTCTGCCCCGGTATCTCTGGACTACCCTCCTGCTGATGCTTGGGGTGTCTGCTATCACCATGATCATTGGCCTTTCAACCGCCTGGGCCGTCACAATGTGCGAATTTCCCGGGCGGCGTTTTTTCGAATGGGCGATGCTGCTGCCCTTCGCCGTGCCGGCGTATGTTATCGCCTATGTCTATACCAGCCTTCTGGATTACGCCGGGCCCGTGCAAACGGCCATGCGGGAATGGTTTGGCTGGCGCAATGCCGCCGATTACTGGTTTCCCGAAATCCGCACCCTGGAAGGGGCCACCCTGATGATCGGGCTGGTGCTCTACCCTTATGTCTACCTGCTTGCGCGGGCCGCGTTTATGGACCAGTCCCCCTCGCTGTTTGCGGTCAGCCGCAGCCTGGGACACTCCGCCCTCAGCACCTTTTTCCGCGTGGTCTTACCCATTGCCCGCCCGGCGGTTGCTGTTGGCTTGTCGCTGGTGCTGATGGAAACCCTGAACGACTTCGGTACCGTCGACTTCTTTGCGGTGCAGACACTTACGGCGGGGCTGTTCGATACCTGGATGAATCTGGGCAATCTCGGCGGCGCAGCGCAGATCGCTACAACCATGCTCGGCTTTGTACTGATTCTGGTCACGCTGGAACGTTACTCCCGCCGCAAACAAAAGCAGTTTGCCGCCCGCGACAACCGCGATCCGATCCGTCGGTTCAAACTGTCGCAGCCACAGCAACTGGCCTGCTTTCTTGTCTGCGCCGCACCGGTCATTCTGGGTTTTGTGATACCCGCTCTTACCCTTGGCCAGTATGCCTGGGAGTATTTTGATGAAAGCTGGAACAGCACCTTTATACGCAACACCCTGAACAGTCTGTTCCTGTCCGGCACCGCCGCGCTGACCACCCTGATTATCGGCGTTACTCTGGCTTACAGCCGCCGCCTGCACGACACCCGCGGCATGCGAGTGATGATGCGCCTGTCCAGCCTGGGCTACGCCATGCCGGGCGCGGTGCTGGCCGTCGGTGTCATTGTGCCCCTGGCCGGGTTCGATAACTGGGTCGACAGCATTATGCGCAGCACCTTCGGGTTCAGTAGCGGCCTGCTTCTCAGCGGCTCGGCTTTTGCCCTGGTGTTCGCCTACACGGTAAGATTTCTCGCGGTGTCGGCGGGCAGCGTGGAAAGCGCCCTGCAGAAGATCACACCCAGCATGGATATGGCCTCCCGGTCTCTGGGGCATACCCCCGGCAGTACACTGGTAAGGGTTCATCTGCCAATGCTCAGGGGCACTCTGTTAACGGCCGCACTGGTCGTCTTCGTGGACGTCATGAAGGAACTGCCCGCGACCCTGATACTACGGCCATTCAATTTTGAAACCCTGGCCACCTATGTGTACCAGTTCGCCTCTGACGAACAGCTGGCCCGAAGCGCATTGCCGGCGTTGGTGATTGTTCTGGCGGGGATTATTCCGATTATTCTGATGAGCCGGTCAATCTCAAAAAGCCGGTCAATTGCCTGATTGATGGCCCGACTAATTGCCCATTTTCGAGTGTATGTCCTGCACCACAAACCGGCCCTGAAAAACCGCAGCCGGCTCCGCCGATGGCGTTAACGAGGGCGACCCGCAGTAAACTTCCGCGATCAGTGACAAACGCGCCTTGCCGTGGCGGGCCAGGCTTTTGCGAAACCGATCAGGGACCTCGCCGCCGGGGAGACGGCAAAGCGCATAGAAATCAGACGTCACCGGTTCTAGGTGTTCAATTTCACCTACCTGAATCACAACCTTACCTTCCAGCCCGAGATCTCCGAGCACCAACTCGACCAATCCCCAGGCAGACACCACTGCTACGGAATAAACGCTGCCGCCGAAGCCGGTACCCTGATGGTTGTGATTGGGTTGAAGAGGGGCACTGACCAGCAAGGCGGAACCATCATAGGCTTCCAGGCAGATGCCAAGCGCTTCAGACAGCGGAATCATTTCGTTAATGCGTTTCTGGAAACGAGCTAACTGGGCCATCATTCCTCCCGAAATTTGACCCAGTTTAGGCACAGCTGTCGCATTTCCCTATGCGACTTACGTCGATTATTGCCAGACAACGGGCTGACGTTTGGCGTACCAGTTATCCGCCTTACCCTCGTAGGCATCCTCAACCACATTACGCTTCAGTTTCAGCGTCGGGGTCAAAAAGCTGTTTTCGATAGACCACTCGTCACTGACCACCACAATAAACGCCAGTTGCTCATGGGGGTCCACGGTCTTGTTCACGTCCGTGACCAGCTGCTTGAAGCTTTCCTCGATTTCCTTGCGGAACGATTCGTCCGCCATTTTCGGGTGCAGGTCCTCGGCCAGCATAACCAACGCGTAGGGCTGGGTCTGATTGGCACCGGACACGCACACCATTTCAATGGATTCATGCGCCATCAGGCGGTTCTCAATCGGCGCCGGGGCAATGTATTTGCCCTTGCTGGTCTTGAAGATTTCTTTAAGGCGCCCGGTGAGCTTCAGGCGGCCCATCTCATCAATCTCGCCCTTGTCGCCGGTTTTAAGGAAACCGTCTTCGGTGAAGGTCTCTTTGGTTTTCTCTTCGTCTTTGTAGTAACCCACCATGGTGGCCGGGCTCTTGACCAGAACTTCACCGTTATCGGCAATTTTGACTTCAACACCCGGGGCCGCTTCACCCACATAACCGGTGCGTGAGCGCCCCGGCTTGTTCATGTGTGAATAGGCGAAGTTCTCGGACATGCCGTAGCCTTCCAGAAGCTCCAGGCCCAGGTTGCGATACCAGTCCAGCACATCGTGGGAGAGCGGTGCAGAACCACTGCCAGCCAGCTTGACCTTGTCCAGGCCCAGACCTTTCAGAACCTTTTTCTTGATCAGCCGGTTCACAAGCGGAATCTTCAGCAACTTCTCCAGCTTCTCTTTTGGCAGCTTCTGTAACACACCGTGCTGGAATTTCACCCACAGCCGGGGCACAGACAGGAACAGGGTTGGGCGCGCGCGCTGAAGGTCCTGAACAAAGGTATCCAGAGATTCGGCAAAATACAGCTGAAAGCCGGAATAAGTGGAACCCAGCTCAACGAAGGTGCGCTCAAACACGTGCGCCAGTGGCAGGTAAGACAGCATGCGCTCCTCGGGGCCCACGCCCAGTACCTCGGCGCCACCCATAGCGGCAAACGCCATGTTATTGAAGCTCAGCATCACGCCTTTCGGGCGACCCGTACTGCCGGAGGTATAAACGATGGTGGCCAGCTCGTCCGGTTCGCGCTTGACGTTTTCTTCAAGCGGCGGGTACTTCGCAACAATAGCGTCCCAGCTGTCAAAATCGTTGGGCGGGCTCAGCGGGTAAGACACACAGCGCAGGGATTCAGGAACGCCCGGCTTCATCATGTCCCAGTCGTCCAGCTTGCCGACGAACCGCAGTTCGCATTCGCTGTGGCCCAGAATGTAGTTCACCGTGTCGGCGTTCAACGTCGGGTAAAGCGGTACGGATATATGGCCGGCCATCCAGATCGCCCAGTCCGACATAATCCACTGGGCGCAGTTCTTGGAAATAATCCCCACCCGGCTCTTTTCGGGCAGATTCAGCGATTTCAGATAGGACGCCATACGGCGGGCTTCATCAACGGCACGCTTCCAGGTGTAGTCCACAACCTCACCGTTGCCGATGGGCTGGGTCATATACAGAGAATCGGGAATCGTCTGTTCCCAGTGGTAGACCATATCGAGAGGCAGTTTATTGGTAGTGTCCATGGACCTTCCTTGCTTTCTGTTTTTAGAATTTTCAGGGTGTTTTTCGCGCATCCTCCGCAACGCCTCTAATCGGGCGTTTACCGGCACAGGTCACGCTCTCGACTTTAGTCCAATACATTCAATAGTCCAAGCCAATTGATTGATCATAATCCGAACACTAGATCTTGTGGTCTGTGCATAAACCCTCCAACCACGGGACTGTGCGGGGATTCTGCCATTTTCAAGGGCTCAGTGATTGATTTTCTATGCAGTCTGCACCGCTATCCATAGTTGTCTTCTTGTTCACAAACCACTACATACTGTTGTACTCTTTGCGTATTCGCCCATATATGGGGTTTTCGGCAGCGTGGCCAACAAGGAGCATTCGCCGAAAAAGCCCCGTCACAGGCGGGCAAGAAGCTTTTCCGGGGCCCCTGCATAAGCCGGGGCGCCAAACACCAGATGTAGTGGTAACTTCAAAAGGGGCATGGCCCACCTGCCGAGCTGGCGGGCCATTAAGAACAGAACGATCGCAATAATTGAAACAGAGGGTGGCAATGAACGCTAAAGCACAGGCCGTGGTAACGACAATTCCAATGCAGGACGCTTCGCTGGACATATGGAACAGCAAGTACCAACTGAAAACCAAAACCGGCGAAGCCGTCGATAAAGATATAGAAGCAACCTACGAACGGGTTGCCACCGCTCTTTCCCAGGTCGAAAACAAGGCCGACCGCGCCAGGTACAAGAAAGAATTCATCTGGGCCCTGCGCCATGGCGCCATTCCCGCCGGCCGTATTACTTCCAACGCCGGCGCCGAGGCCCACAAGCCGGCAACGTCTACGATTAACTGCACCGTGTCTGGTTCCGTTCAGGACTCCATGAACGACATCCTGGAAAAAAACCACGAGGCAGGCCTGACCCTCAAAGCGGGCTGCGGCATCGGGTATGAATTCTCTACCCTGCGCCCGAAAGGCGCCTACGTTGCAGGCGCCGGTGCTACCACATCCGGCCCGCTGTCCTTCATGGATATCTTCGACCGCATGTGTTTCACCGTGTCGTCTGCCGGTGGCCGCCGCGGTGCCCAGATGGCCACCTTCGACGTACACCACCCGGACGTGATTGACTTCATCCAGGCGAAGCGTGAAGACGGCCGCCTGCGCCAGTTCAACCTGTCGCTGCTGATCACCGAAGACTTCATCGAAGCCGTACGCAACGGCGACGACTGGCACTTGTCTTTCCCGGTGACTGAAAAAGAGGCGGCCGACGAAGGCATGGACCTGTCCGACAGCAGCCAGTTCGTGTATCGCGACTTCCCGGTACTGAAGAACTACGTGGTCAATGAAGAAGGCAAGGTAGCGTGCCGCATTTACCGCACCCTGAAAGCCCAGTTCATCTGGGACACCATCATGACCAGCACCTATGACTACGCCGAGCCGGGTTTCATCCTGATCGACAAGGTCAACCAGATGAACAACAACTGGTTCTGCGAAGACATCCGCGCCACCAACCCCTGCGGCGAGCAGCCCCTGCCCCCGTATGGCAGCTGCCTGCTGGGCTCGGTAAACCTGACCATGTTCGTGGACTTTCCATTCACCGAAAAAGCCAGCTTCAACTATGAGAAGTATCGCAAAGTCGTCGGTATCTTCACCCGCATGCTGGACAACGTGGTTGAGATAAACGGCCTGCCGCTGGAAGAGCAGCGCCATGAAATCACCTACAAGCGCCGCCACGGCATGGGCATTCTGGGCCTGGGTTCCACACTTGCCATGCTGCGCATGCCTTACGGTTCCGAAGAGTCCGTAAAGTTCACGGAAGACTCCGTGCGTGAAATGGCCGTGGAAGGCTGGCGCCAGTCTCTGGCCCTGGCCGAAGAAAAAAGCCCGGCCCCGATCATGAACGACGACTTTGAAGTGACCCCCAAATTGCTGGCCAAATGCCCGCAGCTGTCTGAAGACGGCTACAAGCTGGGTGACAAGCTGAAAGGCAAGGTACTGCACGCCACATACAGCAAGTACATGCAGCGCATTGCCGGCGTAGAGCCAGAGCTGGTCAAACAGCTGGCCGAGAAAGGTGGACGCTTCACCCACCACACGTCCATCGCGCCGACCGGCACCATCAGCCTGTCTCTGGCTAACAACGCCAGTAACGGCATCGAGCCAAGCTTCTCGCACCACTACGCGCGCAACATCATTCGCGAAGGGCGCAAGACCAAAGAAAAGGTCGACGTATTCTCCTTCGAGCTGCTGGCATACCGCCACATGGTTAACCCCGGCGCCATGCCCTTCTCCGACGAAGAAGACAAGCGCCTGCCGGCCTTCTTCTCCACGTCTGAAGATGTGACACCGGCACAGCACGTGGATATCCAGGCCGCAGCGCAGATCTGGGTGGATTCGTCCATCTCCAAGACCGCCAACGTGCCACAGGACTTTGCGTACAAAGACTTCAAAGATATTTACATGTATGCGTACGACAAGGGCCTAAAAGGCTGCACCACCTTCCGCTTTAACCCGGAAGCCTTCCAGGGCGTATTGGTACAGCAGAAAGACCTTGAAAACACCCTGTACGAATTCACCCTGGACGACGGCAGCAAAGTGACCCTCAAGGGCAGCGAAGAAGTGGAATACGACGGCGAACTGCATTCCGCCGCCAACCTCTTCGACGCCCTGAAAGAAGGCACTTACGGTAAGTATTGATCAGCGATAACCGACACAGGACAAGACATCATGACCGTTAAAATCAGCAATAAAATCGTCGGCTACCGCGTCAAGAAAGCCGATACAGACGCAACCCAGGAACAGGCACCGGCTGCGAAAGAGCTGCAGCCTATCCGGATGAACGAATACATCGAACGGCCGGACTTCCTGCTGGGCACGACCTACAAGATCAAACCACCGATCGCCGAGCACGCGATGTACATCACCATCAACGACATCCTGCTCAACGAAGCCACCGACCATGAAAGCCGGCAGCCGTACGAAGTGTTCATCAACTCCAAATCGATGGAACACTTCCAGTGGGTTATCGCCCTCACCCGCGTTATCTCTGCGGTATTCCGCAAAGGTGGCGACGTAACCTTCCTGGTGGAAGAGCTGCGCAGCGTGTACGACCCCAACGGCGGCTACTTCAAGAAAGGCGGCGTATTCATGCCGTCCCTGGTGGCTGAAATCGGCGCCGTCATCGAAAAGCATCTGAAGGCCATCGGCTTGATGGAAAGCGAGGAAATGAGCGAAACCACCAAACGCATCCTCGCCGAAAAGCGCGCCGAGTTCGAAGCCAGCCACACGGCGGCAACGAACGACGACAAAGCCGGCGACTTCCCGCCCAACGCCACCATGTGCGGCAAGTGCAGCACCAAGGCGGTGATTGTGATGGACGGCTGTGCGACTTGCCTGTCTTGTGGGGACAGCAAGTGTGGTTGAAGTGATTTACAAGTGACGTAGAGAACGGGCCCGGAGTGCAGACTTCGGGCCTTTTTTGTTCCAGGGGATGTAATCGTTTGACCGCGTCATGACTGGGAGAATCGCGACGGTTTCATGATTACGCAATCATGGTGCGGTAGTGAGAGCGACTGTTTTGCAAGTGGCTGTTTTTATGGCTAGTTTGAACAAGGGATGCTTCAAACGGCGTAATCATAAAGCGTAATAACGATGCGGTCAGATTCAGGTTATCGACTTGGCTGCGGTCTAATTGCTGTTATACATAGAGAGGAGACAATATGTCCGGCACCAACATCGGCAACTCTCTGAACCGATTAGTTTCCGTTGCTCGCAGCACTCTTTTTGATCAAGGAGAGTTAGCGCAACTTACCTATGGGGCTTTTGATATAGCCGCGAAAGGGATGCAGGAGTCTGAGCAGGAAGAAATAGAAGTGACTTTCCCAGTAGGTTGGCAGCCAGATAAAATCCCGATCAATAGCACTCGTAAGTACCAGAAGAGTGAGCTTCTTGGTAGATATCAGTTGTTGGCTTTTAATCACTTAGCTATAAACGGAATCATCCAGCTTGTTGCCATAGTGGAAGCAATGCTGGGTGATGTGGTGCGTAAAGTCATTCTCCAGTATCCACAAAAGTTGAGCGCCAAAAGGACCATCAATCTCAAGTCTATCCTCGAAGCAGTTTCAATTGAGGAAGTTCACCTTAGAGCTACGGATCAACTTCTAAATGAAATGTCCTATAAATCGCCAAAGGAGTTTTCTGAATTCCTCGAAGGTATGATTTCTATTAACCTTCTCGAATGCCCGGCATTTCACAGGTACATGGAGGTCAAAGCTTCCAGGGACATCTTTATCCACAATCGAGGCATCGTTAACGATGTATATTTGCGAAAGGCGGACTCTCATCAGAGAGCACAAGCCGGTGCCCGATTGCCTGCAGACGTACAGTACTTTTTAGAGTCTTATGAGTACTGTTTGCAGCTTGCGGATTGGTTAGAAATCCAACTGCACGAGCGCTGGCATAGCTCAGAATTCGAGGAACGAAGCCAAGCTGGAGGCTCTGGCTCAGGCGAGAGTCCGAAAGATGTATAACAAGACGCTGTTGCCGGACAATTTTTTCGCCGCTACGCGGCTACAAAATTGCCGCAAAGCTCTGCGTTAGGGCTGTTAAAGGAAATTGAATTATGAGGTTGGTTTTTCTACTCGTGGTTTTTGTTTTTCCTCCGGCACTGCTTGCCGAAACGTTATTGTGCGTGGCTGATGCAGGAGCAATTGTTGAAGATGGCGGTGGCCAATCAGCCAAAGCTTGGGCTGTTGATGTTGCGGCCAGCAAATACGTTCTTACAGAGAACAATGGCAATCTAGTTGTGAAGCAGCTCGGCCAAGATTACGTGTTATTTGATGAGTGCGTTAGCCCTTATTTCTGTGAGAGCTCAAACGGTTATTCTGGAAGTTTCATGCGCACGAGTGATGGAAGATTCACAATTGTATGGTTATCCATGCGAGGACATCGCGAGCAGTTGATCGCTGCAAAAGGACGCTGTAGCCAAATCTGATGCATGCCCTAACCAATGCAGGCACGGCGACGGCTACTTCATTGCGGCTTCGCCTTCATTCTGCAGCCGCGCATGCTGCAAGCGTTAGGACAGGTTGCACCGAAACAAGGAAATTTGATGAAGGACCTAGATGAGCATAAGAAAATTGCTGTTTTAATTGATGCAGACAATGCTCAGTACTCGAAAATGAAATCAATCCTTGACGAAATTTCGGCCCATGGTCATGTCTTGATAAAGCGGGCTTACGGGGATTGGTCGAGTGAAAATTTGAAAAATTGGAAGACATCTCTGAACGAGTTGGCCATTCAGCCGATTCAGCAGTTCGCCTATACCACCGGAAAGAATTCAACAGATGCGTCAATGATCATAGACGCTATGGATCTTCTCTACTCGAAAAAGTACGACGCTTTCGCTTTGGTCTCAAGCGATAGTGATTTCACCAAGCTTGCATCACGTTTGCGCGAATCTGAGGTATTTGTTTTTGGTGTTGGAGAAAAGAAGACGCCGATATCCTTTCGCAACGCATGTGATGATTTTGTATACACGGAAAATCTTGGAAACGAACCCTCAGCTGTAAGAAACGATGATTCTCATACGAAACTGCCGTCTGCAACTGATCCGAAAGAATTAGTGCCTGTGCTTACGAAAGCTTGGGAGCAGTATCAGGATGAGGACGGTTGGGCAAACGTTGCAGCCGCAGGTAGTTTTGTAAAACGTGCCGCGCCTGATTTCGACCCACGAACATACGGAGCTACCAAATTACCCGATATCATCCGGAAACTAGGTATTGAATTCGAAATGACAAAATTCAAGGGCAAGGGGTCCGTCAATATTGTCGCCTATCGCCCAAAAGGTCCTAATCATTAGCGTCAACGGGACCGTTTTGTTCCGCTGCAGCTTTGCAAATTAGCCCGTTGAGCGGCACCTGTACCACAGTGTCGATACGGGAATCCAAGGACCCCACCAAAATGATTGATTCAGAGATGCAGTACCTGCGCCGCTGCGTATTTCCCGCACCTGAGCTACTCCGTAACCACTTATACCTTGCTGCTTGTCAGAGAGGTATCATTCGGGTATCGGAGGCTCTCAGCCTTTAGCTGAGGCCGTATTGCCTGACTTCTATGAATGCAGTGAAGAGATAAAGAATGATTGACCGCAAATATCACAGAATCGTATTTTCCTTTTTCATGTCACTGATGATGTCTTGCATCATGTCGCTGGTGATCAGTGTGTTTAACGTGGGCTGGGTCAGCGATATCGTTTCAATCTGGCTGAATGCTTGGCTTTTTGCGTTTGCATTCGCCTTTCCCACCATATTCCTGGTGTCGCCAGTGGTTCACAAGTTGGTCGGCCTGGCTTTGAAAGAAGACGTTTGAACATCAAGGGCAACGGATCGTTACGCCACCCTCAACACTCCAACAAAGGCGGCGGCTGTGGGGACGCCATTTCGGTCAGGGCAGAATGACCAGATGATTGGGCAGTTCGTTCCGCTCATGCGTCGCGGGCACGTGTTCTTTCAGTAGTTTTCCGCAGGCTGCAATGCAATCAAGAAACCCCTGCCGGGTCTGGCCCTTGCGCACACTGGTCGTGAAATTCGCCACGATGTCTTCCCAGACTGAGTTGTCGAGAACATCGGCAATGCCCTGGTCTACCAGAATTTCAACGTAGCGTTCCGCTTCGGAGACGAAAATCAGCATACCCGTGGCGCCTTCCGTATGGTGCAGGTTCTGCTCCAGAAATTGCCGCCGCGCCAGGTTAGAGGCCCGCCAATACCGCACCTGACGGGGAATCAGGCGGATGCTGATACCGGGCAGACGGAACAGCAGGCTAAGCAGTATGAAGGCGCCCCACTGCACCAAAAGCAGTATGTCGGCTCCAAACCAGTTGCCAAAGTAGTTGCTGATGCCGGGTAAAAGCAGCGCCAGGATGCCGGCCCAGAGCAAGGGAATATAACTGTAGTTGTCGGATTGGGCCGCCAGCACCGTTACCAGTTCGGCATCGGTTTCTCGCTCTACCTGGTTGATGGCGGCGGAAACGTCTTGCTGATCGTTTTTGCTGAGTAGTGTCATGATTCTGTGGCTCTCATTGTCAGGTGTTGGGTTTCGACGGATGCGGGTGCCGGGGCAGATTTACCAGCCACCAGACGCACCACCGCCGCCGAAGCCGCCGCCTCCGCCGCCAAAACCGCCTCCGCCGAAGCCACCGCCACCACGGCCGCCCATCATGCCGCCAAGCAATGCAGCCCCAACCAGAGCTGCCCCACCGCGCCCGCCACGGCCACCGCGGCTACCAATAAAGAACACCACCGACATCATGATGATAAACAACAGCGCCACCATGCCGGCGTTGGGCTTTTCCTGAGTTGGCCGGGACTGCTGTCTCTGTGGAGTGGCCAAGGGCTGGCCCCCCAGGACCTGAATCATGGCAGCAGCACCACTGACAATTCCCGACTCAAAGTCGTTCTGACGGAAAGCCGGTGTCATCACGCGATTGATAATAACCGACGATTCAGCATCGGTTAGCCTGCCTTCAAGGCCGTAGCCTACTTCGATGCGGATTTTGCGCTCTTCCTTCGCCACAATTAAAAGGGCACCGTTGTCCTCGCCCTCCTGGCCGATGCCCCAGTGCCTGCCCAACTGGTAACCGTAGTCCTCAATCGCGAAACCCTGAAGGTCCGGCAGGGTGACCACCACCACCTGTTCGGTGCTGGCCTGCTCGTGCGCCTGAAGCATCTGGGTCAGGCGCGTCTCAGCTTGCGGGGAAAGCATATCCGCCTGATCCACTACCCTGCCCGTCAGTTCCGGAAAATTCGGCGTTGACTGCGCCATTGCGACGGCGGGGAGCAATAGCAAAAGCGCCAGTAGCTGTTTTTTCAGGGGTAAAACCGACATCAGAACTGCACCGCAGGTGCGTTCTCAGCATTTTCCGTTGTGGCTTCAAAATTGGCGCGGAGCTCCAAATCGCTATACAAAATGCTGTACCAGATTTTGCCCGGAAAGGTGCGAAGCTCGGTGTTGTAGGTTTCTATCGACTGGATGAAATCGCGGCGAGCAACCGCGATTCGGTTCTCTGTGCCTTCAAGTTGCGACTGCAGGGCAAGGAAGTTCTGGTTCGACTTCAGATCCGGATAACGTTCGGACACCGCCATCAGGCGGCTCAGGGCACTGCTCAACTCACCCTGGGCCTGCTGGAACTGCTGCAGCTTCTGGGGATTGTTGAGAATGCTTTCGTCTACCTGAATAGACGTCGCTTTCGAGCGCGCCTCAATAACCGCAGTCAGGGTTTCCTGCTCCTGGGCGGCAAACCCCTTGACGGTTTCCACCAGGTTTGGAATCAGGTCGGCGCGGCGCTGGTACTGGTTTTCTACCTGAGACCAGGCTGCCTTGACGCGTTCATCAAAAGTGGGAATATTGTTGATGCCGCAGCCGCTCAGCAACAGAACCAGTGCCATAATTGACGTCAACTGCCAGAAAGTCTGCGGTTGAAAGGGTTTGCGAAGGATATCCATGGTGCTTTGTCCCTGAGGTCGATGCGTGATGAAGCGGCGACGGCCGACTAAAAGTCGAATCGTTCAGCTGATATTGATGGGGACAAAGCTATTGTTTTCAAGCTAGTGATTCACTGGCAATCAGCCCCAGAAACCCTGACCGCCCTTCTCTTTCATTTCAGCGCCGTCTTCAGGCCGTGGTCGAGAGTCTGCCATGGCTACGATGATGAGCAGTGGGTATAAACGACCGAGTGAAATCGTTAAGGCACCGTGGGATGATAGAGCCACCATTCAACGATCGGAGAACAAAATGGCAGGTGGATGGTCACGGGATGGTGCCGTTCAGGACCAGATTGACGCCAGCGTTGAAGATGAAGTGCAGCGCGCCAGAAGTCAGCTAGGCAGAGGTGAGAGCGCGGCCTATTGCGAGGAATGTGACCGCGCTATTCCGGAGGCACGCCGTAAGGCGATCCCGGGAGTCCGGCTTTGCATTGAGTGTCAGGCCGCCCTCGAAAAGCAGGCAACGAGTGCAAGCGGAATTAATCGTCGCGGCAGCAAGGACAGTCAGCTGAGGTGAACAGGCTGGGAGACTACCAGTGGCAAAACCGACTCATCCTGATTCAGGCGGCAGAAAACAACGGCGATGAGGTGGAAACACTCAAGACGGCCAAGGTTGGAATTGATGATCGCGATCTTATCTGGTTTGTGAACACCGGGTCCTGCTGATAGGCAAAGACGGCGGTATCAAAAGCCGCGAATCCGATCTCAACCTTGATGCAATCTTTCGCCGTATCGACGCCATGCCGATGCGCGCTCGGGAAATGCGTAACGACTGAAACTGAGCAGACTACTCATTCTCCCCCATAGTCTGTGCGGAAGCGCTTTTGTGTTCGGTACGGAATTACTAAAATATCACTGGATAACGGCGAATCCGGGGAAGAAGATAGCGCACGCCTCATGAACACAGAGTTCGATTTTGGGTCGAAGAGCCGGGAGCCCCCTGCTCACCAAGTGCACCCACGGAGGGTGCGTGTTCGATGCTTAATCACATTCACTCAATACTCTCATCCCTACCCGTCATTCGAGTTGGCCTGCTTTGCCTGTCGGTTTTAATCGTCATTGGGATCATCGATCACTCAACAGGCTCTGAGACCGCACTCGCCCTTTTTTATCTCATCCCTGTCAGCATTGCAGCCTGGTATATCAGTCGGCGCTCAGCGCTCATTCTGGCCGTTGCCGCTGCTTCCATCTGGCTATTGGCCGACTACACATCCGGCCAGTCCTACAGCCACCCGGCTATTTCGTACTGGAATGCGGCGGTTCGGTTAGGCTTTTTTGTGATCACCGTTTATCTGCTGTCGATGATTCGACAACTTCTGGAAACCCAGACGAAACTCGCCCAATTCGACAGCCTGACGGGGCTTCGGAATGCGCGGTCGTTCGCGCAGGCGTGCACAGCTGTTTTCGACCTGTCCCGCCGTCATGGCCGCAGTTCCGCCCTATGCTAAATAGACATCGACGGCTTCAAGGGCATCAACGACTCCCTTGGCCACAGCGTTGGCGATAGCGTTCTCAGGGCGGTGGGCTGTGCATTAAGCCAACGGATGAGGGCTTCCGATATTGGTGCCCGTCTGGGAGGCGACGAATTCGCCATCTTACTGCCTGAAACCACCATGGCTGGTGCGCGCAGCTTCTTTATGGAGTTGCACGCCGGCCTTGTTGCCCTGGCCATCAGTAATCAGTGGCCAATTGGTTTCAGCATTGGAGTGGCTGTCTTTGCGGTTGCGCCCGCAACCACGGACGATGCAATTCGGCAAGCGGACGATTTGATGTATAAAATGAAACATTCGGATAAGAACAGCGTATTGTTTTCTGAACCTGAAGCGGATTCCGGGCACAATGCTCCCTTGGCGGCGGCAGAGCTCAGGCAGGGTGGGGTTAAATCCGATGTCTGATTATCCGGTCGCACCGTTCAGCTCCAGATTGTCGCCAGCATTGACGACGAAGTGCAGCGCGTTCGAAGCCAACCAAGGAGGAAGTGTACGATGAACATGCGGATGTGGTCTTTCTCCCTCTCGGGTTGGCTGAGTATTTTTCTCACCCCATCTGCGCTTCAGGCAGAGACCCTTCGCTTTGCAACAATCGATTATTGCCCTTTCACCTGCAGCCCCGCCAAGGAAAAAGGAAAGGAAGGGTTCATGACCGATATCCTTCGGGAAGCTCTGGAGCCTGCCGGTTACACCCTTGAAATTACCACCCTCCCCTATGTCAGAGCCGTCAAATCCGTTCAGGACGGCGCATACGACGGCATTGTGGTGGTTGGCAAAGACTATGCCCCGGACCTGATCTATCCGGATCAGCCAACGGTAAGTCAACGGACGGTATTCCTGGTGAACGCCGGAACCAAGTGGGAATACACGGGGGTCGATTCCCTGCCGCAGGTCAGGGTCGGGATCGTCAGGGGATACCATTACGTGGATGACGATTTAATAGCCTATCTGGCCAGGGAACAACAGAACGAGACTCTGGTGCACGTGATGCATGGCGATAATACAACCGGGCGAGGCCTGCAATTGCTCCTGTCTAAACGCGTCACCACCTTTCTTGAGGGCGAATATTCAGCCATTTATGAGCTTGAAAAACTCGGGATCAGGGACCAAGTGGTGATTGCAGGCCACACAAGGAAAGCGTTTGAAGACTATACCGGGTTTAGCCCCCATAACCCGGATGCTGCCCGGTATGCTCGAATATTGTCTGACTCGCTTAAAGAGTTGAATAGAACGGGCAGAATTCATGAGATTCTGCTTCGGTACGGCATCACCCTTGAGCAAAAGCTCGATCCTTTGCAATCGCTCTCGAATTGATGAACCGGCCAGAAGATCAGTAGTCTATATCGACAACAACAGGGCTCGTGGTCAGGGTCTGTTGGGTTCGCAGTCTGAAGCAACAACCCAAAGGTGACGATAGTGACGTTTCCGCCGAATGAGAATTCACCACCGGCGTACACCCTGCCGGTAATCGAGCAGCTGTTTGAAAACAGCGGTGCCGCGGTGTTCCTGTTCAATGATCACGACCTGCTGCTTTACGCCAACGATCAGTATTATGACCTTGTGTGCCATTCTCGCGGTTCGCATCCTACCTGGCCCGATATCATGCGTGACAACTACGCCAGGGGTCAGGGACTGATTATCGAGACCGACGACATCGAGTCGTGGATTCAGTCAGCATTGGCGAGGCGTCGCGTTCAAACCTACCGACAGTTTGAAATTGACGCCTGGGACGGCCGATGGCTGTTAATGACAGAAACCCTTATTCCGGGTGTCGGTCTTTTAGGTATTGGTGTGGATATCACTCAGGCAAAGAACATTACCACGGCCCTGAAAGAGGAATATCAGTCTGCGCTGGTCAAGGCAGAAACCGACCTGCTGACCGATATGGGCAACCGACGGGCTCTGGAACGTTTACGAAAGCTGTTCGTAAGTTAGGGACGCCACCACCAGGTAACGGCCCTGATGATCGATATAGATCAGTTCAAACCCTACAACGACACACTGGGCCATTTGCAGGGTGACAACTGCCTGCAGCGGATGTCCGAGCTGATTCGCAACAGCCTCCGGTTGAGCGAGGCCTATCCCATACGGTTGGGTGGTGACGAGTTTCTTATTCTGATGCTGGATGCCCCCCTGTCACTGGCCCAGCAAATAGCTCAGAGAATCCGGAACAGTGTGCATGAAAGTGCCATCCCCCATCCCTCGACACCTTCAGGTCTCGTTACTCTGAGCATGGGCCTTGCAAGCAGAAAAATCACAGACTCGGAAAGTCTGTCATCCCTTATAAAAGACGCAGACAATGCGCTCTACAAAGCCAAGCAAAGCGGCCGCAACCGCATCGAGGGCCTCGAGGGAATCTCTGAGGGCCAGAATTGATGTGGCACCCCGGAAGGAAAAACAAAAATGACAGCCTACGTAATCGGTAACATCTCCATAAAAGACCCCGCTAAATGGGCCAGATACCGCAGTCAGCTTCCGGCGACACTGACGCCCTGGGGTGCGGAACTGGTGCTTCGGGGCAAGCAGGCCACCGTACTCAGCGGGCAATACGCCCACACGGATACGGTCGTCCTTCGCTTTCCGGATAGGGAATCTGCCGTTGAATGGCATGAATCCGCGGCCTATCAGGCATTGGTTCCGCTACGCAACGAAGCAGCCGATGTAGACCTGGTGAGTTATCAGGCCGATTCGTAGGCGCTCACTGAATAGGCGCTTACTGAATAGACGCTTACTGAATCTGTGCAAGTGCGTCGGCGATGTCACTGCGGTTGCCGGGGCGAACCAGTCGTGTGCGTTCGCCCCCATCCTTCAGAAAAATCAATGACGGCCATAGCTTCACGCCAAAGGACCGCCCCAGTTTCCGACCCTGTCCGTCTTCGATTTTCACATGCTGAATGTCCGGATGGCTGTCCATGGCCGCTTTTATAACCATTTGTGCGTCCTGGCAGAATTCGCACCAGTTGGCACCAAATTCGATCACCATCGAGCCGCGGGTCTGGTCAACGTCATCGCGGCTCAGGGTTTCGGCTGTATATTGGCGGGTGTAGGGCATGATGTTTCCTCGTCAAGGCTGTGCAATTTTTGAACACTTACATTATAGCCCGACAGCGACTTCCAGGCGCCTGATGCAATCCGTAAACGTGCGGCTGATGCGGGTCTGGTCCCGGATCATGGCCATTCGTGGCCAGGTGGCCTGCTCCCCGAAACGAATGTACATGTCCAGATCCCGGGCGCTCGGGTTGGCCAGTATCTTCCGGTAGAGCAAAGGCCGGAACGGAAACTGGACGTTGATATCGCCAAGATAACTCTGACTTGCCATGGCATGGGCCTGCTCCAGCAGCGGCCGCAGAATGCCGGGTGACGGACTTTCGCTCGTCAGCTTCAGGGTTGCCGCCAATGGCACATGCATCAAAGAGGTTATGGCCCGCTTCGCCGATGGCCCGGCCCCGCGTTGATGGGTGTGACTGATGAATGGCAACACGTGGGGATTGGCCTGGCTGACAATGGTGCGATTGACGTTGTGCAGTCGGGCCATACGCATCAGCGGGAGGTCCCCGTGTACGCTGCCATCAATCCAGCGTTCGGTGGGCATATAGGGCTTTGAACCTGTCTGCCCTTTCTCGCTGTCCCGCGCCTGCAGCGTGACCGGTGGATAAACGCCCGGCACGGCGGAAGACGCAAGAACCGCAGAATCAACAAGAACCTCGGGCGACGCCAGGCTGTTCAGCAACCGGGGCTTCTGGCGGGTTCGGGTAGGCGACACTGAAATGTTGAGAATGCGCCCGCTGCGCTCTGCCGCTTCCCGGAAGCTGATACTGTCCATATTGCGGTGAATCAGGCGCATCAGTTGAGACTGATCCATCACATGGCGTTTTTGCCAAATGTGGCTGGGGGCCAACCAACGAAAGGCCTCAAGATAGATCTTGCCCGGCTCACTGAAAAACTGCTCCAGCTCGGCATCGGTTCTGGTGCAGACAGCACCCGCCACAATCGCGCCCATACTGGAACCGGCGATAACGTCGGGCAGCAGGTCCTGCTGCCATAAGGCGCGAGCCACACCAATGTGATAGATCCCGAAGGCAGCGCCACCACTGAGCATCAGTGCGGGGCGGCCATAGACCCGCTCCGCGTCCTGGAACAACCGGAGTTTCTGCTGCTCGCTAACGCCTGGCATCTTGTGGTCGCAGATGAAGTTCATCGAGCGTTCCACTTCATCCAGAAATTCCGTCACCAGGTACTTGGTGCCCGTCCAGGCGATGGTATAAAGGTCGGGGTTGGCGATTTCGCCAAGGTGGCGGTAAAGACTTTCCTGCAGCACACGGGTAAGCGCACGTGTATCCCCCTTTTCGCGACAGTGCACCATGTCATCAATGTGTTCGCGAATCAGTGTCTCGTGCAGCAGTTCGCAGCCGCTTTTCTCTCGCCAGGCTAACGCACCTTCCAGCTCATCCAGTTGCGTGGCAGTGGCGTGCCATTCGTCGTAGGTTGTGGCGGCGTCAAGTTGCTGTTCCAGCGTTCGGCGATGTTTCTTGGTATCTGTCATACTGTGTAGCATACATCATGGGACGCAGACATCCCGATCCACACGCCCTGATCAAAAGGTAGCCACCCGATGTTAGACGCCGCGCTGCGCCATATCGCCAGTACCGCCGACGACCAGTACCGGCCCTATAACCGCTACGGAACGCCCGTGCCTGGCATGTCCTGGATTCCGCTGAGTGGCGAGCTAAACAACGGCACTTTCGAATGCTTTATGCTGCGTATGGATGCCGGAGCGCGCTCAAAACCCCACGAGCACACGGGCGGTGAAGAGTTTATGGTGCTCGACGGTGAACTGATCGATTGCGATGGCCAACGCTTTCATTCCGGCGATTACGTGCGATTTGAACCAGGCTCCCGACACAGTTCGCATACCCCCAATGGTTGCACACTGCTGGTGATACTGCGCGGCAATAACCGCGCCTTACGCCCGGAAGAGCTGGACTGACAGCCCCGCCGGCTAAAACACCCGGCTCATGTTCCTGGTTTAAGACCTTCAACTGTCCCGCAACAGAACGGCGGGATCCAGCCGCATTGCTCTGAGGGTTGGCAGCAGGCCGCCCAGAAGCGCAAAGGCGCTCACGCCACCCGCTACCAGAGCGCCCAGCCACCACAGGTCTCCCGCCGGCAGTTTCAGCGCCAGGTCTGCCACAGGCAGCGCGATCAGCATGCCAAGTGCGGTGGCGAAAACGGTTGCCAGTAGCGTCAGCAGCCCGGTTTCAAGCAGCATTGATAGCCGGATGGCCTGGTGTCTGGCGCCAAGACAATGCAACAGGTTGGCTTCGTACAACTGCCGCCGGCGGCTGACGCTGACCACACTCGACAGTACAAGCAGGCTTGCCATCAGACTGACGCCAGCGACCGCCGCCAGTCCCGCTGCCGCTTTGTTCAGCAAGGCACCGGCGGTTTCCAGCCAGTCTGCGGTGCGCAGAGTGATCACATTGGGAATGTTTCTGGCGAGCCATTGCTGGGACGCTTTGGCCGCCGGATCGCTCTGGTAGACAGCGCCAACATAACGCCCGATCAGCCCTTCCAGGGCGCCATCCTGAAGAATGCCTTCGAACCAGAATCGGGTCTGCAATCCTTTCTGCCGGTAGATGGCGCGGATTTCGATAGCGATCGAACGATCTTCGGCCGTAAATTCGAGCTGATCGCCCACGCCGAGGCCCAGTTGATAGGCCTCGCGGTCTTCCATGGCCATAAAGGCCGGCTCGCCATCCGGTGCGGGTGACGACCACCAACTGCCTTCAACCAACTCAAGGCCTTCCGGGTTTCCGGACAGATAGGTAAGTTTGTATTCATCGCCCATGGCCTCGCGCCGGGCTCGGGGGTCATCCGCAAGAACGTCTGCGACGGGTTCCCCGTTTATCGATGACATTCGAGAGCGAACCAGTGGCAGCAGCTCTACCCTGCTTGAGTCATCCAGGGATGACAGGCCGGATTCGACCGAGTCCATCTGATCCGGAAACACTTCATACAGGATCAGCGCAGGCGAGTCTGCCGGTATCGTGGTTTCCAGCGCGCGCAGCAGGGTCGCCACAACCAGCGTGCAGGCCACAACCAGCGTCAGGGCTGTGCCAAGGGAAAGCAGAGTTGCCCGCAAAGGCGAGTCCGGTCTGTGAAGGTTGGCCAGCGCCAGCCGCCGGGCAAAGTTCCGATCTGCAAAGCCGCTGTCCTCCAGCGCCCTGGCGCCCCGCCGAAGTCCTTTGATGATGCCTTCCAGCAATCCCCAGAGCAGGACAACCGCCAACAGGAACAGAAAACCCAGCAGTGGCGAGGGTAACCAGAGCAACGTAGCGCCGATGTAAACTGCTAATAACAGATAGCTGGCTATGCGCCACTTTCTGGGCTCGTTACTGGCCGCCTGAACCTGCCCTCGGAAAAGCCCGGCGGGAGACGCTGCCAGCGCTCTGGCCAGCGCCGGTAGCGCAAAAACATAGGCTGTCAGTACGGCAAATAACCAGCTCAGCAACAGAGGAAAAACCCACCTTGAAACCCAATCGCCGGCCCCGCCCGAGCCGGCTATCGCGTAGGCGTCACCGGCAAGGCTGATCGCGGCGGAAGCAAACCCGAGCCCGAGTCCACCGCCAATGAGGCCTGCCAGGCTGCCGAGAAGCCCAACCTGCAACAGATAAATCGCGACCAGGGGTTTTCGCCGCAAACCCAGAGTCTGCAGGGTCGCAATAGTGCCCAGTTTTTCGTCCAGATAGGCGTGTATGCTGTTGGCAACGCCGAGGCCGCCGATAAACAGGGTGGTAAATGCGATCAGAATCAGGGCCGTTGCTATCTGGTCAAGGCGCTCGGAAATGCGTTCGCTGCGTTCGGCAAACGTGGTGATATCCCAGTTTTCACCCGGAAATTCCCGTTCGAATTCTTCCAGCCAGACGCCGAGATCCTGGTCGGTCTGCACCCGGTATTCAAAATCGACACGGCTCCCGGGCCGGATCAGCTCTGTGGCTTCAACCGCCTGTTCCGAAATCATGATGGGCAGGCCACGCCAGTTGGCATTCAGGCTTCGGTCCGGCTGGGACTCGATGAGGCCGGCGATGCGAAACGTCGCGGCGCCGATTTCAAGTTCATCGCCAACCGACTGGCCCAGACGTTCTGCCAGCAAAGGATCGATCACGGCGCCCCAAAGGCCATCCTGCCGGGCGGTCAGTTCGGCCCGGGATTTGTCGGGCAGCAACTGGAGTTGCCCGTACAGAGGATAGGCAGTGTCGGGAATCAATATTTCGGCGCGGAAAAAACCCTCACCGTCAGGGCTGCTGACCAGGGTGTCGAATTCCCGAACCAGCGAAAAGCTACCTCTGGCTTCAATCCAGTTCCGCACTGCGTCGGGCAGGGGCTCGTTTGTGTCAAGCTCGACGTCACCGCCCAGCAGTGCCCGGGTGTCCGCAAGCAGGCTCTGCTCAATTACCCGGTAAAGACTGGCGGTGGCCGCCACCAGGGTAACGCCGAGAATAAGGCAGGCAAGGAAGACTTTCAGTGCTGAAATGCGTGATCGCAAATCCGCGATCGCAAACTTCATCATCCAAAGGGGTTTTGCGGCCGGTTCAGATCTCATACAGACGACCACTTTCCATCCGGACCCGGTGTTCACAACGTTCCGCAACGCGCTCATCGTGGGTGACCAGCACCAGCGTAGATTGACTCTCTTTGTGCAGGTCGAAGAGCAGGGAGAGAATCTTCTCTCCGGTTTGCTGATCCAGATTCCCGGTGGGCTCATCACCCAGCAGCAGGCTTGGCTGATGCACCAGCGCGCGGGCGATGGCGACCCGCTGTTGCTCGCCCCCGGACAACTGGCCCGGGTAATGTTGCAGCCGATGGCTCAGGCCGACCGCGTCCAGCATCGAAAGGGCCTGCTCGCGGGCGCTGGCCTGACCGGCAATTTCAAGCGGCAAACTGACGTTTCCCAGGGCCGTCAGCCCGGGCAGCAGATGAAAGGACTGGAAGATGATGCCAAGATGCTCGCTGCGCCAGTCTGCCAGGGCATTGGAGTCCATGTCACCAAGACGCTCCTCGCCCACCAGGATTTCACCGCTGTCAGGACGTTGCAGGCCGGACAGCAATAGCAGAAGCGAGGTTTTCCCGCTGCCAGAGGGGCCGGTAATGGCGAGCGTTTCACCGGGCGGCACCATGAAGGATGCGTTATTAAGAACCGAGACAGTACCTGACTCGGTTGAATAGGCGAGGTTGATATCGCTCATCTGGACGCTGGTGGACACGTAGAACCCTTTTTTTGAAAATACCATGGCGCCTGCGGGCGCTTTCAAACGATAGGCAGCCGGTGTCAGCAGGTCAATCTTTGTTGTTTTTCTTACGTTTGGCCTTCTCGTAAAGATCTCTCAACGCCCTGGGGTATTTGCCTTTACGGGAGCCGTGAGAATCGAGAACTCGCGTCCAGATCGCCTGCTTTTCGTCAGGGAGGAGCTGCTTCCATTCCTTTTTTTCCTGTCTGGTGCGGCCACACGCCTTACAGATCTGTTTTTTATTGAACTCACAGATATCAATGCAGGGTTTTTTGGTAATGGGTTCCATAGAGTCTGACTTCTTCCTCCTTTAAGAGATTTGGGGCGCAATCATGGGGGTAGCAGCCGGCGCGTACAAACCATCAGGATCCGGTGTCCGGAAAATGGCTTTATTCAGGGCGCTGCGGATAATTCCGGAACATCCAGGTGATAGCGCTCGAAAATAGCGTCGAAGGCCGAACTGGACTTCATGGCTGCCAATGCCCTATCGAATTCCTGCACGTAGCTGGGGTCGACCCGACGCTTTGAGAACGCGACATAGGTGGGTGAAGTCGACACGACAAGCGGCAGGCCCGATTCTTTTTCATTGACGATGTGGATGTCGTTTTCCAGCCCCAACTCTTTCAGATAATACAGAGTGGGCAAAAGATCCCCGATAAAGACATCGGTGCGGTCGGCTTTCAACAGTTGAAGGTTTCGGGGAATGGTCTGGAGGACTTCCAGCACCCGGAAGGACTGATCTTGCAGCATTCGGTCAAACCGTTTGCCGTAGTAGTAACCCAGCTGGGTTCCAACACGTAACTCCGGGGCCTCGTGCAACTCTCTGGACAGGGCCATGGGCTCGCTCGAAAAAAACACGTAGGTTTCGTTGATCAGAACGGAATCATGGTAGTGACCCCAGGCCTTCCGCTCCTCCGTTATACCTGCATTGAAAGCACCATCGGCATTTCCTTCCGCGACTTCTTTGAGCACCCGTTTCCAGGGGTAAATCTGGAACTCTACTTCTCGTCCCGTCCGGCGAACGGCTTCGCGAATGCCGTCAACCAGCACTCCCGTCACCTTGCCCTGTTCGTCGGTGTAAGCGAGCGGAGGATTTTCCAGCGTTCGCATTTGAAGGGGTTCACCACCCATCGGGCTCAGGCTGTCAGAATGGGCGACCTCTGCGTGGCCGAACACAAGGAGCAACAGCCCGACCAGGCCGGGCAGCCAGGCCTGGTCGCGCAGCGATCCATTAACCGTCCCTCCGATAAAGTCACTAATGACCAATCTATCTCTCCTGCTCCGCCAGTCGGAAATGCATGCCGACATGCCAGAGTTAAATATAGCCTTATTCCCCTGGTTTTTATCACCAATTCTGTTCTTTCTTGTCGGAAAAGCGTAATCCAGAGTGACGGCCTGCCCCGGACCAATCAAACGCAGGTCGCCCCGCCATCCAATGGCAAAGCCACACCGGTGGTGAAAGCGGCTTCGTCAGAGCAGAGATAGAGCACTGCCCCGGCAATTTCATGTGGCAAACCAAGACGCCCCACCGGATGCATGGCGGCCGCGTATTCCGCTTTGCGGGGGTCGCTTTGCGCAGCGCGGCGGAACATGTCGGTATCAATAACCGCCGGACAGACGGCATTCACACGGATGCCTTTCTTTGCGTATTCCACCGCTGCGGACTTGGTCAGGCCGATGACCGCATGTTTGCTGGCGCTGTATATGCTCATCTTCGGCGCTGCGCCCAGGCCGGCGATCGATGCTGTGTTGACTATGGCACCACCGCCCTGCTCCAACATGACCGGAATCTGATGCTTCATACAACGCCAGACGCCTTTCACGTTTACATCCATAATGCGGTCGAATTCGGTCTCGTCGCCGTCGGCCAGTTTGCTGTGTTCAATTTCAATTCCGGCATTATTAAACGCAAAGTCCAGCCGGCCATATTCTTTGATCGCCAGCGCAACCATCGCTTGCACATCGCTGTCTTTGGTCACGTCGCAGTGTAAAGAGCACGCCTTGCCGCCTGCCGATTCAATCTCCGCTGCGACGGCCCGGGCGCCCTCCGTATCGATATCGGCCACAATAACGGCCGCGCCCTGCTCCGCAAAGGCCAATGCGGTTGCTCGCCCAATACCCGCAGCGGCACCCGTGACAACAGCAACACGGTTTTCAAATTTTTGACCCATTTATGCGTTTCCTTTGGAAATTGTGGTAAAGCCCAGACTAGACGCTTCCGAAGACATCTGGAAATAGTTCCTGTTAATGTGTGTCTATAAAGCGGACTGATAAATTCTTCAGTGAACGGACCCGCGACACACGCCACGCCCCTCACCTATCATCCCTCATCTCTCACCCCTCACTGAGGGACGTTTTTATTGGTAAACTCCGACTTATCATTCAGAAAAGGAGCGCAGCATGTCCATTCAGGCGGAATTGCAGGCAACAATTCGAGCGTTAGTCCAGCCCGGCAAGGGTGTTCTGGCGGCCGATGAAAGCCACCCAACCATTGCCAAGCGATTCAAAGCCATTGGCGTGGAATCCACCGAAGCGTTGCGACAGGAATACCGCAGCATCATATTCTCTGCGCCCGGCCTGAATGAACACATCGGCGGCGTCATTCTTTTCGCAGAAACCCTCGAACAGAAAAATCTGGAAGGCCTGCCTATGCCCGAACTGCTGTCCCAGCAGGGAATTGTGCCCGGTATCAAGGTCGACCAGGGCAAGGGCCCGCTGGCCAATGCGCCGGGTGAGGAAGTGACCTTCGGCCTGGATGGCCTGGAACAGAGGCTTGCCGATGCCAAGGCACTGGGCGCCCGGTTCGCCAAGTGGCGCTGCGTGTTTCACATCACTGACACTCTGCCTTCCGAACTTGCAATTGATGCCAACGCGGAAACCCTGGCCCGCTACGCGGCCATCTGCCAGTCACTGGGCATTGTACCGATTGTCGAGCCGGAAGTACTGATTGACGGCGCGCATACGATTGAGCGCTCGGCAGAGGTTAACGAGCAGGTGGTTCGGGGTCTGTTTGAAACACTGGTACTGCACCGGGTTAATCTGGAAACCATGATTCTGAAACCCAGCATGGTCACGCCGGGCAACGACTCCCCCAAGGCATCGCCAGAGGACGTGGCAGCGGCAACCATTCGTACATTACGCCGCTGCGTGCCAGCCGCGGTACCCGGTATTTTCTTCCTGTCAGGCGGCCAGACCCCGGAAGAGGCAACATTGAACCTGAACGCCATGAACCAGCACGCCAACCTGCCCTGGACACTGAGCTTTTCCTATGGCCGCGCGCTGCAGGAACCGGCCCAGCATGCCTGGAAAGGGGATATCGGGAATCGCGCGGATGCGCACAAAGCCATGTCGAAGCGAGCCAGACTCAACAGCAACGCCGCATTAGGTCAATACACGCCAGGCATGGAGAACCAGGACTGAGCAGGACGCCCGGCCCCGGTTCCCTATCGCTTCAGCAGCCTGAAAGGCACTTGCCAGACCCGTTAAAGGTCAGGTCCATGCCGCTCAGTGGCACATGAACAGGCATCATTGACTGTGCGATAAACTGAGCAGTCTTGGTGCCGTCCAACACCTTGCCGCCTTTGGTGGCCGCTTCGTTAGCGTGTGACGCAATGACCGACGCAGGCTTGATCAGGTCATTGACCACGTAGGCGGCCTGGGAAGGTCCGGTGGTGTAGGTGTCGCCGATGTTCATCACCACCAGGCTGGCGCCATAGTGATCTCCTACCACCGTTTTCTGCTCGGCGGTAATGCCGGTGTCACCGGACAGATACACCACTAGCCCGTTCGTGAAGGTCAGCACGTAGCCAGTGGGCGGTCCTACGCTGGCTCCTATGCCTGCGGCTGTCATGTAGTCCGCCAGCGGCCCGGTCAAAAATGATGGCGCCACGCCGTTGCTGTGAACAGCCGGCACCGTGGTGAAGGACACACCGCCAATATCCCGGTTAGCGCCAAACCTTACCAGCGCCGATTTGGACGGGTCGCCACCGCTCTGCTTCAGCTTGGCCGCGAAAAACGCGGGCATTTCGCTGCCAGTCAGGATGGTGGAATTCTTCCCCAACGCAATATCGACGGTATTGGACTGCGGCAGAGTACTGACAGACGTTTGCGGGCTGCCACAGGTGCCGGCATTGGTTTGGGCAATCCGTTGGTCACCGACGTGATCTCCATGCATATGGGACACCAGAATCACATCGATGTTACCCAGCCGCGGATCGTCCGGGCCAGCAACGGTGCGCCCGGCGTCGTAGAGAATACGCGTGCCGTTGGGGTCCTCGAAAATCAGAGCGCGGTCTCGGCCACAGAATTCGCCATCGTGGCTACCAAGCGGGGTAACTTTGACGACATGATCGTCTGCCGCAGCAGGTGCTGCGGCGCTGAGAGAAAGAGCCAATCCTGTAAAAATCGAAGTGGCGCCAAGTTTTAGATTGGGGTGGGTCATAGTGCCTGCTTTGCCCTGGTTATTATTTCTTATCGCACTTGTTCAATACGAACCAATCGGCTGAGGAGCGCAACTTTTTAGCTGTTCAGGCTGCCTTGGCGGCGGGGGCCTGTCTCAGGCACGTCAGCATGGGCTCAACGTCGCGAATCTTACGGGCCGCTGGCCAAAGAGCATTCGCCTCCGCAAAACCGGTCCTGAGATAATTCATCCACTGCTTGATACGGCCGGTCACATAGCGATCTTCCAGCCGGGTCTGCAGTGCAGCCGCATAGTCTTCGATTAACGCCACCACTTCCGGCCAGGTAAGATCCGGCACCGTCTGCCCCTGCTGGCTGGCGCGAATCTGCCGGGCCAGGTCCGGACGAGCGATCAGGCCACGGCCGATCATCACGTCATCGCAACCGGTGACTTCGCGACAACGCCAGTAATCCGCCACCGTCCAGATTTCACCGTTGGCAATGACATGGGTATTGACGGCTTCCCTCACCCGGGCGACCTCTTCCCAGTAGGCCGGTGGCTTGTAACCGTCGACCTTGCTTCTGGCATGAACCACCACTTCTTCTGCACCGGCCGCCTCCACAGCTTGGGCGCAAGCAACGCCCATGGAGCGGTCGTCGTAACCCAGGCGCATTTTGGCCGTCACGGGAATGTGCTCCGGAACAGCTCTGCGAACCGCCGCGGTAATGCCGTGCATCAGCTCCGGCTCACGCATCAGCACGCAGCCGCCCTTGTGCTTGTTCACGGTCTTGGCCGGGCAGCCAAAGTTGATGTCTACCTGATTGGCACCCAGTTCAGCCGCTCTGGCGCCATGGAGGCCCATCTGCTCCGGATCGGAACCTAACAACTGCACCGCCACCGGCACACCGGCGCGGGTATGGCATTGATGATCGAGCTCTGGCGCGTATTTATAGAAAATTCGGGGCGGAAGCATGCCGTGGGTAACACGAATGAATTCGGTAACGCACCGGCCGATCCCGCCGACACTGGTCAGCGTCTCGCGGATGGGGGCGTCTACCAGACCTTCCATAGGGGCAAGGATAATTCGCATCAGTAAAATTCCAGGAGGTATCGATGAAAAGAGTGGTCAGAAATCAGACAGGGGAACATTGTAGTCAGGCGAGACGTTCAACGCTAACGAATTTGCCGACGTCGTCGAACAGAATACGAAAGCTGCCCTTGATGCCATCACGCAGGTAAAAGCGGGAAAGAATACGGGCCGGGAACCGGACGGAGCGTCCGTCCCGGGCCGTGGTATGAACATCTGTGGCGCTGCCCTCGTAGAGCTTGAGCCACTCATCAGGACTGATGACGATGTCCACAATGATCTGCTGCATGGGGCCTCAGATCAGTTTGCCAGTTCAAGAAGAAGGCGGTTCAGGCGCGTGACGTAAGCGCCCGGATCTGGCAGCTGTTCGCCGCTGGCCAAGGTAGCCTGATCCAGCAGTACGGCCGACAATTCGCCGAACCGCTCTTCGCCCTGCTCTTTTTCCAGGCGTTGGACCAGCGGGTGATCCACGTTGATTTCAAAGATCGGCTTGCTGTCCGGCACTTTTTGGCCGGCCGCTTCCATAATCTTCTTCATCTGCGCGCCCATATCGAAATCGGCAACCACCAGGCAGGCCGGTGAATCGGTCAGACGATTGGTCACCCGAACTTCCTGTACCCGGTCGTCAAGCGCGGTCTTGATGCGCTCAAGCAAACCTTTGTGCTCTTCGGCGGCCTCTTCCTTGTGCTTCTTGTCTTCTTCGGTTTCCACATCGCCCAGATCCAGATCACCGCGGGCAACGTCCTGAAGCTGCTTGCTGTCGTATTCGGTCAGGTAACCCATCATCCACTCGTCGATGCGATCCGTCAGAATCAGCACTTCGACGCCTTTCTTGCGAAATACTTCCAGATGGGGGCTGCTCTTCGCGGCCATGAAGTTGTCGGCGGTGATGTAGTAGATCTTGTTCTGACCTTCCTTCATCCGGGCGATGTAGTCATCCAGTGACACGCTTTCGGTCTGCTCGCCCGAATTGGTCGACGCAAAGCGCAACAGGCCACCGATTTTTTCGCGGTTGCTGAAGTCTTCCGCCGGGCCTTCTTTGAGCACAGTGCCGAATTCGTTCCAGAATTTCTGATATTGCTCCGGCTCTTTCTTCCCCAGCTTGGACAGCATATCCAGAACACGCTTGGTAACCGCGGTGCGGATGCTTTCGACGGTGCTGTCGTTCTGCAGGATCTCACGGGACACGTTCAGCGACAGATCGTTGGAATCGATCACGCCCTTGGTGAAACGCAGGTACAGCGGCAGGAACTGCTCCGCATCGTCCATGATGAACACGCGCTGCACGTATAACTTCAGGCCACGGGGTGCTTCCCGGTTATAAAGATCAAACGGTGCGCGGCCGGGCACGTACAGCAGGCTGGTGTAGTCGAGCTTGCCTTCGACTTTGTTGTGAGACCAGGTGAGCGGGTCCTCAAAGTCGTGGGAGATGTGCTTGTAGAATTCCTTGTACTCTTCGTCTTTGATTTCGCTGCGGGACAGAGTCCAAAGCGCCGTGGCGTCGTTAACGGTTTCGTCTTTGCCCTTCTCGCCTTCTTCCTCGGATTCGGATTTCATCACAACCGGGAAAGAAATGTGATCGGAGTACTTTTTCACGAGGTGCCGCAGCCGCGAGCCATCGGCAAATTCTTTCGCGTCGTCCTTCAGGTGCAGAACGATTGTCGTACCACGCTCTTTCAGATCCACGCTCTCGATGGTGAACTCACCGTCGCCTTTGGATTCCCAGTGCACGCCCTCTTCAACGGGCGCACCTGCGCGGCGGGTGAACACTTCGACGGAATCCGCGGCAATGAATGAGGAATAGAAGCCGACACCAAACTGGCCAATCAACTTGCTGTCTTTCTTCTCGTCACCGGAAAGCTGCTGCAGAAATTCAGCGGTGCCGGACCGGGCGATGGTACCGAGGTTCTGAATCACGTCATCCCGGGTCATGCCGATGCCGTTATCAGACAGGGTGACGGTGTTTTTCTCGGCGTTGTAATCAAGACGGATTTTCAGCTCGGGGTCATTCTCAAACAAACTGTCGTCTTTCAGCGCGGCGAAGCGCAGTTTGTCTTCGGCATCTGAGGCATTTGAGATCAGTTCCCGCAAGAAGATTTCTTTATTGGAATACAAGGAATGAATCATCAGGTTAAGCAGTTGCTTAACTTCTGTCTGAAATCCAAGCGTTTCTTTCTGCGTTTCAACTGTCATAGCGTCATGTTCTCCCGGTATTACTCAAAGTTTGAGGGAACGGTCTCTTCGCTCGCTCCTGCACAATTTCGTTAGGCTTGGGCAGGAGTTGGGGGGCGCCAGCGATGTTTTCAAGTCCCGCGAACAGCCAAGTTCAATCTTCCAGAAGAAAGTGTGCCCTGGCCGTTGCGATAGGTTGGGACCGGGATTTCTGCCAGGCGGTGATCATCACATTGGCAACCCGGTTGCCCTGGCGGGTCAACTGGCACTCGGCGAAGGTTTCGCGATCCAGGCCAGCGCGCAGGTAATCCAGGGAGAAATCCACAATTCGGGGCATGCGCAGGGTTTCCTGGGCCATCATCAGGTACAGGACGGCCGACAACTCCATAAAGCCACCGATCACCCCACCGTGAATGGCCGGAAGAATGGGGTTGCCCAGGTTTTGCTCCTTTCGTGGCAGACGGAAAATCAGATCGTCTCCGAAACGGTCGCATTCCAGGCCGATAAACCGGGCATAGGGAATGCTTTCGAGCATGCGGGAAAAGTCTCCGGTTTCCTGGGTGTATTTCAGAATTTCAGGATTGGTCACTCTCACCCCCCGTAATCAGGTCACGATAAGCTTTTGGCGTGGCGTCCTGACCAATCCGCATAAAAGTGCCGACGCAATTGGCGATCGTCTCGCCGGTGTCCTGATAGGCCTCACAGCGGGTGAAAATGATGTTGCGGGTGATTTTATAGGTTTCTGCCCGGGCGAATACCGGGCGATGGGGCTCTGCCGGGCGCATGTAGTCCACGCGCAGATCCAGCGTCGGGCAAAGCTCGAAGTCGTTCAGGGCGCACATGATGACGGACCCGGAGGCTGTATCCATCAACGTGGTAATCGCACCGCCGTGGATGACACCAGTGTCCGGATTACCCACGATAAAATTGCTGTACGGAAGCCGCAGCACCAGCTCACCCTTTCCAGCAGACTCAACGGCCAGGCCAAGTTCACAGGCCTGGTTCAGGGTGGCTATAAAACGCCGCACCCGCTCCATTCTCAGGGAATCATTCATATTAATCCGGAGTTTTCTCTTGAACATCGGTTTTTGAAACAGGGTCGTCGAACACCTTGCCGGATCGGAGTGCCAGAAGGGCATTCGAGTGGAATTCCCGCCGATACAGAATTATTACGATCAGCGTTGAGGACCCGATAAATGCAATCGGATGGGCGAACCACGCAACCACGGCCAGCGCGTAATAAAAGGAACGAAGGCCAAGGTTGAAAGCATCGCCGGCCTGATTACAAACCATTGCAGCGCTTCTGGCAAAGGCATCCCGGGCGGCGGGACTGGGTTTCGTGTCGCCGGCCAAAGGCGCAGCACCTATCAAAACCGCCAGAAAATTATAGGTTCGCATGGACCAGGTAAATTTGAAAAAGGCATAGATGAAAATCACCATCAACAGCACCATCCGCAACTCGAATATCTCGCGCGAGGGCAAGGTGCCGAATGGCAGGGCACTGAACACTTCCATGACCTGTTGCGTGTAACCAAGTGCGGTGATGATACCAGCCAGAATCAGCAGGCAGCTTGACGCAAAGAAGGCACCGTTGCGCTCAAGGTTGCCCACGACAGAGGCATCCGAAATCCGGTTTTCGCGGGACAACATGACCCGCATCCAGTCGGTTCGATAGAGATTCAATGTATTGGAAAGGCATGGGCGTTTGCCGGCGGCGTGTTTGGAGTAAAGGCTGTACCCGACCCAGCAGATCAGAAACCAGACCAGAGAGGCCAATTCAAGGTAAATATTCATTCAATGTGTCCGAGAAATTTGCTGTCATAATAAAGTGTTAAGGATAACGTATGGACCCAGAGGCCTCCACATAAGTAGCCCGTCATGGTGGTAGTCACTTACAGCCCGTTCGTTCTGCCCGGGTCACCCAGGCCAGGGGTTACTGTGGTATAAACGCAGTATAGGACGTTCGTTCACCCGCTTTGCCGGCACCGGCCCAGGCACGGACGCAGACTGACGGTTCAAAAGGAGCAGACTTCAATGACATCCAGGCACATTCAGGCTTTTACTACTCCGCTGGTCTTGGCTTTTATGCTGGCAGGTTGTTCTGTTAACCCCGTCACCGGTGAGAAACAGCTTTCATTCATTCCTGAAAGCCAGGAGCTGTCGATCGGGGCAGAACAGTACAAGCCTACCCAGCAGACCCAGGGTGGGCAATTTTACCTTGATCCCGAGCTGAACCTTTATGTACAGGAAGTGGGAAAAAAGCTTGCGCAGGTCAGCGACCGCCCGGATTTGCCCTACGAATTTGTGGTATTGAACAGCAGCGTACCCAACGCCTGGGCGTTGCCGGGTGGCAAGATCGCTATTAACCGCGGCCTGCTTACGGAATTTGAAGATGAGGCTCAGCTAGCCTCGGTGTTGGGCCATGAAATCGTGCATGCCGCCGCACGGCACAGCGTTCAACGTATGCAGCAGAGCACGCTGATCAGTCTTGGCGTCGCCGGACTCGGGTTTGCGATATCCGATAACGAATGGGCCAGCCTGATTATGGGTGGCGCGGCAATGGGCGCGCAATTGGCGCTGGCACAGTACAGCCAGAGCAACGAGCTGGAATCCGATCATTATGGCATTCGGTACATGAAAACCGCAGGTTATGACCCGCAGGCAGCCGTGAAACTGCAGGAACTGTTTGTTCGTCTGTCTGAGGGCAATAATCCGGGATTTATTCAGGGCATGTTCGCCACTCACCCACCCTCTCAAAAGCGGGTTGCGGAAAATCAGAGGCTGGTCAATGAAATCGGCGCAGGCGGGTATCGCGGTCGCGATGTCTACCAGAAAAAAACCGCCTATCTGCGCCGCGTTCAGCCCGCGTACGACACGTTCGATCAGGCCCGCAAGCTGGCCAACGATGACCGGCTCGAGGACGCCATCGCTAAAATCAACGAGGCCATTCGCATCGAACCGGAAGAAGCCGCTTTTTATTCATTCCGAGGACAGGTTCATAAAGCCAGAAACGAACTGAAACAGGCCGCTGCGGATTTTGACAAGGCAACGTCGCTGTATCCGGAGATGTTCTCCTACCAGCTAAACAACGGCCTGAACGCGCTGGCGCTGAACAATCTGGCAAAGGCCCGCGACAGTCTTAACCGCGCAAATCAAACGGTGCCCACATCAATCGCTTTTTTACGGTTGGGTGATATCGCCGTGCGCCAGGGTCGTCGTGACGATGCCGTTCAGTATTACCGCACCGCGGCAGGAGCCGGCGGGAATGTTGCGGCAGAGGCAAAACAGAAACTTGCCGAGCTGACAGCGAATTAACGTCAACGCTCACATTGACTTCTAGAGCAAAAACTCTAAAAATCGGAATACCTCAACAACCGGAGTTTTGCCATGTTCGCAAAACACATCCAGCCGATGGTATTCCCGGCTCGGCGGCTTTACGTAGGGCTTATGCTCCAGGTAATGGGCCGCGCACTCCAGGCCGTGAGCGAAATCGACGCCGCCGTTCAGGCTGAAGCTCGCGCCCTGCCCGACGGTTTTCTTTTTGAAATGATGGTCATGCCGGACGGCTCCAGGCTGATCGTGGAACACATCGGCAATGGCCGTTTGTATTACCACGGTGACGAATCCCCGCGCCCCGTCGATCTTTCTATCCGATTCAAACACATTGCTCACGCCTTCCTGGTGTTGTCGTTCCAGGAAAAAACGTCGGTGGCCTTTGCCAACGATCGAATGCTGGTGGATGGCGAGATCAGCTACGCGGTGCGTATGACCCGCATTCTGAACCGGCTTGAAACTTTCATTCTTCCAAAACTGGTGGCCCAACGCGCCGTCAAGGAGTATCCGGCGTCACTGCATCTACCGGAGAAATTGTTCCGTGCGGCACGAATCTACCTGAAAGTGGCTACCAACTTTGTCGAGACAGCGAGAACATGATGAGCAACCAGTACTACGAGTTTTTTTGCCCGGTCAAAGTCATTGCCGGCAGGGCCGCCCTGGAACACATTCCCTTTGAACTTACGGGTATGGCCGCCAAGCGCCCCATGATTGTGACGGACAAGGGCGTGCGCGCTGCCGGGCTGCTGGAGCCGGTTATCGCCGCCTGTGAAGAAAGCGGGCTGGAAATTGTCAGCATCTACGATGACGTCCCCCCGGACTCCTCCACCGACGTGGTAAAGGACATTGCCGGCATCTACCGAAGCGAAAAATGCGACTCGCTGATCGCCGTAGGCGGCGGCTCGGCCATTGATACCGCCAAGGCCGTTAACATACTGGTTTCCGAAGGCGGAGACGACATCGCTAAATACAGCGGCGCCGGCATTATCAAGCGTCCTCTGAAACCTTTCCTAGTTGTTCCGACCACGGCCGGCACCGGCTCGGAAGTTACCTCGGTGGCGGTGATCACCGACACCCGGAAATCCGTCAAGCTTCCCTTTTCTTCGTCATTCCTGTTGCCGAATGCAGCGGTTATTGACCCACGAATGACTTTGACGCTGCCACCCCACGTGACGGCGGCCACAGCAATGGATGCGATGACTCACGCCACCGAAGCTTTCACCTGCATGGCGAAGAACCCGCTGAGTGATGCCTACGCTACATCGGCCATCAAGAAAATCAGCCATTCGCTGCTGAATGTTATGGACAACCCAAAGGACTCTGAAGGCCGGCTCGAACTGGCGCAGGCGTCCACCATGGCAGGCATTGCATTCTCCAACTCAATGGTCGGTCTGGTGCACGCCCTGGGGCATGCCACAGGCGCTATCTGCCACCTGCCCCACGGCTTGTGTATGAGCCTCTTTTTGCCTTATGTGCTGGAGTACAACCTGGAAACCATCCGGGAGCCGCTGGGCGAACTACTATTGTACCTGGAAGGCCCGGAAGTCTATGCCGCCACACCGTCGAACCGCCGTGCAGAGGCCAGCATCTCGGCGCTGCGAAAACTGCGGGACGAGCTGCATAAACGCTGCAAGTTGCCCCGCACTCTCAAGGAAACCGGCAGCGTCACCGAAGACCAGCTCGATAGAATTGCCGATATGGCTCTGGACGACGGCGCAATCATGTTCAACCCCAAAGAAGTATTGCTGGAGGATGCCCGGGCCGTCCTGAAACGCGCCTGGGCCTGATCTGGCCTCACAACGTTTATCCGGAGCCCGTAGGCAACAATACTTTAGAGGGATTGAAACCGACGCATCAAAGCAGCACACTTTGGTTGTTACTGGCAGGGACAGGCCGGTTAGGCAAGACATGTCACTGATCAGAGCTGTAAGCCTATGGGTAGTCTCCGCCTGAAGTTCTGGGTCGCGACCATCGCGCTCCTGTTGACTGTGCCGGCAGTTTTGCCAGCCCTGGCCAACGGTCATTCTTTGTCTGAAAACAAAGTTTTCCGCTTCAATATCTCACCCAATGGGTACCCGCCCTACCTGATCAACGGAGAAAACGGAACATCCGGGATTATGTGGGATGTGGTTAAAAGGATTACGGAGCGTCTCGACTACAAACTTGAGGCAGAGGCCGTTCCCCGAAAAAGGGTGGACCAGTTGCTTCTTGAGGGCATGATCGACGGCACGCCCCGTGCAAAGGAGTGGACAGACGATCCTGACGCCTTCATTTTTACCGACTCGATAGTCAACATTGAGGAGGTGGTCTTCTTCCTCCGTGATTCACCTCATCGATTCCAGACCGTGGAAGACCTCTTTTCTTTGACCCTGGTAACGCACCTCGGTTACCACTATCCAGCGCTTGAACCCCACTTCGAATCTGGCAGCATTACTCGCTTTGATGTGCCGCGTGACCAGGATCTGTTTTTTTACGTGTTGAAAGGCGAGGATTTCCACGCAGCAGTAGCTGACAGGCTGGTTGGCAAGTGGTTACAACTGTTCCAGAACATGCAGGGTCAGTTCCGCTCCAGCAGCGCCTCCCTGAGTGAATATAAATTCAGGATTATGTTGCGGCCTGACTGGAAGCCCTTTGCAGACGCCTTCAACCGTGAACTCGCATCCATGCGAGAAAACGGTGAGATCACGGAGATTCTAGCGAACTACCGATAGACCGAGCCCGATCTCGCGGGAAGATCATTCCAGCCTTCTCAGCAATAGCATCGGAGAGACGCTCAATACCGGTTTCAGTTGCCAGCGCCCGAACAGCGACAGCACCAGCGCGCTGACCAGCGGAATCGGCAGGATGACTTCCCAGTGCCACTGGAACTGCCCCTCAAACATCCGGAACTGTAACGCCCAGACGGCCGCCTCCGCGGCAGCAACACCCAGAACCCCGGCAAAGAAACCCAGGAAGGCGAATTCCAGCATGGTACTGCGCACTAAAAGGGACTGCCGCCCACCCAGGGTTCGCAGCAATGCGCCTTCGCGCTGACGCTCCTGCATGGTGGCGCTCACCACCGCCGCCATCACCACCAGGGCCGCAGCCAGAATCAACGCCAGTATCGCCTCGATGGCCTGAGTGACCTGCCGGACTATCTCCTGAATCCGCTCGATAATGTGGTCAATCTCCAGCACCGACACGGTCGGGAATTCCCGTGAAAAATCGTTCAACGCCGACTTTCCTTCTGCGGGCAGGTAAAAGGCAGTTATCCAGGTTGCGGGCATACCCTCAAGCCCACCGCCGGGCGGGAAGGCCATATAAAAGTTCGGACGCATACTGTCCCATTGCACGGTCCTGATGCTGGTCACGGTTTCTGTGACCGTGTCGGAGCCGATGGTGAATCCGAGGGTGTCGCCAACTTCGACGCCCATTTGACCTGCAAGCTCGGACTCGATGGACACACCGCGGCTATCTCCCGGCTGAAACCACTGGCCATCGATAATCTCGTTATCGCTGGGCAGATCGCCCATCCATGTCAGGTTCAGTTCCCGATTCAGAGCACCGATTCGCTCTTCCTTGGTGACGGCCTCGCGCACCGGCTGGCCATTGAGCTCGGTGAGTCGACCGCGAACCATCGGATAAAGCTCCCGCAACGACTGCCCCTGATCCGCCCAGAAGGTTTCAACTTCGTCTACGGCATCCGGAGAAATGTTAATCAGGTAGTGATTTGGCGCATCATTTGGAAGCTGAGACTGCCAGTCGTCCAATAAAGACGTTCGCACCAGAATCAGAGTCGCAGCCAGCATCAGCGTCATGGCAAAGACAGCAATCTGCGACAGGCTTGCCCGGCGGTGCCGGTAGAGCCCCACCAACGCCAGCCGCCACGCATTGCCACCACCACTGATCTTTCTCAGCGTCGTCACCATTACCCAGCCAAGCAGCGCCAGAGTGCCCAGCAAAAGGGCCAGACCGCCCAAAAGGGCCAATACCAGCGATATTTCCCTGGCGTAGAGCCACACCAGCCCGAAAACCGCCACAATGGCGATGATCATGTCCGGAATGGCTTCGCGTCCTGATTCGCCCGGCTGGCTTCTGAGCACGCGCATGGCCGGCACGTTCTTGAGTCGGCGAATCGGTGGATAGGCGAAGGCGAACAGGGACACCAGAGCCGTCAGTAGGGCCGGGGCCAGTGCATTGGGATCCAGATGGACTTCAACCTGCTGCTCCAACACATCACCCAGCACACTGGATAGCAGCCAGAACAGCGGCAGCGCCACCAGTAATCCCCCAAGCGCGCCCACAATTCCCCAGAGTCCGAGCCGCCGAAGATAAAGCCGACCGATGCCCTTACTATTCACGCCCAGCGTTTTCAGCAGCGCCACTGTGTCACGCTGGGACAGGGCATACTGCCGGCTGGCAACGGCGACAGCCACCGCCGCCAGCATGACCGCCAGGCTCCCGCCGAGCAGTAAAAATCGCTCAGCCCGCTCAAGCGACTCTGAAAATGTCTCGCCGTCGCGAACACCTTCCCACTCATGACTGGGTTCCAACTGGGGTTTCAGCCAGGTGTAATAGTTGTTCAGCGTGGTCTCGTCACCGGCAAACAGATAGATATACTCAACGCGGCTGCCTTCCTGAATCACCTCTGTCGCGGCAACATCACTGGCATGCATCATCACTCTGGGCGCCAGAGACGACATTCTGAAGCCACCGTCCGGCTCACGTACCAGGAGGCCGGAAATGGTCAGCTCTCGGTTTCCGACCGCAAGTGTGTCGCCTACTCCCAGTTCCAGCAGGCGCAGAAGACGTGGATTAACCCAGACTTCGCCCGGTCTCGGTCCGGAGCTTAGCGTTTGCCTTGGCGCATCGGTACCTTCCTGGATTTCAACCTGGCCGCGCAATGGGTAGCCGTCATTGACCGCTTTTACAGACACCAGCTGAAAGTTGTCATCCCCATAAACCATGGTAGAAAATTCCACCATACGGGCGGTATTCAGGCCTCTGTCGCTGGCCTCCTGCATCCATGCCTCGGGAATTTCCCGGCCGTTTTCTGCCTCCAACTGGCGATCAGCTGCCAGAAACGAGCTGGCGGATGTCACCAGGGTGCGTTGCAGCTGGCTGGCAAACAGAGCGATGGTCGCTACGGTGGCAACCGCAATGATCAGCGCCGACAAGACAACGCGCACATCCCGTTCACGCCAATCCCGGCGCACCGACATCAGTTTCTGGGAAGCGGCCATCAGTTCACCGCCCCGGTTTCAGCCGTGGCGGTCAAAGAAGGTTCGGTCAGTATCCCCGCTTCGATAGAAAACTGCCGGGCGCAACGTGCCGCCAGGCGTTCATCGTGGGTGACCATGACCAGGGTGGTACCCTGCTCGCGGTTAAGCGTCATCAGCAGGTCAGACACATCATGGCCGGTGCGGTTGTCCAGGTTGCCAGTGGGCTCGTCCGCAAACAGCACGGCCGGCTCAGAGGCAAACGCCCGGGCGATAGCGACCCGTTGTTGCTCGCCGCCCGAGAGCTGGCGGGGCGTGTGATAGAGCCTTTCACCCAGACCGACCCTCTCAAGCAACTCCTTGGCTTTGGCCTCCGGGCCTGTCGAGCCGCTCAACTCCAGTGGCAACATGACGTTCTCAAGCGCTGTCAGCGCAGGCAAAAGCTGAAAGGATTGGAACACAAAGCCGACCCGACGGGACCTGAGCTGCGCGCGCTCGTCTTCACTGAGCTGGCTGATCACTGCTCCATCCAGTTCGACTGTGCCCTCGGACGGAGTGTCCAGGCCCGCCAGCAATCCCAGGAGCGTCGTTTTACCGGAACCGGAACGACCAACGATGGCCACGGATTCACCGCGATTGATTTCAAGATTGACCCCCTGCAAGATCGTCAGCGTATCTGTTTCCAGATTAACCCGGTGAGACAGGTTGGTGACTTTTAACATGGTGTGGGAATCTTGAGAATGATGTTCGCTCAGGTCGCTCACGGGTTCTCCAAAGTAATATTGAATTTTCGACAAAAGACAGGATCCCTATGGATACGGTATTCCGACGCCTGAGATCAATAGTTTTCATCGCTTTAATGTTCTTGGTCACCCCGGTACTGGCCAATCAGGGCACGCTGCTTATTATGGGCGACAGCCTGAGTGCCGCCTACGGCGTGCAGACAGAAGAGGCCTGGGTTGCCCTGCTCAAGGAACGATTAAAAGAGCAGGACCTGGCAGGCTGGGAAGTCGTCAACGCCAGCATCAGCGGCGAGACGACAGATGGCGGCCTTCGACGATTGCCGGATTTGCTTGATCGTCACCAGTCGGACATCGTGATGATTGAACTGGGCGGCAACGATGGTCTTCGCGGCTTTCCACCGCAGGTTATCCGCCGGAATATCACCAGGATGATTGAACAGTCCCAGGATATGAACGCCAGTGTCGTGCTGGTCGGCATGCAGATTCCGCCGAACTACGGCGAGCGATACACCCAAGCATTTGCAGCCATATTCCCGGAACTGGCGGAAGACTTTAACACCAGCCTGGTGCCCTTTTTTCTGGACGGCATTTACGATCAGCCAGATATGATGCAGGACGATGAAATCCACCCGACCGCCAGTGCACAGGGGCAGCTACTGGATAACGTCTGGCCCGTACTTGAACCTATGTTAACCGACTGACGGTACGAAGCTGATCAATTCAGAAAATTGGAGAAATGCCTCAGGGCGCGGCGTTCGGACCAGTAATAACCATCATCAGCCTGATCAACAAAGCCAACGTGGCCGCCCCATTTCGGGAACTCGCCGTGAGTGTGCCGACCCAATACGTCCGGGTCTGTGGGAAAGCATTGGGCAGACAGAAAAGGATCGTCCAGGGCGTTTACCATCAACGCCGGCACGCGAATATCTTTCAGGCGTCCGAGCGCCGAACACTGTCGCCAGTATTCCGTGGCGCTCGCAAAGCCGTGCAGTGGCGCGGTAAACCGGTCGTCAAATTCGTGAAAGCTCTGGATGTCATCGAAGCCGGAAGTGTCAATCAAGCCCGGAAACTTTCTCGATTTCGCTTCCATTTTCACCTGCAGATCCCGCAGAAACCGCTTCATATAGATTTTCCGACTGGGCCGGGCCAGGGTGTCGGCACTGCCTGCCAGATCACAGGGGACGGAAAATGCAATGCCGCCGCAGATGCGACTGTCGATCTGTTCTGATTGCTCGGCCAGATACAGAAGCGTGAGGTTTCCTCCCATACTGAATCCCGCAAGCCCCACCGCCTTGTATCCGTGAGCCAACCCGTGGCGCACTACCCCATCCAGGTCGCAGGTTGCGCCGCTGTGATAAAAGCGGGGCTGATGATTCATCACACCGCCACAGGAACGGAAATTCCACGCCAGTACATCCCAGCCTTCCCGCAGCAATGCCTTAGCAAGCCCCTGGATATAGGGTCGGCGGCTGTGGCCCTCCAGGCCGTGAGACAGAACCGCCAGCCGGTCACTGCCCTGCCGGTACCAATCAAGGTGGAGTTCATCGTGGTCTGCGGTCGGCAGAACTTCCGGCTCCGGCGCCTGCACTTCAACTGATCGAAACAGAGACGGCCAGATCGACTGGACATGGCCACTGCGAAGCCAGATCGGCGGTTTGTAGTCGGGTATCGGGTCGTGCAAAATTTAGCCTTTCAATTCAGGGGGTTGACGCTTTCTAGGAAAGCCCCTAGTATTCTGTCCATTCCAGCTTTGTTCCCCGATAGCTCAGTTGGTAGAGCAACGGACTGTTAATCCGTTTGTCGCTGGTTCGAGCCCAGCTCGGGGAGCCACTTCTCCAGAACAAACACGGTCTACTCCCGGAACAACGACTTTCTCTGCATGAATTCGCGCAATACCTGATAAAGCACGACGCCATCTTTTGAGCCGGCTGTTTCCCGAATAGAGTGCATGGCGAACTGGGGCACGCCAATATCCAGCGTAGTCACACCCAGATTCGCCGCAGTCAACGGCCCGATTGTGCTACCACAACCCATATCACTGCGCACCACGAACGTTTGATAAGGCAAGTCCAGCTCATCGCTGATCTGCCGGTAAACGGCAGCTGAACGGCTGTTCGTGGCGTATCGTTGGTTGTGGTTTACTTTTATCACCGGCCCATGGTTGAGAAGTGGCCCGTGGTTTTCATCGTGTTTGTCCGGGTAATTCGGATGCACACCATGAGCATTGTCGGCCGATATCATCATCGACCGCGCCAGCGACCGTCCGCGACCGGTCCCACACCAGCGATCCAGCACCGAGGTCAGAAATGGGCCCTGGGCGCCTTCGGCGGACATGCTGCCCACTTCCTCATGATCGTTGCACACCAGCAGCGCCGGCTCCTCACCCGAGGCATCAATAAGCGCCCTTACACCGATGTAACAGCTCAGCAGGTTGTCCAGCCTGGCCGACGCAATAAAGTTGTCCCGCAGGCCCACCACTGAAGCCGGCTGGGCGTCGTAGAAACCCAATTCGTAACCCAGCACCTTTTCGACGCCTACGCTCGCATGCTCACGTTCAAGCTGCTCTTTAAGCAGATCAGCGAAACGGGTGTTATCTCCCTCTGGCACCTGCATAAGCACCGGCGGAAGGTCGGTTTGCGGGTTCACTGGGCGGTTGCTGTTGGCTTCCCGGTCCAGATGAATGGCCAGACTGGGAATGGAGGCAACTACTTTTTTGAAATCCACCAGCGCGTCCCGGACTGAGCCGGAGTCGTCCAGAAAACTGACCCGTCCGGCCAGGGAAAGGTCTCGGTCAAACCAGGGATTGAGCAACACGCCGCCATAGACTTCTACACCTAACTGGAAATATCCCTTGCGACGAAGTTCAGGGTTGGGCTTCACTTTCAGGCACGGGCTATCGGTGTGAGCGCCGACCATTCGAATCCCGGCCAGGTCGGTTGCGCGCTGCCCGGTTCTGAACGCAACAATGGATGAGCCATTGCGAATGACGTAATAGCCCCTGCCTGATTCCAGACTCCATTCATCTTTTTCATCCAGCGCCTGGAAGCCTGCGTCTTCAAGCATTTTCTGCATGCTGGCAACGGCGTGCCAGGGCGTGGGTGACGTGTTCAGAAATCCGATCAGTTGTTGATTAAAATCCGCGTGTTCCATGATGCCCCTGATAAACTGATTTTAGCGGCGCCAGTATGGCATGATGGCGCCTTTGGTCCTACATGGAGCGCCCATTTTGCCAACCCCACGTTTCCTGGATATTGAGTACTGTCAGACGGAAGATGTTCTGTTCCCGGTGGCCATGGCCTGGTCACTGGAAGATGGCCAGATGAAAACCGTGGTGATTGCCCCGGACGACAGCTGGATTCCGGACGACGGAGACCTGGGCGATTTCGACCTGCTGTATCTGGAAGAACAGGGCGTGCCCCTGATCGAAATCGTTCATGAACTGCACCAGGACCTGCCGGACCAGACGGTATACGTGGATGGCATGGACCCGGACGAGGTTTTGATTGACCTCATATTCGACGCCGTCAGCTCCGAACCACCTTTTGAGATTGTGGGTATCGAAACCCTGGTAACGTCGCTCTCCCGCGAGGCGCTGGACGACCGTCGCCGGCAACTGCTGACCGACGAAGGGCTGGAACCCCAACTGCCTGAAAACGGCGTTTACGCCTTGCTACTGATTGCCCGCGAAGAAGGTTTCTTCAAGTAATTCCGGTGGTGTCCCTGGACCACCGGACGCCTCAGATTTTATGCTGGATGTGCCAGCAACGATGGATGCGGGCGTTACGCTGGAAATCCTTGTCCAGCGTATCCCGGCTGACTTCGTCTACCGCAAAGTCTGCTTCAAGACTCTCGTCCAGCTTGAAACGCCGGAAGTTAGTGGAAAAGATCAACCGCCCTTCGGACGTCAAACGCTGCATCGCCTGATTGATCAGCCGCGCATGGTCTTTCTGGATATCCAGCACGCCGGCCATGCGGGCGGAGTTGGAGAAAGTGGGCGGGTCCATAAAGATCAGATCGAACCGCTGGTCTGACCCGGGCTTCTCGGCCAGCCACTGCAGACAATCCGCCTGTTCAACCCGATGGTGGGTCAGGTCAGCACCGTTAAGTGTCAAATTCTCCTGAGCCCATTTCACATAGGTTTTCGACATATCCAGACTCAGGGAACGGCTGGCCCCACCCACGGCCGCGTGAACCGTTGCAACTCCGGTGTAACAGAACAGGTTAAGGAAGCGCTTGCCTGCCGCGTGATGCTGTATCCACTGCCGCACAGGGCGATGATCCAGAAACAGCCCCGTATCCAGGTAGTCCTTGAGGTTCACTTTCAGCGCGCAGCCATGCTCGTGGACCGTGAAAAACTCGCCGCTGGCTTCCTGCTTTTCGTACTGGTTCAGCCCGGTCTGGCGCTGGCGCTGTTTACAGACCATGTCGCTGGCTTCGATACCGATCGCATCGGGAATCACCGCTATGGCCTCGGCCAAGCGCTCCCTGGCAGAGCGTTCATCCACTGACTTGGGCGCCATGTATTCCTGAACGTGCGCCCTGCCCTCATAAATATCGATGGCCAGAGCAAACTCCGGCATGTCGGCATCATAAAGCCGGTAGCAGCCAATGCCCTGTTTCCGCGCCCACTGGCCGATGGTTTTCATGTTCTTTTTGAGACGGTTGCGCAGCATATCTGCGCGATCCTGATTGGTAATTCGCGGCGTGATTTGTCCGGGCACGTCGGGCGCACGGGAGGTTCGGGCGCTGGCTTGGTCAACCGAAAACAACAAAAGTTGAGCCGGCAGCTTGCCGTTATAAAGCCGATACTGCTTGTAGCTGCGAAGCCCCAGGGACTTGCCGTACTCCGGCGCACCGGTAAATACACCCAGCCGCCAGCCGGGCAGAGCCCCTTTAACCGCTTCGCCCAATGACTGATATAGCCCACCCAGTTCCTTCAGTTCACTTAAGCGCTCGCCATACGGGGGGTTAACCAGCACCAGTCCAGGGGCCCGCTGATCTGGTTCGGCCGTTAAAGCTGCGATATCCCGGGTTTCGAGCGTTATCTGCTCGCCAAGACCCGCCCGCTGAACGTTGTTGCGAGCGGTGGCGATCACTCTGGGATCCTGGTCCGATCCGGTGAAGCGAATCCGCTGCTGAACCACTGCCTGCCGGCCGTCATGGGCGCGCCGCTCGGCTTCTTGCCTCACCTGAAGCCAGAGTTCTGCATCATGGCCCGGCCAGCGGGTGAATCCCCAGCGCTCCCTTTTACGGCCTGGCGCAATATCCATTGCCATCATGGCGGCCTCAATCACCAGCGTGCCGGACCCGCACATGGGGTCCAGAAAGTCGCCACCGGCCTTTGCGATTTCAGGCCAGCCGCATCGAATCAGCAGCGCCGCCGCCAGATTTTCTTTCAAGGGTGCCGCGCCTTTCTCCGTGCGATAACCCCGTTTATGAAGGCTGTCACCACTGAGTTCGATACCAACGGACAGCTTTACCCGATGCAGCCGTGCCGACACCGTTACGTCCGGATCTTTGGCATCAACCGACGGGCGCTGACCGCTGGCGGTTCGAAGCCGGTCAACAATGCCGTCTTTTACACGCTGCGCGCCGAACTGAGTGTTGCGAATTTCATCGTTCTGGCCGACAAAGTTCACTCGCAGGCTACCGGTGACAGGCACATGGTCTTCCCACGGCAGGTCCGTCACACCACCCAGCATTTTATCGGCCGAGGTGGCATCTACGTCTGCCAGATGAAGGATCACCCGGTTCGCCAGCCGCGACCACATACAGGCGCGATAACCCGCTTCCAGCGTGCCGTTGGCCCAGACCCCGGCAGGCGCGTTCTGGACCGGCTCCATGCCGAACGTCTGGAGTTCGTCTTCCAGCAGATATTCCAGCCCCTTTGGACAGGTTACGAAAAAATTAAGTTCTGACACGGGGATCTCCTGAAAACGTCGGAAGCGCTAAAGTCATGGTATGGCGCATTTTCTATTAAACGAGCGGCGTGTTTATACCTCATGGCAATAAAAACGCGTAATTTAGATGAAATAATTAGTGTACAAAGTCGCTGAATTCGATTTACCTTGATTAGGACGCGTCGTTCCGATGAGCCGATTGTTCATCGTTAACAGGATCCTGACTGCTCTGGTCTTTAGTGACAATAGCGGGTTACCCCGGAAGGGTAGTTCGAGTCACCGATCACGGCAGATGTGTTCACACATGTTCTGTTAATCTATTGAATGAGGAACAGCATGAAAAGACAGAAGAGAGATATGTACGCTCGTGCATTCAAACGGGGCTACCTTGCCGGTGTATCTGGAAAGGCGAAGGACAGTTGCCCGTTGGAACAAGTGGAGCAACGCCAGGAATGGCTCAACGGGTGGCGAGAGGGCCGCACAGATCAATGGGATGGTATGACCGGGGTGTCCGGCATCCACAAGCTAGCCAACGTGACGGCATGACTTGCCCCGGATCTTAACTCTGATCTTTTAAGACGAATACGATCATTGGCGCAACAATCCAAGTAACCGAAACGGGTCCTCCCGACCCGTAGCATGAGATAACACGCCACGGGGGTTCATTCCCCGCATGGGCCCGCTTGGCGGGCCCATTTTTTTGCCAACTTCTTATCCCTTTTTCAACTGACGAATAGCGTCAACCGACTCCCCGATCAACGCGGGCCCACGATAAATAAAGCCAGTGTAAAGCTGCACCAGTTTTGCACCGGCACGTATCTTCTCAGCCGCGCTGTTACCGTCAGTAACACCACCCACGCCAATGATCGGAAGGCTTTCGCCCAGTTCTGCATAAAGCGCGCGGATTACCCGGTTCGACGATTCCCGAACCGGGACACCACTTAGCCCGCCTGCTTCCTGGGCATTACGGTGCCCTGCAACCAGATCGCGGCTGATGGTGGTGTTGGTGGCAATTACGCCGTCCAATCCGCTTGCTTTGAGCGCATCCGCCACGAACCGGACGCCTTCGTCGTCCATATCCGGTGCAATTTTGACCGCCAGGGGCACGTAGCGACCACTCTCGGCCTGGCAGCGGGCCTGTTCTTCTTTTATTCCGTGCATCAGACTTTTCAGGGAGTCGCCAAATTGCAGGTCCCTGAGGCCCGGCGTATTGGGCGAAGACACATTGACGGTGATGTAGTCTGCGTAGGGATAGACGGCAGCAATACCTTTGCGGTAGTCCGACTCGGACTCGTCATTCGGCGTTATTTTATTCTTACCCACGTTGATGCCGAGCACACCGGAATAACGGCGATCCCCAACACGCTCCAGCATGTGGTCCAGTCCGTGGTTATTGAAACCCATCCGGTTTATCAGCGCCTGGTGTTCAGTCAGTCGGAACATACGTGGTTTGGGGTTGCCAGGCTGGGCAATCGGTGTGACAGTTCCGACCTCAATAAAGCCAAAACCGAGATCTCCCAGGGCGTCCAGATGATCGGCATTTTTATCCAGCCCGGCTGCAAGGCCTATCGGATTGGGAAACGTCAGCCCCATAACGTTAACCGGCAATTCCGCAGGGGCATGCACAAGCTTTTTCAGCAACCCCAGCCTGTGGAGTCCATCGAGACCCGCCAGAGATAGGTCATGGGCGGACTCCGGAGGTAAACGGAACAACAGATTTCGCATCAACTGATACATAAACGATCTCGAAGGCTGGAACGGGTTGAGTATACCGAATCTTTTCCACAGCATCCTCCTACCCGATGAGTGTGACGGTTAAATGTCTGTGCTGTGAAGGTGTTGTGATCTTTTCCACGGAATCTGTGGATAAACCTGTTGAAAATCGCCCTTCATCGCTGGCCATCCCTTGATATTCGCGCCAATCTACAAATTGGTTATTTTTTGACCAGTTATTTTTTACAATAAAAACAGATAGTTGGAAAGGTTTTTTAAATTTAACAGCCGGGCAACGACAAAAACTTACGGTACAGCCAAATGATAAACATGTGCATAAATCGCACAACCTTTGTGCATTGATCCTTTTGGTAACACCTTCATCAATACCGGCTATAATGCGTCTACATTCTGTGAGAAATTGTTATGAGCGACTCCCCTACCCCACTAGACGTTCGTCAGGAAAAGCTTGACGCGGAACGCTCAGAAGCGACCAGAATTACCGTTATCGGGATGATTCTTGACGCATTCCTGGGTGTTTTGAAGGTCATCACGGGCGGGCTTTTCCATTCCCAGGCATTAATGGTCGACGGCATACATTCCTTCAGCGATGTCGCTTCGGACCTCGTTGTCATCAGTGTTATGCGACTTTCACGGCAGGCGCCAGATCAGGAGCATCCCTACGGCCATCAGCGGATTGAAACCCTTGGCACCATGGTCCTAGGCAGCCTGCTTATTGCCGTTGGCGGCGCACTGGCCTGGGACAACACCCTGCGACTACTGAATCCGGCGACAGCCAACCTTCCCGAATGGCCCATTCTGGTTGCCGCTCTGGTTTCCGTGTTGAGTAAAGAGTGGATCTACCGATATACCCGAAGAGTCGGCCTGGCCATCCGTTCTGACCTGATCGTCGCCAACGCCTGGCACAGCCGCACCGATGCGTTTTCTTCCATCGTGGTTCTGGTGTCCACCATCGGGGCCATGATGGGGTATCTGTGGCTGGATGTCCTGGCCGCGATCGTTATTTCAGCGATCATCATTCATATTGGCTGGACGTTTACCTGGGACAGCGTTAAAGAGCTGGTCGACACCGGCCTGTCACCGGCGGATACGGAAGCACTGAGAGCAACTGCCCTGGGCATTGAAGGCGTGCGCGACGTGCATGAACTGCGCAGCCGTCGCATGGGCCAGGACATTCTGCTGGACGTTCACCTGGTTGTCCGACCAGAGATAAGCGTGTCCGAAGGGCACCAGATCGGCATGCGTGTGGTGTCTGCGATACGGGAGTCCATGGACAATATTCTGGACATCAACTTCCACATTGATGCAGAAAACGATGATGACAAAACACCCACAACCGGCAAGCTGCCCAACCGGGATGAAATACGCCAGGCTCTGGAGAATCATTTTTCCGGCGAGCTGCCCCCGAACAGCCGGTTAAGACTGCACTATTTGAAGAACCGGGTGCACATGGAGCTGTTTCTGGAAACCGACGCCGAGCAAAGACTGCAGGAAGCCCAGCACATAAATCAGCAAATGCAGGATTACCTTTGGTTCGGAAGCCTGCGCATCTGGTACTCCAGCCCCTGAGCCGTCCTAACGACGCCTGTTTGCTTCCATGCGAGACAGGAATTCCTGCATGACCAGCGTATAAAGCTCGCCGCCCAGAAAAGCGTCTTCTACCCCGGCATCGATGTTGGGGTTATCATTCACTTCAATCACCGCCACCCGATTTCCGGACTGCTTGATGTCAACGCCGTAAAGTCCGTTGCCAATCAGCCGGGTCGCATTCAACGCTGCCTGTATCACGTTTTTAGGCACTTCGTAGGTTGGCATGGTTTCAAAACCGCCGCTGTCGACTTCAGCGCCGCCGTGCTGATAGATCTGCCAGTGTCCTTCCACCATGAAGTATTTGCAGGCGTAGATGGCACGGCCACCCAGCACGCCGACGCGCCAGTCGTAATCGGTATAAAGGTATTCCTGGGCCAGAACCAGCGCTGACTGTTTAAACAGCACTTTAAGCCCCTCTTTCAACGATTTTTCGTCCTCTGCCTTGGTCACGCCCCGAGAGAAGGCACCGTCCGGGATTTTAATAACCGCAGGGAAACCCAGCTCGCGAATAACCTGCTCCGCGCTGTCTTTCTGGTCTTTGGACAATATCAGCGTCTTGGGCGTTGGCACTTTATTGTTCTTCAGCAAGTCCGCCAGAAACACCTTGTTGGTGCACCGAAGAATGGACACGGGATCGTCAATCACCACCATACCTTCAGCCTCGGCTTTACGTGCAAACCGATAAGTGTGGTGATCGATCGCGGTTGTCTCGCGGATAAACAGGCCGTCGTACTCCGGCAGGCGCATGTAATCCCGACGGGTGATCTGCTCGACATTGATGCCCAGCTTGCGGCCGGCTTTTTCGAAACGATCCAGCGCAACCTTATCGCTCGGCGGCATCTCTTCATCCGGATTAACCAGCATCGCCAGATCGAACCGATAGCGGCGACGGGCCCTCGGCTTGCGCCAGACCATGCTGCTGAACCGATCAAATGCCGCAGCAAAGTGATCCTGCTCTTCGCCCTTCAGGTCCGCTGGGCAGCCTGGTTTCATGGACACAATTTGCCAGCTCTTCCGGCGCCGGAAAACGATCTCCAGTACCGGGCAGGGAAAACGATCAAAGAGCGCTCGGGCGACGGGCTTGAGCTCCGGGTTTTCAGCCTGGCCAAAGTAGGTCTTGATTCTGGCTTCGTGAGTCGCCTGTTTGTCATCCTTGTCCGGGCTTATTTCAGTACCGGATGCCTCCAGCCATTGCAGAACGCTGTCGTCCAGCTCTTCGATCTGCAGAGAAAAGAGTCCTTTGCGGCTCAGGTCGTTCAGTGTCATTACTGAGGGGACAACGTTATGACCGCGCGCTTCAGCCAACAGTGAGCAGTAGTAACCCCGGCTCAGGTAGCGGGCGCTCTGACACAGGTTAATGACTCGGGTGCGGCTGTTGGGTGATACCGATAACTGAAGATACTGATCAAAAGTCAGCACGTCCTCGCTGGGATAATAAGGCGCCCAGTCTTTTTCACGATCAACCACAATCAGTATTCGGGACATCAGCGGCACTCCTCCCTGAAGGTATTGCCAGAACGCAGTGTACACGGGCGCCTGAAGGAATCTGACGAGCCGCAGTAGTCTGGCAACAATACGCCTGAAACCGTGAACCGACAACGAGTTACCGGTGCGTGTTTCTACGCATTATAGCCGCGCTTGCGCAATTGCAGGATTGCCCCATACTAGCGCCGCAACTACCCTTCTCCAGGTAGTGCCAACAGAGTTCTCTTGCAATGGATCAGGCTCAGTTTCGCCAGGCAAGCGTTGACGACCTCGACGCCCTGGTCGCCCTTGAAAATCGCTGCTTTCCTGAAGATCGGCTTTCACGCCGCAGCTTCCGGCGTTTTCTGGAAATGCCCCGTGACCGGCTGGTTGTTGCGGAGTCTGCCGATGGCCTGGTCGGTTACTGCCTTGTACTGATGAGCACCGCAACACGCCTTGCCAGAATCTACTCTATTGCGGTACTGCCGTCGGAGCGCGGGCGTGGTATTGGGGAGCAACTGATCTCTCAGGCCGAAGCCGTGGCGGTTGAAGCAGGGCGCATCATCATGCGGCTTGAAGTCCGCGAAGATAACGCTGCGGCGATCAAGCTGTATCGGCGTCTCGGCTATCGCCAATTCGGAACCTACCGGGATTATTACGAAGACCACGCCAACGCCCTGCGATTTGAACGCCGCATCCTGTTCTATGCGCCTTCCCAGGCCTTTCCGTCCGTGCCCTATTACCCCCAGACAACGGACTTCTCCTGCGGACCAGCGGCCCTGATTATGGCGATGGCAACGCTGGATGAGCAGGCAGTAATGACCACCATTGAAGAGCTGAAAATCTGGCGGGAAGCCACCACCATCTTTATGTTGGCTGGCCACGGCGGTTGCGGCCCACACGGTCTGGCTCTTGCGGCCTGGCACCGGGGGTTTCAGGCCAGCGCCTACATCAGCAAAGAAGGCGCCCTGTTCAAGGACACGGTGCGCAATGACGATAAAAAGCGGGTACTGGAACTGGTCCACGAGGGATTTATTCACGAGATGGGCCAGACCGGCATCCAGCTTCACCACGAACCGCTGTCGCTGGATAGTATGAAGTCCGCCCTGGAGGATGGCCGCGTGCCGGTTATCCTGATAAGCACCTGGCAACTTAATCGCAGCCGCGTGCCCCACTGGGTAACCGTCTGCGCGATTGATGACCAGTTCGTCTACCTGCACGACCCTGAAATCGACACCGACCTGGGCGAGACAGTCGCAGATAAACAGTATCTGCCCGTGGATCGGCGCGTATTTGACCGTATGTCGCGTTATGGCAGAAACCAACCGCTTCAGGCGGCGGTTATTGTCGGGCCGAAACGCAAAGCCTAGCCGGTGCGCATGGCGGCTTCTTTAAGCTCTGAAATATCATCACGTAGCCGCGCTGCTTTTTCGAAATCCAGATCGGACGCGGCCTTGTACATCTGGTCTTCGAGCTTATCAAGCTCCTTGAGTATCTGTTCCGGTGACTTGTCTCCGGCCCTTGCCCGATAACGCTCGGCCTCCTCTGCTGCTTTTCCTCCGGGACGTTCGGGTTTGCGGCGCCCACGGCCACCGCCGCCGGCCCCCTCCATAATGTCTGCGATCTTTTTATTCAGCCCTGTTGGCGTAATGCCATGGGCTTCGTTGTGCTCGGCTTGTTTCGTGCGGCGACGCTCGGTTTCATCAATGGCCCGCTGCATGGAACCCGTAATCTTATCCCCGTAAAGGATGGCCTTGCCGTTGATGTTCCGCGCGGCCCGGCCCATGGTCTGAATCAATGAACGGTCCGAGCGCAGGAAGCCCTCCTTGTCCGCATCCAGAATGGCCACCAGGGACACCTCGGGCATATCCAGGCCTTCCCGGAGAAGGTTAATGCCAACCAGCACATCAAATTCCCCGCGGCGCAGGTCGCGAATTATCTCGACTCGCTCTACGGTATCAATATCCGAGTGCAGGTATCGGACCCGGATATCATGCTCCATCATGAAATCTGTCAGGTCTTCGGCCATGCGCTTGGTCAGCGTGGTCACGAGTACCCGCTCTTTTACATCCGTACGCAGTTTAATCTCAGACAACAGGTCGTCGACCTGGGTAGACGCCGGACGGACCTCAATGACCGGGTCCAGAAGGCCGGTAGGACGGACCACCTGCTCCACAACCTGCCCTGCATACTCCGCCTCGTACTTGCCTGGCGTTGCCGACACGAACACCATTTGGGGCGCTATCCGTTCCCATTCATCGAATCGCATGGGCCGGTTATCCAGCGCCGATGGCAGGCGGAAACCATACTCCACCAGAGTCTCCTTCCGCGATCGGTCGCCTTTATACATAGCGCCAATCTGGGGAATGGTGGCGTGAGATTCGTCCACAATCAGCAGAGCGTTGGGCGGCAGGTAATCAAACAACGTTGGCGGTGCCTCGCCCGGTTGACGCCCGGACAGGTAACGGGAATAGTTTTCAATGCCGTTGCAGTAGCCCAGCTCCAGCATCATTTCAATATCGTACCGCGTGCGCTCTTCCAATCGCTGAGCTTCCACCAGCCGGTTGTTATCGCGCAACTGTTTCAGACGCTCTTCCAGCTCAATCTTGATATTTTCCACTGCGTCCAGCACCTTCTGGCGCGGCGTAACGTAGTGAGACTTGGGGTAGATAGTAACCCTCGGCACACGACGCAGAACCTCGCCGGTCAGTGGGTCGAAATAACTAAGGTTTTCCACTTCGTCGTCAAACAGCTCTATGCGGATGGCTTCTTTTTCCGATTCTGCAGGGAAGACATCGATTACATCACCCCGTACCCGATAATTAGCCCGGTGGAATTCAATATCATTGCGGGTGTACTGGAGTTCAGCGAGCCGTTGCAAAATGTGCCGCTGGTCAATCTCGTCGCCACGATCCAGGTGAAGCATCATTTTCAGATAGGATTGAGGGTCGCCCAGGCCGTAGATGGAAGACACAGTGGCCACTATGATCGCGTCCGGGCGCTCCAGCAGTGCCTTGGTAGCGGACAGGCGCATCTGCTCAATGTGCTCGTTGATGGACGCATCTTTTTCAATAAAGGTGTCGGAGGACGGCACATAGGCCTCCGGCTGGTAGTAATCGTAGTAGGAAACGAAGTATTCCACCGCGTTGTCCGGAAAGAACTCACGAAACTCTCCGTAAAGCTGAGCCGCCAGGGTCTTGTTGTGGGCCATGACGATGGTCGGCCGTTGAATCTGTTCGATCACGTTGGCGATGGTGAAGGTTTTGCCGGACCCGGTGACACCCAGCAGGGTCTGATGCGCCAGCCCCGAGTGAATCCCCTCAACCAAACCCTCAATCGCTTTTGGCTGGTCGCCGGCGGGCTCGAAAGGAGAAGCAACGGTGAAGGAACCGTCCTTTCTGTGCGCGCCTTTTTCTGAAGTCGCCATGGTATTACGGCATCCTCTGATTGATCTGGGTGGACATAGACAGTACGAAAACCGCCGAGAAACTTATCGTTGTAAGGCCATCATGGTAACATCGAGTCCATTAATCGCCGCAGCTTTAAGGAGCGCAAGTTTGGACCTTCAACTATCCAGCCGAGTACAGGCAATCAAGCCCTCTCCCACTCTCGCCGTTACCAACAAGGCCGCAGAACTGCGCGCAGCCGGTCAGGACATCATCGGCCTGGGCGCTGGCGAACCTGATTTCGACACGCCTGAACACATCAAGCAGGCGGCCATTGAAGCCATCCAGGCAGGCCAGACAAAATACACAGCCGTTGATGGTACGCCCGCGCTGAAAAAGGCGATCATCGCCAAGTACAAGCGCGATAACGGACTGGACTATGAGACCAACCAGATTCTGGTCTCAAGCGGCGGCAAGCAAAGCTTTTTCAACCTGGCGCTGGCAACTCTTAACAAGGGCGACGAAGCCATCATCCCGGCCCCCTACTGGGTGTCCTATCCGGACATGGTGCTGGTAGCGGAGGGTAAGCCAGTCGTTATCGAAACCGGCCCCGAAACCCGCTTCAAGATCACGCCGGAACAGCTGGAAGATGCCATTACGGATCGCACTCGCCTGTTTGTGATCAACAGCCCGTCCAACCCCAGCGGCATGGCTTATACTCTTGAGGAATTGCAGGCCATTGGTGAGGTGCTTAAAAAGCACCCGCAAATCATGATCGCAACGGACGATATGTACGAGCCGATCCTGTGGACCGGCAACGATTTCTGCAACATCCTGAATGCCACGCCGGAGCTATACGATCGTACTTTCGTACTGAACGGTGTTTCCAAGGCCTACTCCATGACCGGTTGGCGAATCGGATACGCGGCAGGTCCGGCGAAGATCATCGGTGCCATGAAGAAAATCCAGTCCCAGAGCACGTCGAACCCATCGTCGATCTCCCAGGCCGCCGCTGTAGCGGCGCTGGACGGTCCGCAAGACTGCGTTCAGGAAATGGTCACGGCCTTCAAGGAGCGTCACGATTATCTGGTGCAGGCGCTCAACGAGCTTTCTGGTGTCGAATGTCTGGAGGGTGACGGCACTTTCTATGTGTTCCCGAGCTTCCAGGGCGCGATTGATGCGGATTCCAGCGTCAGCAACGACGTGGAGTTCGCCGAAAAGCTTCTCAAGGAAGCAGGCGTCGCGCTGGTACCGGGCTCCGCTTTCGGTTCGCCGGGCCATATGCGCCTGAGTTTCGCAACGGGTCTGGACACCCTGAAGGAAGCCGTTTCTCGCCTTAAAAAGGCCCTTGGCTAAAATTTTCAGGCAGGGGTTGACGGGGCCGTAGGGTAATCTTAATATACGCGCCTCGTCTGAAGACGACGTTCCCCGATAGCTCAGTTGGTAGAGCAACGGACTGTTAATCCGTTTGTCGCTGGTTCGAGCCCAGCTCGGGGAGCCACTATTTCGAAAAGCCGCTAGTCCTCTGGATTGGCGGCTTTTTTTGTGGCCAGAATTCATGCCTACCGCCTCCGTAGGTCGGATTAGCTTTAGCGTAATCCGACAATATTGCCCTAGCCTTCTCATCGGCGGGGCAGGACTACCTTCCCAAAAAACGCTACAAGCCCATCCCTGGGCGCTTGGGCTCCGCCATCCATGGCTCCGCACATTTTTGGGAAGGTAGTCCTGCCCCTCCTGTTTGGCCTTAAGTGTTATCGCCTGAACTGAATCCGGCCTACGGTGCGTTTCATAGCGGGAGCTATCTCGGAGCCAATTGGCCTTGGTGGGCAGCTTCTCTCAAAAATTTGCGGAGCCATGGATGGCGGAGGATAAGCGCCCCAGGGATGGGCCGAAGGAGCGCTTTTTGAGAGAAGCTGCCCACCGAGGCCTCCCCCGAAACCAGCAGGCTGGGGCCAGACCCAAATAAACCACCGACCTAAAGGGCAACCACCTCAGCATGAATAGCTTCCAAGGCAGCAAGAGGATCAGCCGCCCGGGTGATCGGGCGACCGATGACCAGGTAGTCGGAACCGGCCTTGAGGGCATCGGTAGGGGTCATGATGCGTTGTTGGTCGTCATTATCCGAGGATAACGGGCGGATACCGGGAGTGACCAGTTTAAAATCGGCGCCCTGCTCTGCTTTCAGGGACGGAGCCTCCTGGGCAGAACACACCACGCCATCCAGGCCGCAATTACGGGTCAGGGTCGCCAGGCGGGAAACCTGGGCTTCCGGGAGGCCGGATATACCGATACCGGCCAGATCGTCGGCGTCCATGCTGGTGAGCACCGTGACCGCTATCAGCATGGGCCGGTCCTGGCCGAAGGCTTCCAGCCTTTCACGGCAAGCCGTCATCATTTTTTCGCCGCCGGAGGCATGCACGTTTACCATCCAGACACCCAGATCGGCAGCAGCCGCAACAGCGGCCGCCGTGGTATTGGGGATATCGTGAAACTTCAGGTCCAGGAATACTTCAAAACCGCGCCTGCTCAGGGCACGAACAAGTTCCGGACCCGAGCGGGTAAACAGTTCCTTGCCGACTTTTAACCGACATTTAGCCGGATCAAGCTGGTCAATAAGCGCCAATGCGGGTTTTTCTGAGGGAAAATCCAGGGCTACAATAATGCGTGGGTCATCAGTATTCGACACGGGGTATCCTGCAATCAGTGGCTGTTCAGTCAGTCGGATTCGACTCTATTCGCCGTCAACACCCTGAATCGGGCGAACGGTTTCCCATTGTTTGCAGCTGGGACACAACCAGTGCAGCTGCTGGCCCGAGAAACCGCAGTTCGCGCAGCGATATACCGGACGGTTCGCCAGCATCATGTTGCCGATCCGGCTCACAAGACGCTCTTCATCGGTCGTCATGCCTTTCTCGTAGCCGGCCAGGGTCACCAGACGCAGAAGTCCCCGCACACTCGGCCGAATATCGAGCTCTCTCCGCAGCAGTTCTATCGCGGCCATGCGGCCTGAGCTGCGCTCCACGGCTTCAACCAATGCCAATAGCAAACTGGTACTGGGCGACGAATCGTAAAACTTACCCAGTTTTTTGCCCAATCGACCTACGTCTCCATGCTCTCTTTCGAGCTTCAACAATCGGTCTACGGCCTCCGGGCCAAAATCAGAGTTTTGTTCAAACACTTTGAAGCTTTGTGCGGCTGCCTCTTTATAGCTGCCCTGTCGTATCAAAAGACGCATCAAAATAAAGGTTGCGCGAACACAAGACCGATCAAAGCCGAGCGCTTCCTTCGCTAGCTTTTGGGCTTGCCAGCGGTCATCGTGTTTCAGCGCTTCTTCCGATAACTCGCAGGTGATATAGGCAAGCACCTTGAACATGCCCGAATTCTGCTCGCCGGTTGTCATGGTGCGAGCGACCTGAGCAGCGTTGCTCCATTCCTTCTCCTGCTGGTAAAGCTCGATTAACTGAACCGACGCCTTGCGACCGTAATCACGATCGCCCATCAACTGATGAAGCAAGGCCTCGGCCCGGTCCAGCAGGCCTGCGTTGAGATAATCCACGGCCAACTCGTAGGTGACCTGGGGAGAATACCTGGGCGGCAGTTCGGGGCGGGCAAGGAGGTTTTGGTGAATCAGAATCGCCCGATCAGTTTCGCCTTTGTGGCGAAAATGCGCGCCGATCGACAAGTGAAGACTTATGGTGTCGCGATTGACCGCCAGTGACTGCACGAAATTTTCAACAGCCTGATCGGAATAGTTAGTGAAAAGAAATTGCAGCCTGTCCTTTACCGAGTCTTCATCTGAAATCGGCACATTTGAGCGGTCTTTTACGCTGCCCATACGGCCAGCAAACCAACCCGCCGCTACCGCTATGGTAAGTAGCAGCCATTGAAACACTATATCCATTAAAGCGTCCGGTCGTTCTGGGCTCTCGATTTCTCTAAAGCCTGCTCGGTGCGAACAAGCCGTTTCTCAAGATTTCGTCGGGAGACCGATTTGCGCACGGTCGCTAGCATCGTGATCAATACACCGATCAGGGCGCCGATTACGAATGCCATGATAATCCACATTGCCACGCCATGAGGCTGAGTTTCAAAAATCAGGAAGTTGAGGGAAACCGCCATTTGGTTGTTCAGGGAAAAAACAAGCGCGACCAGAACCAAAAAAAGTACCAGCACAATCAGAAGGACTTTCTGTAATCCGGCCATAATCATAAAACTCCAAATTAGCCTGAAGGAATCTCAGACCGGGTTCAATACGTTCCTTGACACATTACTCAATCAGAAGCCCTTTTTAAGGCTGTCGTTGACCTGCTCTCGCAACTCTTTACCGGGCTTGAAATGCGGTACGAACTTCGCTGGAAGCTGAACGGCCTCTCCCGTTTTCGGATTCCGACCCGTTCTGGCCGCCCGATGATGCAGTGAAAAACTGCCAAAGCCACGAATTTCTATTCGTTGGCCATCGGCGAGCGACTGAGACATATGTTCGATGACAGTTTTCACAGCCAATTCCACATCTTTCACCGATAGCTGCGTCTGCTTCGACGCAATCAGCTCAACCAGTTCAGACTTTGTCATGGGCTCTTCTCTCTTCACATTATTGTTGGATAGCCTGTTTGCTGCTCCATGACTCTAGTTTAGCCAAACCCAAAAAAAACACAAAAAAAACGGGCTCTTAGAGCCCGTTTTTTCATACCAATCGGAAATTTTAATCCTTATTGGTATTTTGCTGCTGCATCTGTTCCTTGATCAGGTCACCGATCGTTGTGGCTCCTGAGCCGGTTTCAGCTGCCTTGGCTCGCACGCCTTCAATCGCCTGCTTATCATCTTCAACGTCTTTCGACTTGACTGACAGGTTGATGACGCGGTTCTTGCGATCAATGCTGATGATCTTCGCTTCTACTTCGTCGCCTTCATTCAGCGCATTGCGCGCATCTTCCACGCGATCACGGCTGATTTCAGACGCCTTCAGAACAGCTTCGACTTCATCGTTCAAGGTGATTGTTGCCGCCTTGGCATCAATTGCAGAGACAGTGCCCTTAACAATTGATCCTTTGTCATTCAATTGAACGAATTCGGCAAACGGATCACTTTCGAGCTGCTTGATACCCAGCGAGATACGCTCGCGCTCGGGATCAACAGAAAGGATGACCGTTTCAACATCGTCACCTTTCTTGTATTCGCGAACGGCTTCTTCGCCGGTTTCGTTCCAGCTGATATCCGACAGGTGAACCAAACCGTCGATGCCGCCGTCCAGACCGATAAAGATACCAAAGTCAGTAATTGACTTGATCTTGCCGGAGATACGGTCGCCCTTGTTGAAGTGGCTGGAGAAATCTTCCCATGGGTTGTTAACGCACTGCTTGATACCCAGAGAGATACGACGACGCTCTTCGTCGATATCCAGAATCATCACGCCCACTTCGTCGCCTACCTGAACAACTTTGGAGGGGTGGATGTTCTTGTTTGTCCAGTCCATTTCAGACACGTGAACCAAACCTTCGACACCCTCTTCCAGCTCGGCAAAGCAGCCGTAGTCTGTCAGGTTGGTTACACGTGCAGTAACACGGGTACCTTCAGGATAGCGTCCCTTGATGTCGACCCATGGATCTTCACCCAGCTGCTTCAGACCCAGTGATACGCGATTGCGCTCACGGTCGAACTTCAGAACTTTAACGCTGATCTCATCGCCCACATTAACGATTTCGCTCGGATGCTTGATGCGCTTCCAGGCCATATCAGTAATGTGCAGCAGGCCGTCAACACCGCCCAGGTCTACGAACGCGCCGTAGTCGGTCAGGTTCTTGACGATACCTTTAATTTCCATTCCCTCGGTCAAGTTCTCCAGCAGAGCTTCACGCTCGGCGCTGTTTTCAGCTTCCAGAACCGCACGGCGAGAAACAACCACGTTATTACGCTTCTGATCGAGCTTGATAACCTTGAATTCGAGTTCTTTGTTCTCCAGGTGCGCGGTATCGCGAACCGGACGAACATCTACCAGAGAACCAGGCAGGAAGGCACGGATACCGGCCAGATCAACGGTGAAACCGCCTTTGACCTTGCCATTGATAATACCTTTAACCACTTCCTCTGCTTCGAAAGACTTCTCAAGTACCTTCCAGGCTTCTGCGCGCTTGGCTTTCTCGCGGGAAAGACGGGTTTCGCCGAAGCCGTCTTCAACGGCCTCGAGCGCAACGTCAACAACGTCGCCAATCGCAACTTCCAACTCGCCTTTTTCATTGAGAAACTGGGAGGCGGGTATAACGCCTTCGGACTTCAGTCCGGCGTTAACGGTGACCCAGTCGTTATCAACATCTACAACGGTTCCCTGGACGATGGAACCTGGCTGCATGTCAATTTCTTTTAGGCTTTCTTCAAAAAGATCCGCAAAGCTCTCGCTCATTATATGTCCTATGTGATCAACGCAAGTGTCTCCGTGTTACCAGCAACACGGTCTGTGAGTTTTGATCCGGGTTCAGCCAGTGGCTGGCCGATAACGCCAAACCCGGAATTTCAACAACAAAAAGGTGTGGTCAAGCCTGGCCTGCTGCGGCCATACACCTGTCCAACACCTCTTCTATGCTTAAACCTGTGGAGTCAATGACTTGCGCATCGTCAGCAGGCTTAAGCGGGGCAGCTGAACGGTTCATATCCCGCTCGTCCCGCACCCGTATCTCTTCTAAAAGGGTGTCAATATTAACATTGACACCTGCGTCCTTCAACTGGCTATAGCGCCGTTCTGCACGTTCTTCGGCACTGGCCGTCAGAAATATCTTCACCGGTGCCTCGGGAAACACAACGGTACCCATGTCGCGGCCGTCGGCCACCAGGCCCGGCGCTACCCGAAAGTCCCGCTGACGCTGCAAGAGCGCATCGCGGACCGGCTGGATCACGGCAACTTTTGATGCGTTGTCACCGCAGGATTCAGTCCGGATTTCCGCCGTCACGTCAGTGCCGGCCAGTAAAACTTTCACCGGCTCGCCGGGCGGTGTGGGCTCGAAAGCGACGTCCAGACTGGCGGCAACGCTGACCAGCCTGGATTCGTCGTCAAACTCAACACCCTGACGAGCCGCCGCCAGCGCAGTAAGTCGATACAACGCGCCGCTATCCAGCAGGTGCCAGCCCAGTTTCTTGGCCAGCATCTGGGTGATGGTGCCCTTTCCCGAGCCGCCGGGACCATCAACGGTGATCACCGGGATACCGGAATCCACCATTATTCGACCCCCTCTGCTGCAATACGAATGCCGGTCTCGCGCGCCAGTTCGACAAACCCGGGAAAGGACGTTGCCACATTGGCGCAATCCGTGACCTCGATGGTCCCGGTAGCGCGCAACGAGGCGACCGAGAACGCCATGGCAATCCGGTGGTCGCCGTGGCTTTCCACAACACCGGCCTGCATCTGCTGCCCACCATCGATGACAATGCCGTCGGGCGTCACCGTGGTTTCAACGCCCACGGCCCTGAGGCCGTCTGCCATTACCTGGATACGGTCACTCTCTTTAACCCGGAGCTCTTCCGCGCCGCGAAGAACGGTGCGGCCCCTGGCGCACACTGCGGCGATAAAGAGTACGGGAAATTCATCGATCGCCAGAGGCACCTGGTCTTCAGGAATATCGATGCCGTTCAGCTCCGCCGTGCGGACCCGTAAATCAGCGACAGGCTCACCGCCAATGACACGTTCATCCAGAACTTCAATATTTGCACCCATGGCCCGCAGAATATTAATAACCCCGATTCTGGTGGGATTCATGCCCACATGCCTCAGGACCAGATCCGAGTCCGGAGCTATGCTTGCAGCGACCAGAAAAAAAGCCGACGAGGAGATGTCCGCCGGAACGTCAATAGCGGTGGCCGTCAGTTGCCCGCCACCTGCAACGCTGGACGTAGAGGCATCCCGATGAACGTGATAGCCGAAGCCTTCCAGCATCCGCTCGGTGTGATCCCGGGTGGGCGCTGGCTCGGTTACGGACGTTAGCCCTTCGGCGTACAGTCCGGCCAACAGCAGACAGGATTTTACCTGCGCGCTGGCCACGGGCATGTCGTAATGAATGCCGGTCAGTGTCTGGCCACCCCGTATTTTCAGGGGCGGCCTGCCACCCTCACCGGTTTCAATCACCGCCCCCATTGCTCTGAGCGGATCGGCGACTCGCCCCATTGGGCGTTTTGACAGACTTTCATCACCGGTCAGTTCAGAATCAAAATTCTGGGCAGCCAGCAGGCCGGAAAACAGGCGCATGGCCGTACCGGAGTTACCCAGATACAGCGGGCCGCGTGGCGCCTGCAGCCCCCGAATGCCGACACCGTGGATTTTGACAAAACCTTCATTGGGGCCTTCGATGGTGACGCCCATATCACGGAACGCTTGCAGAGTCGCCAGGCTGTCCTCGCCTTCCAGAAAGCCTTTTACTTCGGTGACACCATCGGCGAGTGCGCCCAACATAATCGACCGATGAGAGATGGATTTATCACCCGGCACCCGAATGTCGCCATTAACCCGTCCACCGGGCTGAAGCCGGAATGTCACCTGTTTTTGGGGATGTTTTGTCACGTAAGCCTGCCCTGAAAGCATTTTTGAAAAGTGTTCCCGCGCCGCTTTGGCACGGCTAAAAACCTGAAGCAAAGTTGCACTGTCCTGATCGGCAATCGCGGTTCGCAGCCGATCAAGATCGTGGCTGAAATGGTCAATTACCCGCAGCACAGCGTCCCGGTTTGACAGAAATATGTCGTGCCACATCACCGGGTCGCTGGCGGCGATACGGGTAAAATCCCGGAAGCCGCCCGCTGCGTAACGGAAAATATCGAGGTTTTCATCTTCGCCCGCCAGCGTATCCACCAACGAGAAGGCGATCAGATGAGGAAGGTGGCTCGTCGCCGCCAGTACCTCGTCATGATAGGCCACCGACATGGTCAGCACCGTGGCACCGCAGCTTTCCCAGAGCGCCTTCAATCGTGCGACATCGCCGTCGTCGACAGCGTCGGCCGGGGTCAGAATAACTTTGTGATTACGGAAAAGGTCGGAATTGGCCGCCCGGATACCGCTTTTTTCCGACCCGGCTATCGGATGCCCCGGAATGACATTGGCCGGCAGTTCACCGAAAACCGCTTTTACGTCGTCAACAAAGCTGGTTTTGGTACTGCCAACGTCAGTCAGTATCGCGTTTTTGTCGAGCCAGGGCCGGAGTTCTTCCAGCACGGCGCGGGTTGCCTTGACCGGCACCGCGAGAACCACAAGATCCGCACCGCTCACCGCCTCTTCGACGGACCCGGCAACCTCATCGATCACGCCGAGCTCTTTGGCCAGAAGAGCCTCTTCCAACCGTTTATCCGCACCCACCACAACGTGCGCCATTCCATTGCCCCGAATGGCCGCCGCCAGGGAACCACCGATAAGCCCCAGGCCAATAATGGCAACGCGCTTGAATAATGGCGTCGGCGCAGGCATTCAGACCTCTGCCTTGTAGGTCGCATCGGCCGTGACTGAGAGGATCGCGGTGGCCAACGCGGCAATGAAACGCTCGTTTTCCTCGGGCAAACCGATTGAAACCCGCAGGTGGCGGGGCAACCCATAACCGCCAACGGGTCGGACAATAACGCCCTGTTCCAGAAGAGATTGATTGATCTGTGGTGCGTATTCGCCAACGTCTACGCTGATGAAGTTCGCCGCGGATGGAATGTAGGCAAGCTTCATTTCTTTGAATGCAGCCTCCAGCTGCGCCATACCCCGGGCGTTAATGTCACAGGAGCGACGCAGGTAGTCTTCATCGCCAAGCACCGCCGTCGCAGCGGCCATGGCAATGGAATCCACATTAAAGGGCTGACGTACACGGTTGAGCAGGTTTGTAATTTCCGGAGAGCTTACGCTGTACCCCACTCTCAGGGCTGCAAGCCCCCAGGCTTTGGAAAAGGTACGGCTGACGATCAGATTGGGGAAGCGTTCAAGCAACGAAAGGCCATCAAGGTATTCCTTCCCCTGTAAATATTCGCAGTAGGCTTCGTCCAGAACCACCAGCACCCGTGATGGAATACGGTCGAGGAATGCCTCAATAGCCGTCGCCCCGTGAACCGTGCCCGTAGGGTTGTTCGGATTGGCAACAAAAACCAGCTTGGTACGATCGGTGATGGCATCCGCCATGGCCTCGAGATCATGGCCATAATCCCTGGCGGGAACGGACACGCCAATGGCACCAATGGCCTGGGTTACCAGGGGATAAACCGCAAACGCGTACTGGGAAAACACCACCTCATCACCGGGCGCAGCAAAGCAGCGGGTAATCACTTCCAGTACGTCATTGGAACCGTTACCCAGCGTGATCTGCTCCGGGCGAATGCCGAAACGGTTCGACAGAGCCTGTTTCAGGTTGAAGCCATTGCCGTCCGGATAACGGCACAGGTCAGTCAGTGTTTTCTCTATCGCGGCAAGCGCCTTCGGACTGGGACCAAGCGGGTTTTCGTTACTGGCAAGCTTTACGATCGAACCGGGGTCCAGGCCGAGTTCCCGGGCCAGCTCATCAATGGGCTTTCCGGGCTGATAAGGCGACAGCGCCTGAACACCCTTGACCGCAAGGCTTTCAAATTCTGTCTGCATCTGGCCAACCTCTTTAAGCTTTCGCCCTGTTACAGAACCCCTATGGGGTAGGATCCAAGGCGCTTGAGTTCCACGGCTTCTTCGTCGATTTCCCGGAGCACCAGGCTTACCTGATCGTCGTCGCAGTGCCCTTCAAAGTCGATGTAGAACACGTAAGCCCAGGTGCCGCTTGGCGAAGGACGGGTTTCAATGCGGGTCAGGCTCAGGCCATGTTTATGAAATGGCTCGAGCAACTGATAGAGCGCACCCGGTTTATTCCGCATAGACACCAGAATGGATGACTTGTCGTGACCACTGACCGGCACGGCTTCACGTCCGATAATCAGGAATCGGGTGGTATTGTCCGGGCGATCTTCAATACTGCTCGCCAGCATATCCAGCCCGTAAAGCTCGGCGGCCATATCGCCGGCAATAGCGGCTGAACCGGGTTCCTGGGCGGCCCGGCGCGCGGCTTCTGCGTTGCTGCTCACAGTGATGCGTTCAATGCCGTGGCGATGCGTATCCAGCCACTGTCGACACTGGGCAAAGGATTGCTGATGTGAATAGATGCGCTCAATGTCCTGATCCTGATGCTTGGGCGAAACCAGCAGGTGATGGTGGATCCGCAACTGCACTTCACCACAAATTTTCAGCGGTGAGGACATGAACATATCGAGTGTGTGATTAATCATGCCTTCGGTCGAATTTTCAACCGGCACCACGCCGTAATGTGCGGCACCAGATTCAACCTCACGAAAAACCGCATCAATAGCGGGCAGCGGCACACTGACGACAGAATGGCCAAAATGTTTCAGCGCTGCGGCCTGGGTGAACGTACCAACCGGGCCCAGAAACGCGATATGCATCGGCTTCTCGAGCGCCAGGCAAGCAGACATGATTTCGCGGAACAGACGAGCCATTTCCTCGCCAGACAGCGGGCCCGGATTATTGCCCTTTATTTTCCGCAAGACCCGGGCTTCCCGCTCTGGACGGTAAAAGAAGACATCGGCTCCCGGGTTTGCCTCCATTTTTACCCTGGCAACTTCCTGGGCACATTCGGCTCTCTGGCTAATGCGATCCATGATCTCCTGATCCAGCCGGTCGATCTCGTCTCGCAACTGGCCCAGTCGGGTCTGCTCGTCAGTCATGATCAGCCACGCTCCCGGGCGAACTGCGCCATATAGTCAATCAGGGCATCAACCCCAGACTCGGGCATGGCGTTATAAATGCTGGCCCGCATGCCGCCCACTGAGCGATGGCCTCTGAGGTTCAGCAGGTTCCGGGCACCTGCTCCCGCCAGGAAATCGTCATTCAGAGCATCCTCGGCCAGAGTGAAAGGCACGTTCATCCAGGAACGGAACCGCGGCTCAATCGGGTTGGCGTAAAAATCACTGTCGTCGATAAAATCGTACAGTTTGCTGGCTTTGCGATGGTTCAGCTTGCCGATCGCCTCGACACCGCCCTGAGCTTTCAGCCATTTGAACACCAGCCCTGCCAGATACCAGGAGTAGGTTGCCGGGGTGTTGTACATGGAGCCGTTATCTGCAGTCACCTGATAGTTCATCATCGTGGGCGTTTCCCGTCGGGCCCTGCCCAGCAGATCTTTGCGGATAATGACCGTCACCAGCCCCGATGGGCCGATGTTTTTCTGCGCCCCGGCATAAATCAGCCCGAACTTCGAGACATCCACCGGCCGCGACAGCATGGTGGACGACATGTCCGCCACCAGGGGCACCGGGCCGCTGTCCGGCACGAAGTCGTATTCCAGCCCGCCAATCGTTTCATTGGGGGTGTAATGCAGATAGGAAGCGTCCGCCGACGTTTGCCATTGTGACTGGTCGGGTATGAACGAAAACCCGGCGTCCTCACTGCTGGCAGCCACATTCACTTTGCCGTAACGGCTGGCTTCGGCGATGGCCTTCTTCGACCAGATACCGGTGTTGACATAATCAGCAGAGCCGCCAGCAGCCATAAGGTTCAGCGGCACGGTGGCGAACTGACTGGACGCCCCGCCCTGCATGAACAGCACAGCGTAATCATCAGGCACGCCCGCCAAATCCCGTAAATCACGCTCGGCCGCATCGGCAATCCCGACAAACTCGTCGCTGCGATGGCTCATTTCCATCACCGACATTCCGGTACCCTGCCAATCCAGCATTTCGTCCCGCGCCTGCCTGAGAACGTCCTCCGGCAGGGTGGCAGGACCGGCACAAAAGTTATACGCCCTGGTCATCATCTTCACCACTTACATTATCAGCGGCACTGTCGGTATTGTCAGCACGGCTTACAACGGCTTCCAGATCCACATCTTCCGCATCGGTTTCAGCAATACGCTCAACACCGACCAGTCGTTCATCTTCCTGGCTCAGTTTGATCAGGCGAACACCCTGGGTATTACGGCTGAGAATGGACACCTCGTTGGTACCGGTTCTGACCAGCGTGCCCTTATCGGAGATCAGCATCATCTCGTCGCCTTCCCAAAGCTGCAGCGCCGTCACCAGATTACCGTTACGCTCGGAACACTGCATGGCGATGACGCCCTGACTGCCCCTGCTATAGGCCGGGAATTCGTCGAAGGTGGTGCGCTTGCCGTAGCCATTTTCACTGGCCGTCAGCAGAACGGCACCTTCCTCCGGGATAATCAGGGATACCACATGGTGCTCGCCCTGCATCTTGATGCCGCGCACGCCACGCGCCGTCCGGCTCATCGGACGCACGGCGTCTTCATTGAAACGTACGGCCTTACCGGCGCTGGAGAACAGCATAACTTCCGCATCACCTTTGGTGATGGCCGCGCCAATCAGGGTATCGCCCTCATCCAGATTCAACGCAATCAGGCCGCTACTACGAGGGCGCGAAAAGTTTGGCAGAGGCGTTTTCTTGACGACGCCAGCTGACGTGGCCATCAGCACAAACTGGTTTTCCGGGTAGTCTCTGACCGGCAGGAAGGTGGTAATGCGCTCGCCCTCTTCCAGCGGCAAAATATTCACCATCGGACGACCACGGGACGCGCGGCTGGCACGGGGAATCTCGAACACTCTCAGCCAGTAAACTTTGCCACGGTTGGAGAAGCACAGAATGGTGTCATGAGAGTTGGCCACGAGAAGCTTCTCGACAAAGTCCTCGTCTTTCATGGACGTTGCCGCTTTGCCGCGACCGCCACGGCGTTGGGCCTGGTAATCTTCCACGGCCTGGGTCTTGGCGTAGCCACCGTGAGAGATAGTCACCACCAAATCTTCTTCGTCAATCAGGTCGGCAATGGTCAGGTCACGCTTGGAGCTGGTAATTTCGGTACGGCGCTCATCGCCGAATTCGGTCACAACTGCTTCCAGTTCTTCACGAATCACCTGCATCAGGCGGTCCGGGTTACCCAGGATATCCAGAAGACCGGCGATTTTCTCGAGGATCTCCTTGTACTCGTTCTGCAACTTTTCGGTCTCGAGACCCGTCAGGCGATGCAGGCGTAGATCCAGGATTGCCTGGGCCTGTTCCGGTGACAGATGATAAAGACCACTGCGAAGGCCGAAAATCTCCGGCAGATCGTCCGGGCGACAGGCGTCTTCACCGGCACGCTCCAGCATGGCGAGAACACCGCCGGGCGACCAGCCCTGTGCCATCAGCTTTTCTTTGGCTTCGGCGGACCCCGGAGAGGCCTTGATCAGCGCAATAATTTCATCAATGTTGGCCAGGGCAACGGACAGGCCCTCCAGAATATGGCCACGCTCACGGGCTTTACGCAGTTCATAAATGGTGCGACGGGTCACCACTTCCCGGCGGTGCCGGACAAACGCATCCAGCATTTCCTTGAGGTTCAGAATCTTCGGCTCACCGTTGATAAGGGCGACCATGTTGATACCGAATACGTTCTGAAGCTGGGTCTGGGCAAACAGGTTATTGATGACGACGTCCGGATTTTCACCACGGCGCAGTTCGATCACAACCCGGATACCTTCCTTGTTGGACTCGTCCCGCAGCTCGGTAATGCCTTCCAGACGCTTCTCTTTCACCAACTCCGCAATTTTCTCGATCAGTCGCGCCTTGTTCAGCTGATAGGGCAGCTCGGTAATGATGATCGCGTCGCGGTTGGTTTTGTCATCGTGTTCTATTTCGTGGCGGGCGCGGATGTAAATGCGCCCTCGCCCGGTGCGATAGGCTTCTACGATGCCAGCACGGCCATTGATGATGGCCTCTGTCGGGAAATCCGGGCCCGGAATGTGTTCCATCAGGTCATCAATGGTCATGTCCGGGTTGTCGATCAGCGCCAGGCAACCATTCACGATTTCGGTCAGGTTATGGGGCGGAATGTTGGTGGCCATACCCACAGCAATACCCGAGGAACCGTTCACCAGCAGGTTGGGAATCCGGGTCGGCATTACCTCAGGAATCTGCTCGGTGCCGTCATAGTTGGGGACGAAATCGACGGTTTCCTTGTCCAGGTCCGCCAGCAACGAGTGAGCAATTTTTTCCATGCGGATTTCGGTGTAACGCATGGCCGCCGCATTGTCGCCGTCGATGGAACCGAAGTTACCCTGGCCGTCGACCAGCGGGTATCTCAACGAGAAGGGCTGAGCCATACGAACGATGGTGTCGTAAACCGCCGAGTCACCGTGAGGGTGATATTTACCGATAACGTCACCCACAACGCGGGCAGACTTTTTGTAAGCCTTGTTCCAATCGTTGTTGAGCTCGGACATCGCAAACAGTACCCGGCGATGTACCGGCTTGAGGCCATCCCGAACGTCCGGAAGTGCCCGGCCGACAATCACGCTCATGGCGTAATCCAGGTAGGACTGCTTCAGTTCGTCTTCAATATTAACCGGCAGGATCTCTTTGGCTAATTCACCCATCGAGAAGGGTTCCTTTGCATTTGCTGGAAGTCGTTTCAGGACCGCTCACCAGGCCCCATAATTATTTTTTAATAAACCGCCAATACTACCACATTCAATCCCTTAGCGGGCCATGCAGCCTGGCTGTTCAGTCAAAAACCACCGTCTTGTTTTCATAGGTGACCACACGGTCTTCGATGTGCGCTCTCAACCCGCGGGACAACACGCTTTTCTCTACATCTTTACCCAGGCGCACCATGTCTTCGATCGAGTCACTGTGGCTGATGCGGATGACGTCCTGCTCGATAATCGGGCCTTCGTCCAGATCCTGGGTCACATAGTGGCAAGTAGCCCCGATCAATTTTACCCCGCGGCTGTAGGCCTGATGATAAGGCCGGGCGCCTGCGAAGGAAGGCAGGAAACTGTGATGGATATTGATCACTTTGCCGGAGTATTTTTCGCACAGAGTGGCCGGCAAAATTTGCATGTACCGGGCCAGAACCACCACATCGGTTTCATACTGCTCAATCAACCCGTCGATCTCTGCAAAAACCTGGTCACGATTTTCTTTATTGACCGGCAGGCAGTGGTAAGGAATATCGTGCCACTCCACCATCCGGCGAAGATCTTCATGATTTGAAATGACTGCCACGATTTCCGCGTTGATGTCCCCGCTGTGCCAGCGATGAAGCAGGTCCGCCACGCAGTGAGATTCTTTGCTACACATCAGGATGACTTTCTTCGGGCGAGCTGAATCGGCAATGTGCCAGTCCATGCTGAATTCCCGGGCGATGGGCTCGAAAGCCGCCCGGAACTGGTCCAGCCCGAAAGGGATTGAGCTGGCCTTGATTTCGTGACGCATGAAGAACCAGCCGCTGTGGGTATCGGCATGGTGACTCGCCTCAGTAATCCAGCCATTATAGGTCGACAGAAAATTACTGACCTTGGCTACGATTCCCACCCGGTCCGGGCAGGAAATCACAAGACGATAGGTATGCTCCATGGAAGCCTTTCCTTACTCTGTATCTGGAAGAGCAGGCGCCTGGACAGGCACCCTTAAAATCGACCGACTATCATAGCTTATCTGAGTATCAGAAACGAGGCAGAATGAGGCACATAAATATGGACAGATGCCCCCCAAGGGTCATGCCGGCGAAAGCCGTAGCGAGCCCCTCAACGGCAATACAATTAATCGCCGCGACCATCCTGCTGTGCTGTTCGGCTTTTGCCAGCGCGCAGGCCATCCTTGAGGGTGAACGCTTTCATCCGGTCACCGGCAATCAGGGCATGGTTGTGACCAGCCATACTCTGGCGACCGAGATTGCGCTGGAGGTATTAAAGGAAGGCGGCAATGCCATTGATGCGGCCGTGACAGCCGGGTTTGCACTGGCAGTGACCCAGCCCCGCTCCGGAAACATTGGCGGCGGCGGGTTCATGCTTTATGCGCCGGGCAATGGCGACGATGTCGAGGCCATCGACTATCGCGAGAAAGCCCCTGCTGCGGCCACTGAAACCCTGTTCCAGGATGACAGCGGCGAAGTGGTACCCAATCGCAGCCGGTTCACCCACCAGGCGGCCGGCGTGCCCGGAACCGTCGCAGGACTGGCCCTGGCACTAGAGCGGCACGGCACCCTGACCCTGAAACAGGCGCTGACACCCGCCATTCGACTGGCCCGCGACGGTTTCATTGTGCCCGACCGTTTTACCGAGGGACTGGAACAGGCCCGCGAACGACTGGTGCGCTGGCCTGCGACTCTGGAGGCTTTTTATAAAGAAGACGGAACGGCCTGGCAGCCCGGAGAGCGATTTGTTCAACCCGACCTGGCCAGCACACTCGAGCGAATTGCCAATCTCGGTACCCGCGACTTCTATGAGGGCGAAACCGCACAACTTATTGTTGATGAAATGCAGCGTCATGACGGACTGATTACCCTGGAAGACCTCCGCAGCTATCAGCCCGCCATCCGACAGCCGATTCACGGCACCTACCGCGGCCACGATGTCTATTCGATGTCGCCCCCCTCCTCCGGTGGCACCCACATCGTTCAGATCCTGAACATTCTGGAGGGCTATGATCTGGCGCAGCTGGGGCACAATTCCGCGGCCAGCATTCATCGGATGTCCGAAGCCATGAAGCTTGCCTACGCCGACCGCGCCAGCTTTCTGGGTGATACGGACTTTGTCGAGGTTCCACTGGCCGGGCTGACCAGCAAGGCCTACGCCAACGATCTTCGCGAAGGCATAGAGCCCGAGCGAGCGCGCCCGTCATCTGACATCCGCGCCGGCACCCCCGCTGCCTATGAAAGCCCGGAAACCACTCACTTCTCGATTGTGGATCGCTGGGGCAATGCGGTATCCAATACCTACACCATTAACTTCAGTTACGGCTCCGGCATTACCGTAGCGGGGGCAGGCTTTCTGCTGAACAACGAAATGGACGACTTTTCCGCCAAACCCGGTGTGCCCAATGCCTATGGCCTGATTGGCGGCGAAGCCAATAAAATAGAGCCGGGCAAGCGCATGCTCAGCTCCATGTCCCCCACCATTGTGCGACGCAACGGCGAAAACTATCTGGTGTCCGGCAGTCCAGGTGGGTCGAGAATTATCACCACCACCTTGCAGGTCCTACTGAATGTGATTGACCATGGGATGAACATACAAACGGCTGTGAATGCCCCGAGGATTCATCATCAGTGGCTGCCGGATGAAATCCGCATCGAACAGGGCATCAGCGCGGATACCATACAAAAACTGGAAGCCATGGGGCACAGGGTAATTCCTGCCTCAGCGATGGGGGCTATTCAAAGCATACTCATCAATGACGACGGCAAGCTGCATGGCGGCGCAGATCCCAGGCGCAGCACCTCGTCTGCAATGGGCTATTAACCGATGACCGGAGGGTTTATGTATTTGTCAGTTCAGCTCAGCTGCTATCCATTGGCCGATGATTACAAGCCACCGATTCACGCGCTGATCGACCGCCTTCAGCAAAGCAGCCTGGAAATTTATCCCGGCCGCATGAGTACGGAAATGTTTGGTGAGTACGATGAAGTGATGCAGGTGCTGTCGGACACCATGAAGTGGTCGTTCGAGACCTATGGCAAAGCGGTGTTCGTGGCCAAGATCATGGAAGGAGATCGTCGGCCACGATAGCCTGTTTTATTTCGGAGTGACTTCTATTTTGGCGTCACTTTCAGCACACGGCCATCGGCACTGTCGGTGAGCAGATAAACGGCGCCGTCCGGGCCGGTTCGAACATCCCGGATGCGCTCGTTAAGCTCGCCGAACAGATGGCCGACTTCCCTGGCCTGGCCGTCTTCAAGGCTGACGCGATGCACCTGTCGGGTCACCAGACCGCCTACCAGCAAATCGCCACGCCACTGCGGAAACAGGTCGCCGTAGTAAACCGCCATGCCAGACGGTGCAATTGACGGCGTCCAGTGCAGCAGAGGTGGCTCAATCCCGTCCCGTTCTTCAAACGGTGTTACCCGTGCACCGGTGTAATCCAGCCCGTGAGTGGTGATCGGCCAGCCGTAGTTAGCACCCGGGCGAATCACATTGATTTCGTCCCCGCCACGGGGGCCATGCTCGTGGGCGAACAGACGCTCCCGCTCGCTGTCGTAAACCAGCCCCTGCACGTTGCGGTGACCGTAGCTGTAAATCTCGCCCTGATACCGTTCACTGTCAGCAAAGGGGTTAGTCGCCGGTACGCTGCCGTCGGGGTTGAGCCGGACAATACTACCGATGTGGTTTTCGGGGCGCTGGGCCTGTTCGCGATAATCAAAGCCATCGCCCAGCGTCAGCACCAGGGTGTTGTCCGGCAACCATGCTAGGCGGCCGCCATAATGGGCATTACCTTCTTTCGCGGGCTGCACCCGGAAGATCTCCGTGACATTACTGAGCCGGTTGTCACCGAGTTCCGCGCGGGCCAGGCAAGCATGGTTGGCCTGAACCGTGCCGCAGGCATAGCTCAGATAAATGGCTTTGCTCTGCGCAAAGTCCGTTGCGGGCAGTACGTCAAACAGTCCTGCCTGAGCTGAGGCAAACACCGCAGGCAAACCATCCAGCGCATCCGGCAATAAGTCACCGTCGGCTGTCAGCATTCGCAGCCTGCCCGGCCTCTCTGTTACCAGCATCCGACCATCCGGCAAAAACGCCAGTGCCCAGGGATGCTCCAGGCCTTGGGCCAGTGTCTCTATGCTGTAATCAGGCGACTCATCCGCCAGGGCTTCGGATTCCGGCAGTACCAGGCCACCAGCCAGCGCCAGCACCATCACCGGTACTGCGGAAGGGCTGTCTTGGCGTTGGGACCCATGGCCAGCCAACCTGGCGAACACCCAGCCGGCGATGGCCGCCGCCGCCATCATGGCCGCCAAACCGCCGGTGCCTCGTGTGGCCGCAATCAACGTGGGCATGGGCGCCAGGGTATTCACCAATGCCAGGGTTGTCCAAAGCCCCACTCCAGCGGCCAGCGGATACACCCACAAACGATTCAGGTCGCCCGCAAGCCTGGCAATCCAGGACGCAACACCCAGCGAAACCAGAAAGCTGACCCCGAAAAGCATGGCGTAGACGGGCGCGAAATTGACCAGATCCTGAGCGCTGGTTTCAAACCGCGTTCCCATGCCTACCTCTACCCCAAGAGCCGTCAGTGCCTGAAGATTGAACTGGGTCTGTATCAGGCTGCCAAGCACGGCCCCCACAACGAGGGCAATGATGAAGGCCAGTACCACTTTCCACTTGTTAACAGGTGTTGCCATTGTTATTTCTCACGAATGCCCGAGTTCAGCTGCCAGCTTGTCCTGGGTTTTAGTCTCAAAATCATCTGCGCTATGACGCTCATGCAACTGTTTTTCCGGCTCGCCCCAGGTGCGGTTTACCATAAGCCCCCGCTTTACCGCAGGCCGCTTGTTGAGCTCGTCAGCCCAGCGCAGCACATTCTTGTAAGTGTGGGCTTGCAGGAATTCGGCGGCATCATAAACCTTGTTCTTCACCAGCGCGCCATACCAGGGCCAGATCGCCATATCCGCAATGGTGTACTCATCGCCGGCAATATATCGATTGTTCGCTAACTGGCGGTCCAGCACATCCAACTGGCGCTTCACTTCCATGGTGTAGCGGTTAATCGGGTATTCGTACTTTTCCGGCGCATAAGCGTAAAAATGCCCGAAACCGCCGCCCAGGAAAGGCGCACTGCCCATCTGCCAGAACAGCCAGTTCAGGGTTTCGGTTCGGCCGGCAATATCCTTTGGCAGGAATTCACCAAACTTCTCTGCCAGATAAAGCATCATTGAACCAGATTCAAAAATCCTCAGAGACGGCTTTACGCTCTGATCCACCATCGCGGGGATCTTGGAGTTCGGGTTTACGTCTACAAAGCCACTGCCGAACTGATCACCGTCCGGAATCTTGATCAACCAGGCATCGTACTCGGCTTCACTAATACCTTTTTCAAGCAATTCTTCCAGCAGCAAAGTAACCTTTACGCCGTTAGGCGTCGCCAGGGAATAAAGCTGAAACGGATGCTCGCCCACCGGCAGCTCTTTGTCATGGGTAGGCCCGGCAATCGGCCGGTTGATGCTGGCAAACCTGCCGCCACTTCCTGCATCCCATTTCCAGACTTTCGGCGGCGTGTAGGGGGTGTCGCTCATAAATTCTCTCCGGTTCCAGAATGTAGTAACGGGTACGATCAATAAAACTAAAGTCAGTCTACGATGGATTCTCGTTACTGGGTGTTTAAAGAAGAGTTATTCATGCCAAAAAAGCCGCCTGTTTGTGGCGGCTTTTTTGGTTTTACTCAACTTTTATAAGCATCAATGCTTTTAAATCAACCCAGACATCTAGGATGCATTGTCATAAACCTGATCCGTCCGCGCGGCCAGGATGAAATCGTTTTTGTGCAGGCCATGTATTTCGTGGCTCCACCAGTGCACGGTCACCTTGCCGTATTCCAGAACAATCACCGGGTGATGATCTACCGCTTCCGCCAGATCGCCCACTTTGTTGGTGAATTCCAGAGCCTTAACGAAGTTTTTAAGCTTGAATGTTCGTTTTAACTGCTCTTCGCCGTCAACTTCTACAACTTCCCAGTCCGGGATATCAGCACCCAGCGTCTGTTTTTCTTCTGCCGTCGCTGTCGGCGCGTCCGGGCGGCAGGCTTCACACGGTTGCTTTGAAAGCTCGCTCATCTCAATCTCCTTTCTTCAGTGAGTGTTTCAATCACTGCTTTGAGTGGACTTACTATAAGAGTGGATGCTCCCAACACGTTTATCAACCAGCGCTTGAAATCCGTGACTGTTCAGAATACTGTATATTTAAACAGTATTTCGAGACACCCCTATGAGCAACATTCTGAACACCCTGATGCAGGAAGACCGTGTCTGGCAGGGCCGCAGACACAGGCAAAGTTCGCAGCCGGCAGAGCCTACCGGTTACCAGGTGCTGGATAACCAGCTCGGCGGTATTGGCTGGCCCCGCGGAGCTCTGAGTGAATGCCTGCTGGACGTCCACGGTATCGGGGAACTGCACCTGATGCTGCCGTTGATGAAGACCTTGTCCAGCAATGCCAGAACCGTGTTTCTGCTGAATCCGCCTCATACACCTTATGCCCCGGCACTCGCCCGGGAGGGCATCAACCTGGACCAGGTTATTCTGGTCCATACCGATAACGAAGGTGACTTCCTCTGGACATTGGAAAACTGCCTTCGCTCACCCGTCACCGGCCTGGTGATGGCCTGGCCGGGCAAGCTGATGTCACGGGATATAAGGCGCCTGCAACTGGCGGCCGAAGCGGGTAGCAATGTGTGCGTTTTATTCCGCCAGCGTCGTTACGCTGACCAGAACTCCCCGGCTGCCCTGCGACTTGATCTGGAGCCGGACCAACATCAGAACCTGAACATCCGTATCGTCAAAAGGCGTGGCAGCTGGCCTGGCCAGCACTGCTCACTGACGATGGCTCACCGGGCTGACCTGTCTTTCAGCGAAACCCCCCAGGTCGTTCAGGGACCCTGGCCGGATGCAGGACGCTGATACAGAATGCTTTGGCTATACCTGCACTTCCCTCACCTGTTGCTGGACCACCTGCGTCGGTCCCACGAACATCAGCGCGCTCTGGTCATTGTGGAAGGCGTCGGCCATAAAGTCATTCAGGCGTGCCCGATCGCAAAAGAACAGGGCGTGCAGGCTGGCATGCGCCTGAAAACGGCGCTGACCCTGAGCCCGGAATTACACATTGTGCGGGCAGACGAACAACAGGAAGCCCGGATTCTGGAAGACCAGGCGCGCTGGCTGTATCGCTATGCCGCGTATATTGTGCCGGTGCCACCGGATGGCATTCTGGCAGAGATTGGCAGCCTGGAAAAACTGTACGGCGGCTTGCCAGCCGTCTGGCAAACCGTTGAGCAGGGTCTGAACGAACGACAGCTGAATGCCTGGATTGCTATCGGGCATACACCTCTGTCGGCGCGCCTGATTGCCCGTACCGGCCAGGGCGAATGCTCTTCCGATGCCGGGCATATAAAACGCACCCTAAGCCAGATCTCCCTGTTTGAAGCAGGCTTTGAAGACAAAACCTGCCTCCGGCTCCAGCGACTGGGACTGAACACCCTGGGCGAGGTTTTCAATCTGCCGCCGGCAGAACTGGCCAAACGGTTGTCCCCGGAAGTACTGGCTCGAATCCAGAAGATCCAGGGCACGCGACCAGACCCGCTGACGCCCTGGCAACCCGCCCACCGGTTTCACCAGCAGGCTGACTTTGTGCAGGAGATCGAGCACTCCCAGGGCCTGCTGTTTCCACTTCAGCGGATGCTTCAGGAGCTGGAAGATGACCTGTGCTGGAGACAGCAGGATACCGACAGCCTGTTGCTGATTCTCCACCACCGGCACCAGGAACCCACCCGTCTGCGCATTCGCACTTCCGGCCCTGAACATCGGGCTGAGGCTTTTCTCAAACTGGCCCAGATACGCTTTGAGCAACACCCCCTGCGGGCACCGGCAATGGCGCTCATCCTGTCTGTAAAACGCTTTATCGGGCGAGAAGCACCCGGTGACCGGGATCTTCTGGGCGATACACAGGATCTCAACGAAGCCTGGCACACCCTGATCAGCCGCCTGCAGGCCAGGCTCGGCAGCGAGTCACTGACTCACCTGTCACCCCAGGCAGATCATCGCCCCGAGCGGGCCTGGTCGGCGTCGGATATAGTTCGTAAACCGAATCGCATCCCGCCTGGCGAACCGACCCAATTGCTACGCCGCCCGCTCTGGCTACTGAAAGGCCCTCAGCCACTGACAGAAACACCGGCCACCTGGTTTTCAGGCCCGGAGCGCATCAGCGGCGGCTGGTGGGATGGCGAGCGGGTGCACCGGGATTACTACATTGCGCAACTGCAAACCGGCCAGCTTGCCTGGGTATTCCATGATGCCCAGACCGGATGGTTTGTTCATGGTTGGTTTGGCTGATGGATGATTTAACGAATGGATAGCACCGCTTACGCTGAACTTTTCTGCTTCAGCAACTTCACTTTTCTGACCGGCGCCTCTCACCCCCATGAACTGTCAGAGCAGGCTCTGGCTCTGGGGTATCGGGCGCTGGCAATCACCGATGCCTGCTCGGTCGCCGGCATACCCAGAGCCTGGGCGGCTGTTAAAGACCACCCCATCAAACTGATCACCGGAAGCTGGTTTGCGCTGGAAGACTCACCAACCGGGGCCGCCACACCCTGCTTTGTTTTACTGGCAAAGACCCGGACAGGGTACGGACAGCTCTGCCAGCTGATTACCACGGCTCGCCGCCGGGCAGACAAAGGCCAGTACAGGCTGTTCGCAGCCGATGTGGAGACCCATAACCTGAGCGATTGCCTTTGCCTGTGGCTGCCCCCCTCAACCACTGACGCCGATGCCAACCAGGCACTGGCCTGTGGTCAATGGCTGTACCGGCTGTTTGATCCGGGGTTCTGGATTGCCGCTTCCCGCTGCCTGGAATCCGGCGAAAAACAACAACTGGAAAGAGTACGCTGGCTGGCCGACCATTTACGCTGCCCGATCACGGCCGTCGGTGAAGTGCACATGCACAGGCGGGAGCGACAGCCGTTACAGGACGTGCTGACCGCCTTGCGCCACCGCACCAGCCTGGAACAGACCGGGCATCACCTGTTCCAGAACGGCGAGCGTTATCTACGCCCCTTGCCGGTACTGGCAAAACTGTTTCCGGACGCATGGCTGGAAGAAACCATCACCATCGCCAAACAATGCACTTTCGAGCCAGGCAGCCTGCGCTATGAATACCCTCCGGACCTGGTCCCAGAAGGTCAAACCCCCGCGGGTTTTCTGAAGCAGCTGACCCATGAAGGTGAAAAGCGACGCTATCCGGAAGGTACGCCGCTAAAAGTTCAGGGCCTGATTCGCAAAGAGCTGGCACTGATTTCAGAGATGGTTTACGAACATTATTTTCTAACCATTCACGACATCGTCGCCTTTGCCCGCAGCCAGGGTATTCTCTGCCAGGGGCGAGGGTCCGCCGCCAATTCCGCCGTGTGTTACTGCCTGGGCATTACCGAAGTGAATCCCGCCAGAGTGGAACTGCTGTTTGAGCGCTTTATTTCCAGAGACCGCAACGAGCCGCCGGATATCGACGTGGATTTCGAACATCAGCGCCGGGAAGAAGTCATTCAGTATATCTACCGGCGCTATGGCCGCGAACGTGCGGCCCTGGCAGCCACGGTCATACGCTACCGCCCCAAAAGCGCCATCCGCGATGTGGGCAAAGCCCTGGGGTTTGACCCCGCGCTGATAGAACAGTTACTGGACGGCATCGACTGGCGGGACAGGGCCACCGACTGGCGCCAGCAGATTCTGGATAAGCACCTGACCCGCAACCCGAAAACGGCCGACCAGTTTTTTATCCTGGTCAACACCCTGCTCGGCTTTCCCCGGCATCTGTCCCAGCATGTAGGCGGATTTGTGATCAGCGCCGGCCCGCTGGCCGATCTGGTGCCGGTGGAAAATGCCGCCATGGCGGATCGCACGGTTATCCAGTGGGACAAAGACGACCTGGAAAGTCTGGGCCTGATGAAAGTCGACGTACTGGCACTTGGCATGCTGTCTGCCATTCGCAAGGCACTGGAGCTGATCAGCAAACAGAAAGGCAAAACCTTCAGCATTCAGGACGTACCCCAGGAAGACAAGGCAACTTACGAGATGCTGCAGCAGGGCGACAGCATTGGCGTTTTCCAGGTGGAATCCAGGGCCCAGATCAACATGCTGCCGCGCCTGAAACCGGCGACTTATTACGATCTGGTCGTTGAAGTGGCCATTGTTCGGCCTGGCCCGATTCAGGGAGACATGGTGCATCCCTATCTACGTCGCAAGCACGGACTGGAACCGGTGGATTATCCTAACGACGCCATTCGCAGCGTTCTCGAACGCACGCTCGGCGTGCCGATTTTCCAGGAGCAGGTGATCAAACTGGCCATGGTAGCCGCCGGTTTCTCTGCCGGCGAAGCCGACAAGCTACGCCGGGCCATGGCCGCCTGGAAATCCCACGGCGACCTGACGTCTTTCCGGGAAAAACTGATGAACGGCATGCTTGAACGGGGCCACGACGCAGACTTTGCCGAGCGACTGTACCAGCAGATCTGTGGCTTCGGCGGCTACGGTTTCCCGGAATCCCACGCCGCCAGTTTTGCCCTGCTGGTGTATGTCTCCGCCTGGATCAAACGCCACTACCCGGCCGCTTTTTATTGCGCCCTGCTGAATAGCCAGCCCATGGGATTCTACTCACCGTCACAACTGATTCAGGATGCAAAGCGACATGATGTCATCGTGCTGCCAGTTGATGTTAACCAAAGCCAGCCCGACCACACGCTTCAAGGGCCGGACCAGCAACTGAGACTGGGGCTGCGGCTGGTTCAGGGGTTATCCCGGGAAGGCGCAGAAAAGCTAGACACACACCGTCCTGCTGACGGCTACCACAGCACGGATGGAATCCGACGGCTTGCGGGCCTGAGCCAGCGCGATATGGAGCTGCTTGCCGGCGCCAACGCCATGCCGGACTTCACCGCCAACCGACACCAGGCCTACTGGCAGTTACTCGGCCACGAACAGCCCAGCGCTCTGTTTGCCGCCGACGCCGCACCGGCTTACGCCCCTGAGATCTGTCACCAGCTTCCCGAACCCACAGAAGGCCAGAACGTGCTCGCCGACTACGCCAGCCAGGGGCTGACCCTGCAGCGCCACCCCCTTGCCCTGCTACGAGAGCAAGGGCACCTGCGTTTTTGCCAGACTTCAGAGCAGCTCAAGAACATCAAAACCGGCGTTCCCGTGCAGGTGGCTGGACTGGTCACTGGTCGGCAACGCCCGGGAACTGCCTCCGGCGTCACCTTCGTCACCCTGGAAGATGAGGCAGGCAATGTAAATGTGGTGGTCTGGCTGGCCACTGCCCGCAAGCAACGCAAACCATTGCTGACCGCCCGACTGCTGCATGTCAAAGGTGTATTGGAAAGACAGGGGGATATTGTGCATGTGATGGCGGGAAAGCTATCTGACCTGAGCCACCTGATTGATAGCCTGCCCGTGCACGCCAGGAATTTCCACTAGGCAATTTTCATTCAGGCAACAAAAAGCCCCGCACTGGGCGAGGCTTTCCGCAAAGACGATGCCGATCAGCTCAATAGCTTGATCATCACACCGGCAGCAACCGCAGAACCTATTACGCCGGCCACATTCGGACCCATAGCGTGCATCAGCAGGAAGTTCTGCGGGTTGGCTTCCAGGCCAACCTTGTTGGATACCCGCGCAGCCATTGGCACCGCAGAAACCCCGGCTGAACCGATCAACGGATTGATCTGTTCCTTGCTCAGCTTGTTCATCAGTTTGGCCATCAGGATACCGGTGGCTGTGCCAACACCGAAGGCCACAATGCCCAGGCCCAGAATACCGAGGGTCTGGCCGTCCAGGAACTTGTCCGCCATCAGCTTGGAACCCACTGACAGGCCCAGGAAGATGGTCACAATGTTGATCAGGGCGTTCTGAGCGGTGTCACTCAGCCGCTCTACCACACCACATTCTCGCATCAGGTTGCCGAAGGTAAACATGCCTAGCAGCGGCGCCGCATCTGGCAGGAACAAGACAACCGCAATCAGAACCACCAGCGGAAAGATGATCTTTTCTTTCTTACTCACCGGACGGAGCTGGGACATCTTGATTTCCCGCTCTTTCTGAGTCGTCAGTGCCTTCATGATTGGCGGCTGAATCATCGGCACCAGCGCCATATAGGCGTAGGCCGATACCGCGATCGCACCCAGAAGATGCGGTGCCAGAACGCTGGACACGTAGATGGACGTAGGGCCATCTGCACCACCGATGATGCCAATAGCGGCAGCTTCAAGAATGGTGAAGTCCAGAATGCCAAGCCAATCCAGCAGCGCGGCACCAATCACCGTGCCGAAAATACCGAACTGGGCTGCAGCGCCTAACAGTAGCGTCTTGGGATTCGCCAACAGCGGACCAAAGTCCGTCATCGCGCCCACACCCATAAAGATAAGCAGAGGCCCGATGGTGCTACCGATAATCACTGAATAGAAGTTATACAGCATGCCATTGCCGTAACCGAAATCCTGGGCAAGCGAATTTGCCATCGCCATTTCGGAATAGCTGGCTTCCTTGACCGCAACCTTGAAGGCTTCTGTCAGCTCAGGCGTCACAGCCTGCCCTGCCTGATAGGCCACATCCAACGGTGCCGCGAGCGCGGCCAGAATCTGTATGGTCTCGCTCTTCAGTGCAAAGTGTATTGCGTTCTCAGCCGCAGTCAGGGCGAGCCCTGCCTCCGGAATGTTCGCCAGAATACCGCCAAACCCGATAGGCACCAGCAGCAAAGGCTCAAACTTCTTATTGATCGCAAGATAGAGAAGCACCAGGCCGACGATGATCATCACCACCTGACCCGGTTCGATATTGAACAGGCCACTACCCGTCCAGAGTGTCATTAACTTTTCCATGGAATGCTGGCCCTTATCCGATTGTCAGCATTTCATCACCAACGGATACGGCATCACCGACCTTGATGAAGACTTCGCCGATGGTACCGGCCTTGGGTGCACGAACTTCAGTTTCCATTTTCATAGCCTCGAGGATGATCATTACATCGCCCTCTTCAACAGCATCCCCCGGAGAAACCAGTACCTTGAAGATGTTGCCACCCAGGGGTGCCGGAACCGGCTCACCGTCCGTAGGAGCAGAACCTGAGGCAGGTGCAGAACTTTCGCCACCGGCGCTGGCGCCATCGCCGCTCTGAATCTGGCTGATCTCACCGCCTTCATTCACGGCAACCACGTATTTCTTGCCGTTCACTTCAACGGTGTAAGTCTCCGGGGCATCTTTCTTGGCAGGAGCCAAAGCCGCTGCAGCACTTTCAGCAGTCGGAACCGGCTCAAAGGCATCCGGATTGCCACGGTTCTCAAGGAACTTCAGGCCGATCTGCGGGAAAAGCGCGTAAGTCAGGACGTCGTCAATTTCCTTTTCAGCCAACTTGAAGTTCTTCTCCCCGGAGAGCTTCTTCAGCTCGTCAGTCAGCCTATCCATTTCCGGCTCAAGCAAATCCGCGGGACGACAAGTCACCGGCTCTTTGCCATCTAGAACCCGCTCCTGCAACTCCTTGTTGAATGGAGCCGGCGCAGCGCCGTACTCGCCCTTCAGGATCGCAGAGGTTTCCTTGGAGATGGATTTGTAGCGCTCACCAGTCAATACGTTCAGAACAGCCTGGGTGCCAACGATCTGTGATGTTGGGGTTACCAGCGGTATGAAGCCGAGATCCTCACGGACCCTCGGAATTTCATCCAGAACCTCGTCGAATTTATCGCTGGCGTTCTGCTCTTTTAGCTGGTTTTCCATGTTCGTCAGCATGCCACCTGGCACCTGGGCAATCAGAATGCGGGAATCGGTACCCCGGAGGCTGCCTTCAAACTGGGCGTACTTTTTCCGGACCTTGCGGAAGTAACTGGCAATTTCTTCCAGCAGATTCAGATCAAGACCTGTGTCCCGATCCGTGCCCTCGAGAATGGCAACCACCGCCTCGGTCGGCGAGTGGCCGTAGGTCATGCTCATCGACGAAATGGCGGTATCCACGTTATCAATACCGGCCTCTGCAGCCTTGATAGCAGTGGCCGTAGACATACCGGTGGTCGCGTGGCACTGCATGTGGATCGGAATATCCAGTTCTTTCTTGAGACGGGTAACCAGGTCGAACGCGACATAAGGCTTGAGGATACCGGCCATGTCTTTGATCGCGATGGAGTCCGCGCCCATGCTTGCCACTTCCTTGGCCATATCAACCCACATCTCAATGGTGTGGACCGGGCTGGTCGTGTAAGCAATCGTGCCCTGGGCATGTTTGCCAGTCTTTTTAACGGCCTTGATGGCAGTGTCCAGGTTGCGCGGATCGTTCATCGCATCAAAAATACGGAACACATCGATGCCGCTCTCAGCCGCACGATCACAAAAACGTTCGACCACGTCGTCCGCGTAGTGGCGATAACCAAGTAGATTCTGCCCGCGCAGCAGCATTTGTTGCTGCGTGTTCGGCATGGCCTTCTTAAGCTCGCGGATACGCTCCCATGGGTCTTCGCCCAGATAACGGATACAGGCATCGAACGTTGCACCGCCCCAGGATTCAAGGGACCAGAACCCGACCTGGTCGAGTTTCTCTGCTATCGGTAACATGTCATCCAGGCGCATACGGGTCGCCAGCAGGGACTGGTGCGCGTCGCGCAGGATCACATCCGTAATCCCTAACGGTTTTTTTGTGTCAGTCATCGTGTCAGCCTTCTGTTTAAAGGTTCTAATCTGTCCACCGGGTCACTTCTTATGGTGCGACCGGTATTGTGCAATCGCTTTTTTAATGGCTTCGGCGGTGTCAGGATCTACCGACGCAGGTGCCGAAGGCTTTGCACGTGAGGTTTTGGCCGGGGTGGCCGGTTCCGGAGCACTGAACCGAAGGATCAGTTTTGACATCAGCAAGGTCGCGAACACCAGGATAATCAGGAATGCGAACACAAACCCCATGCCGGCGGTCATCAGATCAACCGCTTGTGACATCAGCTGCTCATTCATATCGAAACGCTACCTGTATTGAATGTTGATTTCCTCGAATACCTGTTGAGCGCAAGCCTAATACTTTAGGCTAAGACTACGCCGGCTGATTCGAGAGGCAAAATCCCGCGTAATTTACCGTTTTCCGCGGCACTGAGCAAGCTAATGGCATCTTTCAATAAGGGGTTTCCGAGCGCCCATCCCGGAATTCATGCATAACGTACGCGCATTTTACGGCCCTTGATTCGCCCGTTCTCCAGTCGCTTGAGTGCCGTTGCGGCAGACGCCTTTTCGACCGCCACAAAGCACTGAAAATCAAACAGATCAATCTTTCCAACGACGCTACCCGGCAGGCCTGCCTCCCCCGTAAGCGCTCCAAGAACATCGCCCGGCCGAACTTTGTCCTTCCGCCCTCCGGCAATACACAGTGTCGTCATGGCAGGCAATGTCGGGCTGACGACCGTTGTCAGAAGATCGCCGGTCGCACCCCATTCCACGGTGGTTTTCCGCTGCGCCTCCAGACGATTAACTTTGTGAGACTGGGAAGGCGTACAAAAAGTGACCGCAAGACCTTGCTCACCGGCACGACCGGTACGACCAATGCGATGGGTATGAACCTCGCTGTCCCTTGCGGGCTCTACGTTCACCACCAGCGGCAGCGATTTGATATCGAGGCCCCGAGCGGCAACGTCTGTGGCCACCAGCACGGAGCAACTTTTATTACCGAATCGAACCAACACACTGTCGCGATCTCTCTGCTCAAGATCACCATGCAAGGCCAACGCCGAGAAGCCTTTCTCATTCAGCGCAATGGCCACATCGTCACACTGCTGTTTGGTATTGCAGAAAGCGAGGCAAGAGTCCGGCTGATGCGCAGACAACAAGGCGAAAAGGGCGTCAATCTGCTGACCCGGAGCCACTTCATAAAACGTTTCGGTGATATCGGACAAACCATCGGCTTGCTCAATTCGCACATCCACAGGCGCCTTCTGATAACGCTCACTCAACGTCCGAATTGATTTTGGCCAGGTGGCCGAAAACATCAGCGTCTGCCGGCTGCCCGGAGTTTCCGCGATGATCGCTTCCACTGCCTCTTCAAAGCCCATATCCAGCATCCTGTCTGCTTCATCCAGAACCAGGGTTTTCAGTCTGTTCAGGCGCAAAGTCCCTTTCTTTAAATGATCCTGCAATCGCCCCGGTGTGCCCACAACCAGGTGTGCGCCGTGACTCAGTGACCCGATCTGCGGGCCAATAGAGACCCCGCCACAGAGCGAAATAATTTTCACATTATCTTTGGCCCTTGCCAGCTCCCTGAGCGACTTGGCGACCTGATCGGCAAGCTCACGGGTTGGACAAAGCACCAGTGCCTGGACGGAAAAGCTGGAGGTGTCGAGATTTTCAATCAGTGGTATCCCGAAAGCCGCGGTTTTGCCACTTCCAGTCTGGGCCTGGGCGATCACGTCCTTACCGGCCAGCGCGTGCGGCAGGGCCGCAGCCTGGACCGGCGTTGGGTCATCGAAGCCCAGCTTTTCAAGATTGGCGCGCATGGGCGCGGATAGATCGAGCTGACTGAAAGACAACATAAACAGAATTCCCGGTAAGATAGGCAGATAAATTCGACAAAATAGATAGCTTAGACGTGACGACGTTGGCGCGTATAATCGGCCTATTCTAACAGAATTCGAAACTCGCTATGGAGCCGTTATGCCATCCCTCCAGGATCAACTATTAAAAGCCGGCCTTGCCGACGAAAAAACAGCAAAAGCCGTCAGAAACGAGAAGAAAAAAAAACGTAAACAGCAGCCCAAAGGGACCACAGAGGTCAACGAAACCGAGCTACGGGCCCGTCAGGCCCGGGAAGAGAAGGCGGAACGTGACCGGCAACTGAACCTTGAAAGGCAGAAAGAGGCAGACAAAAAGGCCGTTCAGGCTCAAATCCGCCAGCTGATTGGGACTAACCGGCTGGCGCGCTCTGGTGGTGAGACGGCCTACCAGTTTGTCGATAACAAAAAGATCAAAAAATTGTATGTGACCGAGACCATGGCGGATCAACTTGCCCGTGGGCGACTGGCGGTGGTTTTGCTCAATGATTCCTATGAGATTGTGGCAGAGGGGATTGCTCGTAAAATCATGGAGCGGAATGAGTCAGCGGTTGTGGCATTGCATGAGCGCAAGGCAGACGATCAGGGAGACGATGACCCTTATTCGGGATACGAGATCCCTGATGACTTGATGTGGTGAAAACAGTGCCGAACAACACTCCAACAAAAAGCCCCGCCTGCAGGTCCAGGCGGGGCTTCATCTAGCTAACGTTTACAAAACTGACTACTCGCACTGCGGAAGTTCGTCCCGCCCGGCGGAGAATGCATTGTTGGTGTGAGCGCAACCATATTGGTCGTTAGCCACAACTGCCGGATTCAACACTTCATCACCCTCAGGTTTAACGCCGAATTCCACCCAGGTAACCAGGTCCACGAGCGCGGTCTGAAACTCTGCACCCGAGAAACCACAGTGGTTTGCATCACGAATGGCGCGCTGCACCAGGTTGTCCGCGCTGCCATTTGCCTCCGACGCCTCACGGTACATCTGTTGATGCACAAACGGCACAAAGAAATCCCCCAGGGTATGCATGGTCAGTACAGGCACATCGAAATCACCCTGCACCAACGGCAACCAACGAACCCCGTCGTCTCTCAGAGGATTAACGCCTTTATCCGCTCGGAAGCGGCCAACTTTGGCGGTCAACGCCCGCTCCTGACCAGTAAATTTCGAGCCGTCTGTCCAGCGGTAGATCCGATCTGTGTTGTCGTATATCTCATTGGCCAGGACGCCCAATATGGTTCCATCGGCACCACCGGTGCCCAGGACCGCTCCCTGCCAGACGGCCGTCTCGAAACCTTCGTCGAAGATTGGCCGATCACCACCCGTGAGATTCTGGGCGATGTCTTTTAAACGCTGGCCAGCGTCATTTTTTGGCACGAACGTCGGATTACCGCTGGCGTCGAACTCGAAAAGATTGAACAGGGCCGCACCGAGATACGTCTGATACTCTTCATAGGGCCGGTGACCGAATCCGCCAAGCTCCCTGACAAGGCGGTTGTAGTCTCCCAACCACTGAAATTCATTCTGCTCTGCCTGGCACAATGGCAAAGCTCCCTCATACGCGACCTTGAAACGGGCATTTTCGAGAGTTTCACGCTCGACAGCAGCAGCCGCGGCATGACCACCCATGGAAACCCCTGCAATCAAATACTGCCTTGGCTCCGGGTAGCCCACACTCCAGTCGTCACTGAGGTATTCCGTCAACTCGAGCGCCAGGCGGTTGGTATCCTCGATCGCGGCGCGTACATCGTAGAAATTGGCCGAGTAGGACGACGCCGCCCAGGCGTAACCCAGAGCCAACGCGGTGCCACGAAACGCAGCGTTGGGAACTTCACGGGTCACCGTCAGGCCCTCGCCCCGGAACCCGTGAGCGTACATAATAACACCACCATTCCAGTTGACCGGGAACTCTGCGGTGTAGGACGCCGGACCCTGTATACCTTCGTAAACGCCCCAATACGCCGTTGCGCCAGGCTGAGCCGTAAACGCCAGATCACTGTTCTCCTGCACCTGGAAAACACGGCTGTCGTGTTCACGGACTGTTTCAATCAGCCCCTTACCGATGCCCTTTCCGTTCAATTTTCCTTGGTCGGATGCGGCCGCAAAGCCAACGGCTGGCGCCGTTAAGGCAATGGCTGAGGCGCAGACCATCGCCGACAGGTTTCTGCTGAAAGTCATACCATTCTCCGTCTTTTTGTTTTTTATGGACTCTGACAGCGCTCAGCGGTATTCAGCTCACAAGCCGCCATTTAACGAAGATAGTAACATTCCGTTACATAAGCAACGGCAATATAAATAGAGGCAGGAATATTCGACAGGCTTTCATGGACAGATAGCAAAACTCCCCAGCCTGCTTGGGAAGCAAACTGAGGCGTTTCGGTCTTTATATGGCGCGGCTGGGAGGATTCGAACCTCCGACCGCCTGGTTCGTAGCCAGGTACTCTATCCAGCTGAGCTACAGCCGCTTAAAACTTTGAATTAAAGATGTTTGCCAACGGCGTTTAACTTGCGGGTCGGCAAAAATGGCGCGGCTGGGAGGATTCGAACCTCCGACCGCCTGGTTCGTAGCCAGGTACTCTATCCAGCTGAGCTACAGCCGCGCATCGTTCTGTCTGCCGCTACAAATAATGGCGGAGAGGGAGGGATTCGAACCCTCGGTACGATTGCTCGTACGGTTCCTTAGCAGGGAACTGGTTTCAGCCACTCACCCACCTCTCCTTCAGAACGGGGCGTATACTACCATAATTTTTCTGTTTTCATAGGGTTGACACAACTTTTATCAGCTATTGCCGGGCTCCGGTTCTTCAGAGCTTTTCTCGCTCTGAATACGCTGATAAATTTCTTCCCGGTGAACAGCGACTTCTTTCGGGGCATTTACACCGATGCGAACCTGGTTACCCTTGACGCCAAGAACCGTCACCGTAACGTCGTCACCAACCATCAGAGTTTCGCCGACACGGCGAGTCAAAATCAACATGCTCTATACTCCCTTTGTGCAGAGTTGCCTGCTTCGGCAAATGTATACTTTCTATTTATAGGGTGGGATCACTTGCCGATCCAAATCCGCATAAGAACTTACACGTCCTGGAAATGCCGAATATTGCAAACGATGCCCGTCTGAGCGACCCGTATCGATTCACTGCAAAGCCCTTGCGATGATCAGCCTTCTTCTACTCCGGGCTTGTCCAGTTCAAAGGCACTGTGCAGCGCCCGAACTGCAAGCTCAAGGTATTTCTCGTCAATCACTACCGAAATCTTAATTTCCGACGTCGAAATCATCAGAATATTAATCCCCTCGTCAGACAACGCAGCGAACATTTTCGTCGCAACCCCAGCGTGGGAACGCATGCCAACGCCTACGATGCTGACCTTGGCAATCTTGCTGTCACCCATAACCTGCCGGGCGCCAAGTTCGTCAGCCACTTGCTGTAGTATAGACTTTGCACGCTTGAAATCGTTCCTGTGCACGGTGAAGGTGAAGTCAGTGCGGTTATCGGCGCCAACATTCTGCACAATCATGTCCACTTCTATGTTCGCGTCACTGATCGGCTTCAGAATGCGCAGTGCACTACCTGGTGTATCGGGCACACCGGCGATGGTGACCTTGGCTTCATCACGATTGAAGGCAATGCCGGAAACGACCGGTTGTTCCATGACGTTCTCATCCTCAAGAGTAATCAGGGTGCCCTCGCCTTCAACAAAGCTTGAAAGCACCCGCAAAGGCACGTTGTATTTACCTGCAAATTCGACCGCGCGAATCTGAAGCACTTTGGACCCCAGACTCGCCATTTCGATCATTTCTTCGAAGGTAATCCGGTCCAGCCGGCGGGCACTGTCTACCACGCGTGGATCCGTGGTGTAGACGCCATCGACATCTGTGTAGATCTGACACTCGTCGGCTTTCAGTGCGGCAGCCAGTGCCACCGCTGTTGTGTCGGAGCCACCCCGGCCCAGCGTCGTGATACTGCCAGTTTCGTCAATGCCCTGAAACCCTGCAACCACAACGACTCGACCGGCATCAAGATCTTCGCGCATGCGCTGCTCGTCGATCTGTTTGATACGGGCCTTGGTGTGACTGCTGTCAGTGAGAATCCGGACCTGGGAGCCGGTGTAGGAACGAGCTGCGCAACCGCGCTTCTGGAGAGCCATGGCGAGTAAAGCAATTGTGACCTGCTCACCGGTAGACACCAGTACGTCCATCTCCCGGGGCGTTGGCTCGTCCATGATTTCGTTGGCAAGACCGATAAGGCGATTGGTTTCTCCACTCATGGCAGAAACCACGACTACGACGTCATGCCCCTCACTGCGAAAGCGGGCAACCTTTTCGGCCACCGCCTGAATACGTTCAGTGGTTCCTACCGAAGTGCCACCGAATTTCTGAACCAAAAGCGCCATTGTCTTTGCGATATCCTGTATTCGAGCTATTCGACCCGTTCGACACCCATGTTGAGAACCGCAGGAAACACCTGCAAACCCGCCAGGCGAGCGAGTATAAACGTCTGAACGAGGTTAAAACAGACGCTTATGACAGATTCTTCTGAACCCATTCCGGCACGCCAGCCAGTGCACCCGCGAGCTTTGAAGGATCATTACCACCACCCTGCGCCATGTCCGGACGTCCGCCGCCTTTGCCGTCAACCTGCGCTGCCAGATGCTTCATCAGATCGCCGGCTCTGATTCTGCCTGTGGCCGATTTGGTCACCCCGGCGACCAGCGTCACCTTGCCGTCTTCAACGCTGGCCAGCACAACAACCCCTTCACCCAGCTTGTTTTTCAATTGATCCGCGGTTTCCATCAGCGCCTTGCGGTCTGCGCCTTCCATCTCGGCTGCCACCACTTTCAGGCCATCAACGTCCACGGCAGAGGCGGCAAGATCCGTACCCGCCGAACTGGCCAGTTTCGCCTTCAGGGCTTCCATGTCCTTTTCAAGCTGACGGTTCCGATCCAGCGTCTGCTGGACTTTCTCGATCAGGGAATCACGGCTTCCCCTGACCAGTTTCGCAGCTTCACGCAGAGTGCGGTCAGCTTCATCCACCCATTGCAGGGCGCCAAAACCGGTCACCGCTTCGATGCGGCGCACGCCGGAGGAAATACCACTCTCGGACGTGATGCGGAACAGCCCGATATCGCCGGTACGGCTAACGTGAGTACCTCCACAGAGTTCAACGGAGTAAGCATCCGTACCCATGCTTAAAACACGCACCGAGTCGCCGTACTTTTCGCCGAACAATGCCATAGCGCCTTTTTTCTGCGCCTGTTCCATATCGGTGATTTCGGTGTCGACCGGGGTGTTGTCCAGGATCTGTTCGTTAACCTGTCGCTCGATTTCCCGCAGCTCTTCCGGGGTCACCGACTCAAAGTGGGAGAAGTCGAAACGCAGTTTGTCCGGGTCCACCAATGACCCTTTCTGGCTCACGTGTTCACCGAGCACTTTTCGCAGGGCCGCGTGCAGCAGGTGTGTGGCGGAATGGTTTTTCTTAGTGCGCTCACGACGGGCATGATCGATCCGCGCGTCAACTTCCAGCCCGGGGAATAGCTCACCTTCGATAAGCGTTCCGATATGAAGGTGGTTATCCCCTTCTTTGCGGGTATCATTGACCTGAAAGCGACCGCCGCTCCAGGTCAGCAAACCGGTGTCGCCTACCTGCCCACCGGACTCCGCATAAAATGGCGTGCGCTCAAGCACAACAACCGCTTCGTCTCCGGCCTCAGCGGCTTTCTCGGTATCGCCGACAACAACGGCACGGATGGTTTCGTGGCCGTCAACATGCTCGTACCCGGTGAATTCGGTCTTGCCATCGAATTTCAGCCCGGCTGCGTTGTAATCGATGCCGAATTTACTCGCGGCACGGGCCATTTCGCGCTGCCGTTCCATGGCTTTTTCGTAGCCCTCATAGTCCAGCGTCAAGCCGCGCTCACGGGCTATGTCGTTAGTCAGGTCTACCGGAAAACCATAGGTATCGTACAGAGCGAAAATGGTGTCACCCGGAATCTCGCTGCCTTTCAGTTCGGCGATGTCCTGCTCTAACAGCCGAAGGCCGTTGTCCAGGGTCTTGGCGAACTGCTCTTCTTCCTGAAGCAGGATTCTTTCAATCTGCTTCTGGCTGCTGACCAGTTGCGGATAGGCCTCACCCATCAGTTGTACCAGTGCATTGGTCAGCTGGTGGAAAAACGGTTTGGTGGCGCCCAACTTGTTACCGTGCCGGGCGGCGCGGCGAATAATACGGCGCAACACAAACCCGCGCCCTTCATTGGACGGCATCACGCCATCGGCAATCAGGAAAGCACAGGAGCGAATATGGTCAGCCACAACGCGCAGTGATGCCTCGGTGGTTGCCACACCGCCCAGAATCTCAGAGGCGGCTCTCAGCAGATCCTGCATGAGATCAATTTCATAGTTGCTGTGCACACCCTGCAAAATGGCCGTGATGCGCTCTAACCCCATGCCAGTATCAACCGATGGCTTCGGCAGAGGCAGCATTTCGCCATCGGCTTGGCGGTTGTACTGCATGAACACCACGTTCCAGATTTCGATGTACCGGTCACCGTCTTCCTCGGGACTGCCCGGAGGGCCACCGGCAACGTCCGGACCGTGGTCGTAAAAGATTTCGGTACAGGGTCCGCAGGGGCCGGTATCGCCCATCTGCCAGAAATTATCAGAAGCGTATGGCGCGCCTTTGTTGTCGCCAATGCGTATGATGCGTTCGGCCGGAACGCCAATTTCCCGATTCCAGATCTCGAAGGCCTCGTCATCGGAGGCGTAAACGGTCACCCAGAGCTTTTCTTCCGCAAGCCCCAGGCCATCCTTACCAGTCAGAAAGTTCCAGGCAAAATCGATGGCTTCGCGCTTGAAATAGTCGCCAAAGCTGAAATTGCCCAACATTTCGAAGAAAGTGTGGTGCCTGGCCGTGTAACCGACGTTCTCCAGGTCATTGTGCTTTCCGCCGGCACGGACGCATTTCTGCGACGTGGTTGCGCGAGTGTAGCCCCGGTCTTCCCGACCCAGAAAAGCGTCTTTGAACTGGTTCATGCCAGCGTTCGTAAACAGCAGAGTAGGGTCGTCAGTCGGCACCAGCGAACTGCTCGATACAACGGTGTGGCCCTGCTTTTTGAAGTAATCCAGAAACGCCTGTCGCAACTCTGCGGTTTTCATAGCCCTTTGATACCTTTGTATATTACATGCACTCGCAAATCCGCTACTCTAGCACACGCCGAGATCAGGAAAAACGTGAAACATCACAGGAGCCCCCATGCCCCAACGCTTTCATCCCGAAGACGAACTACTTGCACCCGCGACTTTCACAAAACGTTTGATGGCGGTGGTTTATGACGGACTGATCAGCGTTGCCGTTCTGTTGGTGACGACCTGGGCCTACACGATCGTGGCCGGTTATATGACCGGATGGGATAAGTACGAGCAAATGGCAGAAGAAGGCTCAATCGGCACCGACCCGATCCTTACCTTCGTTCTGTTTCTGGCTCTGTACCTGTTTTTTGGTTATTTCTGGACTCGCAACGGGCAGACGCTGGGCATGCAGGCGTGGCGTATTCGTATTCAGAACATGAACGGGGTTTCGGTTTCCTGGACCCAGGCCCTGCGCCGCTATGTTGCCGCAGCGGCCATTATGTTTGTTGCGCTGATCGGGGCCTATTATCTCAATGCGGCTACCCTATTCATCACGCTGCCGGCGATCATTGCGCTTTTCTACCCGATCAACGGCCAGTCCCTGACTGACCGCGCCTCTGCCAGCATTGTGGCGACGCTGCCACCAAAAGCCGGTAAAGCTTAACCGGCCCGCCTCATCAGAATAATGCCCACCATGGCATTTACCGCGATTGGCAGAAGAATGGCAATTACCGGGTTAAAACCAAAAACCACACTCATAGGGCCCAGCAGATCCTGCATGTATTTAAAGAGCAGCCCAACGATTAAGCCGGTAAACACCCGAAACCCCATGGTCACCGAGCGCAGCGGGCCAAAAATAAAGGAAATGGCAACCATCACCATGACCGCCGTACCCAACGGCATCAGCACTTTTTTCCAGAAGGCAAGCCAGTAATTCGCGGCATTCAGGCCCTGCTCGCCCAGATAACGGGAGTATGTGTACAAACCGCTAATTGGAAGATCTTCAGGATCAACGATCAGAACACTCAGCACCTCCGGCGACAGCCCGGACTCCCAGCGCAACGAGCGGTGAACTTCCCGGGAAGTTTCAGAATCACTGAGGCGCGTTGTGGTGACATCTTCCAGGCGCCAGTGATCCCCGAGATAAATCCCCCGCTTGGCAAAACTGGCAGAAACCAACCAGCGGTCAGAGTCAAACTCAAACAGCGACACCCCGTACAGAACGCCGTTGGGCTGCACCGCGTTCAGGTGCATAAAAGTGTCACCTTCCCGGTGCCAGATGCCGGACGCCGACGCCACGTTCTCACCCGCACCCTGAGCCACTGCCTTCTTGCTCTGCGCCATACGTTCGGCCGGAGGCGCCACGTATTCCCCAATCACAATGCCCAGCATCACCACAATGAGTGCGGGCTTCATCGCGGACCAGACGATACGTTTAATGGATACACCGGCAGCGCGGATGACCGTCAGCTCTGAAGAGCTGGCCATGGACCCAAGCCCGATCAGGCAGCCCATAAATGCGCCCAACGGCAAATAGTCGTAGATGCGTCTTGGCAGGGTCAGCAGAACGTAAAGCAACGCCTCGACAGTCTGGTAATTGTTTTCCGTATCTTCCAGCTCGGCGATAAACGCAAAAATCAGGTCCAACGACAAAACCACCACCATGACCAGGAGCATGGCGCCGCCGACTGTGCTCATGACATACCGGTCGATCTTACGCATGGGCATCACCCTCACGGGTCAGCCGGCGCCGGTACAGCCAGGCCGGGCCAAACTGAAGCCAGGCACCCAGGGCCAGGAACAGGGCATGAACCCACAGCAGCCCGATCCACTCCGGTACTTTACCGTCTTCCAGTGCGTCCCTGGCGACGATCAACAAACCGAGGTAGGTGATGTAAACCAGCATCGCCGGGAGCAGATGAAAGAACCGGCCCTGTCTTGGATTTACCCGGCTGAGACGCACCGCCAACAGGGTGACAATGGGAACGATCAACGGCAGCGTGAAGCGCCAGTGCAGCATTGCGCGGTGCTCCGGATTGTCGGATGCAATCAGCGCCCGGGTACTCAGCCCTTCCTCCAGCTCTTTACTGCCGGCATCGCCGCTCCGGATTTTAAGACCATAGGCATCGAAACCAATCACATCGTAATTCAGTTCACCCGGCGAACCCTCGAAGCGGGCCCCATCTTCCAGTACCAGGAAGCGGCTCCCGGTTTCCTCGTCAATAAGCTGGGAACCCTCCCGGGCCGTAATGATTGATACGCCCTCACCCTGATCACCGTATTCGGCAATAAACACACCTTCCAGCCGCCGCTTGTCATCGCTCAGGGCCTCGGTGTAGGTCACCCGACCACCGGAAGAGAGTGACTGGAACCGCCCGGGTGCCAGCATTTCAAACTCGGTTGCCTGGCGCTGCTCGTTGAAAATCTGCTCAACCTGTTTCATGCCCCAGGGGGAGACATAGAGGCTCATGGCCCCAACCGCAAGCATCACGGGCAAACTGGCCAACAGAGTTTTGCCAAGCAACTGCTTCTCGCTGACACCGCAGGCAAACAGCACGGTCATTTCACTTTCAAGGTACATCCGACCGTAGGCCAGGAGAATACCGATGAAAAACCCCAGAGGCAGAATCAACTCGAGGAATCCGGGGAATCGATAAGCCATAATCTGGAAGAGCACATCGCCGGCCAGTTCGCCGGCGGCCGCTTCAGCAAGATACTTGATAAACCGACCGCTCATAAACACCAGCAGCAAGATGCCGGACACAGCCAGCATGCTGATAATTACCTGTCTGGCTAGGTAGCGGAAGACAATGCTCAAAGCGGTCTCTCAGTGGCAGACACGACCGGAGTCGCTGGAATTCACGGTTCGCCGTATTCTATGTAACCTTGGTTATGAATGACAGGGGCCGAGGTTAACAAGCCGTCACCGCTTGATAATTGGCGTTCAAGACCCAATGCTATAGGCATTCGATAATGATTAAACTGGTTAATCTGGAGATGCCATGAATTTTACGCTGAGCAGTAAACCCGTTACCGATATCAAAGCCGACTGCCTTGTGGTTGCCCTGCCCGAAAAAGGCAGCTGGCCGGCATCAACCACTCAGGCAGATGAAGCCCTTGACGGGTTGATTACTTCGCTTCACAAAAGCGGCGACGCTACCGGTAAAAATGCCACGACAACGTTTGTGCCTGTCAGCGGCCAGCCCTGGGATCGGGTTCTGATTGTTGGCACCGGGCCTGACAAGGACCGCTCACCCGCCAACTTTCGTAAAGCGTTACTGGCCGTCTCGGGGCAGATAAAGGATGGACCGTCAAAACACGTTGTCCTCGCAACTGCTGACACTCTGGTCACGGGCCCCGACATTTCTTCCTCTGAAACGGCGAAGCTCAGTCTGACGGGCCGAATCCTGGAAGATCAGAGCTACCGCTTCAGCGGCTTCAAAAGTGAAAAACTGCCGGCTCGCAAGCTAAGTAAAGTAACGGTTCTCGCATCCGGCACCAACAAAGCTCACAAAGACGCCTTCAATCTCGGACTTGCCACCGGTCGTGGCATGAACCTGACCAAAGATCTGGGCAACACACCCCCGAACGTCTGCCACCCCACATGGCTTGCCGAACAGGCGGAAAAACTTGCGAAGGATCATAGTGTCATCAAGACCGAGATCCTTGACGAAAAACAGATGAAAAAGCTGGGTATGCACAGCTTGCTTTCGGTTTCCGCAGGCAGCGACCAGCCGGCCAAAATGATTGTAATGGAATACCGTGGCGGCAAGGCTGACGAAAAGCCTTACGTACTGGTGGGTAAAGGCATCACCTTCGACACCGGCGGCATCAGCTTGAAGCCAGGCGAAGGCATGGACGAGATGAAGTACGACATGGGCGGTGCGGCGGCTGTCTTCGGTGCCATGCAGACCGTTGCCGAAACCAAACCGAACATGAACGTGGTCGCGGTTATCGCTGCGGCAGAGAACATGCCCAGTGGCGGCGCCACACGGCCGGGCGACATCGTTACGTCGATGTCAGGCCAGACCATCGAAATTCTTAACACCGATGCCGAGGGCCGGCTGGTGCTGTGTGATGCCCTCACCTATGTGAAGAAATTTGACCCGGAGGTGGTGGTGGATATGGCCACACTCACCGGCGCCTGCATCATTGCCCTGGGCAGTCACGCCACCGGTATGCTGAGCAACAACGATGCCCTGGCAAATGACTTGCTGGCTGCCGGCGAACGGGCGGGTGACAGAGCATGGCGTTTACCACTGTGGGATGAGTATCAAAGCCAACTGGACAGCAATTTTGCGGACATGCAAAACATTGGAGGGCGCCCGGCTGGCACCATCACCGCTGCCTGCTTCCTGTCCCGTTTCGCCAAAGACTACCGTTGGGCCCACCTGGACATCGCCGGCACTGCGTGGCTTTCCGGTAAAGCAAAAGGCTCCACCGGGCGCCCGGTACCCTTGCTGGTCGACTACTTGATGTCCAATGCCGGAAAGTAACTCCGGCGCCACGGATGACCGGAACCAGTCTTACTGGTTCCACATCCTCGCGCAGAGTTCCCCTGCAGCCCGCGACCTTCACGCCGCAAAACTGGTCGATAAGGCCTGGCAGCAGGGTGACCGCGTCGGCATCATCTGTGACACCCTGCAGCAGGCTCAGGAACTGGACGACCTGATCTGGAACTTCAGCCCGGATGCATTTATTCCTCACAGCATCGTCCCCGATTCTGCCACCAACTGCACCGACCCCGTCGGTATATTGTTGTGCCCGCCGGTGGCTGAAGACTGGGATACCGTGATCATTCTCTCGGCAACACTGCCGGCTGATGCTGACCGGTTCAAACGGCTGGCACTGGTGGCACACAACGATGAAACCGTGCTGGGCCAGGCCCGATCCCATTTCAAGCAGTTGCGGGCTTTCGGTATAGAGCCCCGAGTGCATGATCAGAGGCGGAAGAATTAGCGCCGGGTTTCACTGTCAGGCTGGCGAGCATGTATAATCACGGCCTCTAAAATCCCTTGTGAATCAACCAAACGGTCACCAGAAGAAGCCCATGGAAAAAACCTACCAGCCAGAAAACATTGAGCGCCAGTGGTACGAAAACTGGGAATCCAAAGGGTATTTCCGCCCGTCCGGCCAAGGCGAGTCCTACAGCATCGCCATTCCACCGCCCAACGTCACTGGCAGCCTGCATATGGGCCACGCGTTCCAGCACACCATTATGGATACGCTGACCCGCTTCAAGCGTATGCAGGGCCGCAACACTCTCTGGCAGATGGGCACGGACCACGCAGGTATTGCCACCCAGATGGTGGTTGAACGCAAGCTGGCCACCGAAGAAGACAAGACCAAACATGACCTTGGGCGCGACGACTTCATCAAACGCATCTGGGACTGGAAGGCGGAGTCTGGTGGCACCATCACCCGGCAGATTCGCCGCCTGGGCAATTCAGTGGATTGGGATCACGAACGCTTCACTATGGACGACGGTTTCTACAAAGCCGTCCAGGACGTGTTTGTGCAGCTTTACGATGAAGGCCTGGTGTATCGCGGCAAACGACTGGTGAATTGGGACCCGAAATTCCACACCGCCATTTCAGATCTCGAAGTAGAAAACAAGGAAGAAAAGGGCTTTTTCTGGCACCTGCGTTACCCCCTTGCGGATGGGGAAAAGACGCAGGATGGCAAAGACTATTTAATTGTCGCCACGACCCGGCCAGAGACCCTGCTCGGCGACACCGCCGTTGCCGTTCACCCGGACGATGAGCGTTATCAGCATCTGCTCGGCAAGTTCGTGGATCTTCCGTTAGTCGGCCGCCGCATCCCGATCCTGGCAGATACCCACGCTGACCCGGAAAAGGGCAGCGGCTGCGTCAAGATCACCCCGGCCCACGACTTTAACGATTACGCTGTGGGCAAGCGGAACAACCTGGTGATGATCAACGTGATGACCCAGGACGCCTGTATCCGGTCGGTCGCGGAAGTCTTTAATCCGGACGGTAGCGAAAATACCGAGGTGGACGGCAGCTTGCCGTCGCAGTACGCCGGCCTGACCCGCGAAGAAGCCAGAAAACGCATCGTTGCTGACATGGACGCTCAGGGGCTGATGCAGGAAGTGGAAGATCACGTATTGAGCGTACCGCGGGGTGACCGCTCCGGGCTGATTATCGAGCCTATGCTGACCGATCAATGGTTTGCGGATGCCAAGACCCTCGCCAAACCCGCCATCGAAGCCGTGGAAGATGGCCGAATCCAGTTCGTGCCCAAGCAATATGAGAACATGTACTTCTCCTGGATGCGAGACATCCAGGACTGGTGTATTTCCCGGCAGTTATGGTGGGGCCACCGGATTCCCGCCTGGTACGACGCCGAGGGCAACATCTACGTCGGCCGCAATGAGAACGAGGTTCGTCAGAAACACAACCTGGGCGCGGATTTGACGTTAACACAGGATGAAGACGTGCTGGACACCTGGTTCAGCTCTGCGCTGTGGACCTTCGGCACACTGGGCTGGCCGGAAATTACCGAGCGCCTCAAAGCATTCCACTCAACCGATGTTCTGGTGACCGGCTTTGACATCATTTTCTTCTGGGTCGCCCGGATGATCATGATGACCATGCACTTCATCAAGAATGAAGATGGCACGCCTCAGGTGCCCTTCCATACCGTGTATGTGACGGGCCTGATCCGCGACGAACATGGCTACAAGATGTCCAAATCCAAGGGCAACGTCATCGACCCGCTGGACATGATCGACGGTATCGAACTGGACCCGCTGCTGGAAAAGCGCACCGGCAACCTGATGCAGCCCAAACTGGCGGAGAAGATCGCCAAGCGCACCCGCAAAGAATTCCCCGAGGGCATCACCGCCCACGGCACAGACGCCCTGCGCTTTACGCTGGCCTCCATGGCCACCACCGGACGCGACATCAACTGGGATATGAAGCGTCTTGAGGGTTACCGCAACTTCTGCAACAAACTGTGGAATGCCGCCCGCTATGTGCTGATGAACACCGAGGGCGAGGACTGCGGCACGAACGACGAGGCAGTGACTCTGTCTCTGGCGGACCGATGGATTATCAGCGAGCTTCAACGCTGCGAACAGGATGTGATTCGCCATCTGGACCAGTATCGGTTCGATCTGGCCGCCTATGCACTCTACGAATTCATCTGGAACGAGTACTGCGACTGGTATCTGGAACTGTCCAAACCGGTACTCAGCGACGACAGCGCCGGTGCAGAAGCAAAACGCGGGACCCGCCGCACCCTGGTTCGGGTGCTGGAAGCGGTTCTGCGGCTCGCACATCCGATCATGCCCTTTATCACTGAGGAAATCTGGCAGCGTGTTGCACCCTTGGCGGGCAAAGAGGGCGACAGCATCATGCTGCAGCCCTATCCCCAGCCTGACCCGAGTAAACAGGACGCCGACATTACCGCCGATATTGAATGGCTGAAAGGTGTGATTCTGGCGGTCCGAAACACTCGTGGCGAAATGAATATTTCACCGGCAAAACAGATACCGGTGTTGCTACGAAGCAGGAATTCGGATGACAGGCGCCGCATGGATGATAACCGGCAGTTTCTGATGTCACTGGCCAAGCTGGAGACGCTGGACTGGCTTGACCAGGGCGATCCGCCCATGTCGGCGACTCAAATGGTCGGCGATATGGAGGTCATGGTGCCCATGGCCGGCCTGATCGACAAAGACGCTGAACTCAAGCGCCTCGACAGAGAACTGGAACGGCTGCAGAAAGAAGCCGGCAGACTCGAGGGCAAGCTGGGCAATGAGAAATTCACCGCCAAGGCCCCCGCAGACGTTGTCGAGAAAGAAAAACAGAAACTGTCTGAAGTGCTGAGCAGCAAGACGCGGCTGGCAGAACAACGGTCCGCCATCGAGGCCATGTAACCTGTGGGCCCGATCGCCATTCTTGGCGCCGGTTCCCTGGGGCAACTCTGGGCTGGCTACCTGCCAGCCGGGAGTGCCGTTTTTCTCAGCCGCCCGTCTTCGTCCAGGGCTGGAAGGCCCGGCAAACCGTCCGTTCTCGACTATCGGATAAGGCACCCCGAGGGCTCCGAAACCCCTGCCCGCATCGCTGTGTCGCCCGTGACGGCGATTCGCCCGGCGCTCCTGCTGGTGACCACTAAAGCCGGTGATACAACCGAAGCACTGGCGGGAATTCTGCCGGACCTTCCAATTGATGTGCCGGTGGTATTATTCCAGAACGGGTTGGGCTGCCAACAGGCCGTTGCCAGACGCTGGCCGGATCGCCCTATCCTTGCTGCCAGTACCACCGAAGGCGCCAACAGACCTGAAGCTGGCCTGCTGGTCCACGCAGGTCGCGGCGAGACATGGGTAGGAGGCCTGACGGCCACTGGGCAGGCATGGGTTGAACAAACGGCAGAACGGCTTGCCACCAGTGGGCTCTTAGTTCACGCCGACGCCAATATTCATCAACGCCTGTGGGACAAGCTGGTGGTCAATGCCGGCATCAACGCCTTTACTGCGATCCTGGATTGCCCCAACGGCGACATTCTTACCGATCCGTTTTTTCTCGGCCATATCGACGATCTGTGCGGGGAACTGGCACTCGTCATGGCCCTTGAGGCAAGCCATCCGCTGTCAGCAGACCAGATCAAAAAAAGAATTTGCGCAATCGCTAAAAGCACCGCAAAAAACACCTCCTCCATGCGCAGTGACCGCCACCGCGGCCGGCGGACCGAAATAGATGTGATTAACGGCTACATTACAGAACGCGGACAGGCAGCTGGCATCGCCACACCGGTGAACCAAATGCTGACTCGACGGGTAAATGATTTATCCTAACCATCATTCCAGGAGCCAAACATGGGCAATCGTCTTTCCAAGATTTACACACGTACGGGTGACGACGGGTCGACCGGCCTCGCGGACGGCAACCGAATCGCAAAGAACGCCCAGCGAGTGGAGGCCATGGGCACGGCCGACGAGCTGAATTGCCACATTGGGCTGCTGATCGAAACTCTGGATTCGGAAGACGCTCTGATCGAAACCTTGCGCCGAATCCAGCACCACCTGTTCGATCTCGGAGGCGAGTTTGCCATTCCAGGCAGCCGCGTCATCGGTGACGACCACATTCAGTGGCTTGAAAGCACGTTGGATATCCACAACGAATCGCTGCCGCCGTTGAAAAACTTTGTATTGCCCGGCGGCTCTCCGGCAGCCGCCCAATGCCATATGGCCCGGGCAGTCTGTCGCCGTGCCGAGCGAGTCGTTGTTGCACTCAGCCACGAAGATTCGATCAACAATGAGTCCCGCCACTACCTGAATCGTCTGTCAGATTTATTATTTGTTGTCGCCAGGAGCTTAGCGCGCAGAAGCAGCGGCGAGGAAATTCTCTGGGAACAGAAAAAGTCAGGGCTCTAGAAAAGAGTCCTGGTATTTCAGACTTTGAAGGCCTCTACCAGACGCTGAAGTGACGCGGTCAGATCCGACATTTCCCTGGATGATGCCAGCGTTTCTTCAGCGTTTTCGGCGGTTGACTTGTTCAACACGCCGATCTGTTCAACGTTCGTATTGACGTTCTTGGCCACTGCAGACTGTTCTTCCGCTGCCTGGGCTATCTGGTGACTCATATCGACGATCAACGAGATGCCGTCGGCAATGCGGTCCAGAGCTTCAGTCACTTCGGTCGACTTCTTTACTGTCGCTTCCGTGACGTCATGGCTGTTGGTCATAGCACCGACCGCGTCCTTGACCCCGCTTTGGAGCCGAGAAATCATGCCTTCGATTTCTTCAGTCGACTTGTGTGTACGCTGTGACAGTGAACGCACCTCGTCGGCGACCACGGCAAAGCCACGACCCTGCTCACCGGCACGAGCGGCTTCGATCGCAGCGTTGAGTGCCAGCAGGTTGGTCTGCTCCGCAATTGCTTTGATTTCTACCAGCACTTGACTGATATTGTCACTGTCTTTGTTCACCCGATTGATTACCTCAACGGCACCGGCAATCTCAGTGGCCAGTTTATTGATCGTAACAACCGTGTCTGCCACAACCTGGCGACCTCTCTCGGTGTCCTGTTCGGCATTGCCGGCGCTATCCGCAACGCGATGGGCGCTTTCTGTTACCTCACTGACTGCTTCAACCATCTGGCTCATGGCTTCGTTGATCTGACCGGATTCTTCCATCTGGCGGGCAACCGCCCGGCTATTGGCAGACGCCGTATCATTTACCCGCGTGGCCTGTTGGTCGACATCGAAGGTAGTGCGCCCAACAGAGCGAATCAGCTCGGCCATTTTATCGGTCATATCATTGAATTCCGTGGTCAGCGCACCAAGCTCGTCACGGTTTTCGAGATCAATATGCGTGGTCATATCCCCCGCCGCTACTGACCGCGATGCCCGGCTGAAGCTACGGATGGCGTTACGGACGGATATGAAAAAGCCAAAGTAGAGATACACCACGATCAACAGAACCCCAATCAACGCGGCAATGATCAGGCGCCGTTGATTTAACTCGACAGAAAGCCTCGACGTCAGGTTATTGCTAACCACATCGAAAATAGCCATCGACGCAGCATCGAAGTGTTCAAGCTCGCCTTCAACCAAACCGTTGAAATCCTGCCAGGACATTTCTAGACGCATTGGCGTAATAATGTTTACGTCAATCGTTTCTCGCACCCTGATCAGACCACCATCAAGTTTCTCGAATTCAGAGCCCGCCGTTTGCTGAAGCTCGGGAGAGGCGTCAATAGCGACACTGATTGATGGGCCGAAGAGTGAAGCGCGATTTGTCAGTTGGTCATAGAGTTCGTTCAGGGCGTCACTCAGATTGAAACCCACCTGCCCTTCCAGCAATGCATAACCACCGAAGGAACGGGCGCGCCCCAGCACACTGCGGGCGTCCGGGAGAGACTCACGGACCAGACCAAGCATCAGGAGATTTTGCCGCGATGAATCCTGACCCAGTCCTGAAATCTCAATAGTGGCAGCCAACAAGGCGCGAACTTTCTGGACAAATTCCTGATAATACTTGAACTGCGGATCAATATTGCTCTGGTAGGCGTCCTCCGAAACCAGTTGTTTCCAGTCTGTGGTTACCTGGTTGACCTGATCGGCCCAACTCCCGGAAGTGTCGAATTCAACATTTGTACTATCCAGTTCTGCCAGTATCGCGCCGATCCGGCTGGCATTTTCATCTGAAAGTGCCAGCAAATCCGAATCGTCTTTGAGTTTGCCCGCAGCTCGTAGATCGCGGTATTCCATCGAGTTCTGAAGAATCAGATTTACTTTCTCAAGCTGCTCAAGCCCCTCGACCCCCCGTGTCATGGTATCTACTGAACGGTTCAGCTCGGTGATCACAAGCCAGGCCAGGGTAATAATCGGCAGAAGAAAGAGGACACTGATGAGACTGAACTTGTAGAACATGGGCAGCCGATTCATCAGCGATACAGCAGGCTTGATCAGCAGGTTCACGATAACTCCCGACTTTTTAATTATTGGTTTTAAAGGTGTCGGCTAAAGTACTACAAAGTTGAGGTTTTTTCATAAAACATGTCATTTTTATTCGCTACCTACCGGATATCAATCTCTGGCAATTCTGATGTATCCGGCCAGGCTCAGACAACCCCGGCAATCACCAGCAATGCCAGACCGCAAATCCAGACCAGCATGCTTCGATTCATAAGCCCGCGAATCCCGGTAAGGCTTCTACTGCCGAAATCCGGCCATTGCTCCGGGCTCAGTTTGGAAAAGCGTTCCGGCTCCAGCTCATAACCGGTTAGCGAGCTGCTCGCCGCGGCCATCAGCGTACTTTTATTATCCGGGCTTAACGACACAACAGCGGACTTGCCGCTCTTCAACCACCCAGCCAGATCGCCGGCCACGCCGAAAGTCAGGGCCAGCAGCCGCACCGGCAGAAAATTTATCCATCCGGCGATACGTCCAAAACCGGACCTTGCGGCTGCGTGCGGCCAATGATCCCTCAGGGCAATAAAGGCTCCGGCGGCAAATGCACCGCCAATACCGCCAATCACATACCAGAAGGCAATAACGAAGTAACGCTCAAAGATCAACCCGATCAGCGTTTCGGATAATGCCCGATGCATGTGCTCGGGGGTGACCGCCGCGCCCCTTTCTGCCGGTGGCAAAAGATCTTTAACCTTGTGCCAGGCGGCCTGCATATCGCCCCGGTGCCAGGCATCGGTGTATTCATCAAGTATGTCACCAAGCCCCGGACAGCCCGTCAGACCAAGCAAAAGCATAAACGCCACCGGATGAATCACCAGGGACCAGCCGGAGCTCCGTAAGAGTATCTCTCCCACACCCAGTATCAGCGTAGGCACCGCGATTATGATAAGGCCCCTGCCAAGCCTGTCCTCCCGACCGGGCGATACCCGATGGGCATGGGCAAAACCCTTCCGCCAGAGCACATCGCCAGCAAGGCGCCCAGCCTGATCCAGTTTACGGCGAACGACATACACAGCGAGAAAAACCACGAACTCCATCAGTCGACACCCTCGCCGCTCTTCTTGCCTCTCAGGAGACTCCGGAAATGCGCCCAGTCAAACGCCGGCCCCGGGTCGGTTTTCCTGCCCGGAGCGATATCACTATGCCCGGTTATCCGATCCTGTGTAATCTCCGGCCAGGCCGCCATGACGGACTCCGCCAACGCCGCCAGTTTTCTATATTGCACATCCGTGTAGGGTGTTTCATCAGTGCCCTCAAGCTCTATACCGATTGAGAAATCGTTACATTCCTGCTCGCCGCAAAAACTTGACCTTCCGGCATGCCAGGCCCGGTCCATAAGATTCACAAACTGCAGCACAGAACCATCACGCCGGATCAGAAGATGTGACGACACCTTCATATCGGCGATGGTCTGGAAATAAGGATGTGCTGACGGGTCAAGCCTGTTACAGAAGAACGCTTCGATGGCGTCGCCATCGAACTGGCCGGGTGGAAGACTGATGTTATGAATAACCAGCAGCGAAAGGGCTTTACCCGCCGGTCGATCGTTGTAATTGGGGGAACCGCACCAACGGGCGCAAGCGACACGTCCCGTTGCTCGCAGGTCACTGGCGCTTTCACTGTGAGATGAGTCGATTTCTTCTAAGTCGTCGTGATCAGGCAAAATGCTTCCATCGCGAGGTGGCAGTCTCAGTGGTTTTCGCCTGATTGAAGCATAAAGTCTGCCTTCTTGCGAATACTGTGGCGCCTCTCAGTCCTTCCGACTAGTGCGCAGATTATCGATGATCGACTCCAGGGCACGGTCAAAAATCAGACCGTCATCCAGCATGGCGATTTCGTCCATTTCAAGCGCCTTTGCAAGTTCCTCGCGCTGATACTCTGCCACTTTCGCGCCACTGCGGTTTACGAAAATGTATTTGCCGGTTGCCTTGATAAACGCTGCGAGCTTGCAGCGAAGCTTGCCGCCATCCCGGGTCAGTTCAATCCAGGAACCCACCCGAACGCTATCGGCACGTGCCAGCCATTGTGCAGGCACGGCCTCTACTGACGCTTGTGAATCGGGGTTTTTCTCGGATTCTGACGCCACGGATGCCGGTTGCTGTGAAATCGGATCTGGCTCGCGCCGCTCCTCCGGTGCCTGGTCGGGTACGCCCCGGGCAAGCTCGGGTTTTGCTTTTGCGGATGTCACCAGTCGCTGAAACACGTCGACATGGGCAAGTTCAAGGTCACGGATGGCGGCGTCTGTTGCGAAGGGATCCCAGGAGATCTCCTGCAGCGCTGATCGCAAACCGTCCACTATGCCCGGGATAGATTTTAACAGTTCAGTGCGGGTATCTTCTGTCACCGGGCTGGGATCGATACTCCAGACCAGGTTTTCAGTCAGGCGTCTGGCTTGATGCCACTGGTCACTGTCCTGACCTTCCCGCAGCACCACCCATTGAAGGTATTTAAACAGAGCCTCGTCCAGCAACCTGACGATCGGTTGCGGCAGGTCACGCCCCTCTTGAAGTTGATCAAGCAGATTGCGTGCTGTACCTGAGGCTTGCTCCTGTTTGGCACGACCCTCCTCGGCATCCCTGAGACGCTGTTCGACCAGCTCCCTCCGGCGACGGTCCAGGTCCATGAAATGACCAAAATCGCTGAGCAGCTCCGGGAATATTTCAACATTGTCCCGGTATTCATTCAGAATCCGCTCGACAACCGACTCGATCTTGTCGCGAAGCGGATCTCTCTGACCGGGCTTTTTCTCGGTCCAGCCCATAGCGGCCAGGGCCAGTTCATTGAGCAGTTTGCGGACAGGGTGCCCACCGCGGTTGAAAAAGTTCTTGTCGCTGAGCGCTACTTTCAAAACCGGAATCTGCAATCGGCTGATGATCGCTTTCATCGTGGAATGAAGCTGGCGATCCTCGAGAATAAAATCGAACAGCATCGACACGAGATTAATGACATCGCTATCGACCTGGCCAGCCGTGACTTTTTCACCCCGCTCGTTGACCAACAAGGGCTGCAGCTGGCTCGACAGTGACACAACATCTTCAGCGTTCCATTCTGTCGTCTCTGCCTGAATATTATCGAGGCGCGCCATCAGCGTCGTACTGTCGAGCACGCCTCCGCTTTCCGAACCACCCGAAGTGGACTCACCCCGTTGACCGCCGTGCAGAAGCGCCGAGAGCTGAGAGAAAGTCGCCTTCACATCGGAATCCTGGCGGGTCTGACCGTCGCTCTCAGGTACAGATCCTCCAGACGATGGCCGATCAGCGCTTTTAGGATTCCTGCCGTCCGCAGGGGGCCGCCTCATGTCCGGCAAAACCCCCTCTGCAATCAGGGTCTTGTTCGCGTTCTTGTAAAAATCGCCCAGAATACCGCCCAGCAAGCGATCGAAAAGTTTGAGAACGACCAGCTTCGCGCGGATATCGATATCGAGGTCGGCGCAAGACTCGGACAGGCCACCACAAATTACTTCCGGGCTTAGCGGCATCTGACTGTCGTGGAGCTGGATTGATGGAACCAGATGAGCCACCCGCACATTCAACAGTCGGATCGCCTCACCATTCTGGGCACGAAGTTTGTTAATCAGGTTGTCAATTGCGACTTGCTGTTCAAGCTGGGAATGATCCAGCAGGCTGAGAGAATCCTGATCGACTTCGTCCAGCGAGCCGGAACCTTCTTGTGGCTTGAACTTTCCAATGTCGTTGAATGCAATGCTGACGTATTGCAGAACCGAAACCGTCATGTTCTTACGGCGCAGACGCAGTTCCCGCATCGCCTCGAAGTACGCAGTCTGATCCTGATTAGTGCCGGCTTTGTCCGCAAGTTCAAACAACGCATCATCGGCCTGATCAAAAAATCCTGACATGACCGCTTTCAACGACTGCCCCGATACGTCACGTAACCGGACCAGTGCTGCGGGCAGGTTAAACCTTCCGGGAATACTCTGGCTTTTGAGGTTAACGACTTTACGGTCCTGCGCCATGCGGCTGCTCCAGACTTAAACAATTATAGTTCTATACGGCAATCTTATGCTTTGGACGCGTCAGCTTGTGTCAGAATTTGTCACCTTTTGTTTTTAAGTGATGCGCGTCACAGTTTGACACTCGGGCTTCGACCCGTTTGGAGAAATCGCACCAACGCTTTAGAATTCGGGGGCCCTGTAAAAACCCTGTAAATTGCCATCCTGGAGCTCAGAATATTCACATGATTGATCATGACCCGCTTCGTGAATACCGCGTCGACGTTGTAAGCCGCAGCCTCCGGGAAGACGTGGGAGACGGCGATATCACGGCGCAGCTGATACCCGCTGAACGCATCAGTACCGGGAAAGTCATTACCCGGGAAGCCGCCGTCATCGCCGGGTGTGCATGGGTGAATGAGGTCTTCAGGCAGATTGACCCTGATGTGCGGCTGAATTGGCAGGTTGCCGATGCCGACTCAGTCGTCGCCGGGCAGACGCTGTTTACCATGACTGGTAACGCCCGCAGCCTGTTGACCGCAGAGCGGTCTGCGCTTAACTGGCTACAGGCGTTGTCCGGCACAGCAACGATTTGCGCAGGCTATGCCGCCAGGGTTGCCCATACTTCGGTCAAATTGCTGGACACGCGAAAAACTATCCCCGGTCTGCGGCTGGCCCAGAAATACGCAGTGACCTGCGGGGGCTGCCATAACCACCGCATCGGACTCTGGGACGCGTTTCTGATCAAGGAAAATCACATTGCCGCCTGCGGCTCCATCGCCAGCGCAGTGGCGCAAGCCAGATTGATAGCACCAGGCAAACCGGTTGAAGTCGAAACCGAAAACCTGGATGAGCTGGCGCAGGCGCTGGCAGCTGGTGTGGACATTGTTATGCTGGATGAGTTTTCACTGGACGATATGCGTGAAGCCGTTCGCTTGACGGGTGGAAATGCAAAGCTGGAAGCATCAGGCGGCATTGACGAAGGTTCACTGATCCCGGTGGCCGAAACCGGTGTCAATTACATTTCGATTGGCGCGTTGACCAAGGACATCCGGGCCATCGACTTGTCCATGCGCCTGGAAGCCTGAGGGCCAGCGCTGCGGGTGCAACTTCAGCGCTGGCCAGACAGCAGCCGGTCCATCTCGGACAGTTCATTCACCAGGCGCTGCCCGGACACTTGCCGCCCATTAAAGTGTTCTTCAGCCATCGGGGCCATGCCCGAAACCTCCGGCAGTGGATAACCTGCCTCAATCAGCACCTTCATACGGCGAATAAACACGAATTGCAGCCACTGATTGAACGCCAGACGGTCAATGCCAAAGGGTTGCGTACTTTGCAATGCCTCAGCTGGCGGCGAACTTGGCTCCCATACTCCCAGTTGCCTCAGCTCCATTTCAATCCGGATAAGACTGTCTGCCACTCTGGAGATGTGGTCAGATGAACCGGTCATTGTGCTCTCCTCTTTTCGCGTCCGTTCGATCAATTTCAGTCCGCTAAAGGCTCCAGCTCAACGGTTTCGCCATACAGCACGGCGAACAGATCCTCGTACTGTTTGGTCAGCGGGTGCTTCGGCGCCATGTGGATCAGCGGTTTTTTGGCCTGGTGAGATTCTTTCATCTTCACTGAGCTGGACAACCTGACTGGCAGCACCGGCAACCCCTCATCCATCAACTCTCGCACCAACTGTTTCGGCAGACTGGCGCGGGGCTGAAACTGGTTGGCTACAATACCCTCAACCACCAGGTCTTCGTTGTGATCCTCCTGCAATTCCTGGATTTCATGCAGGATGCTGTACAGCGCCTGGCGGGAAAAATCGTCACAATCAAAAGGGATCAGGCATCGCTGAGCTGCAATAAGCGCTGATCGGGTGTAAAAGTTAAGGGCCGGTGCGGTATCAATATAGATTTCATCAAACGATTCACTGAGCTTTTTCAGCGCCTCGCGCAGCTTGTAAATTTTATGCTTCGCTTCCAGCTTACGCTCGAGGAAGTCGAGTTCCGGGCTGGAAGGCATAACAAACAGGTTGTCAAAAGGCGTCGCGTGCACAAATTCGTCGGCCCTGCGGTTGAACACGGTGAAGGCGACGGTCTGTTCAAGGTAATCCGCTACCGTGTCTTTCAGCTCTGAAGCGGGCTTGCCCAACAGATACTGCGTGGAATTGCCCTGCGGGTCCAGATCCACTACCAGTGTCCGCTTTCCACGGGCCGCGCTGATGGCGGCCAGGTTGCAGGTGATGCTGGATTTACCGACACCGCCTTTCTGATTGAATACCACGCGCCTCATTGTCTTTCTCCCAGTGAATCCCGTTTATTATCCGGCGGTTTTCGTTGTCCGTGTTACCAGTCCATCACCGACTTCACAAACGGGATGGTCAGCCGCCGCTGCGCCTTCAGAGAATTATCATCAAGCCGGTCCAGCACCGCCAGCAGCTCGGCCAGACTGCGAGGCGCCCGCCTCAGAATGTAGGTAGCAACGTCCGCAGCCATGAAAAGACCGCGCTGTTCGGCCCTGGCCACCAGAATACGCAGGCAATCTTCATCCCTGTTGATACCTAATTGCACAAGCAAACCGTGCTGTAACCGGGAAATCAGATCGGGAAGCCTGAATGGCAGCTCCGAGGGCAGATCAGACAGACTGATAATCAGTTGGCCTCCGTGATCTCCGACGCGATTATACAGATGAAACACCGCTTCTTCCCACTCCGCCCGGCCGGCGACTCTGTCAAGGTCATCAAGGCAGACCACCTCATTCAACTCCAGACCCTTAAAAGCATCGGGACCAAAAGGCAAGAATTCTTCCATGCTAACGCAGATGGTGGATCGCTGATTCTGCTCCGCCCGATGACAAACAGCCTGCAACAAATGACTTTTTCCCGTATCACGATCGCCACATACAAGCACAGACGGAGTGGCATTCGGTGATTCGGTTGCCCCATAAAGACGTCGCGCCGCCTCTGCATTGCGTTCACCGTGAAAATTACCAAATTGGGCGTCGTCTCTCAATTTGACGCCCAGTGCCAGTTGCCGCGCGCTCACGTCGGTTTTGCCCTCCAGGCCTTCAGGCCCCAGATAACGATGTAGTGAAAGCCACTCAGCACGGTGGAAACGGCAACCAGGGTTATTCCCAGGTCAATGACCCACGGCTGCATCGGCAGGCCCGCCAACAACACGATAATGGCCAGTGCAACCAGAATCTGGATCACAGTATTACACTTGCCGGGCAGACTGGGCTGCATGTCAAACCGTCCGATACGATAGTGATAGGCCAGGCCGCCGCTGACAATCAATAAATCCCGACCAAACACTAGCCAGAACAGCCAGTACGGCAAAACGCCAGTCAATGTCAGCATCAGGTAGGCGGCAATCAACAGAGCCTTGTCCGCGAGTGGATCAGCGATTGCGCCAAGACGTGTGCGCCAATCGAATTGGCGGGCAAGAAAGCCGTCGAATGCGTCGGTGATCGCTGCGGCAAAGAAAATGACCAGAGCAACCCGGTAATCTTTTGACCAGAGAGCGACGGCAAAAGGCACCACAAGCAGAATTCGCAAGAACGTCAACGCGTTTGGAATCCAGTTCCAGCTCAAAGCCATAAATCTCTCCCTGATCCCCCCTATCGCTTCGGCTTACTCTCTGCTTTCACCCTCGATAACGGACGCCGGTTGCCAGCGGTAGTGCAGTACCTGATAGAGCGATTCAAAGGCCTGATCCGTCTCGCCCTGCTCTAAACGCAGTGTGTCGTAGGCGAACATCTGGTCCGGTGACGTATCCACGTCCGGTGTCATCAAAAAAGGCACGGCGCCATTCGATTGGTTGCTCTGCTGATTGTCATTGTCGGGTTCGCTCGCGTCCCCCGGCAGTTTGGACACTTCTGCATCAGAGAGCGGAACCAGCCGTGGGTCCAGAGCAATGTATTGTTTGAGCTGCTCTATCTCCCCGGAAAACTTCACGCTTATGGTCACCCGGCTGTTGTTGGTGGCGGTAGCACCCGCATTCTCCACAGGAGACAGATCGTTGAGGGCCCTGTTTGCCTGGGCGTAGGCAGCAAGTCCTTCAATACCGTGTAAGACGATATCAACTTGGGGTGACTCCCCGACGTCCCTGCCGTCTACGGCATAACGACTGGCAAACGCATCGGCCCATCGACCAACAACGGCAGCCGCCAGATTTTCCGGACTGGTGGCTGTTACCGACTGCTCTGCCCCGTCAAGCCCCATGCCATCAAAGACCCAGCCAGCACGCCATTGCCCGCCCGAACGGCTGACTCTAACCAGCGATATCAGATCATGACTTAGATCTTCGGACGCCGCCCTGACATTCGAAGTGAACTGCCCCCAGACATCCGACATCAACTCCCGGCGGCCAGCGAATTCTTCGGGTGGCAGGGCTATGGGAAGCCCTCTTTCTTGCGCTGCGCCGCTGAATGCTTGCAGCCACTGCGAAGGCGAGCCCTCTTCCTGATGAAGCAGCGTGCGGGAACCATTGGATTCCACGGCAATCCAGGCGAGTGTCAGTGGACGATTTGCCCCCCACACTGGCGCATCAATGGATCCCAATGCTTTGTTCACGCCAACAGCCCCAAACGCGAGTTGCAGGCGATTACCGCTGCCCTCAGACCTTAGATACTGATAAGACTGCAACAATGATTCCGCATTATCGAGTAGCGCCTGAACGCCCTCCTGCTCCAACACATCCCTGGAACCGGACACCCGCACAAAAACCCGGCGCAGGCCTTCAGCGTAGCCTTTGGCCAAGTCATCCGGTTGCGAGCTTTGTACCGGGACCTCCACTGAATAAAGCCCGGGAACGGTCACTGCCGAAACCGGCCATGCCAGCAAGGACATACCAAGTATGAGGGTGGCTGCGAGAGCGATTTTCTGTGCTATTGCCGTCGGGGTAATTCCTGAGCCTTGCATGAATCGTCCTGGAAATCGTTTGAATGACGCCTAGGATACACCATGGCTCAGACTGAAAGTAGCAATCAGGGATTGCGGAAATTCAACAAATAATTGAATTTGGAGCGCCATCCCGCACCTGTTAAAATCCCTTCGGCTTTTTACCCCATTCCACAGCCCAACTGGTTAATCATTCCATGAGCGAAGACAAGCCCTCTCTCACCTACCGTGACGCTGGCGTGGATATTGACGCCGGCAACGAACTCGTCAACCGGATAAAAAACACCGCAGCCAGAACCCGCAGGCCGGAAGTACTGGGCGGCCTCGGCGGTTTTGGCGCCATGGTTGCTATTCCCCCCGGCTATCGCGAGCCGGTAATGGTGTCCGGCACAGACGGTGTGGGAACCAAGCTTCGCCTGGCCATGCAGCTGCAGAAACATGACACCATCGGCATCGATCTGGTCGCCATGTGCGTGAACGATCTGATTGTGGGCGGCGCAGAGCCATTGTTCTTCCTGGATTATTACGCCACCGGCAAGCTGAACGTTGAGGTAGCGGCGCAGGTTGTTGAGGGCATTGGCCGCGGTTGTGAACTGTCTGGCTGTGCCCTGGTTGGCGGCGAAACCGCTGAAATGCCCGGAATGTACGAAGGCGACGATTACGACCTGGCCGGCTTTTGCGTCGGCATTGCCGAGCGCAGCGAGATCATCGACGGCAGCCGTACCCAGGCCGGGGATGTGTTGCTGGCGTTAGGTTCCTCCGGGCCCCACTCCAACGGTTACTCGCTGATCCGGAAAATTCTCGAAATCAGCAAAGCGGACCTGGACCAGCCGATTGCCGGCAGAACGCTGGCGGATGCCCTGATGGCCCCGACCCGCATCTATGTGAAAAACCTGCTGCAGCTGATCAAGGAAGTGGACGTCCGCGCCCTGTCCCATATTACCGGGGGTGGGTTACCCGAGAATATTCCAAGGGTACTGCCGGATGGCACGGTCGCCGCGATAGACACGTCCAGTTGGACGCTTCCTCCCGTGTTTGAGTGGCTGAAAGCGAACGGCGGCGTCGCCAGCGAAGAAATGTACCGTACGTTTAACTGCGGCATTGGCATGGTCGTGTGTGTGCCAGCCAACCAGAAAGACCTCGCTCTGGATACGCTCCAGGGACTGGGCGAAAACGCCTGGCAGGTCGGAATTATTGAGAGCGCAGACGACAAATCTGCGTCAGCCACTGTGCGCTATGCACCGGGGTTGTTGTCGGCATGATGGCAGATCCCGTTGACGCTCCCCGCATTCTCATACTGGCTTCTGGCGCCGGAACCAACCTGCAGGCGCTGATCGACGCCAGCCAGGAACGGGATTTTCCGGGCAAAATTGTAGCTGTAGGCTGCAACCGACCCAACGCCTTCGCTCTTGAGCGGGCGGCACAGGCAAACCTCGACCACTTCACGGTGGACCATACCCGCTATGAGTCCAGGGATGAGTTCGACGGTATGCTGATGGCGGAAATACGTCGTCGTAACCCGGACCTGATCCTGTTGGCCGGCTTTATGCGCATTCTGACCACCGATTTTGTGACGGCCCTGCGGGGCACTCTGCTGAATGTGCACCCGTCACTGCTGCCGAAATACACCGGGCTGAAGACTCATCAACGCGCGCTGGATGCGGGTGACAGGATGCACGGCACCTCTGTCCACTTTGTAACCGAAGAGTTGGACGGTGGTCCGGTCATTGCCCAGGCTCAGGTGCAGATTAACGCCGAGGACACCGCTGAGAGTCTGGCCGAAAAAGTTCAGACCAAAGAACACCTGCTCTACCCGATCGTTGTCCGGTGGTTCTGTGAAGGCCGTATCCGGCTAGGCGCTGAACAAGTTCTGTTTGACGGTCAGCCATTGAATCAGCCGATGATTCTTCCTGACGACCCGGTTACTACAAGCGCCTGATTAAACATATCGTCATCGTTCCGATGCCCGGTAACCGATATGCTGAACCCGTATTGAAAAGGCCAAACTTCTGGACGGATGCACGCCATGACGAGATTCCCGTTTACTGTGCCGCTGAAATGCTTGCTGCTGGCCGCGCTAATTGGCGCGCCCCAGGCTTACGGTGCAGAGTCAGAACCTCAACCCGATGCGGCAGCACCGCTACTTCCGCTCGAAGTCAGTTACAACGCGTCGATGGAGAAGGGTGTCACTCTCAGCGGCGATGCGCGTCGACGATTGGAAGAACGCAATGATGGCACCTGGATCTACCGCACGGATGTGGATTCATTCATCGCCGATATTGACGAGTCTCTGGTTTTCCGCTGGGAAAACGGGCAGGTGGTGCCTCTACGCTACCGCTACAGCCTGTCCGGGTTTCTGATCAAGAACCGCGAGCAGGCCATCGACTTTGACTGGGAAAATCGGGTTGCGACCGGCCACCATCGCGGTGATAAATTCTCACTGCCACTGGAGGAAGGCGCCCTGGACCCCATGGGTTATCAGCTTCAGCTGCGCCATGATATCAAGGCAGGAAAACGACAGATGACTTACCGGGTGGTCGACAAGGGCGACTATGACACGGATCGCTTTGCCGTCATCGACGAAGAAACCCTGGATAGAAATGGAGAAAGTGTAGCCACTCTGAAAGCAGAAAAAGTGCGGGACAGCGACAGCAAGCGCAAAACCCTGATGTGGTTTGCAACCGACCAGGATTACCTGCTGGTCAGGCTGTTGCAGGTCGAACCCGACGGGAGCGAATACGAAATTACCATTGATGAAGCCCAGTTCAGCAACTGAGCGACTTGACCTCATCCGCGATGATCTGCAAACCCTCGGCGACGCGGTTATCGTCCTGGGAGTAGGTTACCCGCAAACATTCGTGCCGGTGTTTCCAGCCATCTTCTGGCAACCCGGGGAAGAAATAGTGGCCGGATACGACCAGAACGCCCCGCGCTTTGAGGCGCTGATATAATTCCAGACTGGTAATCGGTAAATCCGGAAACCAGAGCCAGAGAAACATCGCACCCTCGGGCTTATGGACATACCAGCGGCAGCTACTCTCCCCCATTGCCTCGCGAAACACGGCGACGGCTTTTTCCATTTTGGCCCGGTAAAACGGACAGACCACCTCCCGACTAAGAGACAATATCTCCCCGGACCTCACCAGCGGCTCGGCGACCATGGCGCCAAAACTGCCAGTGGCCAGATTGATGATCGCATTAATGCTCGACAGCGCCTCGATCACCGGCTCTGACGCAATGACGATCCCGGTTCTGGCCGCCGGCAATCCCAGCTTGGATAAGCTGAGGCAGAGAACGATCTGGTCGTTCCAGTGGGGCGTGGCATCGACGAACAAGAGGCTGGGAAACGGCGTACCGTAAGCTCCATCAACAATCAGCGGAATATCATGTTGCCGGGCCAGAGCCTCCAGTCGGTTCAGCTCTTCGTCCGTGATGACATTCCCCGTTGGGTTGGTTGGCCGTGACACGCAGATGGCACCGGTTTCGCCGGTTACGTCCACGGCATCGAAATCAACCCGGTATTTGAATTCGTGGGCACCGGTAAACGAAATGTCCGGCTGAACAGCACGGAACAGATCCGGCTCGATGCCCGCATCGGCATAACCGATGTACTCGGGGGCCAGGGGCAGCAGGATGTGTTTGCGTTGGCCGCCTTCATAACTGCCACCGAAAAGATTGAACAGCATGAAAAACGCAGCCTGGCTGCCATTGGTCAGGGCGATGTTTTCCGGCTTCAACCCCCAGTCATACTCGCGATTCAACAGCTCTACCAGCGAGGCGATAAACTGTTTCTCGCCCTGGGGCGGATCGTAAGTCCCCACCACCCGGCGCACATCCACTTCACTGCGGCTCATGTCACCGAGAATCTGCTGAACCCGCTGCTGGATTTCCGGAATATGGCCCGGATTGCCCCCGCCCATCATGATCATGTCGTCGCCGGACGCCAGAGCGTTACCCAGGTCATCCATCAGCGAGGTGATCCCGGAGTCGGCGGTAAATTTCTGGCCAAAAGCAGAGAATTTCATATCAGTCGCTCAGGGATATTCCGAGGTTGCTGACGCCGTCGTTGGCCGCATCGGACCGGATGCGCTCAACAAACTGCGCCGTCGGCGTGCGCTGTCGTTTAAAAGCCAGCACCAGGTCGCGCTGAAAGACCTTGTCTTCTTTCATCAGCGGGTGCTGCTCCAGCAGGCGAACCATCTCGTCTTCGTCCAGGTCTTCACCCTCCGAAAGCTCAATGAAGTTCATCACCGTGGCCGTCGCCATTTGAGAGGCATCGGTTGCACGATGCTTTGACGGATTCAGCCGGTTCAGGAACGCCTGCTCCAGAATCTGGCAGAAGTCGAATGCTGGATAGACACCGTAGGCGTCGTAAGCATTTACGTCCGGAGAGAGGCTTTCAAGTTTGGCCAGTAGCTGAGGAATAGCCGTCTCCGTGGTCTCTTTCTGCAGCATTTCCCAGCCAAGATCCAGCAGCTGTCGCATTTTCGCGCCGGTTTTCAGGCCTACAGCGTCTGCAAACAGTGCGTAGTTGGGAAACGAGCGCTCTGCCAAAGCTGTCAAAAAGGCAAATTCCCGCCAGCCCTGCAGTTGTGAGACCGCTTTCAGAAACTGGTTGGCGTTCATGCGCGAGGCAGCGTCACGCCGGTCTGGCCGAAGTATTTTCCGCCCCGGTCTTTGTAACTGGTTTCACAGATTTCATCGGATTCGAAGAACAGCATCTGCGCCACGCCTTCGTTGGCGTAAATTTTTGCTGGCAGATTGGTGGTGTTGGAAAACTCCAGCGTAACCTGCCCTTCCCATTCCGGCTCCAGCGGCGTGACGTTGACGATAATGCCACAGCGGGCATAGGTCGACTTGCCCAGACAGATGGTCAGCACGCTGCGCGGGATACGGAAATACTCCACGGTGTGAGCCAGAGCAAACGAATTAGGGGGAATGATACACACATCACCGGTGTAATTGACGAAGCTGTTTTCATCGAAATTCTTCGGATCAACCGTCGCCGAATGGACGTTGGTGAAGATTTTGAACTCGTTACTGCATCGGACGTCATAGCCGTAGCTCGAGGTGCCATAGGAGATCACCCGGCCTTTTTCGTTCTCACGAACCTGGTCATACTCGAAGGGCTCAATCATCCCCTCTTTTTCGGCCATTCGGCGGATCCAGTGGTCGGACTTAATGCTCATTGGTGCTGTCTCATTTCGGGCTGAAAAGTGGGCGTAGTTTACCTGCTCGTGGAAGAGGTGTCGAAGCTTTGCCTGCCCTTGAATCAACGGGCTGCGGCTAGTGCTCAGTTACAGATACGCTCGAAATAGAGCCGGTCAGGTTTCTTTCACGGGTCGACAGCTCGGCCGAGACCCTGCGGGCGATGTCTTTGTAGCGCCTCGATACTTCCGAATCGGGCTCCGCCACTACAGAAGGCCGGCCGCCGTCGGTCTGTTCGCGGATGGTAATGTGGAGCGGGAGCTGGCCCAGTAGTGTCGTGTCGTATTCTGCCGCGATGCGCTCGCCCCCGTCCTGGCCAAACAGATGCTCCTCGTGACCGCAGTTGCTGCAGATATGAACGCTCATATTTTCCACCACGCCCAGCACCGGAATCTCTACCTTGCGGAACATCTCAATGCCTTTCTTGCCATCCAGAAGGGCAATATCCTGAGGCGTCGTGACGATAACCGCACCAGTAACGGGAACCTTCTGGGCGATGGTAAGCTGGATGTCGCCGGTGCCCGGTGGCATGTCCAGAATCAGATAGTCCAGCTCATTCCACAAAGTCTGCTGTAGCAGTTGCATGACGGCGCCACTCACCATGGGGCCGCGCCAGACCATGGGGGTTTTGTCCGTAACCACAAATGCCATGGAGTTGGCCTGGAGGCCGTGGGCTTCCATGGGCACAAAGTATTTTTCTTCCCGGGTTTCGGGGCGTTTACCTTGCGGTACGCCTAGCATCATGCCGATGCTTGGGCCGTAGATGTCTGCGTCCAGAATGCCCACCCGGGCACCCTCGGCCTGAAGCGCCAGAGCCAGATTGACGGCGGTGGTGGATTTACCGACGCCGCCTTTGCCGGACGCAACCGCGATGATGTTTTTCACCCCGGGCACCGAGGCGATGTCTTTCTGGCCTTTATGGGAATATATGCGTTGGCTGACGATTACTTCGACGCTGCTGACGCCGTCAATACCGTCGATGGCATTGCTGACAAGCTCTTTTACCGCCCCGGCGATGCCTTTCGACGCATAGGGCAGCTCAATGGAAACAGCGACCTTGCCATTATCGTCAGCCTGGAGAGATTTCACGGCACCGAGTTCGTATAAATCCTTGTTCAGATAAGGATCCCGATACTGTTTGACGGCCAACTCGAGGGCCTGTTGTGAAATCTGGGTCATTGGGGTCTCCGCGATGGGGTGTTATGGCACTAGAATGTGGCCAGAACCGGGTGTTTTGGATGAAAAATATCTGTCCGGAAGGTATCATCTGTGCCCGTTTCTGGCCATATGACATGCTTGCAAGTGTACCATTGGCCAGCAGGCGACGATGCCCCAATCCTCACGAATCAAGGTTCGGTAGACAACATGACGCAAGCGAGCTCCAGGCAACAGCGCGATATTCTGGTTACCAGCGCCCTTCCCTACGCCAATGGCCCCATCCATCTGGGCCATTTGCTGGAATACATCCAGACCGACATCTGGGTGCGCTACCAGAAAATGCGGGGCGAAACCTGCTATTACGTTTGCGCCGATGATGCCCACGGCACCGCCATCATGCTGCGTGCGGAAAGGGAAGGTATCTCGTCCGAGCAGTTAATCGACCGGATTCGCAGTGAGCATCAGGAAGACTTTTCCGGATTTCACATCCGTTTCGACAATTATTACACCACGCATTCCGCGGAGAACCGGCAGTTCTCGGAATACATCTACCGGCAGCTGCAGAACAACGGCCATATTGCAACGCGCAATATCACCCAGTCCTATGATCCCGAAAAGCAGATGTTTCTGGCGGATCGCTTCATCAAGGGCACCTGCCCCAAGTGCAAAACCGAAGACCAGTACGGCGACAACTGCGAGGCCTGCGGTGCTACCTATACGCCGGCCGAACTGATCGACCCGCGCTCTGCGGTGTCTGGTGCGACTCCGATCGAAAAGGAATCCGAGCATTATTTTTTCCGACTCCCCGAGTTCGCCGATTTCCTGGCCAAATGGACTCGCAGCGGTACACTTCAGCCGCAGGTGGCTAACAAGCTGGCGGAATGGTTGGATGCCGGGCTACAGGAATGGGACATCAGTCGTGACGCGCCTTACTTCGGCTTTGAAATTCCGGATGCCCCCGGTAAATACTTCTATGTCTGGCTGGACGCACCCATTGGTTACCTGGCCAGTTTCAAGAACCTGTGCAACCGCGAGGGCATCGACTTCGAGCATTTCTGGAAAGCCGATTCCACCGCTGAGGTCTACCACTTCATCGGCAAGGACATCATTAATTTCCACGCGTTGTTCTGGCCGTCCATGCTGCACAGCGCCGGTTTCCGCACGCCCAGCGCGGTTTATGCTCACGGTTTCGTAACCGTCAATGGTAAAAAGATGTCCAAGTCCAGGGGCACCTTCATTATGGCCCGCACCTATCTTGACCATTTGAATCCGGAGTACCTCCGCTATTACTTTGCGACCAAGCTCACCGGTGGCGTTGATGACATGGACCTGAATCTGGAGGATTTCGCCGCGCGCGTAAATTCCGACCTGGTTGGTAAAGTCGTTAACATTGCCAGCCGAAGTGCGGGGTTTATCACCAAACGTTTCGACGGCCAACTGGCCCAGGTTACCGAGCACGAAAAGCTTGAAGAGTTTATCGAGGCCGGTGACGAGATCGCAGACTGTTACGAAGCCCGGGAATTTGGCCGTGCCATGCGCCGCATCATGGAACTTGCAGACGTTGCGAACCAGTATGTGAATGACGAGCAGCCCTGGGTCATCGCCAAGCAGGAGGGCCAGGACGACAACCTTCAGGCCATCTGCACCAACGCCATCAACATGTTCCAGCTGCTGATGACGTATCTGGCCCCGGTACTGCCCGAAACCGCCAAAGCCTCTGAGGCATTCCTGAAAGCCGGCCTGGACTGGAATAAGCGCGCAGAGCGCCTTGAGAACCATGGCATTAACAAGTTCAAGCCGCTGATGAACCGGGTGGATATGGCCCAGATCGAAAAAATGCTGGAGGCCTCAAAAGAGGAAATGCCAGTGGCTAAAGGTGACAAACCTGCCAATGCAGATGCCAAAACTGACACGGCAATGGCACCAGAGCCCATCGCCGAGGAAATCGATTTTGACGCCTTCGCCAAAGTCGACCTCAGAGTCGCGAAAATCGTCAAGGCGGAGCGCGTGGAAGGCGCGGACAAGCTATTGCAGCTTACGCTGGATATTGGCCAGGATCAGCGCAACGTCTTCGCCGGCATCAAGTCCGCTTACGCGCCGGAGGATCTCACCGGGCGCCTGACGGTGATGGTGGCAAATTTGAAGCCCCGCAAGATGAAGTTCGGCCTGTCCGAAGGCATGGTACTGGCGGCCGGCCCTGGTGGTAAGGATATCTTCATCCTGTCACCGGATTCCGGCGCCACGCCCGGCATGCGGATCATGTAGGGTGAACAGGTGACAGAGTGTATAAGGGCAGTGTGTATAAGGGTACAGTCTGATGTCTGAATATCTGCTGATTCTGGTCAGCACCATCCTGGTGAACAATTTCGTGCTGGTTCAGTTTCTGGGCCTGTGCCCTTTCATGGGCGTGTCCGGTAAGCTCGAAACCGCCATGGGCATGTCATTGGCCACTACGTTCGTGCTCACCCTCGCGTCAGTCTGCAGTTATCTGGCTTACACCTACCTGTTGGAGCCGCTGGACCTGGCGTTCCTGAAAACCATCACCTTCATTCTGGTCATTGCCGTCGTCGTCCAGTTCACGGAAATGGTGGTTCGCAAGACCAGCCCTCTGCTATACCGGGTACTCGGCATTTTTCTGCCACTGATCACCACCAACTGCGCGGTGCTGGGCGTTGCCCTGTTGAATGTCAATAAAAACAATAACTTTATCGAATCAGTGCTATACGGTTTCGGCGCGGCTGCCGGGTTTTCACTGGTTCTGGTGTTATTCGCCGCCATGCGCGAGCGCATCGCCGTGGCGGATGTGCCGGTCGCCTTCCAGGGCGCCGCCATCGGCATGATCACTGCCGGATTGATGTCACTGGCGTTTCTGGGTTTTACCGGCCTGGTCAGTGTCTGACGGAGCGTTTTAACGATGTGGACAAGCATATTAATTGCCGTTGTTGTCCTGCTGGTGCTGGCCGTCGTCTTTGGCGGCCTGCTGGGCTTCGCCTCGGAGCGCTTCAAAGTGGAAGGCAACCCGCTGGTGGAGCAGATCGACTCAATGCTGCCCCAGACTCAGTGCGGACAATGCGGCTTCCCCGGCTGCCGCCCCTACGCCGAGTCCATCGCCAACGGCGACGCCATCAACAAATGCCCGCCCGGCGGCGAAACCACCATCAAAGCACTGGCCGACCTGCTGGACATTGAGCCGCAACCGTTGGACGCCGAACACGGCGTCGAGCAGGCAAAGCGGGTCGCGGTTATTCGTGAAGACGAGTGCATCGGCTGCACCAAATGCATCCAGGCCTGCCCGGTCGACGCCATTCTGGGCGCTGCCAAACAGATGCACACGGTGATTGAAAGCGAGTGCACCGGCTGCGACCTGTGCCTGGACCCCTGCCCGGTCGACTGCATTGACATGATCACCATCGAGCCGGATATCCGGAACTGGACCTGGACGCCGCCCAAATCCGGTATTATCGCGACAGATCGGGCGGGGGCCGGCGCCTGATGACGCAACTGTGGGATTTCAGCGGTGGCATTCACCCAGACGAAAACAAACATCTATCCACAACCCGACCCATTGACACATCGTCCCTGCCGGATCGATTGATCCTGCCGCTACAGCAACACATCGGCGTGCCCGCAGAAGCCTGCGTTGCCGTCGGTGACAGGGTATTGAAAGGTCAGGTGGTGGCGACGGTGCCAGACACTGTCGGCGTCCCCGTCCACGCGTCTACCTCGGGCACCATTGAAGCGATCTCGATGCACCCGGTGCCCCATCCATCGGGTATGAGTGACCTGTGCATTACCCTGGTGCCAGACGGCCTGGACGAGTGGACCAATCGAGATGCCATCGCGGATTACCATTCCATGAACCGGGACACGATTCTGGAGCGAATTCGTCACTTCGGGGTTGCCGGCCTTGGCGGGGCGGGTTTTCCGACCAATATCAAACTGCGCCCCCCGAAAGACCGGAAGGTCAACACGCTGATTCTCAATGGCGCCGAGTGCGAGCCTTACATCACCGCCGACGATATGACCATGCGCGAGCGGGCTGATGAAATAGTCTCTGGGCTGCGCATCATAGCCTGGATTCTGCGTCCGGAGCGCTGCGTGATCGCCATTGAGGATAACAAGCCCGAGGCTATCGAGGCCGTTAAAAAAGCCACGGAGAACACCCAGACTGAAGTGGTGGTTATCCCCACCAAATATCCGTCCGGTGGTGAAAAACAGTTGATCCAGATTCTGACCGGCATGGAAGTGCCCAGCGGCGGCATCCCCGCCGACATTGGCGTAATGTGCCAGAACACGGGCACCGCCATTGCGGTCTCCCGCGCGATTCACCAGGGTGAGCCGCTGATTTCACGGGTAGTCACCATCACCGGACGTGCAGTAACAAACCCGGGCACCTACGACGTACTGCTCGGCACGCCGATTGAACACCTTCTGGCGCAGGCAGGCCTCGATAGACGCCAGCTTGATCGGCTAATTCTTGGCGGCCCCATGATGGGCTATACCCTGGAAACCCCGGACATTCCCGTGGTTAAAACCACCAACTGCGTGATCGCCGCCACCGCCGAAGAATTGCCGGCGCCGCCGCCAGAACAACCCTGTATCCGCTGCGGCATGTGCGCCGAAGCCTGCCCCATGGAATTGCTGCCACAGCAGCTGTTCTGGCACTCCAAAGCCGGAGAGCTGGAAAAAGCAGAGCACCTTAATCTGTTTGACTGTATTGAGTGCGGGGCCTGCTCCTACGTCTGTCCCAGCTCTATCCCGTTGGTTCAATACTATCGGGCGGCGAAGGGCGAAATCCGTGTTCAGCAGGCGGAACACCTTAAGGCTGATCGTGCCCGGGAACGCTTTGAGGCCCGCCAGGCCAGACTGGAACGGGAGCAGCAGGAAAAAGAACAGCGCAAGAAAGACCGGGCAAAAGCCGCAGCTGAGGCCCAGGCCAAAAAGCAGACCGAGGCCGAAAAGGCGGAAGCTGAAGGCCAGCCCGCCGACGACCGCGCGGCCAAATCCACCCTGGTAGAAGAGGCGTTGGCGCGAAAGAGAGCCAAGGCGGAGGCTGCGGCTACAAAGACAACAAATGATGCAGCCCAGCCAGAGGCAGCACCGCCTGATATCGACGCGTTGGAGAAGCAATTGAGCCAGGCCACCGCAAAACTGAATACCATGCAGAGCATGCTTGAAGACGCCCAAGCGGAGAACGCCGACAACGTAGAGAAACTCGAACGGGCCGTGGCCAAAAATCATGACCGCGTAGAACGAGCCGAAAAGGCCCTTGCGGAGGCCCGGAACTGATGGCACTGGCTCAGCAATCCTCACCCCACGCCCGCCGAGCGCGGTCAACGTCCAACGTTATGCTCTGGGTGATGCTGGCTGCCCTACCCGGACTGCTGGCCCAGGTCCTGTTTTTTGGCTGGGGCAACCTGATCAACGTAGTCTGGTGCATCGTGCTGGCTATCGGTGCCGAGGCGGCCATGCTGAGCTTACGCAAACGGCCAGTCATGTTTTTCCTGCGGGACAACACCGCCGCCGTGACCGGTTTGCTGTTAGGGCTGTCGTTACCGCCACTGGCGCCCTTCTGGGTATCGGCGGTCGCCGTTCTGGCCGCCATTATTCTGGCCAAGCAGCTCTATGGTGGGCTGGGCTCTAATCCCTTCAATCCGGCCATGGTGGGCTATGCGCTGGTGCTGATTTCGTTTCCGGTAGCCATGACCACCAACTGGGCGGAGCCCGGGCTTTTATGGGACAGCACGCCCGGCTTTCTGGAGACCCTTCAGATCATTGCCTCCGGCCAGCAAACCGCAGTGGATGCCTTTACCATGGCCACGCCGCTGGACTACTACAAACACAACATCAGCTCCCAGACCGCAACCGAAGTCCTGCAGCACCCGGCCTTTGGAGACGGCATTGCCAGAGGCTGGGAATGGGTCAACGCGGGTTTCCTGGCGGGTGGCCTGGTATTGCTCTGGCTGCGCATCATCACCTGGCACATTCCGGTGAGTGTTCTGGCAGGGCTTGCCATGATGAGCCTGGCCTTCGGCAGTAACGCAGACCTGTATACGCCGGTATCCATACACCTGCTGGCAGGCGGCACCATGCTGGGCGCGTTCTTTATTGCCACTGACCCGGTGTCCGCCGCCACCAGCCATCAAGGTAAGCTGATCTATGGCGCGGGCATTGGTGTATTGGTGTACCTGATCCGTACCTGGGGCGCCTACCCTGATGCCGTCGCTTTTGGTGTGCTACTGATGAATTTTGCCGTGCCCTTCATTGACTATTACACGCCACCGCGAACCTATGGGCACCACAAAGCCCGGCGTGGACTGCCGGGAAAGAATCAGGGATAACCTATGGCGACTCTCGGACAATCCATTCGTAAAAATGCCGTTGGTCTTGGCCTGTTCGCCATTATTACCGGCGGCACCATTGCCCTGACCCAGGCGCTGACCCAGGATCGTATTGAACAGCAGATCGCCCGGGCCGAAGCCGCCGCCCTATTCGAAATTATTCCCGAAAACCGTCATGACAACGAGCTCTTGCGGGATACAGTTACCCTGCCCGTCAGCAATACCCTGAACAGGGGTGAACCGCTGACAGCCTGGGTGGCAAGACGGGGAAGCCGCCCGGTCGGGCTGATTCTTCCGGTCACCGCAACCGACGGCTATTCCGGGGACATTCGGCTGTTGGTCGGCCTCAACCTGAAAGGTGAACTGTTGGGAGTGCGTGTCACCAGTCACCGGGAAACCCCCGGTCTGGGCGACAAGATTGAAACCAAAAAGTCCGACTGGATTTACAGTTTCGACGGTCGATCGCTTGATAACCCGGAGCCCGAGCAGTGGGCGGTCAAAAAGAATGGCGGAGCCTTTGATCAGTTTACCGGTGCTACTATTACCCCCCGGGCGGTCGTCAGCACCGTGCGGGACACCCTGGTTTATTACCGCGAGCACCGACAGTCGATCCGCGACATCCTGAAACAACCGGCCTCCCCCGAACCGGAACCGGTAACGCCGGAATCACTCGCGGGCGACCCATCATCCCGGGAGCATTCCTGACATGGCGACCAAATCCAGTGCACAGATCATCCGGGACGGACTCTGGACCAACAATCCGGCGCTGGTTCAGGTGCTGGGTCTTTGCCCGCTGCTGGCCGTGACCAGCACCGTGGTGAACGCTATTGGTCTGGGACTGGCCACCCTGCTGGTGCTGATGGGCTCCAACCTGGCCGTATCTCTGATCCGCAATTTCGTCAGCGAGTCCGTCAGGCTGCCGGCGTTCGTGATGATCATTGCGTCGTTTGTGACCTGCGCCGAACTGCTTATGCAGGCCTTTACCTATGAGCTCTATCAGATTCTGGGCATTTTCATCCCGCTAATCGTCACCAACTGCGCCATCCTGGGTCGGGCAGACGCGTTCGCGTCCAAGAATCCCCCGCTGCCGGCCCTGCTTGATGGTTTCATGATGGGGCTGGGATTCCTGTTCGTACTGATCGCCCTGGGCGCTATCCGCGAGCTGATCGGCCAGGGCACCCTACTGACCGACATGGATCTGTTGTTGGGGCCGGCCGCTACCAACTGGGCTATCCGCCCGTTGGAGAATTACCCGGATGTGCTGTTTATGGTACTACCGCCAGGGGCGTTCATTGGACTTGGGCTACTGATTGCCCTCAAGAACGGTATCGATAACCAGATCAAGGCACGCCGTGCCGCCGTTCAGCCCAGTGAGGCAGGAAGCAAGCGTGTCCGCGTCACAGGAAACGTGTCATGAACCGGGACAAACGAACGGCCATTTTCACCCGGCTGAAAGCGGCCAACCCGTCGCCAACCACGGAGTTGAATTACTCGAGCCCGTTTGAGTTGTTGATTGCAGTTATTCTGTCCGCCCAGGCAACGGACGTTGGCGTGAATAAGGCCACGGCGAAACTTTTCCCGGTAGCCAACACGCCAGAGGCGATTTATCAGCTGGGCGTCGATGGCCTCAAGGAGTACATCAAGACCATCGGCCTGTTTAACAGCAAGGCCGAGAATGTCATCAAAACCTGCAAAGCGCTGATCGACAATCACCGCAGTCAGGTTCCGGATAACCGGGAAGCTCTGGAAGCGTTACCCGGCGTCGGCAGGAAAACCGCAAACGTCGTGCTGAATACAGCCTTCGGCCAGCCCGCCATGGCCGTGGACACCCACATATTCCGAGTCTCAAACCGGACCGGGATTGCGCCGGGAAAAAACGTACTGGAGGTGGAGAAACGACTGATGAGGCTGGTACCCAAAGAGTTTCTTCTGGATGCTCATCACTGGCTGATTTTGCACGGACGCTACACCTGTGTCGCACGCAAACCGAGATGCGGTGCCTGTGAGATCGAAGATCTCTGCGAGTTCAAGCAAAAACGGGATTACATGGATTGAGGCTAATGGCTGGTTTCATTTGTACAGCCGAAAAAAAACCGGCTGTCAAAAAGGCCGGTTTCTTTTATCGGTTGTAACGTTCTTTGCGGAACTATTACTTGAACAGCATAGTACCTGACAGCCCTTCCTTTTCCAGAATTTCTCGCAGGCGACGCAAAGCCTCAACCTGAATCTGGCGGACTCGTTCACGGGTCAGGCCAATTTCCTGGCCCACCTCCTCTAGCGTACTGATCGGGTAACCGCGCAGTCCAAAACGGCGAGACAGTACCTCTTGCTGCTTGTCACTCAGAAGATCTATCCACTTTTCAACGCAAGAACGCATGTTATTGTCTTGCAGCTGATCCGCCGGGTCGGTTGCGCCTTCATCGGCAACCGTGTCAAGCAAGGACTTCTCGCCACCGCTGCCGATCGGCGTATCCATGGAGGCAACCCGTTCGTTCAGGCCGAGCATACGCTTCACGTCGGCCACAGGTTTGTCGACCATCTGGGCGATTTCTTCGGCAGATGGTTCATGGTCCAGCTTCTGGGTCAGTTCACGGGCAGCCCGCAAGTAAAGATTCAGTTCTTTGACCACATGAATGGGCAGACGGATAGTACGGGTCTGGTTCATGATCGCCCGTTCAATGGTCTGTCGAATCCACCAGGTCGCATAGGTGGAGAAACGGAAACCCCGTTCCGGATCAAACTTTTCAACCGCGCGAATCAGACCAAGGTTACCCTCCTCGATCAGATCCAACAGGGTAAGCCCACGGTTCACATAACGACGCGCGATCTTGACCACAAGACGAAGATTGCTCTCGATCATCCGTTTACGGCCCGACTCTTCGCCTTTACGGGCGAGCCGTGCGAAGTAAACCTCTTCTTCTGGGGTCAACAGCGGTGAAAAACCGATTTCATTGAGGTACAGCTGAGTGGCGTCCAGCTGTTTGGAGCTGGTGAAATAGCGGCCCCGGGCCGGGATATCTTCTTCAGTGGCAGACGCTTCGGTACTTGCAGCATCTTCTTTGTCGATTTTGTCTTCCGCTAATAATTGATCGTCTGATTCCTCGACATCCGACACACGATCAACGATGAGTTCTTCCCGCTCTGATGACATAACGCTTGCCCCGCCTTTCAAGGATCCTGGATATTTGCTCACAGTTATTGTTGTTATGAGCACGCTTTATTATCTGTCTTCTTGTTCAGGATGTTATTTTCGGCCGCTCGCGACACCGCGTCGCTCTTATCATTTTCCGTCAGCTCTTCTTTTTCAGACCGCGCCTGCTTCAGCGCGGCGGCAAATAAGGAACCGGGTTCACAGGGTTCCCGTTTTTCCGGATCTCAAAATGCAATTTTGGCCGGTCTGTTCCACTGCTTCCCAGCTCAGCAATTTTCTGGCCGGCGCTGACAATCTCGCCTTCTTTCACCATGATTCTGCGATTATGGGCATAGGCACTGAGAAAGTATTCGTTGTGATTCACTATGACCAGGTTTCCATAGCCAAGTAAACCATCTCCCGCATAAACCACGTTGCCTTTTGCCGCTGCTCGAACAGCGTCTCCCGGATTCCCTGCAATATCAATACCTTTATTGACTTTTCCGGATGCTGAATACACAGCAATTACGGTGCCAATATGGGGCCAGCGCCATTCGATGTTGGCTACGGTCTGGCTCTGCTCGGCAGGTGGCGAGGACGGATTGGGCGCTTTAGAGACTCGAGGCTTAGAAGGCTCAGGCGGTGGGGACGGCCGAGCCGGAATCGCGGGCCTGGGCGAAGCAGAAGCCGTTGAGGCCTTACCTCGCCTGTCCAGGTGAATAACCTGGCCGACCTTCAAGGTATAGGGCGCCGATATATTATTGGCATCCCCCAGTTCCCGGTAGTCCCGGCCATACCGCCAGGCAATGCTGTACAGGGTTTCACCGGATCTGACCACATGGCGCCCCCAATACACGGCGGGGTTATACCGCTCGTCCTGATAGATCGCACTGGTATTGCAACCTGCCAACCCGGACAGGACAAACAGCAGAATCAAAGCGTAGCGAAACGATGAACGAACGCGGGATCTGAATTCCAGGCACGCCCCTTCTCTGACACTCCCGGGGCGCTGAATGCGGCGCAAAAGTGACACTAAAAAGAACACCTCGGACAATCTGTACGCCAATCTAAATAGAATAAAAAGGAGCCTGTTAATCTATTTTTGTATAAAAATTCGGTCAGCTTTCAAGTTTGTCCAGTAACTCGCTAATTTATTGCACATTTTCAGTGCCAAACCAGGTTACTGTGCACCATTATATGTTACCGCCCGAAACAACCGTGAGGACCAGAAAAGTAACACTCTCCGCTCACCCTTCGTGAAGTGGCGCGCGAATCTCACGTTCGTTTTCCAGCCCACTCGACGGCAAGAACCGTTGCGAGACCGGCGAGCGCAAAAAGAAATGCCAGCAGTAATTGTGAATCCTGCCCCATAATCTCAGCATAGCTGAAGGGGCTGATGCTTGCCTCATTGAGCGGTACCTGTTCACCGGAGCTGTTCGTTCGCCAGGTCAGAGTTTCTTTCCAGGGCCACACCTTATCCAGCGCGCCCACCATGAAACCGATAAGCAATGCCAACACGACATCGTGGAAACGCGAGAACGCCCATGTGATCAGGCGTGCTACCGAAAGCAACCCCGTCAGGCACCCTAGAGCGAACACCGCCAGAATACCCAGATCTGGCGCCCGTATCGCGTCCAGAACCGGAGCGTACATTCCCAGAATGACCAGAATGAATGAACCGGATATCCCGGGCAGTATCATCGCGCAGATTGCCAGTGCCCCAGCCCCGAAGAACATAGGTAGGGATGGCTGCAGCGGCATTCCGGCCAGACCACCAACCCACCAGGCGAACGCAATGCCAACGACCAATGGCACCAGCAACGGGGCCCTAAAAGATTGAACCTGGCGGCTGACGTGCCAGACAGAGGCCACGATTAAACCAAAGAAGAAACTCCAGATAAGTATCGGGTAGGTGTCCAGGGCATAACTGATAACAGACGCCAGAGTGGCAATGATGACCAGAATACCGGCCAGCAGGCAAAGCAGGAAGGCGCCATCACAGGCCTGCCAGAAGGCACGGAAATGCCCTTTCGGGAGGTGCTGCCAGGCAGACTCAGGCAGGCCGCTGATGGCTTCAAGAAGCCGGAAATAAATACCGGTGATGAAAGCGATGGTGCCGCCCGAGACGCCGGGCACAATATCGGCGGCCCCCATGGCCACCCCCCGCACGAAAACAGACCACAACGGATGCTCACGGTTCACGGTCAGCCGGCTCAACGCACAACTCCGGCCAGCAGCGGGACAAATCGCACTGGTTCGACCTCGGTGACCTCGAAATGGTCCCCCTTGCGGACAATCTGGGTCAGCATCTGGGTATGCTCACCTATGGGTGCAACCAGAACACCACCGTCGGCCAGCTGGGACTTCAGCTCTTCCGGCACTTCACGGGGTGCAGCTGTCACAATAATCCCATCGAATGGGCCTTTGTCCGGCCAGCCCATGCCGCCATCCGCGTGTTTTAACAGTACGTTACGCGCCCCCAGGGTTCGGAGCCGGTCACGGGCCCGGTCCTGGAGGGGTTTGATTCTCTCTACGCTGAAGACCTGATCCACCAGCCCGGCGAGAATAGCCGTTTGATAACCGGATCCCGTTCCCAACTCCAGCACCCGCGATGGCTTGTGGCGCATCAGGACCTCGGTCATACGCGCAACAATGTAAGGCTGTGACAGAGTCTGGTTGTAACCGATCGGAAGTGCCGTGTCTTCATAAGAACGATGCGCCAGGGCTTCGTCCAGAAAAATGTGCCGGGGCACATTGGCCATGGCTTCAAGCACTTCCTCATCACCAATGCCGGACTCCCGCAACCGTTGAATCAACCGCATCCGGGTCCGGCGGGAGGTCATCCCGATTCCATCCAGTTCCGCCACCATCAACGGATTTCCTCACTTTCCAGCCCGTGGTTCAAGCGCCCCACCCAATCGTGCAAGGGCGGCAGAGCTTCGTGACGGGTCATGTCCACATGCAATGGCGTAATACTGACAAAATGATCCCGCACGGCCTGGAAATCTGTACCTTCACCGGCGTCGCTCCCCTTTCCTGCAGCACCAATCCAGTAACGGGCTTTGCCGCGCGGACAGGTCACCGCAACAGCGCCCTCGGCGCGACCTCGGTGGCCCAGACGGGTGACCCGGAACCCTGCCAACTGTTCCCAGGGCACATCCGGTACGTTCACATTAAGAATGCAGCGCGGGCCCAGAGACATGGGCGCAGTACGTTCGAGCAGCACCCGGATAACCCGGGCGGCCGTCTCATAATGAAAGCGGCCCTCGTTCACCAGTGATACAGCAATCGCAGGCAGGCCCAAATGCCTGCCTTCCGTTGCCGCTGCCACCGTACCGGAATAGATGACATCATCACCCAGGTTGGCGTGGGTATTAATACCGGAAACCACCCGGTCAAAGGGCTGGTCAAACAGACCGTTAACCGCCAGGTGAACACAATCGGTCGGTGTCCCATCAACCGACTGGAATCCGCTGGCATGATCCTCAACAGTCAAAGGTCGGTTCAGAGTGAGCGCGTTGCTGGCGCCGCTGTGGTCTCTGTCCGGCGCCACAACATGCAGATCCCCCAGCCCTTCGAGCCCCTCATATAAGGCCTTCAGACCCGGCGAATGCACACCGTCATCATTGGATAACAGAATTCGCACGATTGCCTCCACTTACTGTCAAATCAAACACATCGCCGAGCAAAGTCGTTGCATACTGCCCCGGCGCTAACCCGAAAAAGATTGATAATCGGTCTTCACCCAGCCATTCCCATTGCATATCTTCGGGCATCAGAATCAATCGGCGACGCTCTGGTTTCATCCGGGTTACGGCAAACACCACTTCAATCTCCGGGTGGCCGGAAACCACAGCCCGCTCCAGCTCGCCCTGCATCAATGTGGCGTCGGTGCCGCCATCGCCCCACATGGGGCCTGTTACCAACGTATCCGCAATACCGGGCAGTCCGGGTTCGCCGTCCAGGGTCTCCCGCCAGTTACCGGCGGCTACCCTGTGGGCCAGTACTTCGTTGAATAACCAGGAACGTGCCGCCGAAAAGTACAATACGTTTTTAGATTCGCCACCGCCAGCGGAAGACCGTCCACGCCCCCGCTTTTTTCCCTTCTGCCCGCGCCCGGAAATCATTGCTGCAGGGTCCATTGAGATCGCCCTGTCCAGGTTGCCGCCATCGTGGCCAAACCGCTGGGGACCAAAATAGTTGGGAGCACCGGCTTTGCGCAGGTCATTCAATGCCTGATTAATAGCATCCCTGGAGCCGTTCACGTCTGTCAGGTTTATGTGGAATCCGTTGCCCTGGTGATCAGAGCGGCGCAGCTTTTTCTGGGCCCGACAGCGGTCCAGTACCGGCCAGCTATCCGCAATCAGGGCTACCAGCGCACTATCCTCAGCCTCAAGGCCGGGACGATAAACGCTGAACCATTGTCGCGTAACGGCGTGGCGATCTTTCAGGCCACAAAAACCGACATCGAAAGGCCTGCACCCGGCGATGTCTGCAAGCCGCCTGGCCACAAACTCGGTATTGTCGCCGGTTTTCTCGACCCTCAACAACAGGTGCTCACCGCCGACGCAACCGGAAACGTCCAGCTTCTCATCCACCAGAAAATCCGTGGGGCGGGCTTTGAGCAGGGCGTGCCCGGCCCGCACCCCCGTTGACGTCGGCCAGTCTAGCCGCCAGCGACTCTGTTCACCGTCGTTTACGGTGCTTGGTGAATCAGTCACAGGCTATCCGGCTCCAGCAGGCACATGGCCTGGCATGCAATACCTTCACCGCGACCGGTAAAACCAAGGCGCTCACTGGTGGTGGCTTTGACGCTCACGCGGCTCGCTGGGAGGTTAAGGTCCTGTGCGATGTTAAGGCGCATAGCCTGAATATGCGGTGCCATTTTTGGCGCCTGGGCGATAATCGTGGTATCCACGTTGGCCACGCGGTAGCCCTCTTCGGCCACCCGATCCATTACTCTGCGAAGCAAATCGCGGCTATCGGCTCCGGCCCATTCATCACTGGTGTCTGGGAAGAAGTGACCGATATCACCGAGAGCCACCGCGCCCAACAGCGCGTCGGCAAGCGCGTGGAGCAGCACATCGCCATCAGAGTGGGCTTTGATTCCCCGTTCAGAAGGAATGGATACGCCACCCAGGATAACCTGGTTGCCCTCGCAGAATGCATGGACATCAAAGCCCTGCCCGATTCGCATTGTAGATTCCTTTTGCGGGTCGAAAAGAAAGGGTTTCAGAAGCGGCTAAGCACAAAATCCGCCAGCGCCAGATCGGCTGGCACCGTTATTTTAATGTTATCGGGACGGCCCTCGACAATACAGGGGAAATAACCGGCTTGCTCTACCGCCGAGGCTTCATCGGTGACCGGGCGCCCGGCTGACAGGGATGCCTGAAGAGCGGATTTCAATAACCCAAATCGAAACATTTGCGGAGTCAGGGCGCGCCAGAGACAGGTTCGGTCGATTGTCTGCTGAACATCATACCCACCCGGAGCCGTTTTTTTCAGCGTATCCGTCACGGGCGCCGCCAGTAAGCCGCCGACGTCATTGCCCGCCAACCTGGTAATTAATCGATTGAGGTCATCCGGGTGGAGGCAGGGTCTGGCGGCATCGTGCACCAGAACCCAGTCGTCCTGATCGGCCTGACCTTCCAGAAACTGCAGACCGGCGAGTACCGAGTCCGCTCGCTCCCGCCCTCCCGCGCAAGACGCGACGCGGTCGTCTCCGCTTGCACGGGTTTCAGCCCACCAGGGGTCGTCCGGGCTGATGGCCACCACGCAGCCTGCCAGCACCACGGTATCGGCAATGCGATTGATCGCCAAATCCAGGATAAGATTGTCGCGCAGGGACAGGTATTGTTTGGGGCGTTGTGACTGCATTCTCTGGCCGGTGCCTGCCGCGGGGATAACAAGCCAGAGTTTGGGGGTGGTCATAGGCATGATCGACTTGGGGGGAGGCAGAACCGCCTATTGTTCAACAACGAGGAAAAAGGTTTCGTTTTCACGGATCAGCCCGAGGTTCATTCGGGCCCGCTCCTCCAGCGCACCCTGCTGGCCGCGTAGATTCTGCACTTCGGCAAACAGTCGCTCGTTGCGAGCTTCGAGCTCTGCGTTTTCCGCACGCTGCCCGGCAATGGCGTCTTCCAGCCCCCACACCTGCGCAAAGCTGCCTTCCCCGACCCACAGGCGAGCCTGTAGCAGGATGATCAGCAAAGCCATGATGAACCAGAGCAATTTCATTGCAATTCCGCATTCCGTATCAACAACGAACGTTGAGTATAGACCTTAGTGTAGTTTTTCAACAAGTTCTGCTAACCACTTGTACGAAAAGGCCATCACACTTCTGAAGATTGAAGTGGGATGGCCTTGTTTGCAGCGGCAATATCCGGCTTTTGTGTCAGCCCTGACCTTTGATTTCGCTCAGGCCGCGGTAGGGCGCGCTGGCGCCAAGCGCCTCTTCGATACGAAGCAGTTGATTATACTTGGCAACCCGGTCGGACCGGCACAGCGAACCGGTCTTGATCTGCCCGGCACAAGTCGCAACCGCCAGATCGGCAATAGTGGTGTCTTCGGTTTCACCAGAGCGGTGCGAAATAACCGCCGTATAACCTGCATCCTGCGCCATTTTGATGGCATCCAGGGTTTCGGTCAGACTGCCAATCTGATTGAATTTGATCAGAATCGAGTTGCCAACGCCCTTCTCAATGCCCTCTTTAAGTATTCGGGTGTTGGTCACGAACAGGTCGTCACCCACCAGCTGCACCTTGGCACCAAGCTTATCGGTCAGAATCTTCCAGCCGTTCCAGTCGCTCTCGTCCATACCATCTTCAATAGACACGATGGGATAACGCTCGCAAAGGCCTGCCAGATAATCCGCAAAGCCCTCGGAATCAAAGCTCTTCCCCTCACCGGCGAGTTGGTACTGACCGTCTTTGTAGAACTCGGAAGAGGCGCAGTCCAGTGCCAGTGTTACGTCTGAACCCAGCTTGTAACCGGCCTTCTCCACCGCTTCCTGAATAACAGCCAGTGCGCCTTCATTGGAGGGCAGGTCCGGTGCAAAACCACCTTCGTCACCCACCGCTGTATTTAGGCCCTTGCTGTTCAGAACTTTCTTCAGAGCGTGAAAAATCTCGGCGCCAATACGCAAACCCTCAGCGAAGGTCTTTGCCGCAACCGGCTGAATCATGAACTCCTGAATATCGACGTTGTTATCCGCGTGCTCACCGCCGTTCAGAATATTCATCATCGGCACCGGCATGCTGTATTTACCTGAAGTACGATTGATATCAGCAATATGCGCGTACAGCGGCTTGCCCAGGGAGATCGCTGCCGCTTTGGCCGCCGCCAGGGAAACCGCAAGGATGGCGTTGGCGCCCAGATTGGCTTTGTTCTCGGTGCCGTCCAGTTCCAGCATGATGTTGTCCAGAGCACGCTGGTCCGCCGCATCTTTGCCAATCAGCGAATCACGGATTCTGGTATTCACCGCCTCAACAGCCTTGAGTACGCCCTTGCCCAGGTAGCGGTTCGCGTCCTTGTCTCGAAGTTCAAGGGCTTCGCGGGATCCGGTAGATGCACCAGATGGGGCGCAGGCAGTGCCTATCGTTCCATCTTCCAGGATAACGTCTGCTTCAACAGTCGGGTTACCGCGGGAATCCAGAACCTCACGGCCTTTAATATTGGCAATCTTGGTCATTCTTCTGATTCTCCAGTCCTGTCTTTTCAATTGGGAGCAAGAGCGAGCGGGGAATGGCTTTGCGAAAAACGCTACAAGCACATCCATGTGCGCTTGGGCTCCGCCATCCATGGCTCCGCACATTTTCGCAAAGCCATTCCCCGCTCGCTCCCGGAACTTGAGTCGTTAAACGCCAACACCGCCAGTCAGGCGGTGTCGATAGGTTTAAAACTTTTAACCAGGTCATCCACAGCTTTCACCCTCTGCAGAAAAGGCTCCAGCTGGCTGAGCCGCAGAGCACAGGGGCCATCGCATTTGGCGTTATCCGGATCAGGATGAGCTTCCAGAAAAAGTCCTGCGAGTCCTTGCGACATTCCGGCGAGCGCCAGGTCAGTCACTTGAGCACGTCGCCCACCGGCAGAATCGGCTCGGCCACCGGGCATCTGCAATGCGTGAGTAACGTCAAACATCACCGGCACACCCATCTGCTTCATGATTCCAAAGCCGAGCATATCAACCACAAGGTTGTTATAACCAAAGCTGGTTCCGCGCTCGCACAGGATAATCTTATCGTTACCGGCCTCACCGCATTTGGTGATGATGTGCTTCATTTCCTGGGGCGCCAGAAACTGGGCTTTCTTGATGTTGATGACAGCGCCGGTTTCAGCCATCGCAACCACCAGATCCGTTTGCCGGCTCAGGAAAGCTGGTAGCTGGATGATGTCACATACCTCGACGGCCGGGGCGGCCTGTTCAGGCGTATGAACATCGGAAATAATCGGAACACCGTATCTGGCTTTGATGTCCGCAAGGATCTGCAGGCCTTTCTCCAGGCCAGGACCGCGAAAGGAATTCACCGATGAGCGGTTCGCTTTATCAAACGATGCCTTGAACACGTAGGGAATGCCCAGCTTTGAACATGCCTGAACGTATGCATCCGCGACTTCAAACGCGAGATCCCGCGACTCCAAGACGTTCATGCCACCGAACAGCACAAACGGCTTGTCGTTGGCCACTTGAATGCCAGAAACCTCGACCATGCTTCGAGCCATTATCAGGATTCCTTTTTGCGGGCCACTGCGGCCTCAATGAAGCCTTTAAACAACGGATGGCCATCGCGGGGTGTTGAGGTGAATTCCGGATGGAACTGACACGCCACAAACCAGGGGTGATCAGGCACTTCCACCACTTCCACCAGCTTGCCGTCAGTTGAGCGGCCGGAAACCCGCAGGCCGGCGCCTTCCAACTGGGGCAGGAAGTGGTTGTTGACTTCATAGCGGTGGCGATGACGCTCGCGGATCGTTTTTTTGCCATAACAGCCGGCAATGGTTGAGCCCTCTTCCACTACGCAGTCCTGGCCGCCGAGCCGCATGGTGCCGCCCAGATCGGATTCATCCGTCCGCTCTTCTTTCTCACCGCTGGCGTCCAGCCACTCGGTAATCAGACCAACCACCGGCTCCGGCGCGTGCTCGCGAAATTCAGTGCTGTGCGCACCGCTTAAGCCCGCCACATTGCGGGCGTACTCAATAACGGCCACCTGCATACCCAGGCAAATACCCAGATAAGGCACTTTGTTTTCGCGAGCGTACTGAACCGTGCGGATTTTGCCTTCTACACCGCGCTCACCGAAGCCTCCGGGAACCAGAATAGCGTCGGCGCTTTCCAGTGCACCAGTGCCATCACGTTCGATGTCTTCGGAATCTATGTAGTTAATGCGGACTTTCGTGCGGGTTTTGATGCCGGCGTGGAGCAGAGACTCGACAAGAGATTTGTAGGCGTCCAGCAACTCCATATATTTGCCGACCATGGCGACGGTTACCTCACCATCCGGATTCAGCAATGACTCGACCACCGCATCCCACTCGCTCAGGTTGGCCGGGTTGGCTTCCAGCGCAAACCGCTCAATCACAAGTTGGTCCAGACCAAACTCATGAAGCATTCGCGGAATGGCGTAAATGGATTTCGCGTCCTGCAGCGGGATAACCGCCCGCTCTTCTACGTTAGTGAACAGGGCTATCTTGCGGCGGGAGCTGACGTCCACCTCATGTTCGGAGCGACACAGAAGGATGTCTGGCTGCAGACCGATAGAACGCATCTCCTTCACAGAGTGCTGGGTCGGCTTGGTCTTTATTTCACCCGCGGTGGCGATGTAAGGAACCAGCGTCAGGTGCATGAACAACGCTCGCTGGGCACCCACTTCCACTCTCAGTTGGCGGCAGGCTTCCAGAAACGGCAGGGATTCAATGTCACCGACCGTGCCGCCAATTTCGATCATGGCAACGTCTGCACCGGCCGCCCCTTCCACAACCCGGCGTTTGATTTCGTCGGTAATGTGGGGGATGACCTGCACGGTGCCGCCCAGATAGTCGCCACGACGCTCCTTGCGAATCACTTCCTCGTAAACACGGCCAGTGGTGAAGTTATTCCGGCGGGTCATGGGGGTTCGGATGAATCGTTCGTAGTGACCGAGGTCCAGGTCCGTTTCTGCGCCGTCTTCGGTGACAAACACTTCACCGTGCTGAAACGGGCTCATGGTGCCGGGGTCCACGTTGATATACGGGTCCAGCTTGAGAATAGTGACCTTCAGGCCGCGTGCCTCAAGAATCGCTGCCAACGAGGCAGAAGCGATCCCTTTCCCCAAGGAGGACACGACACCGCCGGTGACGAAAATATAACGCGTCATGCAGATTCCGTGATTTGTCTGGTTCGGTGAAGGAGGGAGATTGTCATCTCAAGATGGGGGATCAGATTACCAGAAGTCCCCCACCTACTCAATCAGAATCCCGCTCCAAAATCAGGCGCCAGCCACTTGACGGCGCCTCCCCACAATAGTGCTCAGAGACCCACAGATGGCCGACAGCGACCAGGGCTTCATCGCCGCCAGCCACAGCTGCTACCAGCGGCAAGCGGTCCCGCTCCCAGGTCGGAATCGCCTGGTCCTGAAACCATTTTTTCAACGGCCTGGACGGGCCATTCGGGCGAACCCGAATCCGCTCGCCTCCTTTTCTGGCGTGAACCATAAGCCCGGGTGGGCAGGAAGCCGCATCTGCGGAAGCCGCCTGAAGCTTCAGACGCCAGCCGTTCCAGGAGACACCCTGCCCCGGACCAAGAAGCATCGGATTGTCAGCCGGTAGAGGCTGGTCATTCACCAGAACCAGAGCATTCTGATGACGACGCAAAACGTAGCCAACGCCTGCATATTCCGGCTGACGGTCGGAACCGGAATTCATGAATTGGGCAAACAGGTCGGACCAGTCCGCTAAGGCGGGAGGCTCATATCCACGCTGGATGACCCACCAGCGGATCAGATTTTTTCGTTCAACCTCGGTTAATCCGGCCATTACGGCTAAATCCAGATCCTCATTCTGAGTACGACAACGGGCGAAGTGAATACTGGCGAGACTACTGGCCAGCTCGTGGCTTTCCGCACACGCCCGGGAAGTCGCTGCCAGCCGGCGGTTGAGAGAGGGCCAGCGCTCCTTGAGCGCAGGAATGATGGACTGACGGAGGAAGTTGCGGTCGAATCGCTGGTCACGGTTGCTAGGATCTTCAATCCAGTCAACGCCGTGCACATTTGCCCAATGTTCAAGCTCTTGCCGGTCAAGATTCAGAAATGGGCGGTACAGGGCACCCTTCCCGACTTCCCGGGACGACGGCACTCCTGCCAGACCCGCCACACCGGTGCCACGGAGCAGCCTGAACAAAACGGTTTCTGACTGGTCATCCGCGTGATGCGCCATCAAAAGCAGGTCATGCTTTTCCAGGCAGGATTCGAACGCCTGATAGCGCGCAGCCCTGGCGGCCTCTTCCAGCCCCCCGGTTCCGGCGGCATTTTGTGGACTAATTGTGGGCACATTGACCTGAATAATTCGACAGGGAACCCCAAGCGACTGGCACAGGTCCCGACAGAACTTTTCGGTATCGGCCGAATTTGGCTGGAGTTGATGATTGACGTGAATCGCCGTCAGCTTGCCGCTGGTTCGGGCAAGCCTGGCAACAGAATGGAGCAAAAGAACCGAATCCAAGCCACCACTGAGGGCGACGTAAAGCCCGGAATGTGGCGGCAGATTATTAACCGACGCCAGAAGCGCTTCTGGCCAGGCACTGTGCGAGCCGGTATTACCGGCCCGTGTCATAGCGCGTCAGTCGCTCGTAGCGCCGGGCGACCAGCTCATCGACAGGCAGAGCGCTTAGCTCTTCGATGCCCCGTGCTAGAACTTCCCTGAGAGACGCCGCCATTTTATCCGGCGCGCGGTGTGCGCCACCGAGAGGCTCTGAAATTACATTATCCGCCACACCCAACTCTTTCAAACGGTCGGCAGTAACGCCCATCGCTTCTGCCGCCTGAGATGCGAACTCGGCACTTTTCCAGAGAATGGAAGCGCAACCCTCGGGCGAAATAACCGCGTAGGTGGAGTACTGCAGCATATTGAGTTGATCGCACACGCCAATTGCCAGCGCGCCGCCAGATCCACCCTCGCCTACAACGGAAGAAATGATCGGGGTTTTCAGGCGCGACATAACGGCGAGATTGAAGGCAATGGCTTCACTCTGCCCCCGCTCTTCGGCCCCGATACCCGGGTAGGCGCCCGGTGTATCGATAAACGTCAGGATCGGCATATGAAACCGCTCGGCCATTTCCATCAACCGAAGGGCTTTGCGATAACCTTCCGGCCTTGGCATGCCAAAATTGCGTTTGACCTTATCCCGCACTTCCCGACCTTTCTGGTGGCCGATGATCATGACCGGTTTCCCGTCCAGACGTGCGGTACCACCCACAATCGCCTGATCATCGGCGTAGCGCCGATCGCCGTGCAGTTCATCGAAATCATCAAACATCATTTCGATGTAATCAAAGGTGTAAGGCCGCCTGGGGTGGCGTGCAAGGCGAGCCACATCCCAGGATTTCAGATCCGAAAAGATACTCTCCGTGAGGCTGACGCTCTTTTTCTTCAGCCGGGAAATTTCGTCGCTGATATTGATGTCGCTGTCATTGCCCACCATGCGAAGCTCTTCAATTTTCGCTTCCAGGTCGGCAATAGGCTGTTCGAAATCAAGATAGTTAGGGTTCATGATGATCCGTCATTATGATTACGAGGCAGACATACAGTCTGCCAAAAAAATTAACGATAGAACAAAGATAGCAGCGCCAAGCCCATCACTAAAGCGGACCTTTGTATGAGGGCTTAATCATAGACCAGTTCAACCGCCTGGTCGCCTACCAGATATTTCAGTTCCACCAACAGGTCATCGTCGGGCTGGACTCGCCAGGAATCTCCCAGTTCGATGCGCGTGCTGGCCTCGTCAGTGCTGTACTCAATCCATACCGGGCTGCCCTCGCAACGAAACGGACGTAGCGTCGAGTCAAGCTTGTCCAGTAAGCCGTTCTGGAGCTGATCGGCGTGAATCGCGAGTTTGAGTCCGCGACTGAACTGTTGCCGGGCGGTGCCCACGTCCATGACCGAACTTACCCGCATTTTCATCTGACCGGAATAGTCATCGAGGCTGACCTGGCCCTCTACCACAATCACCTGGTCCGACTGCAACAGCTCCCGATGTTCGAAAAATGCCTCCGAGAACAGCGTGGCCTCGATCCGCGCGCTGCGATCGTCCAGCGTGATGAACGCCATGGTGGATCCGGTACGGGTTTTCATGGATCTTTGCGCAACGACCAGACCAGCCACCCGCTGGGGCTGACGTGAAGGCTTCAGGTCAGAAATCGGCGAACGAACAAATCGCCGTACCTCCCGCTCGTACTCATCAAACGGGTGACCAGTCAGGTAAATTCCCAACGTGTCTTTTTCGCCTTTGAGACGCTGTTTCTCCGGCCATTCCCGCACGCCTGCCACATCGGCATAGGGGTCTTCGCCTTCGACACCGGAAAAAATATCGCCAAACATGTCCGTCATTCCCACGGATTCGTTCCGCGACTGCTGTCCCGCTTGTTGAATCGCCTTGTCGATGCTGGCCATCAAATGCGCTCTGCCCGCGCCCAACTTGTCCATCGCACCGCAGCGAATCAGCGCTTCAATGGCCCGCTTGTTCACTTTTTTCAGATCCACCCGACGGCAGAAATCAAACAAATCCTGATAGGGTTCGCCCTCAGCGCGCCCGTCGACAATGCTCTGAATCGGACCTTCGCCCAACCCCTTGATGGCGCCCAACCCGTAAACGACTTGCCCCTCATCATTCACCGTAAAGGTGTATTCCGAGCGGCTGACGTCCGGCACCAGCAGATCCAGGCCCATGCTGCGGCACTCTTCAACCAGGGTCACTACCTTATCCGTGTTCTGCATGTCAGCGGTCAGTACCGCAGCCATGAACTCTCCCGGATAATGAGCTTTCAGCCAGAGCGTCTGATAGGACACCAACGCATAGGCGGCCGAGTGAGACTTGTTGAAACCGTATCCTGCAAACTTTTCGACCAGGTCGAAGATATTCTCGGCCAGGGTCTTATCAATGCTGTTTCCGGCACAGCCGTCCAGGAAGAACTGTTTCTGTTTGGCCATTTCCTCGGGTTTTTTCTTACCCATGGCACGGCGCAGCATGTCGGCGTTACCAAGGGTATAACCCGCCATAACCTGGGCGATCTGCATTACCTGTTCCTGGTAGAGGATAACGCCATAGGTTGGCTCCAATACCGGCTTAAGACCGTCGTACTGATAATCCGGATGCGGAAAAGATACCGGCTGACGACCGTGTTTTCGGTCGATGAAGTCGTCCACCATGCCGGACTGCAGCGGCCCTGGGCGAAACAGCGCCACCAGTGCGATCATATCTTCGAGAGAATCCGGCTGAAGGCGGCGAATCAGGTCTTTCATGCCCCGTGATTCCAGCTGGAACACAGCGGTGGTTTCGGCCTTTTTCAGCATGGTGAACGACGGCACATCGTTCAGTGGAATTTCGTTGATATCCAGCTTCGTCTCACCGCGCTTTTCCCGGCGCGGATTGATCATCTTCAGAGCCCAGTCAATGATGGTCAGCGTTCGCAGGCCAAGGAAGTCAAATTTCACCAGTCCGGCGTCTTCCACATCGCCTTTGTCGAACTGGGTGACCAGGCTGCCACCTTCATCGTCGCAGTAAAGCGGCGAGAAATCGGTAATTTTGGTGGGTGCTATGACCACGCCCCCGGCGTGTTTACCGGCGTTGCGGCAGACGCCTTCAAGCTTCAGGGCCATTTCCCAGATTTCCTGGGCTTCTTCATCGTTTTCCAGGAATTCGCCGAGTTGCGGTTCCTGCTCAATGGCCTTTATTAGCGTCATGCCCGGCTCGAACGGAATCATCTTGGACAGTTTGTCGGCCAGCCCGTAGGACTTACCCTGAACCCGGGCCACGTCCCGCACCACAGCCTTGGCGGCCATGGTCCCGAAAGTGATGATCTGGGAAACCGCTTCACGGCCGTATTTTTCCGCCACGTAGGCAATAACGCGGTCGCGGCCTTCCATGCAAAAGTCCACGTCAAAGTCCGGCATGGACACGCGCTCGGGGTTCAGGAAGCGCTCAAACAGCAGATCGTATTCCAGCGGGTCGAGATCCGTGATCAACTGGGCATAAGCCACCAGCGAACCAGCACCGGAACCACGGCCCGGCCCCACCGGTACACCGTTATTCTTGGCCCATTTAATAAAGTCCATCACGATCAGGAAGTAACCGGGAAACCCCATCTGGATGATGATATCCAGCTCAAAGTTCAGACGCGTGTAGTAGGCTTCACGCTTCTGGTCATACTCGGGGTCGTCTTTGCTCAGGGTTTTCGCCAGCCGCTCTTCCAGGCCGTCTTCCGATACCTTGCGGAAGAATTCGTCCATGGTCATACCGTCAGGAATCGGATAATCGGGCAGGAAATATTCGCCCATACGGACCTGGACCGAGCAACGGCGAGCGATCTCTACGGTGTTCCGGACTGCTTCGGGTATGTCCGAGAACAGTTCGATCATTTCATCGGCGCTTCGAAGGTACTGCTGGTCGCTGAAGCGGCGATCACGACGCGGATCGTCGAGCGTGCGGCTCTCACCTATGCAGACGCGGGCTTCGTGGGCCTCAAAATCCTCTGCGTACAGAAAGTGAACGTCGTTAGTCGCAACAACCGGGCAGGAAAGGTTTTCCGCCAGGGCCAGGCTGGCATGCAGGCAGTCCTCGTCGCCGGGCCGCCCGGTTCGCTGCAATTCAAGATAGAAAGAACCCGGGTACAGGGACATCCAGTATCTGGCCCTCTCCCGGGCAAGATCCGACTTTTCCGCCAGCAACGCTTTACCGACATCGCCCATTTTACCGCCAGAAAGCGCGATCAAACCTTCCCGCCTGTCCTCCAGCCATTTGCGTTGGATAATCGGAATGCCAAACCGCTGCCCTTCGGTATAGCCACGAGAAACAATTTCGGTGAGGTTCCGGTAGCCATCCTGGTTACGTGCCAGCAAGGTCAGGCGGAACGGGTGCTCCGGTTCATCCGGATTATCCACCCAGAGATCAGCGCCAATAATCGGCTTGACGCCAGCGCCCATCGACGCCTTGTAAAAACGCACCAACGAGCACATGTTCGACTGTTCTGTGAGCCCCACCGCGGGCATTCCAAGATCGGCAACCCGCTCGATCAGAGGTTTGACACGCACCAGACCGTCCACCAGGGAATATTCGGAATGAACGCGTAGATGAACAAAAGTGTCAGCCATGAGTCGAGATTTTCCTGAGTCGCGTGCCGGTTCCGGATCACTCACGAATGAGTGCATTTTTGAAATCTTCTTCAGTCTGCTGACCAAAGAGTGCTTCTTTCAGGTTCCCCTGAGGGTCCACCACAAAGGTAACGGGCAAACCCACTGGCAACTGCCACCCCAGATCAGGCCCCGGATCTTCTGCCAGCATGGCATATTCAATGCCCATTTTTTCGCCAAGATCGATCAGCGACTGGCCTTTCACATCATCAAAATTAACACCCAGCACAACGACAGAGCCAGAACGATTTAACGAATTGAGTTCGGGAATTTCTTCCAGACAAGGCCTGCACCACTCGGCCCAATAATTCACCAGAACCCATTGCCCGCGCAGACTTTCCCACTCCAGAGTCTCGCCGCTTGCCTGCTCGAATTCCTGATTCTGGCACCCGGCCAGCATAAGCAGAACCAGGATGCCCGGAAACCCGTACCATTTACTGCGTGTGGGTGCTGGTCCCGAAGCGATGTGATGCATTAACGGTCGGCTGAAAGGGTGCTGCAAAGGGTATCCTCCTGTTAGACTGCAAGGCCTTCGGGCGTGGCGTCAGGGGTATTTGATGCGGCCGGAACCATGACAGAACTCACCCGGTTTTTCCACATTCCAAGTCGGATCAGTTAACCCTATGGCAACCGAGTCGCCCTACATCCTCGTATTGTATTATAGCCGCACCGGCCAGACCGCTGAAATGGCGTCGCAGATTGCACGTGGTGTTTCCCGGGTAACCGGAATGGACGCCCGCATTCGAACCGTGCCGTCGATCTCCCCGGACACCGAAGCATCCAAACCCAGAGTACCGGAGGATGGCGCACCCTATGCAACCACTGCGGATCTGGAACATTGCGCCGGTCTTGCCCTTGGAAGTCCAACCCGTTTTGGCAATATGGCAGCACCTCTAAAATATTTTCTCGACGGCACCGGCGACCTCTGGCTCAGCGGCGCCCTGACAGGGAAGCCGGCCGGGGCGTTCACGTCGACTGGCAGCCTGCACGGCGGTCAGGAAAGTACGCTTCTGACCATGATGCTGCCGCTGCTTCATCACGGGATGGTTCTTTGTGGCGTGCCTTACTCCGAAAAAGCCCTGAATGAAACCACCGGCGGCGGCACGCCCTACGGGCCCTCCCATTGGGCAGGCACTGGCCAGCAACAGGCTCTGAGCAGTTCCGAAAAAACGATTTGTCAGACATTCGGCCAGCGCCTGGCCGACCTGGCGATCAAATTACATTGATATTTACCCGACCCAGACACGGAATCCTTGTATGCTCCGCAACCCAAAAGCAAAACTGACAGCTCGACTGATAATTGGCCTCTACGTCCTTACCCTTGCCGCCCTTGCGGTAACCACGTTTTATCCCGAACAGGTTGAAGGCGTATCGGTTGCGCTAATCCTGAGCGTAAAACTTATTCCCTTATTGTTATTTGCCGTGCCGGTATTCCGGGCTGATAACAGGGGCCTGATCTGGATGAGTTTCGTCGTGATTTTCTATTTCACCCAGTACGTGGTTTCAGCCTGGTTAAGTGAGGGCGAGGTGGCTCCGCTATTGTTGGCCGTGCTGACGTTCCTGCTGTTTTCAGTGGCGATGTTTCACCTGAAACTGAATCGCTCCCCGGATGAAAATACGGCCTGAAAGGAACGGATCCATGGTTGACCAGGCGTTTCCGACAGCACCTCATAGAAGCACGCTGACCCTGAGGGACCTGTGTGCGGGGCTGGTGGCCAGTGAAGAAATTGCCCAGAAGGATGCGGATAGGGTTCTGTCAGCGAACCTCGGCGCCACCAACAACGCTGATCACCCTGCCAGCAGAAGACATCCGCTCGAGATGATTGCGAAAGCAGGCTTGCAGAGCCTGCAGACAGAGCGAACTCTGGACCTCGACACCTTAAGCCAGTGGCTGGCCAAATGGGCCAGGCAGCCCTGCAATCACATTGATCCTCTGAGAATTGATACCCTGGCGATCGCCCAGGTCATGTCTTATGCTTTTTCTCAGCGCCACGGCATTCTAGCGGTGGAAATCGGGCGTGACGAAGTACTGATTCCAGTGCAGAGCCTTTTAAAAGCGACCGGGAAGCCAACCTCAAACAGGCGATGAACAAGGAAATTAAGCGGGTTGTTGCCAACCCTGAAGATATTCGGCGTTATACCGTCGAGTTTTACCAGCTTGCAAACTCTGTCAGTAAAACGGGTGGCAATCGGGGAAGCTCAGCCATCGGATCACAGAACTTCGAACAGCTGCTGGACCTTGGCGCGAGCCAGAACCCGGATGCCAACGATCAGCACGTGGTCAAAATTGTTGACTAGCTACTGCAGTACGCCTTCGATCAGCGCGCTTCAGATATACACATTGAACCGCGCCGCACCGTAACTCAGGTCCGGTTCCTTCGACACTGAAGCAGCTGGCGACCCAGGAAGTGAACCTGTGCTCGATTGAAGATCCGATCGAAATGGTGGAGCCGGCCTTCAACCAGATGCAGGTTCAGTCAAACATTGACCTGACCTTCGCCTCTGGCGTGCGCGCACTCATGCGGCAGGATCCCGACATCATCATGATCGGCGAGATACGCGACCTGGAAACCGCGGAAATGGCGGTTCAGGCGGCACTGACCGGTCACCTTGTGTTATCCACTCTGCACACAAACGACGCACCAAGCGCGATCACCCGCCTGATGGAACTGGGCATCCCGCCTTACCTGATCCGGGCAACCGTACTCGGTGTCATGGCCCAGCGCCTCGCCCGAACTCTGTGCCCTCACTGCAAAGCACCGGGCGAGGTAGACGAACAAGCCTGGCAGGCGCTGACCCGACCATGGAAAACCACCATGCCCAAGCAGATCTATCATCCGGTGGGTTGCCTGGAGTGCCGGAATACGGGCTATTTTGGCCGTGAAGGCGTTTACGAGATCATGAAACTCAGCACCGGACTGATTGCCAAAATCACCGAGCAGTGCGAACTGGAACAGATCCGGCTGGTCGCCTACAAGGAGGGCATGAAATCCCTTCGGCTCAGCGGCGCCCAAAAAGTCGCGGCCGGCGAGACGACCGTCGAAGAGATCCTGCGGGTAACGCCTGAAAGTCAACGATAGGCCCCGAAGCGAATGGCTCAGGGCTGCGGTCTGAGCCCGCATTGCTCCAGCAGCGTCTGCCATAACCGGGTGTGGTCCGCCATTGCCGCGTCTAACCTGCGCCAGAGCGAATCGTCCGTCTCATCGGTCAGGTGATACCGGTACCACTTCCTGAAAGCCGGCGTCATGGACTGCTCTTGCAGACCTGCGAGTTGGCCGAGCGGTTCAATCAACTGGCCTTTCGCCTGCCGGACGTTACTCATGTAAGGCTGGATTTTTTCGATATAAACACTAAAAAACATATTCTGAACAATGTCTGACTGACTGTTGGGTCTGCCACCCAGGCACAGTGGCTGACCGTCAATTCGCTGTTCAAGCAGGGCCGAGGCATCGTCCAGCCGCGCAATCAGCAAACGCGCGCTATTGATCAGCTGGCCCGCACGGTACTCGGCCTGCCAGCGCTGTTGAACGTCACCAACAAAATCCAATGATCGACTCAGGTCCCCGGCCAACAATTGCTCCGCCAGCTCATTGAGCCGTCCGGCATCGATCGCCAGGTCCGACACCGGATTGCCTTCCGGCTCTACCGGGTAATCCCCTTTCGCCAGAGTAAACAGGGATTCCACTTCCTTCACGCCCCAGGTGGCGTTCCAGAGGAAAATCGGCAGGGTTTCTTTTTTACTGGCAATCGCCTCTTCCAGCGATTCCTTGACACCGTCGCGGGAAATGTCAGGCAAACAGTCGTTCCCGGCATCAATAAACCGGAGTTCGTAACGCAGGCGATTGAGCGGCTGCATCACTTTCCCCATCACCGAGTTCTTCTCGCCAATGACGTATTGAAGCTCGCAGCCGTAAAGTGACAGGAAATCCAGCATACCCATATCCAGTTCCGGAATCGGCAACTGACGGTCGCGGCGGCGGGGTAGATTTGAGGCGGGGGGCAAACTGGAGAATTCGGGCTCAAGCTCCAGCACGCGGCCCACGCGTTCCACGTACTCATCCATCATGGGTTCGGCGCTGGAGAAGGGATTACAGCCAGCGAGCAACAACATTACGATCAACAATGCCCAGGGACGGCCTGCCATAGTCGCCTCAGCGCGCCCGAAGCAGCGCATCAACCTCAGCGAAGTCCGCCGCGACCGGGCGGATTGACTCTGGCTTATCGCCGTCGCGAACCAACAGGACGGTCTTCATACCAACTGATTCAGCCGCTTCTAGCTCCGCCACCACATCGGACAGGAAAAGCACTGTTCCGGCTTCTATGCCCAGTTCGTTTAGAATGGTTTTATAAGCCTTCGGCTCCTTTTTGGCGCCAACCCGGGTATCGAAATAGCCGGAGAAAAATGGCGTCAGGTCCCCAGCTTCGCTGAAGCCGAAAATCAGTTTTTGGGCCTTAGCGGAACCGGAAGAATACACAAACAGTCGCAAACCTCTGTCGTGCCAGCGCTGAAGGTAGTCGGCGGCGTCCGGGTAGACATGACCCTTGAAAGCACTTTCCTGATAGCCACGTTGCCAGAGCATACCCTGTAAAACCTTGAGCGACGTTTCCTTGCGGTCTCCCCTGATCCAGCCCAACAAAACATCGATCAGCCCGTCAATATCGTGGCGATCAACTCCGGAAACGTCCGCCACCTCGTCCAACTGCTCCGCTACCTCGGGCGTGTCCTTATGCTCCTCGCGCACAAACTCGGCCAGGTGTTCCGCCGCGTAAGGGAACAGGACCTCATGCACGAATGAGATAGAGCTGGTGGTACCCTCGATGTCGGTCAGGATAACCCGGATCATGCTCATGCGGTGGCCTGCTCCAGCGATTCATAGCGCGGCAGTTTGCTGGCGATGTCCTCGCCGGTGAAGTCCGCAACCCAGCCTTCGGGATTCGTGAAAAGACGGATGCAGGTAAACTTTGGCTCCGGTCCCATATCAAACCAGTGACGGGTGCCGTGAGGCACACTGATCAGATCGTTCTTCTGGCACATCACCGCAAAGACCTGATCCCCCAGGTGCAGGTAGAACAGGCCCTGGCCCCGAACAAAAAAACGGATCTCATCTTCACTGTGAACATGCTCGTCAATAAATTTGTGTCGGAACGCCTCTTTCTGGGGGTTGTCCGGGTTGAAGCTGATCACGTCTGCCGTCTGGAATCCGCATTGGTCTTTCAAAGCCTGAATTTCACCAGCGTAAGCCGCGAGGATCTCGTCCTGCGACGAATCTGCCGGTAACTCTCGGGTCGCCCAACGCTCGAAACGGATACCGTGGTCCGCTAGCAGGTTCGCGATCTTACCCGCGTCTTCCGTCACCACACGCGGGGTATCCGGTTCGCTCTGATCAAAAATACTCAAGGTTGTCATGGTCGAACCCTCATGGTTTCCAGTTCACATTCAAAAAGAAATTCAAACGCCTCAACGTGGCGCAGGCAGTCGTCCATGGTCCGGCCCCAGGTATAAAGGCCATGACCCCGAATCAGATAGCCGGGCTGGTCCGGGTGCTCCCGAAACCAGGCGGCCGTCTGCTCGGCCAGGGCATCGATATTCTGGGTGTTTTCGAAAACCGGCACCGTCAGCCGGGATTCATGGGTATCAATGCCCGCGAACGCTTTCTGAAGCTCGTAGCCTTCCAGCACAAGCGGTTGATCGGCCGCGCACAACCGGCTCAGTACCGTGGCTTTCACCGAGTGAGTATGAAGTACCGCACCGACATCCGGGAAAACCTGGTACAACACTGTGTGCAGCCGGGTTTCCGCCGATGATCGGGCATGGCTTTGCACCGGGCGCCCCTGCAGGTCCACCACCATGACGTCCCTGGCAGCCAATTTGCCCTTGTGTTTACCGGATACGGTGATGGCTACGTGGTCTTCGTCTATCCGGGCCGAATAGTTACTGCTGGTTGCCGGCGACCAACCCTGATTATAAAGAAACTGACCGGCCTCAACGATGGCGTGGGCCGCATCAGCAAAGCGAATAGCATCAAACACTCGTCAAACCTCCGCGTTAAGAGGCAGAAGGCCATTTTAAATCAAGCTGACCGCCATGGGTCCTCTCTCCCATTTTATGCTCTGTGAGCATTATTCGACGACCGGCTCGTCGTTCTGGTCGTTCCAGATCTTGCGGTCCCCGGTGTCGATTTTTCCGCCGGAATTCCAGACTTCCCGATCCTTGGTCGCTTCCTCAACTTTTCCGTTGTCGTTCCAGATAACCCGGTCCTGGCAGCCCGCCATTGCCATGACAACAAACACTACCAACAGAAATCGACTTATAGGTTTGCTCATAGACATCTCCACACTCTGTAGATATTGCGTTAAAGGTGTTGCGAGGAATATTTGTGATTCGTAATACCCCGGCCTGGCATCACCGCCGGCTATGGATCTCACGGTTACGCTGTTTATCGTGGTCGCCTTTGCGCACCATAACGTAGGCAGCACCGGTCCCCCCATGATGCTTCTGGGCAGAATGAAACGCCAGCACATCGTCCAGTTCGGGCAACCATTTCGCCAGACAGCTCTTGAGCTGCGCGATGCCGTCCGGATTACGCTCGCCCTTACCATGTAGAATAATCACCGAGCGCAAGCCATATCGTACACAATCTCTGATAAACCCGAAGACTTCCCGGCGCGCCTGCTCCACGGTCATTCGATGAAGATCCAGACGCGCCTCGATTGGATAATGGCCCATTCTGAGTTTTTTGAAGACGCCGTGCTGCACTCCCGGGCGCTGGTAACTCAGCAGGTCGTGGGCCGTCAGAGGATCGACCATATCAGAGGTCAGCGGGTTGCGATCCATAAGAGGCTGATCCACAGCCGAACGCTGACGCTCAAAATGCCCGGGCGTCAGATCCTTCGGTGCTTTTACATCGGCCTTGTTCGGCTTGCGGATGCGGCGGACGTCCTGCATCTCTTCAAGAAAACGGAGCCTTTCGTCACTGGTCGTCATATTGCTGTCGTTTTAATCAGAACCTGCTCAAACTTTATCACTGCCATCGCTCATCATAAAGCAATCCCCGGCGGCTTTGGTCTACACTTCCCTTAACTGGTGGCCATCAGTACCGGCCAATTATTCAGACCGACAGGGACAGCGCTTATGCCTGCTTCACCCTCCGCGCCAAAAGCCTCGCATCGGGAAAGCCCTCGCCCACAGAACACACGGGCTATCATGGCCTTCATGCGCGACCACGCACCATTTTCCCATATGGACGACGGTCACCTGGCACACTTTGCGGAAAACGCATCCCTGCGATTTTACGCTGATGGTGACGTGGTGCTGTCTCCGGAAGCAGGACCTGTCACTCGATTTTACGTGGTCAAACAGGGTCGGATCGTCGGCGAGCGCGCCAGCGGTAAAGATGGTGAAACCGAGACAACCTTTGAAATCAGCGTTGGCGAGTGCTTCCCCCTGGCCGCGCTGATTGGCGAGAGACCCACCCACACCCTGCATCGAGCTGCTGGAGACACTTTTTGTCTCAGCATCGAGAACGACGCTTTTATTACCCTTTTATCCCAGAGCGAGTCCTTCCGGGATTTCTGCGTTCGCGGTGTCAGCAGTCTTCTTGAGCAAGTCAATCAGAACATTCAGTCAAGCGCTATGGTGTCCATTGGAAGCGGCAGTTCCCTGGATACACCACTAGAGCGCTACGCGATCCGAAATCCGATTGTGTGCTCGCCGGACCTACCCGTGAGAAAGGCCGTCGGGCGTATGCACGAAAACAGGGTTGGCAGCATTGTCATTACTGACGACACCCGCATCCCCAAGGGCATTTTCACCCTGCGCGACCTGCGCACATTGGTTGCCAACGAACG